>Ga0194052_1001467_pt1 | contig 13659 bp, 10 predicted proteins | sample SepL226m_MetaG_FD_160117 | JGI IMG/M metagenome (GOLD analysis project Ga0194052, IMG submission 160117) | Anoxic zone freshwater microbial communities from boreal shield lake in IISD Experimental Lakes Area, Ontario, Canada - Sep2016-L227-6m | ecosystem: Environmental > Aquatic > Freshwater >... | reverse complement strand
GTGATAGGCCAAGGGGTCTTTTTCTGCGGGTGCATAGCCTTTGCCTTTCTTGGTGACTATATGGAGAAACCGAGAGCCGGTGATGGCTTTAAGGTTTTCCAGGGTAGATACCAGCATGTCGATGTCATGACCATCTATGGGGCCAATATAATTAAAGCCCAGTTCTTCAAACAGGGTACCCGGTACAATCATGCCTTTCATGTGTTCTTCGGTACGACGCGCTAATTCCCAAACGCTAGGCATTTTACTTAGGGCTTTTTTGCTTTCTTCACGCAGTGAGGAATACAGCTTGCTGGACAGAATTTTAGTTAAATAATTGCTCATCGCGCCGACCGGTGGCGAAATGGACATATCATTATCGTTTAAGATGACCAGCAAATTTGCATCCACGGCACCCGCATGATTCATCGCTTCGTAGGCCATACCGCCGGTAATGCTGCCATCACCAATAATGGCTACCATCTGCTTATCTTCGCCTCTCAGGCCCGACGCAATGGCCATCCCTAAAGCGGCACTGATTGAGGTGCTGGAATGCCCTACACCAAACGCATCGTATTCACTTTCTGCCCGACTGGGGAACGCTGAAACACCGTTCAAGGTACGAATGGTTGTCATCCGCTCTTTACGCCCCGTCAAGATCTTATGCGGATAGGCTTGATGACCCACGTCCCAAACAAGTTGATCAGTCGGGGTATCAAACACATAATGCAAGGCAACTGTTAGCTCTACAGTGCCCAAACCCGCAGAAAAATGCCCTCCCGAGATACTGACCGTATGTGTTAAATAATCCCGCAGTTCTTCAGCCAAGGGCTTTAACTGCTCTTTTTTTAACTTACGGACATCTGCGGGGGTATTGATGTTGTTGAGCAGTATATAATCAGATAGTGTATTCATATTTTTAATAAAGGGGCTCGCGATAAAACATCAAAATGATGCCAATCTGAAACAAGGCGGCAACTGAAACAAAGCCGGCAAACTCTTTACCTGGCCTGTCCAGCTTTAACTCCAACCAACGTCCACAGGCCAAAATCAGAGAGAAAATACCCATGGTGGTATGCCCTACTTGGATAAGAAATGCACTTTTAGCCTGAAAGCCTACATGGGAATGAGTCAGCAGCATTAAACCACCAAAAGCCGCTAGTATTGGAAAGACATAAGGTAATTTACTCTTAGGATTTTGAGTCAATCTTGCACTTAACTCAAAAATACCGAGGAATAACACTAAAAAAGTCGCAATTCTATGTTGCAACACTTCACCATTATTAAAAGTACTTTCCCAAAAGCCGATAGGTCCTAATGGCCAGGTTTCTGCATCACTACGGAAAAACAGGAAAACCCCCAAACAAACAAAACCTAGCGGCCAGTAATTTGTTATGACCAAATATTTGTTCAAAATAGGTGGTGTTATAGGTAACTTTCTTACGTAAGACAACATAGCCAAAAAGCTCATCACCGTTAGAAAAATACCCGCAATGTTATGATTGTAGTTTGACCATTCTGTTGCCGCTATTGAAGGAACTTGATCAATAATGGCAACTCGACCCGCTTCACCCGCTAATAATGCAGAATGAGTTGGGGAGGTGGTTTGAGGTATTTGCGGATGAAAGGTATTTAACACCTCCTCCCAACTAGTTGTTAATGTAGGAATATCAATCGCTGGTGGCTGGGAGGCTAAACTTGCCGCAGTAAATAAGAGTGTGATTAAAACTAAGGATTCTGCTTCAACATAATGAGGGACTCGTTTAATCAGTGCGCAATCATTAGCATTTGCTTGATAGTCTGTCACTGCCCTTTTATTCAGTATGGCAAACCCAAGCGCTAAAGCCATCAAAATTAGTTTAACGACTAGTAAATTACCGTAACCAGTACCAATAAGACCATTCCAACTATCTATATATTGCAAAGCAATTGGTAAGCCCGATAATAAAATTACGATGACTGAAGAAACACCCAACACTGAAAATCTGCTTAACATTAAAGGCCATAATTGGCTAGAAACTTGTTTATCCTTTTTTAATAGCCAAAGATTTACCAACTGCAAAACACCCCCAACCCAAGCAGCGGCGGCAAGTTGATGAATAACAGTCAACGACATCAACAAACTTTGATTATCGAATCGCCCCGCCGCATGGACTAGCCATGCGCCTGAAATAATCATGGGAAAAGCAACCAGCAAAGCGATTAACCAGTTTGTTTTTGAATTTGCATTTTTTCTGAGGAACTGGAAGCAATAACCAGCTAATAACAATGTTAACAAAGATCGAGTAAGCCCAACAACAAATTGTGTTGTTTCTGCAAACTCAGGGAAAGGCCAACGCTCTAAAATCGCTGTCATTAGCCAAACTTTCAATACAATTTTAAATAACTGTGCACCCGCTAAATAAAAACCACCTTTATAAATAAGTTGGACTGTTTTTTGTGATAGTACCGTACTGGATTCAGTCGTATCATTCCAAGGACGTAACACAAAAAGTCCCCAAAATAATCCACCTATTACTATCGAATAACAAATCAGATCAAATCCCCCTACTAGAGAATCTAGAAAATCAGCTATACCCGCCATTATCTAACCTTGTTTAAGAGACTGAAAAATGAATGATGTCTTCAGTCAAATGACCATCAGCGGCAAAAACTTTAAACTTAATAGCATACTCGCCAGGCTCCAATGCAGGGATATAAACAATAACTTCACCTTGTTTGTGGCCACGTTCAACTTTTAGTAATGCGTGTTTGTCCCCTTTTCGCACTAAATAAACCTGAGATAATCCCAATTCAATTTTAGAGTTAAAAATAAGTTCGACCTTGTCTGCTTGATGAGCATGAATAGGTACACTTTTTAAAGAATATGCTGTCACGACTGCATGCGCAGACACTAACTCAATTGGAGCTAGTATCCCTATTAACGCTGCTAATTGAAACCACTTTCTCATTAAAATAACCTCAACTGCCTTTTCTGTTTTTTAAGGCATGACTGGCCAGATTCTTACCTAAATCCCAAATGGAGCCGGGTATTTGGTGTGTATCAGCAATCGCTTTATCAAAGGCTGTGACAATATGATCACGATCTTTTTGGGTCAGATTCAGAGGCGGCAGCAATTTGATCACGTTCATACCATGACCCGCAACCTGCGTTAAGATATGGTGTTCCTTGAATAAAGGAATGGTCACCATTTGGCAGAACAAACCTTTGTTAGCTGCTTCAAGCATAGCCCATGCCGCTTTTAATTTAAGACTTTTCGGGGATTGAAACTCTATAGCGATCATCATGCCTTTACCACGTGCTTCTTTCAAAAACTCATACTGTCCAGACAAAGCGTTTAAGCTATTAATGATATCAGTACCGACTGCCCTACTATTTTCAACCAGTTTTTCATCTTCCATAACGCGCAAGGTCGCTAAACCAGCAGCCATCGCCATATTGTTTTTTCCAAAGGTGGAGCCATGAACAACCGCTCTATCCATCCTGTTAAAAACCGTATCCATGATTTTATTAGTCATAGCAACTGCACCAACCGGAGCAAACCCACCCGACAAGGCTTTTGCCATACAAATCATATCAGGCTTTACATCCCAATGTTCTATAGCCCAAAACTTACCGGTACGCCCCAAGCCTGTTTGAACTTCATCTGCGACAAATAAAGTGCCATACTTCTTACAAAGCCGTTCAACCTCAGGCAAATAGTTATCATCAGGCACATTAACGCCTTTACCCTGAATAGGTTCAACGATAAACGCAGCAACATCCTTATTGCTTAACGCTTTTTCCAGAGCATCAATATCATTAAAAGGAACGGCGCTGCAACCGGGTAATAATGAACCAAAACCCTCACGAAAAATGCTCTCACCATTTAAAGATAAAGCCCCCATCGTGAGACCGTGATATCCATGCTCACAAAAAACTATTTTGTCTCTTTTAGTGGTGTAACGTGCAAACTTAATAGCCGCCTCAACAGCTTCGGTTCCAGAGTTACAAAAAAACATCTTATCGATATTTTCTGGCGTAGTTTTTAACAGTTCTTTAGCTAGTAAGCCGCTCAGTATCGAGACATCTAACTGCACTAAATTTGGCAGTTCTAATGTTAAGGTTTCTTTTAAGGCATTAATAACGGTAGGATGGTTTCGACCAATCGCAAATACGCCAAAACCACTTAATAAATCAAGATATTCAGTCCCTTCCTGATCATAAAGATACTGTCCAACAGCACGTTGATAATGACGATCATATCCAATAGTCTTTAGCATTCTAACCATTTGGTTGTTAAGATGCTGCTCATGCAAATCAAATTTATCAGTGCTATGTTGAGCAAAAAGGTCGGCAATACTGAAAGTCATAGTAGAAATTCAAAAAAGTTAAAGTTAAAAAAATAGTTGCAGAAGTAGCATTACCCTCATTAATTAAAGATAAAGCCGATTCCACTCAATACAAAATTATCTACATTACAAAACTATTAATACACACTTAATGATCCGTTAGTCATTAAGCTTCATCAACTATAGATTTTCGGATAAATAAAAACTGGAGTGCAATCGCTTCAGCTATTGCCTGCAAAAACAGTTAAAGCTATTTTACTCCACTTTTAGTTTGTTACCCCTGTGAACTAAAGCTTCGCATTTAAGTGATTACATATTCCAATTGCGTAGCTAACGCTCTTAAGGTCTTTTTAGCCGTATTAAAATGCCGTCCCAATCTCATCAAACCTGGAATTTGAAGTGGATGTCTTGCGATAAATAACAATAATTTAGGCAATTCAATCACACCTTGAGCATTCAGCGACTGATTGATTGCTTCAGGTAAATTCATACTTGCCGGATCTACAATCACTCTAAGGGCCAAAAAAGACAACCGGTGCTGCTTTGCAACCTTTGCAATAGCGATGCTTTCCATATCTACAGCGATAGCCCCTGTACTGACATGCAATTGTTTCTTGATAGCGCTTAAAGAAATAATGTCTCTACTTTCTACCAAAATCCCAGTATAAACCGACGTTTTCTTAGGCAGATAATTATTAATCACGTCATACAAGCTTGATGAAACATGCACATCATCAACAAAATTACCGTCAGCATCTTTAAGTTTATCCGCTAATACTAAGTCACCCGGTTTTAATTCCTCACTCAATGCGCCTGCGCAACCCCAACTTACTAGCCTAGTAGCACCCTGCTCTACCAGCAATTGCGCGGCGTTATTAGCATTAACCGCACCAGCACCCGAATAAGCAACTACTAACTGATTATTAAGCATTAAATAATCGCCCTTCGCTACTTTTTGTGAAGTTAGAGTAGCCAGTTCTTCTGGTAAAGCAACAACAATTCCAGTAATCACTTCTTATTCAGTTCATTACGATAACGAGCTAAAGCCCATAAGGGAAAGAACTTGTCATAACCATGATATTTCAGATAAAACACCCGTGGAAAACCAGGCGCTGTAAAACATTTATCATTCCAGACACCATCTGCTTGTTGATGACGCAGAATAAAATCTATACCGGCTTTGACTTCAAAACTCAGCGCTTCACCCGCAGCCATTAGTGCTAAAACAGCCCATGCAGTTTGAAACGAAGTACTAAAACGGTAAGTACCCGCTACATTTTTATCATGGTAACTAAAATTATCTTCTCCCCAACCGCCATCTTCACGCTGTTTGCTTTTTAACCATGCAACGGCTTTGGTGTACATAGGATCTGTTTTAGGTAGATTAGTTTGCTCTAAACCCAGCAACGTTGACCAAGTTCCATAAATGTAATTAGTTCCCCACCGTCCAAACCAGGAGCCATCGGCTTCTTGCTCACTACGTAAATAATTAATGGTTCTTTCTAGCGCAGGTAAATACTCATCATGATCTTGAGCAACTTTAGCCATTAACATCGCACAACGCGCGCTCACGTCTGAGGTTGGTGGGTCTAATAAAGCACCGTGATCAGCAAACGGAATCTCATCTAAATAATAATAGGTGTTATCCACGTCAAACGCGCCATAGCCGCCGTTTTCAGATTGCATACCGACAATCCAACGGGTTGCACGGTGAATAGATTCTTCTAAATTGGGTAACTTAGAATCTGCCATCGCAAAACCAACCACAGCGGTATCATCTACATCTGGGTAGTAAGGGTTTTCAAACTGAAACGCCCAACCGCCACCCGCTAGATCAGGTTTAGAATTTCGCCAATCACCCGGTTCATCAGAGAGTTGTTTACTCTTGAGCCAGTCATAAGCACGTATCAGAGCCGGATTACTGTGTGGATTTAACTCAGTAACCGTACTTTTATCCGTTTCTTGAAGCGCTAAAGCGGCCAAAGCGGTATCCCACACTGGAGATAAGCAAGGTTGGCAATAGGCATCATGTTCATTAATGACTAATAATTTATCAATCGCTTGTTTAGCGGTCACAACCAACTCATGATCTTTAGGCATACCTAACAATAACATGGCTTGATAAGCCCCCATCATCGCCGGACAAATACCACCTAAACCATCTTCACCGTTAAGTCTTTCAATGATCCAGTCTTTTGCTTTAGCAATTGCTAACTCATGCATTTTCTTAGGAATGAGAGGACGGGTCTTTTTCCCTAAGAAATCTAATCCCAAAAATATTTTATTGAGTAGAGTTCTTTCAGGAAAATAATGTTGTTCTTCATCTGGATGCGTTACAAATAGCTCTAATATATCGACCTGTTTTGGGTTTTTAGCTTTTGCTTGCAACGTGCAGATAATAAATAACGGTACCATCACGGTTCTTGACCAATATGCAACTTTATCCAAATGGAATGGAAACCAACTTGGAAACAGCATAATTTCAACTGGAATATAGGGAACACCCCGCCAAGGTAACTGTTCAAAAGTTGCCAATGCAATCCGAGTAAATACGTTCGCTTTCGCAGCGCCACCCTTGCTAAGAATATAACTTCTTAAACGGACCATATGCGGAGCATCCAGTGAATCACCCGCTAGTTTTAAAGCATAGTAAACTTTAACACTACAGCTAATATCACCCGGCCCACCGGTAAATAGAGGATAGCTTCCGTCCTCTGATTGACGTGATCTTAAATAGGTGGCTATTTTAGCTTGTAAGCCTTCATCAATCTCACCTAAATAATTCATCAACAGAATATATTCTGAAGGAATCGTACAATCAGCTTCTAATTCGAAAACCCAATAGCCTGCTTCATTTTGCAGACTCATTAATTTATCTTGTGCTCTAGCAATCGCTTTATTTAAATCATAAGCTTTTGAGTAGATTGCTGCTGAAGAGCTGCTTTGATCGCTATTGCGTATTTGTGTATTTGCGTCAGTAAACATAGGTACGTCCTTAAAGGTCTAAATTGGCTTTTGAGGATTGTATTGAATATGTCCAGCCAGGTGTTTTTAAATCGCGACTGGTTAAGTTAAAAAGTAAAGAAAGCATGTAATTACTACGCCCCATTAGCCTGGTTGCAAAAATAGTGGCTTTAACACTGTTGCGGGTAATTTTGACTTGATCAGACTGTCTAAAGTCCAGATTCTGTTTAATCTTTTTTAAAGTTAAAACAGCCATACCTAACGCCCATAAACAAAAGTTACGTATCCCTGTTTCATGGGTAGGTATCATTAAGGTATAGGTCAAAGCATTTTGTAAATGACCATGCGCAATGCTAATGAGGTGTTCTAAACCGGTTGTAAACCCTTCATGATCTACATCAGTGCTTATATTTTTAAGTTCAAATCCTGTTTCAGTAAAAATATCCTGAGGCAACCAGCACACGCCCCGTTGCGCATCATCCCAAATATCTTTCAATATATTGGTCATTTGCAAACCCTGCCCAAAAGAAACAGAGAGCAACAAGAGCGTTTCTTTGTTCTGAGCAATCTCAGGCGAATAATGACAAAAAAGCTTTGCAAGCATTTCTCCTACACAGCCTGCAACATAATAACAATAGGTATCTAAATCAGCTAATGTCGCTAAACCATTATGTAAATTCTGCGCCTGATAGATAGGCATGCCTGCGGCCATAGTTTCAACACAACAAGCTAAAGCCGCAATTTGCTCTTCATCAAAACTATGGGTAATTTGAATAACACGAGGTAACACATGAATTAAGGTGTGCTCTGCAGGAATAGTCTGATCCGATAATAAGGGAGCAAGATCGACCGCAAATAACTCTGCATTATTCCCCGTTTTTACAACTTCAATAAACTCGGAACAAAAATATTTTTTTTGTTGGGCTGAGAGTGAAACCTCATCTTCAATAGTATCAACTATTCGGCACAACAAATAAGCATTGGCAACAGCGCCATAAAGCTGTTGCGGCAACTGGGGTATAGTTAAAGCAAATGTTCTAGATACACCCTCAAGCAAAAGCGCCTGAAAATCATTATCCGTTAATTGGCTCAGGGATTTTGGGTTATCCAGCGATATTAGGGGTTCGCTCATAGGTACATTTAAATGTCGACCCAAGTGGGTTAGTAAATTAATTGATATCAATAATAGCGTGTTTGTTGGTATTTTGCAAAGCAATGTTGTTTTAATGTAAATCCCTTTAATTAACTGACTTGAGAAGGCACTTATCAAGAATAAAAACGATTACTTAAGCACTCGTGTTGTATTTAAACGAATTAGCCATTTCTTAACCTGTACAAACTTCAATTTTAGATAATTTAATGTAAAAACTGGAGTCCTTTGTTAAAACATAGTATTCTACTTAGTAGTAGATAAGCGATTGTATTATATGGTCAGGCTGAATTATTACTTTAATGCTTGAATCCAAATCAATAAGGGTTTCAACATTTATCGGTGACTTTCTTCACTGTTGCTTTCTTACGACACGCTTATTATATCTATGATTTCACTATGATCAACTCATAATAATCATTAACAGTTTTTTTCAATCTTGGAGATTTCGCACGTGGGTGTTCCGTTACGTCAGCAGTTAAAAGTAGGTAGTTATTTAATCAAGCAAAAACTAAGAGGAGTAAAAAAATATCCATTAGTACTCATGCTGGAACCCTTGTTTCGTTGTAATTTAGCCTGTGCTGGTTGTGGTAAAATTGACTATCCAGATGATATTCTCGATAAGCGCTTATCTTTTGAAGAGTGCATGCAGGCAGTTGATGAGTGTGATGCCCCGATGGTTTCAATTCCCGGTGGAGAACCTCTCATTCATAAAGAAATGCCTCAAATTGTTGCAGGTATTATTGCACGCAAGAAATTTGTCTACTTATGTACCAATGCCTTGTTATTGAAGAAAAGAATCGATGACTACACGCCATCCCCTTACTTGACTTTTTCAATCCATTTGGATGGAATGCAAGAAAGGCATGACACTTCTGTTTGCCAGGAAGGTGTTTTTGAAAGAGCGGTTGAGGCCATTAAACTTGCCTTAGGAAAAGGTTTTAGAGTCAATATTAACTGCACATTATTTCAGGGTGAAAACGCTCAAGAAGTTGCAGACTTCCTTGATTACGCTATGGAACTAGGTGTAGAAGGTGTCACTATTGCCCCTGGATTTAGCTACGAGCGTGCACCTCAACAAGATGTCTTTATAAAAGGTAAAGATGTTAAAGATTTATTCAGAGGCATCTTTAGCATAGGCAAAAAACGCAACTGGAAATTAAACCATTCATCGCTTTATCTTGATTTTTTAGCGGGTAATCAAAACTATGAATGCACTCCATGGGGCAATCCAACACGCAATGTTTTTGGCTGGCAAAAACCATGTTACTTACTCGCAGATGAGGGCAATGCCAACAGCTTTCAGGAGTTACTGGACACAACGCCTTGGGAAAAATACGGCAACGTTAACAACCCAAAATGTGCAAGTTGCATGGCTCACTGTGGCTATGAAGCAACCGCTGTGGAAGATATGCTTAAACACCCAATAAAGGCGCTGATAACCTCAATCAGAGGCCCTAAAACTGAAGGCGATATGGTTCCAGAACCCATAGCAGCAAATTTTGAAGAAAAACCTTTATCAACTCTATCAGGCATCCCTATCAGAGTAGAAGTTACAGAATAAAACCACTACCCCTTCAAGTTGCTAGAGTGATTCGTGAAAATGCTATTCACTCTAGCAAGCAAACATTAATAATTAAATTTATAGTACAGACTATAATTTTTATAAGGTTATTGAGTATGATTTTAAAGAAATTGAAGTTATCCTTTTTGTATTTGGTTTTCATTTTTGCAACAACAAATGCCTTTTCACAAGAAGAAACTGCAAAGCAAGTTGTCGAAAAATTTCAGTCGGAATTAATTTCTGTTATGAAAAATGGCAAGCAGTTAGGCTATGCAGGAAGATATAATAGTCTCAGTACCCCTGTTTCGAATAGCCATGATCTATCAAAAATAGCCCGAATTATTGTAGGCAAAGAATGGGAAAAACTTTCTGAAGCACAGCAGAAAAAGCTTGAAGATGTTATCATTAAACTCAGTATAGCCTCTTACGCGCACAACTTTAAGGATTATTCTGGCGAATCATTTTCCTTTGACTCAGAAGAAGAAACAACAAGGGGAGGCGTCGTTGTCCATAGCCACTTAAATATTCCAGAGGATAAACCAGTAAAGTTTGATTATATGCTAAAAGAAAACGGTACAAGTTGGCGAATTATTAACATCATCGCTAACGGAGTGAGTGACTTGGCGCTCAAACGTTCTGAATATACCAGCATATTACAACGCGACGGATTTGATGCTTTAATTTCAAAAATTGATGAGAAAATAGATAATTATTCAAAACTATAGGCAGGCTCCACAAAGGATGAAAAAATCTCTTAAAATCTTATTGACTGTGCTACTAACACAGTCTTTATATCTAAGTGGTTGCGCGACCACTAATGAATCAGATCAAAAGCCAACTGCGACTGATGATCCGTATGAGAATTTTAATAGAAAGATGTTTATCTTTAACGACAAGGTCGATGACTACGTCGCAAAGCCCATTTCTGATACATACAAAAAAGTAACGCCTCAACCGGTTCAGACAGGTGTGTTTAATTTTTTTAATAATCTTAAAAACATTAACGTCATAATTAACGATGCGCTGCAAGCTAAATTCAAACAAAGCGCAAAAGACTCTGGCCGACTTGCTATTAACTCATCTTTAGGGCTTCTAGGCCTTTTTGACGTTGCCCAACATATTGGCCTAGAACAAAATGAAGAGGATTTTGACCAAACCCTTGCTGTGTGGGGCATCCCACAAGGATCCTATCTGGTTCTCCCCTTTTTAGGTCCCTCAACGTTTCGTAGCATACCGGGTGCCGCTTTTGATACAGCAGCAAACCCATCCACCTATATTGGCATGCCTATTCAAGTCATCTCGTTGTTAAATACCCGCGCTAGTGCTGAAGGCTCTTTGCAGTTCATTAACGAAGCAGCACTTGACCCTTATGTCTTTACTCGAGAATCTTATTTACAGTGGAGAAACAACCTCGCTACCGATGGAAAAGCTAAAGCATCCTATGATGTTGACGAACTAGACAGCGAACCGGACAACACTCATAAAGACTCCACGCCAAGCCCAACAACCACTGTAGCTGACCCTGAGAAATCTAATAATGAAACCCACCACCACTCCTTAAGATTAGAACCGGAAACAACTTTATCTAGCAATATTGCCCAGTCCGGAAGCGCTATGCCAAACCGGGTCAACAAAGATTCCAAGAAAAAAAGAAAAACTTCACATAAACCAAAGCAATAAGAAAGCTAAGTTTTTAAACTACAGGGATGTAGCTTTAATAATGCAATAAAGAGTGGACCTCATAATTACTTAACTTTTCTCTCCCACTCAAGAAATCCAACTCAATTACAAACGCACACGCTTCGACTTTTGCACCCATCTTTTCAATCAATTCACAGCTTGCCTTTGCTGTCCCACCAGTAGCCAGTAGATCATCTATCAATAATACACGATCACTAGCATCAAATGCGTCAATATGCGCTTCTAAAATTGCTGAACCATACTCAAGATCATATGCGACACTTTGAACATCATAAGGCAATTTCCCTGGTTTCCTTAGAGGAATAAACGGCAACCCTAACTCCCAGGCAACCAGTGACCCAAATATAAAGCCACGTGCTTCCATTCCTGCCACTGCTGTAATTTCCCGGCATAAAAAAGGATACATCAACTGATGAACAGCTACCTTTAAAGCAGCGGGATCTTTTACCAGCGGCGTAATATCTTTAAAAATGATACCGGGCTTAGGAAAGTCAGGTATATCACGAATCTTGCTTCTTATCCTATCCATTTTTACTTACTCATAAGGGTTAAAGAAGTACCTATACAAACTTCATTATTTATCTACACCTAAAAACAAAAGCCCTCGATTTTCTCGGCAATCCCTTTGACATCCAAGCCACAAATAGCCAATAATTCCTCACGCGTCCCCTGTTCAACAAAACTGTCAGGTAATCCTATGTTCAATACCGGCATGAGAATACGCTGGGCTTGCAGGTAATTATTCACGGCACTTCCCGCCCCTCCTGACAGCACATTTTCTTCGATAGTGACTAACACGTCATGGCTTTTCGCCAAATCTAACAGAAGCTGTTCATCCAGGGGTTTCACAAAGCGCATGTTGACAACCGTAGCGCCTAATTGTTTACCGACTACTAAGGCGGGAGTCACCATGCTGCCCCACGCGAGGATGGCGATACCTTTACCGTGATGACGTATTTCGGCTTTGCCTAGAGGTAAAGCCGTCATAGCTTTATCAATGCTCACGCCAGGGCCTTTGCCTCGTGGATAACGGACAGAAGCAGGACCTTCATATAAATAGCCGGTATAGAGCATTTGCCGACATTCATTTTCATCAGCAGGGGCCATAATCAGCATATTGGGTATACAGGCCAGGTAGCTGTAATCAAAACTCCCTGCGTGGGTTGGACCATCAGGACCTACGAGGCCGGCACGATCCAACGCAAACAGGACATCCAGATTTTGTAAGGCGACGTCATGAATCAATTGATCATAGGCGCGTTGCAAAAAGGTGGAGTAAATCGCAACCACCGGCTTTGCGCCTTGACAGGCTTGACCGGCGGCGAGTGTCACTGCATGTTGTTCAGCAATAGCGACATCAAAATAACGCTTTGGGTATTGCTGCGAGAATTTTACTAGCCCAGAACCTTCACGCATGGCCGGGGTAATGCCGAGTAAACGTTCATCCTGCTCGGCCATGTCACATAACCAGTTACCAAACACTTCCGTGTAGGTGGGATGTACTGACGGTGTTGCTTTAGGCAGACTATCTAAACTGGGATCAAACGCTGGCACACCGTGATAGGCCAAGGGGTCTTTTTCTGCGGGTGCATAGCCTTTGCCTTTCTTGGTGACTATATGGAGAAACCGAGAGCCGGTGATGGCTTTAAGGTTTTCCAGGGTAGATACCAGCATGTCGATGTCATGACCATCTATGGGGCCAATATAATTAAAGCCCAGTTCTTCAAACAGGGTACCCGGTACAATCATGCCTTTCATATGTTCTTCGGTACGACGTGCCAACTCCCAAACACTGGGCATTTTACTTAAGGCTTTTTTGCTTTCTTCACGGAGTGAAGAATATAGCTTGCTGGACAGAATTTTAGTTAAATAATTGCTCATCGCGCCGACCGGTGGCGAAATGGACATATCATTATCGTTTAAGATGACCAGCAAATTTGCATCCACGGCACCCGCATGATTCATCGCT
>Ga0194052_1001465_pt1 | contig 13672 bp, 7 predicted proteins | sample SepL226m_MetaG_FD_160117 | JGI IMG/M metagenome (GOLD analysis project Ga0194052, IMG submission 160117) | Anoxic zone freshwater microbial communities from boreal shield lake in IISD Experimental Lakes Area, Ontario, Canada - Sep2016-L227-6m | ecosystem: Environmental > Aquatic > Freshwater >... | reverse complement strand
ACCTGATCTTCCAGCGCCTGTTTCATCTCCCTGGAACCAGAATCAATAACCAGGTCCTTCAGCCCCATTTCGGTCAGCTTGGTGGTCAGCGGAATAAGGGCTTCAACGGAATCCGCCTTGACAGCAAGCGGCAGATTGTACTCCTTGGCCAGTGCGCCGAATGCATCGGCGTTGGCGGCGGTGGCTGCATACATCAGGGGTTTCTTGAATTTGGTAACTTCAATACCTGCCTTCATGACATCGGCATCGCCGGTCATCAGGATCAAGTTGAATTCTGATGTTTCGGCAATCAGCTTTGCTCTTTCAGCAAAAGCGGCTTTGTCGCCATTGACATCTTTTAAAGCGATCAGTTCGGGTCGAAGATTCAGGCCGACACGTTCAAATTGAAAAGCATTCCAAACCGTAAGTTTGGCCTTAAGATCGGCAACCGAAATGCTGGATTCGACCTGTGCCGCCAGGCCGGTTTTGTTGAAAAAGGTTTTCTCGTGGCGATAAAGAACAGTTTCTCCGCCGGAAGTCAACGCCCGAACCCCTTTTCCGATTGCGACCGGTCGAATGGGCGGGGCAGATGCTTCAGCCAGTTTTTCTCTGGCGTCTTCGGATACATAGGGACAGCTATCCAGTTCCGCCTTGCTCGATGCCAGGTTCATGGCGAATGCCAGACAGGTTGGAACCCCGCACTCCTTGCAGTTGGTTTTCGGCAGAAGTTTGAAAATCTGAATACCGGTTAATGCCATTGTTATCTCCTTATTTGTATTCACCAGGAACGCCAATGAAGATATCATTGGCGTCCGGAAATGTTGTTGGCGATTGGTAAAACCACCATACAAAAAAGCAGGCTAAAGGCTAAAGGTTGAAGGCTGTCGATATGGATAGCCTTCAACCTGAGACTTCAGTCCATGAAACCGCGATCCATCAACCGCCGATGATCGAAGGCATAGACAGGGCCGGGTGGCCTTTTTCCTGGAGAAAGGGCATGATTTCTTCTTCGGTGATGCCAACGGTTTCATCGGCGATCATATCGTAGAAATTGGGAATCCCCATCTCTTCTCCGCGTTTGACGATTCTTTCTTTCAGCTCTTCTTTCAGCGCTTTCGGCATCCAGACCATGCGGTGAAGCCCGCCATCACCCTTGATGAATTTTCTCTGGGTAATGTTGTATTTGGAATGGCCGACAAATCCTGGTGAAGATGCCCCGCCGCCCATGACACCGGCCAGGGTGGTGAACTTCATACCGCAAGGCGTCTCGCCGGCATAGTCACGGCCGACGGTCATGATGCCATTGCAGGTGGGAAGCGTTGCAGCGATACATTCGCAGCATCCGCAAGTGGTCATGGGATCTGTGACCATGGAGTAAAAATTATAATGCGTCACAGCCCCGCGAGAGGCTTTAAAGATGAATTCATTCACGCCCTTGAACTGTCCCAGCACGGGGTCCAGACATTCGCCTTTTTCAATGGGCTGGTTTGGTCCCGTGGGATTGATTTCGAAAGATGCCTTACAGTCCATCCAGTTGTATGCGCCGCAAAGTCCGGTTCGCTCCGGGCTGACAGTGCAGACATGGTTGGGTGCAAAAGACTGGCAAAGCGTACAGGAGTAGAAAATCGCCTCGGCTTCATCGGTCATCTTCTCGACACGTTCGTCCCGCATTTTGTATTCGGCGCGGGCGCGAGCGGTGAGCTTGTCAACATCTTCTTTCTTTGTGTGAAGCGTTATCTGAATCTTGTCCAGAATCTTTCCGAAATCCTGATGTAACTTGGCATGCAGTACAACTCCAATGTCTTTCAGGGTAAAACCTTTATCCACTGCGGCCTTGCTGACCCGGACCCAGGAAATGTCCCGCTGTCCGATGTGCATGATGCCCTGAATATAGTTGATGAGATGGTGAATCTGGCGTTCCAGAATGGGTTCAAAATCGGTCTGGAATTCCCGCCCTGCTACCTGAACATAAATAGCCAGGGAGAAGGTGCCGCCTTCTTTGACGTCCTTCAGATCCGGTCCATCAACAATGACTTTTCCATCTTCGATTTCGCCCATTTCCGCCATTTTGACAAGCTCGGTACACTGTGTCTTGCCACCACCGCACTGGCAGTACAGATCAGCACCTCGAACGCGCTCGCCCTCATAAGCCGGGCCGAATGCGCAGGGGATATCGATCTTGGAAACCGTAACCTTCAGACCCCGGACTTCAACGGATTTCTGAACCATATCTTCATGTTTGACATTAGCCACAACATGCTCGTAGGTACAGATACCGGTCGGGAGAATTTCCGGAATATCGGTGTCTGCAAGGGTCGGGAAACCCCAATTGACGCAGCCGGCAGCCGCTGCCGCCCACTCTGCATTCACATCACCAAGGGCATTGACAAAGGCGAAGATACGGTTTTTATTGTAGAGCAGCATGGTCTTGTAGTCGCCGGGTTTGATCCCGCCGAAGGCCATGGCTGCGCGGTTTGCAAAACCAAGTGCGAAAATGGCGGATGAAATGTCCGGACCGAAGGGAACGATACGGGTATTCCAGCCGATCTGAACGCCGGCTTCAATCAACTGCTCGGCAACTGTGGTGCCGTTCTGGTTGGCTGCAAGAAAAATATAAAGACTGCGTTTCTGATATTCTTCAACGATCATCTTGGCGATTTCAGGACTGGGGGCTGCGCCCACAATGGCTGCAAAACCCGGTGCGGAACCATCTACAAACTCCACGCCACGTTTTCTGAACACCGTATCATCGGCTGCGCCCAGCCATATCTTGCCGCTGGCCTCGTCAATGTCTTCAGAATGGAAATAAAACCCTGGATCAGTCAGATATCGAAGAGCCTCTTCGATTTCAAACGCCAGCAGTGCGGCCATACCAGCATCCAGCAATGGCCCCAGATAGGGCAGGTGGTGTGAGCCCTTGACATGCGGGGGCAGCAAACCGCGTGCAAAAGCCAGCGGCTTTTTCATGTCTTCCAGGGTTTCGACCTTCATGCCCAGAAGAGAATAAATGACCGGCAGATAATAGGCCGTGTTGGGAAAACCGACTTTGGTATCGGCATTATAGGTCGCCAGAGCCTTTTTGTATTTACCTTCGACTTTCGAGACAATATTATAGCCGCCCTGAATGGCCGCAAATGCAACTAGTCTTGACATAGAATTCCTCCTTCGTTGAGGATTTAGATTAAACTATAAAAAAGTGAGGGAAAATCCTTAAATAAGCGCTTTTCCCTGATTTATCGGGAAAATTAAAGTCTCCGGATTACGCGACTTCCAATTTCTGACGATCGGCCATATCCATAAGCACGCGTTCCCTGGCTTTGTCGATGCCAAGGGCTTTGCGCTTCTTGTCGATGTGCGCGATCATCTTATGGGCATGTTTGATGGGATCATTTTCGCAGTCCCACATACCGCCATAAATTTTTTCCAGTTCATTATACATGTAGTCCTGGAAAACCGGTGCGCCGCTCATAGGCAGATGAAGACCAAAAACAGTATAGACCCCCGAGGCGACAAAATATTGACCGATGCTGATGGCTTTTTCGCTCATCCATTCGGGAGCACTTCCGGCTACGGGCAGATCGCAGATGTCCTTGCCCAAACCACCGGCTTTGACCACTTCGGTGGCTGCCAGAAGGATACGGCTGTTGTCCACGCAGGAACCAAGATGCAGTACCGGTGGAATACCGACGGTTTCGCAGACTTCAGCAAGACCCGGTCCGCAGAACACTGCTGCGGTTTCCGGGGACAAAAGCCCTTCCATGGCGCAGGCAATGGCATTGCAGCCCGTGGCTAGAACGAGAACGTCATTTTTGATCAGTTCTTTGATGATGGTGATTGCAGATTCGTTGTGTCGGGTTCTGGCGTTGTTGCAGCCGACCACGCCAGCAAGACCGCGAATCCGGCCGTTGATGATGTTGTCGTTTAACGTGTAATAATCACCGCGGAAAGTTCCGCCCAGGTGGTATTTGATGGATTCAACACCGAATCCTGCAATCTGGGTGGCTTTCTGGCGAGGAATCATGACTTCGGCCCGACGATTTTTGAAGTTGTCAATGGCCATCGTAACAATGCGTTTGGCGTCTTCCATGGCATGGTGTTCGTCAAACTCAATGTGGATGACATTGTCCTGCTCCATCTTGGCGATGGGGTGTGTGGTAATCAGCTTGGTGTGAAAGCATTTGGCGATATTGGCCAGGTTCTGGAATACGCACTGGACATCAACGACCATGGCATCGCAAGCACCTGTGATAATGACCAGTTCCTGCTGCAGAAAAGTGCCTGCAGGCGGAACGCCGTGACGCTGGAGCATTTCATTTCCCGTACAGCAGATACCGCCGAGTTGAATGCCTTTAGCGCCTTTTGTTTTGGCGTAGTCGATCATTTCCTTGGACTGGGATGCGGCAACAATCATTTCGGACAGGATGGGCTCATGACCGTGAACGATGATGTTGACATGATCTTCCTTCATGATACCCAGATTGGCCTCGGACTGAAGCGGATACGGGGTTCCGAACATGACATCCTGAAGATCGGTTGCGATCATGGACCCGCCCCAGCCGTCGCCAAGAGCGCAACGGGTACACTGCTTGACCAGATTTTTATAATCCTGATCCACGCCCATGTGCGTGCGGTGCATGATTTCAACGGTTTCCCGGTCGATGTTTCTGGGCAGAACGCCAAGCTTTTTCCACCTTTCATACAGGGGCGCCGGAGCCCTTTTCAGGTATCTCAGCTCGCCGGATGATTTTCCCCATTCATTCAGTGCTTTCTCGGCAACTTCCAGGGCGATTTCATCCAGTTCGCGGTCGATGGTTTTGCCGTCAACTTCCACGGTTGTGGCAACGTCAAAATTCGGAGCGATAGCGATGAGTTTCTGCGGATCTTTGATTTTATAATCGTTGGTTTCTTTTTTGGCAACGGACATGAACACTTCTGCGACACCGCGGCCATGGTCTGAGTGGGCCGATGCGCCGGCTGCCACCATACGTGCAAAGTTACGGGCGGCAATGGTATTGGCGGTTGCGCCGCAAAGACCTTTGCGCTCGTCCGGTCCATCTCCGTCTGATTTGGTCAGGGGCAGACGGCAGGGGCCCATTGCGCAGTTCTTGCAGCAGGTTCCCTGAATGCCGATATTGCAGGGCTTCATGGATACAGCCCGATCAAAAACCGTTTCAATGCCCAGTTCCTGTGCCCGGCGGATCATTTGCTGGGTTGCTGGATCGATGGATGCAGCGACCGGATCAGCCAGTTTAGGCGCTTTAACTTCTTTAACTTCCTTGACTTCCACTACTTTTTTCAATTTAACATCTTCTGCCATTTTGAGGTTCTCCTCATCATTATATGTATTCTGGCAATGCTGGCGATAATAAAAAAACGCCAGATAGCGTTGTTGTTATCAGACTCTGCGATGAATTCGATTGAGTTGTTCCAGGATTTTTTCAACAGCCGACTTTTGTACAGCAGCCGGTGTCATGGCAATAGCCTCACCCGTTCCAGCCTGATGTTCGGCCATTCGGGCTTCACGCTCTTTGGCCCTCAGTTGACGGATGGCATCTTCTTCAGCATCGCGCTTTGCGATTGCGGCATCGGCCTCAGATTTGGCTTTGGCTTCTGCATCGGCCTTTACCTTGGCTTCTGCATCTGCTTTGGCCTTTGCGTCGGCTTCCAGCTTGGCTTTTGCTCCGGCTGCCGCTTTGGCGGATGCTTCTGCATCTGCTTTGGCTTTGGCTTCCAGGGCGGCAGTATCCACTACAGGTGCTGCAGCAGGTTTGACTTCGGTTTGCGGCGGTGCAGCCACAACTTCGACTTTTGCTGGCGCAGCCTGGGGTTTTTCAGCGGCTTTGGGGGCTGCAGCCTTGGCGGCAACCGGAGCAGCAACCTTGACCTTGTCCTCTTCGATCGTCAGATTCGGGGCAGGCGACAGAGCCGCAAGGTTTATGTTAGCATCATCAAGTTGTTTCTTGATCGGAGCAACATCGGTCGCCTTTCCGCCACCGATCAGAAGATCGATAAAGGATTTGGCCATACGAATGGCTTCGGGATGACGCATGATGAGAATATCAGAGCCTGCCATCAGATAGGTAACGGCTCCGACAGCTTCCATAAGGATGCCGCGTTTTTCAGGATCACCCAAGGTGGGCGCTTCTGCCGCCGTCAGCTTGGCTTCTTTACACTTCCAGACTTCATTTCCCAGATTGTTGATGATGGGAAGCTGAAGTTTGTCATCGCCTTGGGCCATGGCGGCCATTCGAAGGCGCTCCATAACGGAGTATGAATATTCCAGGCCATAGCCCAGACCGCCAGTGGTGGGATCAATTATCATGCGGCTGGAAGGCATTCCCAGATTTTCCAGGAGAATGTTGACCTGCTTGGCAAGGTTAACATCAATGGGAGAGGAGGAAATAACTGTGTGACCATAACCCATGGCGGCAGCACCAATCCCCTTGTGGTTTTTATCTTCCACCGGTCCCATAACAAGATTTGCGCCCGAACAGTCTTCGGCGATTTTCTTGAACACTGCTTCGTCTTTCTGGGCATTGGCGCAGCCCCAGATAATCAGCGGCACATCAATGGCCGCCAGAACTTTTTTGACGGTTGCAGCCGCTTCTTCCGGACTGGCATTATTTGAATTGGGATCAACGCTCTTCAGTTGAAGGACAATCATTTCCGCCCCAAACTGATCCACGCATTTTTTTGCCCAGGCTGCCGGGTTTGAGATCACATCTTTAAAAGGTGCAATCGCGGCTTCAGCCCAGTCTTCCGGTGTAATATCCCAAACTTCCATGGCGATTCTGGGTTTGTTGGCCATCTTGCCTTCAAACTGATAGAACGGATAACAGGTTTCTCCTCCGACGGTTACGGCCTTGGGGCCTTTGCCCAAAGTAATTTCCTTGACACCGCCGGCGTATGTCTCTTTAAAAATGTCTAAGCCCAATGTTACCTCCTTCGTTAGATGGTAAAAAGGTGTTAGAAATAAAATAACTCCATAAATACAGACTCCTGACTATGGGGCGGCATCATTTGCCGTCTTTTCTTACGAGATATCAACCCCCTTTCAATGCACATATCAAACGTATAATAACCTACCGCAGTAGTGAATGGTCATTTTTCGATGCAATAACTGATTCATCATCGTGGGTTGATATTTTTTAAATTCATGACCGTTTCGGAGATGAAAAGTCAACCCCTTTGGAATATTAACGCCTATCTCAAGATGATCATTTTGTCAACAGATGTTCAAAACAAACCCGAAAATAATCATCACACAGGATTCAAAACTAGTTTAATCAGAACAATTCCCATCAGAAGCAGCGGATAATAACTGCCACGATTAAACAGAATCATGGCGTCCTGCCGGGACATGGAAACCCGGAGCCGAAGAGCGGGCAGAAGCAGCAGATAAACGCCGCCCGTAAGCGCTGCAATCAGATATATCGGTGGATATTGGACCGAGGAAAGCTGAAACACGGCGGTATTCAAAGGCAGCGCCAACAGAATGCTTCCCAGAATGATAATGCTCGACCGATGAGCGCCCAGCCGGACCGGAACGGTTTTGGCCCCAAGCCGGCTGTCGGTCTCCACATCGGTCCAGTCATTGGGAATATTCTGACCGCCGATTTCCCAGAAAAAGAGGCATAAAAAAAGAGCGATCAAAAACCATGCAGATGGATGGGGATCAACTGCAAATATCGCAGCGACCGCTCCCAGGGTTTTTACAGCTCCACTGACGAGGGTGCGGTAATGGCTGACCCTCCACAGCACGCAGTATATGGCTTCCAGCGCACATCCGGCTGCAAATATCCACAAACATACCGGATTTAACAGATAGGCTCCGATAAGGGTCAGTGCGGCCCAAAACACTGTCCATGTCAGCCCTTCCCGAAATGACAGAAAACCGCATGCCATCGGGTGACGCACCATAATCGCATCCAGATCACCATCTGCCGGACAGGTTCCACCCTGCTGGACTGCCTGTCGGTCCTGGCGATAATCCACGATATCATTTAAGGCATAAACTGCTGTGTAGGCCGCAAATGTGGTCAAAAGACCCAGAAACACAACAAGGAATGAAGGAATATGACCAAGCCAGATCAATGCCGCAAAAACCGGTGTCGCCATATCAATGAGGCCATGGGGAGTTCGGGATAACGCAAGAAAAAAATTCAACCGACGATAAAACGACGGATATTTATTGAGCCATATCTTTGTCATGAATCTACCTGATATCTTTTGAGCTATACTGCGAACTGGCATAAGTTTACGTCTTTGATCCCCCCAACCCTCCCCCGCTGGGAGAGGGAGTTTATGAAAAGTGCAGTATATGCCCGCGTGCAGTATACAACGCAGCTTTTTCATCACAAAGGAGCATAAAAGTGTAATTTGCTGCTTCATTACCCTTTTTCGGGATGTATTGCAAAACCAAAATGACGGCAAAAAATCTTTCCTGGCTGATTCCCGTGAATCAATTTGATATTTTATCAAAATTGTTTTAGATAATATCATCTAAGTGTCTCCGTTCACTGCCCTGAAATGGGTTTCTGTTATTTCCTGGAGGAATTTATGGTGTTGCCTTTGCATGACAATCTTTCAAAACTCGAGGAGATGCGTCGGGAATCGATACAAGGCGGTGGGGAGGATCGTATCGCCGCCCAGCATCAAAGAGGAAAGCTCACAGCCCGTGAACGCATCGACCTTTTACTGGACGCAGGCTCTTTTGAGGAGTTCGATATTCTGAAAACCGGAAGGGGCGGCTCTCTGGGAGAAGATACCGAAAAAGCTTCCGGCCGTTACCCTGGAGATGGCGTGGTAACCGGTCATGGAACCATTGATGGCCGGGAAGTGTTTGTCTTCAGCCAGGACTTTACCGTAATTGGAGGTTCCCTTGGCGAAGCCCATTCCCAAAAAATCAGCAAGGTCATGGACCATGCGGTCAGGGTCGGCTCGCCCATCATTGGGTTGAACGACTCCGGCGGCGCCCGGATTCAGGAAGGCGTGGATGCACTGGCTGCTTATGGAGAGATTTTCCATCGAAATGTTGAGGCCAGTGGTGTGGTTCCCCAGATTTCCTGTATCATGGGGCCGTGCGCCGGCGGCGCGGTTTACAGCCCAGCCATGACCGATTTTACCTTTATGGTTGAAAATTCCTCCAACATGTTTGTTACAGGCCCGAATGTCGTCAAAACTGTAATTCATCAGGATATCAGCGCGGAAGAGCTGGGAGGCGCCCAGGTTCACGGAACCGTCAGTGGCGTCGCCCATTTTGTGATCCCAAACGACATTCTTTGCCTTCGGGAAGTTCGAAGACTGATCAATTTTCTGCCTTCCAATAATCGTCTGAAGGCCCCTTTTCTCGATTTGAGAGATCCGCCCGAACGATCTGATCCGGCCCTTGATTATCTGATTCCTCCAAATCCCAATCAGACTTATGACATGAATATCCTGATTCACAGCATTCTGGACGGTGCTGAATTTCCAGAAATTCATGCGGGTTTCGCCCGGAACATCATCTGCGGGTTTGGCAGGATGGGAGGGCAAACCATTGGTTTGGTGGCCAATCAGCCCGCGGTCTTGGCGGGTGTTCTGGACAGCAATGCATCTACCAAGGCGGCCCGGTTTGTAAGGTTCTGCGACGCATTCAACATTCCGCTGATCTGCCTGGTGGATGTTCCCGGATTCATGCCGGGACCGGAGCAGGAACATGGGGGAATCATCCGGCATGGGGCCAAGCTCCTGTACGCCTTTATCGAAGCAACCGTTCCACGGATTACGGTCATTGTGAGAAAAGCTTATGGCGGTGCGTATCTCGTGATGAACTCCAAGCACATTCATTGCGATATCAATTATGCATGGCCAACGGCCGAGATTGCCGTACTGGGGCCCCGTGGCGCGGTGGAAGTCATTTACCGCAAAGAAATCATGGAGTCCAAAGATCCTGACGCCACAATGAGCGAAAAAATGGAACACTATCGCAAAGCCTTTGTCAACCCGTTTCTGGCTGCCAAAAGAGGCTACATTGACGATGTGATTTTCCCCAGAGACACGCGGCATCGTCTCATTCGTACTCTACAGTTCCTGGAAAGCAAAAAAACCCGCCAACCAGATCGCAAACACGGCAATATTCCCCTATGAGAGGTTGATGATGTTCAAGAAAATACTGATTGCCAATCGTGGAGAAATCGCTGTCCGGATCATCCGAACCTGCAAACGACTGGGTATTGAGACTGTTGCAGTATATTCCGAGGCGGATGCCAGAAGCCTTCATGTTCAGGAAGCAGACGAAGCGGTATTCGTCGGAAAAGCACGTTCCGCAGAATCTTACCTGATTGCTGAAAAAATCATTGATGCAGCGCTGAAAACAGGTTGCCAGGCCATACATCCCGGTTATGGATTTCTATCAGAAAACGCCGGGTTCTGCGAAAAAGTATGCAAGTCCGGCATGGTGTTTATCGGCCCGCCTGCTGCGGCGATTGCAACCCTTGGGGATAAGATCGCCTCCAAAGCCCTGGCCATTAAATCCGGCGTTCCGGTTGTTCCCGGACATATTGGAATGCTGTCCGGTTTGGAAGATGCCGAATCCATCGCAGAACAGATCGGCTTTCCCGTTCTTTTAAAACCCGCAGCCGGCGGGGGCGGAAAAGGCATGCGCATTGTCCACTGCAAGGAGGATATGGGACCGGCGTTTTCCGCCTGTCAGGAAGAAACCCGAAAAGCCTTTGGGGACCCTCATCTGTTCATCGAACGTTATATCGCCAATCCCCGGCATATCGAGATTCAAATTCTGGCGGACCGATATGGAAATGTGATTCATCTTGGGGAAAGAGAGTGTTCCATTCAACGCCGGTATCAGAAGATCATCGAAGAGACCCCGTCGCCGGCAGTTGACCCCGCTCTGCGCCTGAAAATGGGAACAATGGCTTGCAGTCTGGCTAAGGAGGCAGGCTATACCAATGCCGGAACTGTTGAGTTCATTCTGGATGAAGACAGGAACATGTATTTTCTGGAAATGAACACCCGGCTTCAGGTGGAGCATCCTGTTACGGAGCTGGTGACCGGGCTGGATCTGGTCGAGCTTCAATTAAAAATCGCCTACGGAGAAGTGCTTTCCATTCGCCAGGAAGATGTATCCTTTAATGGTTCGGCCATTGAAGCCCGAATCTGCGCTGAAGATCCGTCCCGCAATTTTCTGCCGGCAGCCGGAATGATCACCCGATATGCCCCGCCACAAGGCAAAAACATTCGGGTGGACAGCGGCATTGTGGCAGGAAGCGTAGTCAGCGTTTATTACGACTCCCTGCTGTCCAAAGTAATCAGTTGGGGAGAGACCAGGGAAGGCGCGCGAAAGGCGCTAATTAATGCCCTTAACGGATATCATGTAGAAGGGGTTATCACCAATGTCGATTTTGTAAACCTGATCCTGAATCATCCGGCTTTTGCATCCGGAGAACTATCAACCGGGTTTATCGAACAGCATTTTGACAATGAAAAAACAAAGATTCCGCCGTCAACTGAACGGCTAAGTCTTATGGCCATTGCAACCACGCTGGTGTATCACAACCGGCAAAAACTGGTCAGGGATTCCTTAAAGCCCATGTCAGCTCATGTCGGCAGATCTGAAAGGCCCATATCCTGGCATAATTACATGGTCAAGGGCGAATCGGATATTTTTGAGCTTAGGCTGCAGGGAAACCCTGACCTGCGAACCTGGACCATCTGGGCCAATGGCAATCAGTACCAGGTAATTACGCCGGAGCTGGAGTTTTACCGCAGGCGCATCAAGCTCAATATCAATGGTCAGCCTCAGATGTTCCGCCTTCAGTTTCGGGGCAATTTTATATGGGCGGCTTTTTGCGGCATCACCAGGGTTTTTGAGGTTTACAGTCCCCAGGAATGGGAACTGGCGCAGTTCATGCCCAAAACAAAAAAGCTGGTTCTGGACAATGTTCTGGAATGCCCCATGCCAGGGCTTGTTGTGGATATCCGCGTTCAGAAGGGGGATCGGATTTACCGTGGTCAGGAACTGGTCATCGTGGAGTCCATGAAAATGGAAAGCGGTGTGGCGTCTCCATGCGATGGTGAAGTGCTTGAGATACTGGTTGAAAGAGGCCAGGCTGTGGACACTGGCAATATACTGATGCGGTTTAAACATTGATGGATCAGGGAGAGAGCAGTAACATGACTGGGGCAATCTGTAAGCATGGAAAAAAAGGAATGCCCAACCGCCAATCCACCGCTCGGGCCGGCGATCCGGTCGTTAGCCTCGTGGGTGGTTTGGATGTGGAAGGATATGAGGGAAGGGTGAGCAGGGGTTTTGAAACAATGGTCAGCCTCAGATGTTCCGCCTTCAGTTTCGAGGCAATTTTATCTGGGCGGCTTTTTGCGGCATCACCAGGGTTTTTGAGGTTTACAGCCCCCAGGAATGGGAACTGGCGCAGTTCATGCCCAAAATAAAGAAGCTGGTTCTGGACAATGTTCTGGAATGTCCCATGCCAGGGCTTGTTGTGGATATCCGCGTTCAGAAGGGGGATCGGATTTACAGTGGTCAGGAACTGGTAATCGTGGAGTCCATGAAAATGGAAAGCGGTGTGGCATCTCCCTGCGATGGCGAAGTGCTTGAGATACTGGTTGAAAGAGGCCAGGCTAATGAAGAAACGGGGACTGATATGATAAATGCAGACGAACTTATATCAGTGGCGGAATCGTTGCCGCTGGAATTAAAAACAGAACTGATCGAGAGACTTCTTAACAGCCTGAGTCCATCTCACAAGGAGATTGACGAACTATGGGCGGAAGAGGCTGAAAAAAGAGTTCAAGAATTGAGAACCGGCAAAGTGAAAGCGATTCCCGGAGAAGACGTTTTCAGAGAAATTCTGGAGAATTTGTCGAAATGAAATTCTCTTTTCATCCTTCTGCCAAAATCGAACTGGGCGAAGCAGTATATTATTAAGAGACTTGCCGGACGGGACTCGGAGCTGAATTTGCAAAAGAAGTTTATTCAACTGTCCGGCGGATTACAGAGTTTCCCGAAGCATGGAGTCCTTTGACAAAAAATACGAGAAGGTGCCTAACCAGACGATTTCCGTACGGAGTGATATATCAGATTGAAGACGATCAGGTTCTTATTATTGCAGTGATGCAATTGAACAGAAAACCTGATTATTGTAAAAACAGAATAATGTAAGAGCCAGTTTCAAAACTAATTTTATCTTGTCTTTTCTTTCATTTTGTTCCGTTTGGTGTACTTCTTTTGCATATGGAATTGTCTCATAAGTCAAAAATAGCGTAACCAAGCGCTCAAGTCTGCAGTTGGTATTCATAAGGGAAACAAGTCGTACTCTGACACTTTCACGGAAGTGGAGGAATTCCTCAAAGAAGTGCAGGAACAAAAACTGCTCAAAAAAATATGATCTGGTTTGGTCAGCCGGACTGTTTGATTATCTTGAAGATAAGCAATTCGGATTTTGATTTCGTTCACTGATAAATATGGTATCTTCGGGCGGAGAGCTTGTAATCGGAATTTTCTCCGAATCCAATCCGTCAAGAGATTACATGGAGTTCGGAGATAAAATATCTTGTTGTATTCGGTATTTTGTTTGTTTATCATGAGATATACTGCGAACTGGCATAATTTTACGTTTTTGATCCCCCACCCCAACCCTCCCCCGCTGGGAGAGGGAGTTCATGAAAAGCGCAGATT
>Ga0194052_1001464_pt1 | contig 13677 bp, 16 predicted proteins | sample SepL226m_MetaG_FD_160117 | JGI IMG/M metagenome (GOLD analysis project Ga0194052, IMG submission 160117) | Anoxic zone freshwater microbial communities from boreal shield lake in IISD Experimental Lakes Area, Ontario, Canada - Sep2016-L227-6m | ecosystem: Environmental > Aquatic > Freshwater >... | reverse complement strand
GGCGAGGACGACATCCCGGGCCTGGTGCTCATTCCCGCGGCGGCCAAGGAGATCGAGATCCCGATGATTGCCTCCGGCGGATTCGCCGACGCCCGCGGACTGGTGGCTGCCCTGGCGTTGGGCGCCGACGGCATCAACATGGGCAGCCGCTTCATGTGCACCGTCGAGTCCTGCATCCATCAGAACGTCAAGCAGGCCATCGTCGACGGCGACGAACGCGGCACCGAGTTGATCTTCCGCAGCCTGCACAACACCGCGCGGGTGGCCAGCAATGCGGTGTCGCGCGAGGTGGTGGAGATTCTCGATGGCGGCGGTCAGTTCGACGCGGTGAAGGACCTGGTGGCCGGAAGTCGTGGCCGACGCGTCTTCGATGAGGGTGATCTCGATGCCGGAATCTGGTCGGTGGGCACCGTCATGGGTCTGATCCACGACATTCCGACGGTCGGCGACCTGGTCAGCCGGATCGTCAGCGAGGCTGAGGACATCATTACCGGCCGACTCGCCGGAATGGTCCGGACGGACGCGAACGTCTGATCCGGACTGGTCCCAGGTCATCACAGCCTCACACGCAAAAGTGCCCGCCTGAATCCAGGCGGGCACTGTGTGCGTTGGAGAGCGGTTCGACGCGGCGCGAAACTACGTCGGACGGACGTGGCCTTTTACGGCGCGCGTCGGTCAGCTGGCGTTGGCCAGTGGGGGGAGATCCTCAAACTGCTCGGAGGTGTCACCCTCCACGAGGAAATCACCGTGATAAAGCGCTTCGAAGTCAACTTTGATGACGTCGGCACTGTTGTCGTCGATCCACATGTGATTGACCTTATTAGTCTCGTTTAAGGAATCATTGAGTCACGGTTCGGAAAATGGTGGCAATTCTTACCGGCGGGTTACCGCCACCTGCATCAGTTGACCGGCCCGTGGCGCCACGGAACACTGGGTTTACCTGCTAATTAGCTGGTGGGGGGAAAGGATAGCCGCTGTGCTGCACAGAATCGCCCTGCGGGCTATTCGCTCGCCGCGGCAGATCCTCGCGGTTGCAGCGCTGCTGATGGTCGCCACCGCGGTCTTCGGGATTCCGGTGGCCCATCACCTCTCGGCAGGGGGCTTTCAGGACCCCGGCTCAGAGTCGGCCCGGGCCGGTCGCCTGCTCAGCGAGAAGTTTGACCAGAGCGACCAGAAGCTGCTCATCACGGTCACCGATGCCTCCGGAGCCACCGGCGGCCGTGCCAGCGTCGCCGGGACCGAGATCGTCAAGACTCTTGAATCCTCACCCAACGTGTTGAGTGTGAGCTCGCCGTGGACCTCGCCGCCCGCCGAGGCAGGTGAATTGATCAGCACCGATGGCAAGATCGGCCTCATCGTCGCCACCATCGACGGTGGCGAAGATAAAGCGCAGGGATTCGCCGCTGCGCTGGCGGGTGAGGTGGCTGGTGACCGAGAAGGGGTGTCGGTCCGGGCCGGCGGTACCGCAATGATCTACCGGCAGATCAATGAGCAGACCCAACGCGACCTGCTCCGAATGGAGTCGATCGCTGTTCCGCTGAGCTTTCTGGTGCTGGTGTGGGTTTTCGGCGGACTGGTAGCCGCGGCGCTACCGATGATGGTCGGCTTGATGTCGATTCTGGGTGCGATGTCGGTGCTGCGACTGATCACCAGCTTCACCGAAGTGTCGATCTTCGCGCTCAACATCACCACCGCCCTGGGCCTTGCGTTGGCGGTCGACTACACGCTGCTGATCCTGAGTCGCTTCCGCGACGAGATCGCTGCCGGCGCCACCCGGGAGGCTGCCCTGGTGCGCACGATGAGCACCGCCGGTCGCACCGTTCTGTTCTCCGCGGTGACGGTGGCACTGTCACTGTCCGCGTTAATGCTTTTTCCGATGTACTTCCTGAAATCCTTCGCCTACTCCGGCATCGCGACGGTGGCGTTCGCCGCGGCGACCGCCGTGATCGTCACCCCGGCGGCGATCGTCCTGCTCGGCGACCGGCTGGACTCCCTCGACATCCGCCGGTTGGTGCGCCGCGTATTCGGGCGCACAGAGTCGGTCGCCAAACCGGTGCAGCGGCAGTTCTGGTACCGCTCCACGAAGTTCGTGATGGGGCGGGCCATTCCGATCGGCACCGCCATCGTTGCTCTGCTGCTGCTTCTGGGGGTTCCGTTCCTGCGGATCGAGTTCGGCAACCCCGACGATCGCGTACTGCCCACGAGCGCATCGACGCATCAAGTGGGTGACCAGTTGCGCAATGACTTTGCGAGCAACTTCAACACTGCGGTAAGCATGGTGATACCGGACGCGAACGGCGCCGACCCGGCCGAATTTGACCGCTATGCAGCCGACCTTTCCCGGGTGCCCGATGTGTCCCTGGTATCGGCCCCCGGTGGAACATTCGTCGCCGGCAACAGGGTTGGCCCGCCGTCGGCACCTACCGGAATTGCCGACGGAAGTGCGTTCCTCTCGGTGCGTAGTACCGCCGCACTTTTTTCGGAGGCCTCAAAGGTTCAACTCGACCGGCTGCACGCCGTCGCCGAACCCGCCGGACGTGAGGTTTTGATCGGTGGCGGCGCCCAGGTCAACCGGGACTGCGTTGCGGCTGTCACCTCGCGGATGCCGGTGGTACTCGGGCTGATCGGTGCCATCACCTTCGTGCTGCTGTTCCTGCTGACCGGAAGTATCGTGCTGCCGCTGAAAGCGATTGTGCTGAATCTGCTTTCGCTGTCTGCGGCGTTCGGTGCACTGGTCTGGATTTTCCAGGATGGTCATCTGGGTGCACTGGGCACAACACCGACCGGCACGATGGAAGTCAATATGCCGGTGCTGCTGTTCTGCGTGGCATTCGGGCTCTCGATGGATTACGAGGTGTTCCTGCTGGCCCGTATTCGGGAGTACTGGCTGCAGTCCCCGCAGACCAACGCGGGCAGCGACGAAAGTGTGGCGTTGGGCCTGGCCCGCACCGGGCGCGTGGTCACAGCGGCCGCGCTGATCATGTCGATCGCATTCGCCGCGCTGATCACCGCACAGGTGTCATTCATGCGGATCTTCGGGCTGGGTCTGACCCTGGCTGTGCTGGTCGATGCAACCCTGGTCCGGATGGCCTTGCTTCCGGCGTTCATGAGAGTGATGGGTCGATGGAACTGGTGGGCACCCGGGCCCTTGGCCCGGCTGCACCAGCGCATCGGTATCAGCGAAGAGCCGCCCGAGCGGGAGAGCATCGGTGGGCCCCACCGTGTCGAGGTGGGGGCACACGGAGGCGACTGAGCGCGCGATTAGGGTGAGGCCGATGACACAGAAGCCGCCAACGCCTGAGAAGACGCTGGATCACCCGTTCTTCGCGCGAATGTGGACAGTCATGTCCGCACATGAGACGCCACTGCTGCGCAGGTTGCGAGGCGAGAACCTGGCTGGCCTATCGGGCCGAGTACTCGAGGTCGGCGCTGGAACCGGTACTAATTTCGCCTACTACCCCGACACCGTCGACGAGGTGGTCGCGCTGGAGCCCGAGACCCGGCTGGCACCCACGGCCCGGGAAGCGGCGGCCGGCGTGTCGGTCCCGGTCACCGTCATCGAATCCACCATCGAAACCATGCCCGCGGCCGAACCATTCGACGCCGTCGTCTGCTCGCTGGTGCTGTGCTCGGTTGACGATCCTGATGCTGTTCTGCGCCAACTGAACTCGGTGCTCAAACCCGGAGGTGAACTGCGGTACTTCGAACACGTCGCCAGTGCCGGTTGGCGTGGGGGATTGCAGCGTCTGGCGGATTTCACCGTCTGGCCGCGGATCGCCGGCAACTGTCATACTCATCGTCACACCGAACGCGCGATCAGCAATGCGGGCTTCACCGTCGAGACCGCTCGACACCAGTCGACGTTTCCGGCCTGGGTTCCGCTTCCCGTCTCTGAGATCGCACTTGGCCGGGCGATCAAGAACCCTTGATGTCCAGCAGCGCGGGTAGCCGTGCGAGCAGTCCGGGCAGCGCCGCACCGGCAGAGTCGCGAATCGTCAGCGTGGCATTGGCCGACAGCGGGGTGGGCTCGGGGTTGACTTCCACCACCACCGTGCCACGCGTCAGTGCGTACTCCGGTAGGCCGGCCGCCGGGTAGACGACACCCGAGGTGCCGACCACCAGTAGCACGTCGGCGTGGGCGACTGCCTCCACCGCCGCCTGCCAGGTCTCATCGGGCAGCGGTTCGCCGAACCAGACAATGCCCGGCCGGATCAGCCCGCCGCATTCACAGGATGGCGGCATCATCTCCAGTTCGGGTGTTGGCATGTCGGGCAGCGGTTGGTGATAGCGCGAGCCGCAGGTGTCGCACCAGAACTCAAACAGGCTGCCGTGCAGGTGGTGCACGAGGCGACTGCCCGCCCGCTCATGGAGGTCGTCGACGTTCTGGGTGATCACGGTGACTTCGGCAACGTCCTGCCAGTCCGCCAGGGCCCGGTGGCCCGCATTGGGTGCTACCTGCTGCACCAGGTGATGGCGCCACAGATACCAGGCCCACACTCGCTCGGGGTAGCGTTGCCAGCCGTCGGTGCTCGATAGCTCATACGGGTCGTACTTGGCCCACAGTCCGGTCGCGTCATCGCGGAAGGTCGGCACCCCGCTTTCGGCGGAGATCCCTGCTCCGCTGAGCACCGCGATACGCACATCCCCAAGATAGCCGGTATCGGCAATACTGAAGCCCGTGGCGGAACTGGCGCAGTGGCTGCGAGTCGACAGCGACTCAGGTGTACCGCTGTTCGACCAGTTACGTGTTGCGGTGATCGACGCCGTCCGAGACGGGAGGCTGGCCGCGGGCACGCGGCTCCCCACGGTGCGGGATTTAGCCGCAGAGCTTGGTTTGGCGCCCAACACCGTGGCGCGCGCCTACCGCGAACTTGAGGGCGCAGGGATTGTTGAAACCCGCAGGCGGTGGGGTACTTTCGTCGCCCGCTCCGATCCCGCCGATGCTGCAATGGCGGCCGCAGCGCAAAGCTACGCTGATGTGGCCCGCGCTCTGGGGCTGGGAAAGCCGGAGGCGATCCGCTATCTGGACGCCGAATTCAGCTGAGGCTCAGCCGAATTGCAGTAGTGCGTAGACGCCTCTGAATCGCTTCGTCGGGCCGAATTGCCAGAAGGCGGGGAAAATCTTGTTGAAGATTAACCCTCGCCCCTTCGGCATGGGGATATCTCGCACGGCGGTAAGACCGGGCATAGTTCCCACCAAAGCGGACAGCTGGTTGATCGAGACGCTGAACGGCATCGGCGGCACTCGGTAGGACTTGGTCGCGCGGATGCCATTTGGTGCGATCTTCTTGAGGATCGTCGGAGGAAGGTCGAAGAACATCTCAGCGCCGGGAAACCGCTTGGCACACTGGGCGATCAAGTTCATCGCCTCATCGGGCTGGAGGTACATCATTAGACCCTCGGCAGTGATGAACACTCCATCTGAGTCCTCGACGCGATCCATCCAGCTGTAGTCCAGGACGGACTGGCCGAGGTTAATGATTCGCGGTGTTGGGGGCAGAAGGCGTTCGCGCAGTTCGATCACCGGCGGTAGGTCCACCGCAATCCACCTGAATTGCGCATCGTGGATAGCTGCGTCGAGGCGCCAGAAGCCGGTTTGAAAACCCTCGGCGAGCGCCACGACGGTGGCTTTGGGGTGGGCACGCAGGTAGGCGATGGCGCACTTGTCGACGGCCAATGAGCGCAGCGCCATCTCCTGGCCGCGGAAGCCGAACTTGTCGTAGTTAACGCCGTAGGTGGTCGTTAAAGTGTCGCGCAATCGAATGGCCATCGGATCATCAATGATGGCATCGGGCAGGCCGGCCTGGTTGGCCCGGCCGTTCAGCGTCATCAGCGCGGTCTCGGAGACTCCCGTAAGTGCTGCACTGGGATCGGTAGAGTGGTTCATTTGACTCTCAGCCTACCGGGTGAGTGTCCACGTAGGCTCAGCGTCATGACACGTCACGTCTTCGACGAGAAGCTCCTCGCAGTGATCACCGGCAATTCGCTGGGCATCCTGGCGACGATCAAACGCGACGGCCGCCCGCAGCTCTCCAACGTGACCTATTACTTCGACCCGCGCGCGCTGACTATTGAGGTGTCCGTGACAGAACCACGGGCCAAGACACGTAACCTTCGTCGCGACGCCCGCGCCTCGATCTTGGTCAGCTCGGAGGACGGCTGGTCCTATGCGGTCGCCGAGGGGGACGCGATACTGAGTCCGCCTGCGACCTCGCCGGACGACGATACTGTCGAGTCGCTGATCGCGCTGTACCGCAATGTGGCCGGCGAGCACCCCGACTGGGATGACTACCGCCGGGCCATGGTCACCGACCGGCGGGTGCTGCTGCGACTGCCGATTAACCATCTTTACGGCATGCCGCCCGGCATACGTTGAGCTACCCTCCAAACATGGCCAAGGACGACTCGGACCCCCAGGACGAGACCAAGCGCAAGTTCCGCGAGGCGCTGGAACGCAAGAAAGCCAAGTCGGCAGGCGGCGCCGATCACAAGGACATTGGCGGTAAGCAGGTGCGCGCGCACGGTGTGGTGGAGAACCGGCGGGAGTTCCGCCGTCGCAGCGGCAGCGGCTAACCGCTCCCCGACACCGGTCCGCTAGAGACCGAATACCCCTTCCGATCGGTCCTAGGACTTCGGGGCTCCGCCTAGACTGGTCCCGTGGCGCGATTGCAGCTGACTCAGGATCCTGCGGCCGACGCGCTGCTGTCCGAGGAACCGTTCGCTTTGCTCGTCGGGATGTTGCTCGACCAGCAGATTGCGATGGAGGTCGCTTTCGCGGGGCCGCGCAAGATCGCTGACCGTCTAGGCGGCATCGATGCCCACCTGATCGCCGATGCCGACCCGGAGCGCTTCGCCGCCGTCTGCGCGCAAACCCCTGCGGTTCATCGCTTTCCGGGATCAATGGCCAAGCGGATTCAGGACTTGGCCCGCGAGATCGTGGCCCGCTACGACGGTGACACCGTCGGGCTGTGGACCAAAGACGATCCCGACGCAGCCGAGGTGCTGCGTCGGCTGAAGGCGCTGCCCGGTTTCGGCGAGCAGAAGGCCAAGATCTTCCTGGCATTACTGGGTAAGCGGTACGGGGTCACTCCGCGAGGCTGGCGTGCAGCGGCCGGTGACTACGGCAGGGCCGGCACCCACATGTCCATCGCCGATGTAGTGGATAAGGGGTCGCTGGATCAGGTGCGGACGTACAAGAAGAAGATGAAAGCGGCCAGGGCTCAAGCAGCCACGACCTGAGCAACGGGAGAAAACCAATGAAGACGCATCTGAATTGCCCCTGCGGAGAGGCGATCGTCGGCAAGGACGAGGACGAGCTTGTCGATCTGGCCCAGGCGCATCTCGCCAAGGCCCACCCGGGTATGGAATACGAACGGGAACACATCCTGTTCATGGCCTACTAGATGCCGGGGTCTGGCCCTGCCCGGACGACGACCGACAACTGGCTCGACCATCCGTATCAGAGCCGTTCTTTTCAACGTGTGCGTGAGTTCGCACCCTCGGCGCGGGTGGCGAACGACTCGGGCGTGGTCAGCGCGCTGCCAGTTGAATTACAGGATCTCGGCAGCGTTGAGATGATGGCGACGGACGGCTCGACCACCACTGTCGATCGTCAGTTCACCGCAACGAACGGTGAGAGCCTCGTTGTGCTCAAGGACGGGGTGGTGGTCTACGAGCGGTACGCGAACGGCATGACGCCGCGCACGCCGCATCTTTGCATGAGCGTTTCGAAGTCGTTCGTCGGCGCGATGCTGGGCATCCAGGTCGGTAAGGGCCTGATCGTAATGGACCAATTGGTCACCGACATCGCACCGCAGTTCGCCGGAAGTAGCCTCGATGGCGCCACCGTTCGTCAGGTCATCGATATGACGGCCGGAACCGAGTTCGTCGAGGACTACGAACTTTATGCCCACCCCGATGCCTCCAATCCGCTCCTCGACTACGAGCGGCAGGCCAGCTATCGCCGACTCGGCGGTCTCGAGCCGATCGGCATGTACGCGCACTTCCAGACCTACCCGAAATCACGGGAGCATGGCCGCTACTTCGATTATCGATCCGTGCTGACCAACGTCGCGGCGCGTCTGGTGGAGATCGTCACCGAGCAGCGATTCGTAGATGCGTTGTCCGAACAACTCTGGGTACCGCTGGGCATGGAGCACGACGCGGACCACATGCTCGATGTCGTCGGCGACGCAGTCGTCGAAGGCGGACTGTCGTGTTCGACTCGCGACCTTGCGCGCTTTGGTCTCGCCTACCTCCGCGATGGTCAGGGAATCATCCCTGTCGAGTGGGTCCACGACACACAGCATGGCGATGAGGACGCGAAACGCTGCTTTCTCCAGAGCCCCACGACCACTCCGGAAGAGCGTGCGGACTGGTCCATGTACCGGAATGCGTTCTGGGTGCGCAAGGGTGATCGCGCGTTCACGGGCATCGGTATGTTCGGCCAGTACTGCTATATCGACGTTCCCTCGCGCGTGGTGATCGCGCGTTTCTCAAGCTTTACGACTCCGGTGCCGGCGGCCGAGAGCGACGAGACAGTCCGCAGCTTCGACGCTATCGCTGAGGCCGTGCTCTAAACGACGGTCACGGTACGACAGTGGAGCCGATGGTCGGCATGAAGGTGCACTGCTTGTCCAGAGTGGTCACCTGGCCGAAGATCGTCGACATGATGCTGCCCGAGCCGGTGTCCACGATGGCGGTCAGTGTGGTCGGGCCGTCGGGGTTGATACCGGGGTTGGGTTTGAGCGTCGCACTACCCGAACGCCCGGTGGTGAGGTTGACCCAGGTGACGTTGAGCGGCAGCTTCTGCTCGGCGGCCGGCGCCGGCGTGCCCACGGCGGTGAACACGTAGGCCGTCTGGCCCGGGCCGGGGCCAGGCGTGGGGATCTTCGCCGGGCCGGCGACTGACAGTGCGGCCGCGATGACGTTGCCGCCGTCTTTGAGGCAGCCGGCGCTGATCGACGGGTACATGAAGTCCTGGGTCGGCGGGCTGTTGGGATCGAAGGACGGGGCTGCCAGCGGTGCAGGGGCGATCGGTTGAACCGGCGCCGCGGCCAGGGCAACGGCTGCGGCCGGGCTCACCATGCGGGACACCTCAGGCAGTGTGTTGGCGGGCAGGGTGTTGGCGGGCAGGGTGTTGGCGGGCAGGGTGTTGGCGGGCAGGGTGTTGGCGGGCAGGGCGGCCGCAACAGGTCCTGCCGCGTGCGCGGGATCGATGCCGGCGGGCAGGTGGGCCTCGGTGCCGGGAATTGCGCCTGCGGCAGGCACATGTTGTTCCAATGGGATCGGCCCGTTGCCCGGGCCGGGTGTCATGAGCGGTGTGGTGCCATGGGCGGGACCGATCGCCGCCTGCTGGTTGACGGCGGCTGACGGCACGGTGCCCGAAGGTAGAGCCGATGCCAGCCCGGCCGGTCCTCCGTCCTGGACGAACCGGGTGACCGCGTCGGCAAGTGCCGCCGACCCGGCCGGGGTGGCGGCATTACCGGCGAGTTGGGAGGCGGCGGCCAGCAGCAGTTGCTGTGCCGATGATGGAACCGCCGCGGCCTGCTGGATCACCGGGCTGAGGTTCTGCACCGCCTCCATACCGGGCAGTTGACCCGGATCCAACGGGATCGTCGGGTCAGCCGCCGCGGCCGGGCTGACAACCACCGCGGTCATGGCGAACGCGGCGGCGGTCAGGCCGGTGGCGAGCTTGGCGATCTGCAGCACAGTGTTCCCCGTCAGGTGGTTGGTGGTCAGGGCAAAACGGATCAGGGCAGAGCGGCAAGCAGCGGCAGCGGGTTCAGCACCCCACCAACCGGCGGTGCAGGGGCGATCGGCGCGACCGCGCCGGCCACCGGCATGGTCACCGGGTCGGTGACCGCTGCGGGTGAGACGCCCGCGGTGTTGCCGATCTGGATCGGGAACGGCATCTGCGACGGAGCCAGGTTGACCAGGTTGCCCGGGATTCCGATTTGGTTCAGCAGCGGGAGGTATTCGGCTATCGGGCTGGTCGAGGCCGCAGTCGGCGCAACCGGAGCAGCACCCGCAACGTTGATGGGCGAGACCGGCAGTGTCGAGCCGGCGGGCGCACCCACGATCGACGAGGCACCGCTGAGGGCAGTGGCTGCGGTCTGCAGCACCGCGCCGATTCCGGCGGGGTTGGAGGCGAGCTGCTGGAGCATGCCCAGTGCCGGCACATCCGGGATCACCGGCGGCAGGGCGGGATCAGCAGCCGCGATTGGGCTGAGGGCGACAGCGGCCGAGCAGAGCCCGGCAGCTGCAATCGCATTGGCGGTGAACAGTTTTACAAAACGTGACATTTTGATCCCACTCCCTTGATTGCAGGTCCTGGAACCCGAAGGTAGCCCGATACACGAGTTACTCAAGTGACACGAGTGGCGGTTATTCAACCGTTACGGGAGCGATGGACATCGGTGACATCGCCCCGTCGCTACAGTCACACGGTGCGCACCGCCTCACCGGGATGGCTCGCGGACGGTCGCCTGATCAGGCTGGCGCCGGTAGTGCTGATCGCCAGTGTGGCGGCCCGGCTGGCCTGGACCTACCTGGTTCCCAATGGTGCCAACTTCGTGGACCTGCACGTCTACGTCGGTGGCGCGGCGGCACTCGATGAGCCGGGAACGCTGTACTCCTACGTATATGCCGACCAGACGCCGGACTTCCCGCTGCCGTTCACCTACCCGCCGTTCGCGGCATTGCTGTTCTATCCGCTGAGCCGGCTGCCCTTCGCCCTGGTAGCGCTGTGCTGGCAACTCGGGACCATTGCCGCCCTCTACGGAGTGGTCCGGTGCAGTCAACGGCTGCTCGGAGTTGGGGACGGTTCCGCGCGCATGGCGATGCTGTGGACGGCCATTGCGATCTGGACCGAACCGCTGCGCAGTACCTTCGACTACGGGCAGATCAATGTGATCCTGGTACTCGCAGTGTTGTGGGCGGTGTACAGCACCCGGTGGTGGTTATCGGGACTTCTGGTGGGGCTGGCGGCCGGAGTGAAGCTCACACCAGCGATCACTGTTCTGTACTTCGTGGGCGTACGACGCTGGGGCACAGCACTTTTCATGGTTCTGGTTTTCGCCGGCACAGTCGGACTGTCCGTCATCGCCATCGGTTCTCAGGCACGCTACTACTTCACCGACCTGCTGGGCGACGCGAGCCGGGTCGGACCGATTGGGACCTCCTTCAACCAGTCATGGCGTGGCGGTCTCTCCCGTGTCCTTGGCCACGATGCGGGCTACGGTCCGCTGGTGCTAAGCGCCATCGCGGCGACGGCGGTGCTGGCAGCGCTGGCCTGGCGTGCCCTTGGCGCTGACGCCGGTGCGGAGCGCGACCGACTCGGCTCGCTGCTGGTTATCCAACTCTTCGGCCTGCTGATCTCACCGATCTCCTGGACGCATCACTGGATCTGGTTGGTGCCGTTGATGATCTGGCTGCTTGATGGGCCGTGGCGGAGTCGTCCTGGCGCGCAAGTCCTCGGCTGGGGATGGCTGGCGCTGACCCTCATCGGTGTCCCGTGGCTACTCAGTTTCGCTCAGCCGACCATCTGGCAGATCGGCAGACCGTGGTACCTGGCCTGGGCCGGCCTGGTGTACCTCGTCGCTGCGCTCGGCACCCTGGCGTGGATCGCGGCTACCGGGAATCGAGGCCGGATACGATCCCGTCGATCTCCCGTGCCATCTGCACATCCCGGTCGGTAATCCCTCCCTCGGAATGCGTTACGAGGACGAAAGTCACTGTGCGCCAGCGGATATCGATATCAGGATGATGGTCGACGAACTCGGCGTGCTCAGCCACCCGGTCTACCGCTGCAATCCCGTCGAGGAAGCCGGGGAAGGTCACCGACCGACGCAGCGCACCGTCGATGCGCTGCCATCCATTCAGATCCGCCGCGGCGGCGTCCACTTCGTCATCGCTCAGCACAGCCATGGGCCAACGGTATACCGTCACACGCCATGCAGGTTGTCGTTGCCGGGGCACTGATCTCCGGTTCTGCGCTGCTGGTCGCGCAGCGGCAGCGGCCGCCTGAACTGGCCGGGCTGTGGGAGCTGCCGGGTGGCAAGGTGGCGCCGGGTGAGACTGATGCTGAAGCCCTGGCACGCGAACTACGCGAAGAGCTCGGCGTGGAGGTGGTGGTGGGTGAGCGGATTGGCGCGGACGTGGCGATCGGCGATGCGCTGATCTTGCGGGCCTACCAGGTGAGCCAGACCGGCGGGACGCTGGCGGCACTCGACCACGGCGCGCTGCGGTGGGTCGAGGCGAGTGATCTGCTCGAGTTGGCATGGGTGCCCGCCGACCGGGCCTGGCTACCAGCGTTGCGCAGCCGTCTTGCCCGCTGATCAGCGCACACGTTTTCGCGAACCGGCCCCCACACTGCGACAATCACAGCTGTGACTAGCCCCGACTCCCAGCACGAATTCCGAAACGTCGCCATCGTCGCGCACGTCGACCACGGAAAAACGACCCTGGTCGATGCGATGCTGCGACAGTCCGGGGCGCTGAGCCACCGCGGCGACGACGCCGTGGAGCGACTGATGGACTCCGGTGATCTGGAGAAGGAAAAGGGCATCACGATCCTGGCCAAGAACACCGCCGTGCATCGCCGTAACCCCGACGGCAGCAAGACCGTGATCAATGTCATCGACACCCCGGGCCACGCCGACTTCGGTGGTGAGGTGGAACGCGGACTGTCCATGGTTGACGGGGTCCTATTGCTGGTCGATGCCTCCGAAGGCCCGCTGCCGCAGACTCGGTTCGTGTTGCGCAAGGCGCTGACTGCACACCTGCCGGTGATCCTGGTGGTCAACAAGACCGATCGTCCGGATGCCCGCATCGCAGAGGTCGTCTCGGAAAGTCACGATCTGCTCCTCGATGTCGCCACCGATCTGGATGCCGAGGCGCAGAAGGCCGCCGAGCATGCCCTCGGCCTGCCCACGCTGTACGCATCGGGTCGGGCCGGCGTGGCGAGCACGGTGGAGCCGGCCAACGGCGAGAACCCCGAAGGCGAGAACCTCGATCCACTCTTCGATGTGCTTCTCGAGCACATCCCGCCACCAAAGGGGAACCCGGAGGCGCCACTGCAGGCCCTGGTCACCAACCTGGACGCATCGGCGTTCCTCGGCCGTCTGGCGCTCATCCGGATCTACAACGGCAGGCTGCGCAAGGGCCAGCAGGTGGCGTGGATGCGTGAGGTCGACGGGCTTCCCGTCATCACCAGCGCCAAGATCACCGAACTCCTGGCCACCGAAGGAGTGGACCGCAGGCCCACTGATGAGGCGGTCGCCGGGGATATCGTCGCCGTCGCGGGTATGCCCGAGATCATGATCGGCGATACCCTCGCCGATCCCGAGCACGCGCACGCACTGCCGCGGATCACCGTGGATGAGCCGGCGATCTCGGTGACCATCGGCACGAACTCCTCGCCCTTGGCGGGCAAGGTGTCGGGACACAAGCTGACCGCGCGGATGGTCAAGTCCCGGCTGGACACCGAACTGGTCGGCAACGTCTCCATCCGGGTGGTCGATATTGGCCGCCCAGACGCCTGGGAGGTGCAGGGCCGCGGTGAACTGGCGCTGGCGGTGCTCGTCGAGCAGATGCGCCGCGAGGGTTTTGAGCTGACGGTCGGCAAGCCTCAGGTGGTTACCCGCACCATCGACGGCAAACTGCACGAGCCGTTCG
>Ga0194052_1001462_pt1 | contig 13684 bp, 11 predicted proteins | sample SepL226m_MetaG_FD_160117 | JGI IMG/M metagenome (GOLD analysis project Ga0194052, IMG submission 160117) | Anoxic zone freshwater microbial communities from boreal shield lake in IISD Experimental Lakes Area, Ontario, Canada - Sep2016-L227-6m | ecosystem: Environmental > Aquatic > Freshwater >... | reverse complement strand
CCCTGCACTCCGCTACCCCGCTTTGCTTCTGCGGTCTCTGCGGTGAGGTCTCTTTTTCGCAGACCACGGAAGAGCAATAGCGAGGCTCAGAGCCGCTTCAGGGCCTCGAACTCCTCCTCGAAGGCCTCCACGAGGTGGGCGGGGTCGTCCATGAGGGCCTTGTCGGCGATGACGCCCACCTGCACCTTGCCGGCGAAGCTGAGGATGGAGATCCCGATGCCGATCTGGGCCCGCTGGGGCACCCAGAAGAGGAGGGAGCGCACTTTCCGTCCCGCCAGGGCGATGTCATGGGCAGGCCCGGCCACGTTGGTGACCACGGCGGTGCACTTGTTGGCCAGGAAGTCGATGAGGTTCCGGCTGATGATGTCCGGGAGGAAGGACAGGAGGGCGCGCTGGAGGCCGTAGACCACCAGGGGCGTGGTGGACTGCTTGAGGCGGTCCAGGCTCTCCTTGACGGCGAGGATGCGGTGGGAGGTGTGGGGAGTGCCGGCTGGCAGCTCCAGCGGCACAGCGGCAAACTTGTTCTCGCAGAGCAGGGGCGCTCCCGGATGGCGCACATTCACGGGCATGGAGATGAGGAAGCGGGTGGGTGCCTCCGCGCCCTTGCGGGCCAGGTAGGTGGAGAAGGCCCCGGAGACGGACGCCATGAGCACATCGTTCACCGTGGCCCCGATGAGGTCCTTGGCCTTCTTGATCACGCTCAGATCGAGCGGTGCCGTCCAGGCCACCCGCTTCACGCCGGAGAGCTCCGGGCCATGCAGGTGGCTGCTGTCGGCGATCCAGGCCAGGCGGCGCAGGAGGATGCCGGGCGCACTCAAGGGGACGGCCACGGCCCGCTGCAGGAGCTGCAGGGTGCTCAGCCCCGCCGCCGGTGGGAGCGAGCCCTTGGCCAGGCCATCGGTGCGGTTCCAGGTCTCGTCCATCAGGGCAAACATGAGGGAGACCAGGGCCATGCCGTCCCCGATGCTGTGGTGGACGCGGATCAGGAGGGCCGAGGCGTCATTCTCGAAGTGCTCAATGACCTTCATCTCCCAGCGGGGACGGTCCTCCTTGAGCTTCTGGTTGGCCATCTTTCCCACGTAGGCCTGGACCTCCGCAAGGGTGTTCAGGTTCTTGCCGCGGGCCGCGACGATGTGGCGGGCGAGGCTGAAGTCCTTGTCTAGCTCCCAGTAGCTCACTGGCCCCTGCTCGATGATGCGGCACCGGAGGCGGTCGAAGCGGGCCGGATCCGGCCCATCGAAGATGCGCTCCTGGAAGGTCTTGCGCAGGGTCGCTACATCAATCTGGTCGGTGATGATGACCGCGTTGATCACCATCAGGTTGGTGTCGGAGTCCTGGAGCCAGATGGCGTCATTTGCAGAGACCAGTTCGCGCATGGTCACCCCTTCTTGACGGCGAGGACAAAAGCAATGATGAAGAGGGCGGTCCACACGGGCCAGGGTGCCCGGAAGCCCATGGCGACGGCACCCGCCACGAGGCAGGAGCCTGCAATGAGGGTGCCGCGAAGGCCGGACAGGGGGGACTCCTGGGGCTGCCGGGCGAACTTCTCCAGCACCTTCAGGCCGTCCGTGACCAGCAGGGGCATCTTGGCCAGGGCGTCCACCATGTCCGGCACGCCCCGCATGCCCTCAGTGAAGATCCGCATGGGGCTGAACTGGTTCATGAACAGGGCCCGCACGTGTTTCTTGCTCACCTCGGCCACATCGAAGCCCGGCAGCAGGACGTTGCCCACGCCTTCGAAGGTGACCAGGGCCTTCACCATGAGCACCAGCTCCACAGGGAAGTACATGCCGTGCTCGGCACCCCGGGACAGGGACTGCAGGATGAGCTGGCCCAGGGAGAACTCCTTGAAGTTGGCCCCACGCTTCCAGCGGTTGGCGATGTCCACGGCGTCCCGGCGGAAGGCATTGGGGTTGGCCCCTGGCCCAGGCACGGCGATGGCCGTGAGGTAGCGGGCCGCGTTCTCGCCATCGCCCATGACCAGGGCGAAGTAGTAGTACATGAGCGCCCGGCGCAGGTCCTCGTCCAGTCGGCCCACCATGCCCAGGTCGATGAACCCGAGCTTGGGGCCCGGCAGGATGATCAGGTTGGCCGGGTGCAGGTCGGCGTGGAAGAACCCATCCTTGTAGAGCATGCGGATGATGGACATGGCACCCAGGTCCGTGAGGTGGCGTCGCTGCTCCTCGGGCAGCTCCAGGGCCTCCGGGCGGTCCGGGCTGAGGCCGTCGAAGAACTCCATGCAGAGGACGCTGCGCCCGCTGTACTGCTTGTAGATGCGGGGGAACACCACATCCGGCACATCGGAGAAGTGGCCCGCAAAGACCTCGGCATTCTCGGCCTCCAGCCGCAGGTCCACCTCCCGCAGGGTGTAGGTGCAGAACTCGTTCACCAGCTGCCGGGGCTGGAAGCGGGGGATGATCAGCTGGGCCACGGAGCCGAGCATCCGCAGCAGCTTGGCGTCCCGCTCGAGGGTCTGGCGGATGCCGGGCTTGACCACCTTCAGGATCACCCGCTCGCCCTCTACGGTGGTGGCCATGTGGGTCTGGCCGATGGAGGCGGAGCCCAGGGGGATGGGGTCGATGGTCTGGAACATCAAGCCCACCGGCCGCTTCAGGTCCTTCTCGATGATGTCCTGCAGGATGGGCAGGGGGACCACGGGCAGGCGGTTGAGCAGGTGCTTCAGCTCATCGGTGATGGGCTTGGGCAGCAGGTCTTCGCGGAGGCTGAGGATCTGGCCGAGCTTGATGTAGGTGGGCCCCAGGCGCTCCAGGCGGCGGCGGAACTGCACCGGGAAGGGCTCGTGGCGCAGGCTCCGATCCACGAACAGCCGCCCCGGCAGGGCGAGGAGGCGCAGACCCAGGAGCCGCCAGCCCTTGAGTGCCCCATCCTCGTTGCGGGCCGCCAGCTGGGCCAGCATGCCGCCGAAGAACAGGCCCAGGAACTGGCGCCAAGTGACCAGCATCCGGCGGAACAAGCCCTGGGACTTCCAGGTCCGCATGATCTCGAAGCCCCTGGCCCGGAGGAGGTCCTCATGGGAGAGGTGCTCGCCCAAGCCAGCGCCGCCCGCCGCCGGGGGGCTGTTGTTGGATCCTGCTGCGGGTTCAGCGGTTGCGTCCATATTCCTCATGGGAGGATACCCACTCCAGACTGGATATGGCAGCGCCCAGAGACACTTCCCCCGCCAGGATGACCCCGGCGACGATCTCTGCCAGCTTCTTGACCTTGCCCTTGCCAAAGCAGCCCAGCACCTCCAGGCACTCCCGCTGGGTGGGCAGCCCCGTGCCGCCGCCGTGGGTGGCCACGATGAGGGAGGGAATGGTGATGGAGATGTACAGATCCTTCTCCGGGGTCAGCTCCGTGTAGAGGATCCCGGAGGAGCCCTCCGCCAGGTTGGCGGCGTCCTGCCCGGTGGCGATGAACATGGCGGCGATGGCGTTGGGACTGTGGGCGCCGTTGTTGTTGGCGCCCGAGAGGATGGAGCCGACATTGGCCACGCCCCAGTGGTAGGCAAGGCTCTCGGGCTCCACGCGCATGACCTCCATGAGCACGCTGCGCTTGATGACGCACTCGGCGGTGACCCGCTTGCCCCGGGTGCGCATGAGGTTGATCTGCGAGGCCTTCTTGTCCGTGGCCAGGTTGGATTCCAGGTAGAAGCGCTGGATGGTCTTGTTGTGCTCCAGGATCCAGCTGCAGGCGGCGAAGGTGGCCCGGCCCACCATGTTCTGGCCCGCCGCATCGCCGGTCTTGAAGTTGAAGCGCAGGTAGGCGAACTTGCTGGCCAGGTAGGTGTCGATGTAGTCCAGCTTGCCGCTGCGGGTGGTGGCCTCGGCTTCCCGGCGGATGTCGTCCATGTTTGCTTCGACCCAGGCCCTGAAAGCCACGGCCTCCCGGGCGCTCGCGAAGATGAACACCGGGGCCCGCTGCATGTGGTCGCCCTGCACCGTGCAGGTGACCCCGCCCGACAGGTTGAGCACCTTCATGCCCCGGTTGTAGGAGGCCACCAGCGTGCCTTCGGTGGTGGCCAGGGGAATCAGGAACTCACCCTTGGCGTGCTCGCCGTTGATGCGGAGGGGACCCGCAAAGCCCAGGGGGACCTGCACCACGCCCGTGAAGTTTTCGATGTTGCCCTGGGTGATGGCTGGATCGAAGGACTGCTGGCTGGTGTGGGTCAGCTTCGCCCCGGTGGTCTTCTCCACATAGGCCCGCCGGGCGGCGACGATGGCCGGGGAGTAGTTGTCGTCCTTGGCGCAGGGCAGCGAGGACTGCTGCACCTGGACCGTGGCCGTGTGGTCTTCCACCTTGAAGCGGAGGAGGCCGATGCCCTTGACCTCGATGGCGATCTCGATGGGGTGCATGCCATCCCCAATGGCGTGACCGCGGGCCCGGAGGTGGGCCACCTGCTTCAGGACAAAGGCCTCCGGGCGGTCTGGGCTGACCTCCGTGGCGGGCCGCCACTGGCCTTCGCCCAGGTCCAGTTCCAGGTCCTCTGGCCTGAGATTCAGGGGGCCGATGCGCACCGATACCACCCGGGTGAGCACCACGTCGCTGAGACGGTTCTTGAGGCTGATAGCCACGCCCTCGGCGGCATTGCGCAGGGAGCCAAAGGTGTAGAGCTTCTTCAGGATCAGTGAAGGGATCATGGTCGGCCTGCCTCGGGATGGGTGCATCAATGTGTCAGAACCCACCGAATCCCGCCAGTCTGAAACCGCCAGGTGTAGCTTATTTTTCGTCCCGCCGACCTTTCCTGCTCTGACAATCCGTCAATCCCGCCCTGGGATTTGGCGTCTTCTCATGGGTCGAAGGACCTGGACCTTCGAAATGTGTGGCGGACCTGCAACCCTGGACGCCGGCGAACCACCCGGAAAGGATCCCCCATGTCCACCCCCACGACTCGGACCTCGGACCTCATCGCGCAGGAGACCCAGTTTGGCGCCCACAACTACCATCCCTTGGATGTGGTGGCCACGCGGGGTGAGGGCGTCTTCCTCACGGACGTGGATGGGAAGCAGTACATGGACTTCCTGGCGGCCTACTCCGCTGTGAACCAGGGGCACAACCATCCCCGGATCGGCGAGGCGATGATCGCCCAGATCAAGACCCTGGCCCTCACCAGCCGGGCCTTTCGCAACGACAAGTTCCCCCCCCTCCTGGAGAAGCTCTGCCGCCTCTCGGGCTTCGACAAGGCCCTCATGATGAACAGTGGGGCGGAGGCCGTGGAGACGGCCCTCAAGGCCATGCGCAAGTGGGGCTACGACAAGAAGGGCATCGACTACCCCCAGGCCGAGATCATCGTGGCCGATGGCAACTTCCACGGCCGCACCACCACCATCGTGGGGTTCAGCACGGACCCCGACAGCACCAGCCGCTTCGGCCCCTTCACGCCGGGCTTTGTCATCGTGCCCTACGGCGACCTGGACGCCGTGGCGAAGGCCATCACCCCGAACACCTGCGCCATCTTCATGGAGCCCATCCAGGGCGAGGGCGGAGTGGTCATCCCGCCCAAGGGCTTCCTGCAGGGCCTGCGGGCCTTGGCTGATGCCCACAACTGCCTCCTGGTGCTGGACGAGATCCAGTCCGGCCTGGGCCGCACCGGCAAGCTGTTCGCCTTCGAGCACGAGGGCATCCGTCCGGACGGCATCACCATCGGCAAGGCCCTCAGCGGCGGCTACTACCCCGTGAGCGCCTTCCTGGCCAGTGATGCGGTGATGGACGTCTTCACCCCGGGCATCCACGGCTCGACCTATGGGGGCAACCCCCTGGCCTGCGCTGTGGCCAGCGCCGCCCTGGACGTGCTGGTGGATGAGGACCTGGTGGCCCGGACCGAGACCCTGGGCGCCCATATGAAGGCACGCCTGGAGGGCATGGCCACGGACAAGGTGCAGGAGATCCGCTGCATCGGCCTCTGGGCTGGCGTGCAGCTGCACCCCGAGGCCGGGGGCGCCCGCAAGTACTGCTATGCCCTCAAGGACCGCGGGATGCTGTGCAAGGACACCCATGTGGACACCATCCGCCTGGCCCCGCCCCTGGTGATCACCAAGGAGCAGATCGACTGGGCCGTGGACCAGCTGGAGGCCGTGCTGAGCTAGGCTAATCGGCTGGAGTGCCATGAGGCCCATCCCCCCAGCCGAGACCTTCGCCCTGCTCGATGACTGCCAGTCGGGGGAGGCTGCGCCCACGAGCAGGCTGTACCTGGACCACGCCCGGACCCATCGCTGCGAGGATCCGGCGCAGCTGGAGGCGGTCTGGGCACAGGTGGAGGCCGACCAGCGGGCCGGGCTGCATGCGGTGCTTCTGGCGGACTACGAGTGGGGCGCCCGGATGCTGGAGGCGGGCCATGGACGCTGGTCCCCGGCGGAGCTGGGAGGCCGGATCCCGGCCCTGCAGGTGCTGCTGTTCCGGTCCCTCCAGCGGCTCTCGCAAGCGGGCGTGGAGGCCTGGCTGGCCGCGGCGGAGGGCCAGGCGGAGCCCGCACCCGCCGGGATAGCAGGCCAGTCCTCCCGGGTGGATCGGGGGCGCTTCGACGCCGACTTCGCCCGGATCCAGGAGCGGCTCCGGGCGGGGGACACCTACCAGGTGAACTACACCCTGGGCCTGGACTTCGAGGCCTACGGAGACCCCCTGGCCCTCTACCGCCGCCTGCGGGTCCGCCAGCCGGTGGCCTACGGCGCCCTGCTTGCCCTGGGGGAGGGCCGCCACCTGCTGTCCCTGTCGCCGGAGCTCTTCGTGCGTCACGGCGGCGAGGGGGAGGACCGACGTCTCCTGGCCCAGCCCATGAAGGGGACGGCTGCCCAGGGCGGTGGCCTGCCGGCGGCGCCCGCCATGGCCGCAGATCGCAAGACCCGGGCTGAAAACGTGATGATCGTGGACCTCCTCCGCAACGACCTGGGCCGGGTGGCAGAGGCGGGCTCCGTGAGTGTGCCGGCCCTGTTCACCGAGGAATCCCTGCCCACCCTGGCCCAGCTCACCTCCACCGTGGTGGCGCGCCCTCGGGCGGACCTGCGGTTCCCGGAGTTCCTGCGGGCCCTGTTCCCCTGCGGGTCTGTGACCGGGGCCCCCAAGCACCGCACCATGGAGCTCATTGCCGAGCTGGAGCAGGCCCCCCGGGGACCCTACTGCGGGGCCCTGGGCTGGGTGGATGCGCCGGACTCGGCACCCCTCGGCCCTTTCTGCCTCTCCGTGGCCATCCGCACCCTGGACCTACAGCTGCCGCCCGGCCCCACCCCGGTCCGCAGGGGCCGCCTGGGAGTGGGAGCGGGCATCGTGCTGGGCAGCGAGGCGGCGGCGGAGTATGAGGAAGTCATGCTCAAGGCCGCCTTCCTCACGGCCATGGATCCCGGCTTTGCCCTGCTGGAGACCCTCCTGCGGGACCCCGCAGGGGAGATCCCTCACCTGGACCTGCACCTGGCCCGGATCACAGGGAGTGCTGCGGCACTGGGGTTCGCCTGTGATCCGGCTGCCCTGCGCACCGATCTGCTTCAGGCGAGCACCACCCTGCCGCCCGGGGTCCCTGGCGCACTGCGGTTGACCCTGGCCAAGGATGGCCGCAGGGCGGTGACTGCCCGCCCCCTGGACCCGCCCTGGGGGAACGAGGGCTCTGCGGTGACCGTGGGTGTGGCCCCGGAGCCCCTGGTGGTGGATCCCGTCCTGGCCCGCCACAAGACCACCTGGCGGCCCCGCTACGACGCGGGCCTGGCCGAGGCCCAGGAGCGGGGCTGGTTCGACCTGCTGTTCCTGAATGCCGCCGGCGAGCTGGTGGAGGGGGCCCGCACCAGTGTGTTTCTTAAATGCAACGGCCGCTGGCTCACGCCGCCCCTCGCCCTGGGGGCCCTGCCAGGCATCCAGCGGGGTCTGTTGCTGGCGGACCCGGCCTGGAACGCCCGGGAAGCGGTGCTCACCCTCCAGGACCTGCGGGAGGCCGAGGCCCTGGTGGTGTGCAATGCCCTGCGGGGGCCCCTGTGGGCGCGGCTGGCGGGGCCCACACCGGCCTGAAGCCTCGCTCTGGTGGATTTCGAATCCGTCCGGACCTGGAATGTCGGATCATCGGAGGTGGAGGTCGCCATGGCCGAAGGTCGCATCGAGTCCATCCACATCGCCACGGCAGCGGGGTCACCCATGCTGTCGAAGGTGGAGGTGTCCGTGACTGCTGGTGCCGGCATCGATGGGGACCGCTACGCCGCCCAGGTCGGGAAGTTCTCGGATAAGCCCAAGTCCGGTCGCCAGATCACCTTCATCGAGGCGGAGGCCATCGAAGCCCTGGCCACGGAGCTGGGCATCACGCTCCAGGCCGGCGAGACCCGGCGCAACGTGGTGACCCGGGGCGTGCCCCTGAACCACCTGGTGGGCCGGGAGTTTGAGGCCGGCTCGGTCCGGTTCCGCGGCACCGAGCTGTGCGAGCCCTGTCAGTACCTGACCGAGCTGACCGGGAAGCCCGGCATTCTTCCAGGCCTTACCCACCGCGGCGGCCTGCGCGCCGAAGTGCTCCAGGGCGGCCTCCTGTCCCTGGGCGACACCGTCACTTTCTAGCCGAAGTCCCTTCCACCCCGCTTTTCATTCAGGTGCCCCCATGGTCGAGACCGCCATCACCTTTGACGACGTCCTGCTGATTCCCGCCTACAACCACCACCAGTCCCGGCGCATCGTGGACACCAGCATGACCGACAAGAGCGGCAAGCTGACCCTGGGCCTGCCCATCATGACCTCCAACATGGATACGGTCACCGAGGATGCCATGGCGGACTTCGTGGGTGAGCGCGGGGGCATCGGCGTGCTGCACCGCTTTGTGTCCGTGGAGGACAACGTGGCCATGTTCAAGCGCTGTAAGCACCCGGTGTTCGTCAGCGTGGGCACGGCGGAGAGCGAGATGGAGCGGGTGGAAGCCCTGCGGGATGCCGGCGCCCAGTACTTCTGCGTGGACGTGGCCCATGGCCATGCCAAGTATGTGGGCAAGATGGTCAAGCGCATGCGCGCAGTCCTGCCCAACGAGTGCATCATGGCGGGCAACGTGGCCACCTACGCCGGTGCCGACTACCTGGCGGGCGTGAAGGCCGACATCATCAAGGTCGGCATCGGCCCCGGCAGCGTCTGCACCACCCGCATCAAGACCGGCTTCGGTGTGCCTCAGTTGACAGCCATCCAGGAGTGCGCCCGGGCGGATCGCTCCATCGTGGCGGATGGCGGCGTGCGCACCCCCGGCGACATCGTGAAGGCCCTGGCCTTCGGTGCGGACTTCGTGATGATCGGCGGCATGCTGGCGGGCACCCGGCCCACCCCCGGCGAGCCCATTCGGGATGCTGCCGGACGCCCCACCCACAAGGTCTACCGCGGCATGGCCAGCGCCGAGGTGGCGGACGATCATCTGGGTGGCCTCACCGGCTGGAAGACCGCCGAGGGCGTGGCCACCAAGGTGACCTACCGGGAGGACGAGGAGGAGATCATCGCCGACATCGTGGGTGGCCTGCGCTCAGGCCTCACCTACGGCGGCGCCAACACCATCCGCGAGCTGCAGCGGAAGCTCAACTACATGCTGGTGTCCCCCGCTGGCCGCATCGAGAGCCTGCCGCATAAGACGCTGGGCTGAGGAGGGCGCCATGGAGTACCGCCGGCTGGGCCGCTCGGGGCTGCAGGTCAGTCAGCTGTCGCTGGGCTCCTGGGTCACCTACCACACCCAGGTGGATACGGCCGCCGCCCGTGAGCTCATGGCCGCAGCCTTCGACCGGGGTGTGAACTTCTTCGACAATGCCGAGGCCTACGCCGAGGGCCGGTCCGAGGAGATCATGGGTGCAGCCCTGCGGCAGCTGGGGTGGCCCCGGCTGAAGTACGTGGTCTCCACCAAGTTCTACTGGGGCCTGTCCGACGGACCCAACCAGCGCAACACCCTCAACCGAAAGTACCTCCACCAGGCCCTGGATGCCTCCCTGCGGCGGCTCCAGCTGGACTTTGTGGACCTGGTCTTCTGCCACCGGGCCGACCCCCACACGCCCCTGGAGGAGACGGTCTGGGCCATGCACGACCTGATCACCCAGGGCAAGGCGCTCTACTGGGGGACCTCCGAGTGGAGTGCGGAGGAGATCCGTACGGCCTGGCAGATTGCTGACCGGCACCACCTCCACAAACCGGTGATGGAGCAGCCTCACTACAATCTCTTTCACCGTCACCGGGTGGAGCAGGAGTATGCCCGCCTCTACGATGACCTAGGCCTGGGCCTCACCACCTGGAGCCCTCTGGCTTCCGGCCTCCTCACGGGCAAGTACCGCCAGGGCGTGCCCCAGGGCAGCCGGGCCTCTCTACCGAGCATGGGCTGGCTCCGGGGGGCCCTCACGGACCCCGCCAGGAATGCCGTCGTCGAGCGCTTCATGGCCATCGCCGCAGGCCTGGGTTGCACGCCGGCCCAGCTCGCCATCGCCTGGTGCAGCGCCAACCCCCGGGTCTCTACCGTCATCATGGGGGCCTCCACGCTGCCGCAACTGGAGGACAACCTGGGCGCCCTGGCGGTCCTGCCCAGGCTGGACCCAGGGGTGATGGGGCAGCTCGAAGCCCTGTTCCCGGTCGGTTGATGGTGGTGGCTACCCCACGCCGTAGGGTGGGTGCACGTCGGTGGAGAGGCGCATCAGGTCGAACTTCAGCGTCCGCAGCATGACGCCACAGATGTTGTCCGCCCCACTGGGGGGCGTGCCGTTGAAGTGGTGGCTGTTGTAGAGGCGGGCATAGGCCACCTGGCCCGAGGCCTCGACCACGTAGAGCTGGATGCCCCCAACCTGGCCGGAAGCATCCGTCATGGCCTCCAGGAACATCACAAAGTCAGCATCGGGCCGGTGAGCGGCGGTCCACGCAGCGTAGGCAGTGGCTCGGTTCTGGGTGTAGCGCATCTGGTTGGCCCCCAGGGGTGAGGGGGGCACGGTGTGGAAGGTGGTGGCGGCCACGGCTCCGGCCAGGCCCTCGCCCCGGGCCAGTGCCGCTGCGGTCTCTGCTGTGGCAGCGGCGAAGGGGCTCTCGGCGCGCCGCGGATCCACCATAGGATAGACCAGGATGCGGGCGGTGGCCTTGGAGGCCTTCAGACGGTCAAAGGCCACCCGACGCAGCTGTAGCTCCCCTTCGGAGGGACCCCCAAAGGCCCGGGCCAGGGGGTAGAGCATGGGCTTGCAGGCTGAGCTCCCCAGGAGGAGCGGCAGCAGGACCAGGAGAGAGCAGCGCTTCATGGCAGCCTCCTTGGGGCGTGGGCGATGTTTAGAAAAATACGCCCTATTCCTGCGGTGGCAAGCCCACCGGGGCGCTCCGGGCTGTGCGGAACCGCACCAGGATCAGCCCCATGGCGATGCAGATGGGAAAGCTGGCGAGCCACACCCACCGGGGGCCCACCCGGGCATAGGCCAGCACCCCCAGCCAAGGACCCAGGGCCAGGGCCGCCGCGAAGCAGAGGGAGAGCAGGCCCATGTACTCCCCCCGCCGGTCTGGCGGCGCTAGGGTGGCCACTGCGTCGCTCATGGCGGGGAACAGGATCATCTCGCCAAAGGTCCAGACCACGGTGGTGAGGATCAGGGTGGTGGGGCTGGTGGCCCAGGCGGTAAGGCCAAATCCCAGTGCCATGCAGAGCGAGCCCGCCAGCAGCTGTCGGCCGTGGGGCCAGTGGGCCAGGCCCAGGTTGAGGGCCACCTCCAGCGCCACGATGAGCAGGGTGTTCACCGTGAAGAGCAGCCCATAGAAGCGGCTGCCCAGGCCCAGGTCCCGCACCACCCAGAGGGGCAGGGTGCCCTCGATCTGGAAGAACACCATCAGCAGCGGCACGAAGGGCAGCAGCAGCCAGGCCAGGCGGGCATCCCGCCAGGGGCTCCCTCCCGGGGGATGGTCGTGGGGCAGGGCGGGTGCCGGGGTCCCCTTCAGCACCAGGGTGAGCAGCACGGCCCCGGCGAGGGTGCTGAGGCCATCCGTCCAGAACACCCAGCGGTAGCTGTGGTGGGCGATGAGGCCGCCCATGGCAGGCCCCACGGCCATGCCCAGGTTCACCGCCAGTCGGTGCAGGGCAAAGACGGCCTTGCGCCGCTCCGGTGGGGCCAGGCCTGCGAGCATGGCCATGGAACTGGGCCAGAAGGCTTGGCTGAGACCAGCCCACAGGAAGATCAGCGCAAACAGCAGGGGCCGGGTGGTGGCGAAGGGCAGGGCCAGCAGCAGGGTTCCGGAGCTCCAGAGGCTGGCCTTCAGCATCCGGGCATGGCCCAGGCGGTCCGCCAGCCGCCCCGAAAAAGGCCCGGCCGAGAGCGCCCCGGCGCCGTAGACCATCATGCCGAGTCCGGCCTCCTGGGGCGTCCAGCGGCGCCCCTCCGTGAGGTAGAGCACCAGGAAAGGCATGGCCATGGTGCCCAGGCGATTCACCAAGGTCGTGGCGCAGATGAGCCAGACCTCCCGGGGGAGGCCGTGAAGGCCCTTCCAGGGGTTCATTGGGAGGCGCCGGCCTTGGGTCGGTCGCTGCGGCACCACTCGCTCCAGCTGCCCACATAGAGGGCGGCGCCGCCAAGGCCAGCGACCTCCATGGCCAGCAGGGTGTGGCAGGCCGTGACGCCGCTGCCGCAGTGCACCGCCACCCGCTCCGGGGGCGTGCCCTGGAGCAACGTCTGGAAGCGGTTCCGCAGGTCTTCGGCGGAGAGAAAGCGGCCATCCGGTCCCAGGGTCTGGGGCCAGGGCAGGTTCAGGGAGCCCGGAATGCGGCCCGCCAGGGGATCGAAGGGCTCCGTCTCGCCCCGCCAGCGCTCGGCGGACCGGGCGTCCAGCAGCTTCCAGGAGGGGTTCGTGCGCAGGGCCGCCACGGCGGCTACCGCCACGGTGGGCAGGTGCCAGCGGTCCGCCGGATAGGCTGGCGCCGGGGGTGGGGGCGGGTCGTTGGTGACCAGGGTGAGGCCTGCGGCCAGGGCCGCGGCAAGACCCCCGTCCAGCACCGCCACCCGCTGATGGCCCAGGGCCCGCAGCATCCACCAGGCCCGGGCTGCGGCATTGCCCCCGCCAGCGGCGTCGTAGACCACCACCTCGGTGGCGGGGGTGATGCCCCAGGCACCCAGCCGGGCGGCGAAGCGGGGCACCGGCGGCAGGGGATGGCGGCCACCCTTGGCCGGGTCGTGGTCAGGCTGCCAGGCGGTGCTCAGGTCCTTTTCCAGGCTGGCGTGGCAGGCGCCGGGCAGGTGCCCGGCCTGGAAGTCGGCTGGATCGGGCCGGGCATCCAGCAGGCGGATCGTGGCCAGGCGGGCGAGGAGGTCGGAGGCGGTGATCAGGGGCATCTCCCCAGTATGAAGTGTCCGGTCCCGGGATTACCCTGGACGCTGCTTGTCGGAGTTCGCTTGCCTTTTTTTTCTGATTCCCTGTGAGGACCCCATGAGGCCCCCGCCCCCAGATCTCCGTCGTACGTGGGCCCTGGCCCTCGCTGCCTTGGGCTTGGTGCTGGTGGCCCCCTTTCTGTTGCGGTGGACCCCCCTGGCCATCCTGGCGGACGTGTGGGGCACCCTGCTGCTGGTGGCGCTGCTCCTGACGGTGCTGGGTGCCATCATCGGCGTTGCAGCCCAGGCCACCGTTCCGGCCATCTCCGTGGTGGAGCGCCTGCTCCGGCGGTGGGTGGCCCGCTTCTCGCCCGATCCCGAAGGACTCTGGCTCTACTGGGCGGCCGAGGCGCCCCGGGCCGGGATGGGGGACTGGTGTCTGGGGC
>Ga0194052_1001461_pt1 | contig 13693 bp, 16 predicted proteins | sample SepL226m_MetaG_FD_160117 | JGI IMG/M metagenome (GOLD analysis project Ga0194052, IMG submission 160117) | Anoxic zone freshwater microbial communities from boreal shield lake in IISD Experimental Lakes Area, Ontario, Canada - Sep2016-L227-6m | ecosystem: Environmental > Aquatic > Freshwater >... | reverse complement strand
ATCTACATCACTTATTTCACTTCCTGAATTTTGGTCAGAAATAAAAAACTTTATCGAATGAAAGCATTTGACGTAGAAAAAGCTCTAAAAGCGAAAGCTAACAAAACAAAAGCTCAATTACTTTCTCGGTTTTTTAAAACTGGGAAAGGGGAATATGGCGAAGGTGATGTGTTTTGGGGAATTACTGTGCCTGAACAAAGGTTAATTGCAAAGGAATTCATGAGTATTCCGCTAGAGGAAGTGCAAAAATTCTTGCAAAGTCCTGTGCATGAATGTCGCCTTACTGCACTTTTGATTCTGACGTACAAGTACGAAAATCTTTCTAAGAAAAGAAAAACCCTAGCAATTTTTGATGACAAAGAGGTGCAAAAATTGAAAGGGCAAGTATTTGATTTTTATATAAAGAATACAAAGTATATAAACAATTGGGATCTGGTGGATGTCACTTGTCATAAAATTGTTGGAGCATATCTTTATGATAAAGATCGTTCAATTTTGTATAGATTGGCAAAATCTAAAAATTTGTGGGAAAAACGTATCGCGATAATTTCCACATTTTATTTTATTCAACAACGTGATTTTTCTGATTCCATAAAAATCGCTGAAATGCTTTTAGGTGACAAACACGATTTAATCCACAAAGCCGTGGGCTGGATGCTTCGCGAAGTTGGTAAGAAAGACGAAAAATTATTGCACGATTTTTTGAAAGTTCACGTAAAGAAAATGCCTCGAACCGCGCTAAGGTATGCGATTGAAAGATTACCGGAGGAGTTTAGGAGGTACTATATAAATATGTAAAAAGAAAAACCCGCCAGAAAACTGGCGAGTTTGTGAATCGCACTGTCTAGATTTTTTATGTCTTAGAGTGCGGAGTTTTAAGTGCGACGTTCAGTGCCTTCAACTTGTCCATGATGGAAAGTCTCCGGAAAACCCATGAATATATGAGATTATAGATTGTGTTAGACAAAGGGAGGTCTTTTTCTTCCTGTTTACTATCCTTCTCAAACTCTCTACGATCTCTCTCGAGTCTTTCATGTTTTAACAAAAACTGAGGAAGGCTTTTTTCGCATGCGAGCAAAAAGATTGGCATAGCGTTTGAAAGAGCGCCGCCTGATTCTTGAGGAATGCATCCTGCTTCATTTTGAAAGATGAGAGCAGATAAGGTGGAGAGGTGCATCTCTGCAACTTTTTCCACCTCTTTGTTCCACTGTTCGTTTTCCCACATCCAAGCCACATACTGCACGAAGCCAAGAACAACCTCGTGAGCATCACTAGGTTTCTTTAAAATCAAATTCTGAACCATGCCAAACATAGAGGAGAAGTCGCTTTGTTGTTGTCCTTTTGAGTCTGGAGTAGCGAGGTATAAAACTTGGACAATTCTTGCTAGTTGTCCTGGTGTTAATCTTCCACTCATTCGGCTGTCGATCGTGTGCGTCACGATCTGTTCTGCTTTCCTAAGAAATCTCATCTCTTGGTCGACATTGAGGAGGATGGTAAGAATCGTTTGGGCGAGTTCGTCATCCTGTGTTTTTTGCTGTCTGGCAGTCTCAACTACCAGTAACTCTACTATTCTTTGTGTTTTTTTCACTGTTTTAACCCTTTCAGGTTGTTGCTCCTTTCAGAGCGTTTCAATGTACTGCAACAGCCTATCAGCTGTACATTCCGGCACATACCAGATGTGCCCATAAAATATAATATATAATATGTATTGTCAAATTCTCTCTCGTTCTATTTTCATGCTATTATTTTCTCTATGGACTACAATAAAAAAGCACTCGAACTACACAAAAAATATAAAGGCAAAATCGAATTAAAATCTAAAGTACCTCTTAAAACAAAGGTAGATTTGTCGCTCGCATATACTCCTGGTGTGGCTGAGGTTTGCCGTTTGATACATAAAGATCCTAAGGCTGTAAATACTCATACTTTACGTGGAAACACGGTAGCTGTGGTTTCAGATGGCTCTGCTGTGCTTGGGCTTGGGAATATTGGACCAAAAGCAGCAATGCCCGTGATGGAAGGTAAGTCTCTGCTTTTTAAGGAATTTGCAAATGTGGATGCATTTCCTATTTGTCTCGATACGCAAGATCCTGAAAAAATAATTGAAATTGTAAAAGCTTTAGCGCCTACATTTGGTGGAATAAATCTTGAAGACATTTCTGCGCCAAATTGTTTTTATATTGAAGAACGACTTAAAAAAGAATTAGATATTCCTGTTTTTCATGACGACCAGCATGGTACAGCTATTGTGGTTTTGGCTGCACTTTTGAATGCGCTTAAACTTGTTAAGAAAAATATTGCAGATATTAAAGTGGTGGTAAATGGCGCAGGTGCCGCTGCGACTGCTGTGGCAAAACTTCTCATCAAAGCTGGCGTATCCGCAAAGGAAATGATTATCCTCGACAGTAAAGGTTCTTTGTTTGATGGACGGGAAGACTTAAACAGTGCAAAAGCAGAAATTGCGAAAATTACAAATAAACAAAAAGTATGTGGTGGTTTGTATGCGGCTTTGGTTGGCGCGGATGTGTTTATCGGAGTTTCTGTAGCTGGAGCACTCAAGCCAGAATGGGTTTCTCTTATGAGAGATAAGCCAATTGTGTTTGCTATGGCAAATCCAAATCCTGAAATTTCATACGAAGATGCAAAGAAAGTAAATATTGCAGTGTTCGGAACTGGGCGCTCAGACTATCCAAATCAGATTAATAACGTACTTGCGTTTCCAGGAATTTTCCGCGGAGCGTTTGATGTGGGTGCGACACAAATTACCGATGATATGAAAATTGCCACGGCTCATGCCATTGCCTCACTTGTGAAAAAAACAGAACTCAATAAAGATTATATTATTCCAAGTCCATTCGACAGACGAGTCGCAAAAGCGGTTGCTCAAGCAGTGAAAAAAGTTTTTAAGAAATAGTGGGGATGTTTGTTTGAAATACACAGGGTCGACCTTGGTGGGTACTAAGGACGACCTTGTATATTTTTCATACGCCTGGTTTGTGGTAAAATCAGCATATTATGCAAACATCATATACACCTTCCAAAAATATATTAGAAAAATACGCAAACGTACTTGTAAATTTTGCATTAAATAATGGAAAGGGAATTAAGAAAGGAGACACCGTCCTTGTTCAAGGTAGTGAGTCTTGCCGACCTTTTTATCTTGAACTTTTGAAGGCTGTGTGGCGAGCAGGTGGTAATGCTATTCCGCGCTATGCACATGACACTTATAGTGCTGATGATAACACTATGAAATTTTTCTATGAAAATGCCACCAAGGAACAACTCGAACATTTTCCAAAACATTACAATCGAGGTCTTGTAGATGAAGTAGACCACTCAATATTTATAATTAGTGAGACAAACAAGAAAGCTCTTCAAGGTGTTGACCCTGCAAAAATGATGGCGAGAGGAAAAGTAATGAAGCCTGCTATGGATTGGAGGAGAGAAAAAGAAAACGCAGGGAAATACACTTGGACTTTAGCTCTTTATGGTACTCCTGCAATGGCAAAAGAGGCAAAGATGACAGAAAAAGAATACTGGAATCAAATCATTAAAGCTTGTTTTTTGGATGAGAAAGATCCAGTCAAAAAATGGAAAGAAGTTTATAAACAAATGGCAATTTTGGAAAAGAAATTAAATAAACTCCCTATAGATAAACTTCACGTATTTGGCCAAGATGTTGATCTGTGGATTTCTCTCGGTGAAAAGCGAAAATGGGTTGGTGGATCTGGGCGAAATATTCCTAGTTTTGAACTTTTTACTTCACCAGATTGGCGTGGAACAAATGGAACAATAAGATTCAACCAACCTTTGTATCGTTACGGAAACTTAATTGAAGGTGTTGAACTAGAATTTGAAAACGGGAAAGTTATAAAAAGTACTGCTAAGAAAAATGAAAAGGTCCTCAAGGAGATGATCGCGACTGAACATGCCGATAAAGTTGGAGAATTTTCGCTTACCGATAAAAGTTTTTCTCGCATTACAAAATTTATGGCAGAGACTTTGTTTGATGAAAATATGGGAGGTCCTGAAGGTAATACCCATATTGCACTCGGAGCTTCATATCATGACTGTTTCGACGGAGACCCTTCACAAATTCAAAAGGAAGAGTGGGAGCGCTTAGGTTTCAATGATTCATCTGTTCATACGGATATTGTTTCTACAACCCCAAGAACCGTAACTGCTCATCTTCATAATGGAAAGAAAAAAATAATATACAAAGACGGTCAATTTGTGCTTTAATAGAAGGCGATGATTAATTCAAAAAGGCTTTTCTATATTGCTATTGGGGTACTTGTTGGACTTTTAATTGGCTATTTTCTTATTGCAAAACATATAGTTGCAGTTCCGAAAGCTGTGGAATTATTTTTTGTGATTTCATTCTCAGCACTACTGGATAGTTTGAATCCATGTGCGTTTTCAATTTTGTTTTTAACTATTGGCTTTTTGTTTAGCTTGGGTCGTGAAAGAGCACACGTGTTCAAAGCGGGACTGATGTATGTGTTTGGAATAATGGCAACATATATTCTTATTGGTCTTGGTATATTGAGAGTTCTAAGTTTTTTTAATGTTCCAAATGGTATGGCCAAATTTGGTGCTGTTGCAATTATTGTATTTGGAGCTATTGGTTTGATTAATGAATTTTTTCCAGCATTTCCTATTAAGCTTAAAATTCCACATGTTGCACATACGCTTATTGCAAAGTATATAGAAAAAGCATCTATGGTTGGTTCTCTCGTTCTTGGTGTTGTTGTCGGTATATTCGAGTTTCCTTGTACTGGTGGTCCATATCTTTTAGTGCTTGGTTTGCTTCATGACCAGGGACAATTTTGGAGTGGTTTAGCTTATCTATTGTTTTATAATGCGGTATTTGTTTTACCGCTTTTCATTGCGCTTTTACTTTCTATTGATAAACGAGTAGCAGAAAAAGTTGATACATTGCGCCGCCAGGAAACAAAACAAGCACGGCTTTCTGTGGCGGTAATTATGATTGCTTTAGGTCTCATTATTTTCTTTGTTTAAAGTATAAAACTCTCTTGTTGTGGATGTTTTAGAATTTGAGGTTTTTTGGTATACTTTTGGGATGACACAAACAACAATGACGATGGAAGAACTCGTGGCTAAAGTTCAAGAGCTCAAAAAAGACGGACCAATAGACCTCTCTACAGAGGAAGACTTGGCTTTGGCTGTTATGAATCTAATTTCTCTAGAGGAACATTTATTTTTTACGGGAGCAAAAACTGGCAATGATGCATACTGGGCAATCTCAAATGAAGTCCGTGAAATGAGAAAAACTTTACTAGCAAGGATGGTTCCTAGAAATGAAGGCGAGACATGGTGTTCTTCTAAACACCTTCTTTCTGCAACAATGCGTCTTATAGAAGTTGGAACAAAACTTTTTTCTGACGGTAAAAAAGATGAAGCAAAAGATATGTATGGAAAAGCACATGAATTATTTTCAATTTTTTGGGCTTTACGTTTGAAACTTGTAACTTTACCTGAAGCTGCTAAATCTACAGAAAGTGAAATAGGTGGAGCAATGACCACAAAAGATATTATGAATAAATTAGTAGACTGTTGTAAAGAATAATTTATATGAAACAAACCATTACATGGATTATTGTAGCGCTGGTGATTGCAGGAGGATTTACATGGTATGCCATGAAATCAAGAACTCCTGATGTACCAAATAAATATGATACATTCGCTCAATGTCTTGCTTCAAAACAGACAACTATGTATGGTGCTGCATGGTGTTCACATTGCCAGGCCCAAAAGAAAGAGTTCGGCACTGCATTTAAATATGTTCCATATGTAGAATGTCCAGAAAATACCAAACTATGTACTGATAAAGGTGTTGAAGGTTTTCCAACATGGATAAGTTCTGAAGGGAAAAAATTGGTTGGAGAACAAAGTTTTGAAAAAATAGCTGAGCTCAGTGGATGTCAGTTACCACAATAAATATAGAATAAATAAAAAAACAGAGAATATCATTCTCTGTTTTTTTATTTAAGTATTCAGTTTTAGTCAATAAGAGAAATACCGGTCATTACTTTTGGTTTTTCTAGTCCGAGAAGTTCTAGAATTGTAGGGGCTATATCTGCAAGGGTTCCTGTTTTGAGTGTGTACTCTTTTTCGGTTAGAATTTCGGGTACAGGATTTGTTGTGTGAGAAGTGTGTTTTGCGCCTGTGATCGGGTCAATATTTACTTCTGCATTGCCGTGGTCCGCAGTAATAAATGCTACACCACCTTTTGCGTGACATGCCTCAATAACACGTCCCAGTTGTTTATCAGCCTCTTCAACAGCAGTAACGATTGCTGGCACATTTGCGGTGTGACCTACCATGTCGGCATTTGCAAAGTTAATGAAAATAAAATCTGTACCTTTGTTGATTTCTTCGATAGATTTGTCTGCTATACCCTCGGCACGCATTTTAGGCGCCATGTCATGAGTTGGTACGTCTTTATGGCTATCAAGCATGATATGCGTTTCACCTGGATATGGAGCCTCAACACCACCATTTAGGAAATATGTTGCATGAGGAAATTTTTCTGTTTCAGCTATGTGTGCTTGGGTGAGTCCTGCATTTGAAATTTCTTTTGCAAGAGTGGTTTCTATTTTTACTGGCATAAAAACTACTTCAACTTTTCCTTCAAAACGAATATCGTATTCTGTGAGAGTTACGATTTTTACATCCATATCCTTGGTTTTTTCAATTTGTTTTTCTGTAATCATTCTTGCTCTATCTGCTCGGAAGTTGAAAAAGAAAATACCATCATGGGGTTCTATTGCACAACTTTTTTCCACTGAGTTGTGACATACAATCGGTTCTAGAAGTTCATCTATTTTTCCTTCCTTATATAGATTTTCTAAGTAGTCTGAAGGTTTAATTTCACAGACGTTCCCTTTAAGTTCAAACATTGCCTGCATAGTTTTCTCAAGTCTGTCCCAGTTATGGTCGCGGTCCATAGCGTAAAATCTGCCCGAGATTGTTGCGATAAAACCAATTCCAATTTTGGTAATTTCTTCCTCTAATGTTTTTATATACCCAGCCGCACTTTGTGGTGGTACATCACGACCGTCAGTGAATATGTGAATTGCAACTTTTTTTACATTATTATTTTTTGCTGTTCGCAAAAATGCAAAAAGATGTTCGTAATGGCTGTGTACACCACCGTCTGAAAGAAGTCCTTGTACATGAAGGGTTGAGTTGTTTTTATTTACATGTTCGAAGAGGGAAATAAACGCAGGATTTTTTTCAAACTCTCTAGAATCAATATTTTTCTTTATGCGGACAAGGTCTGTATCTACAGTTGTTCCTGCGCCGATAGTGGTGTGACCAACCTCGCTATTACCCATCTGACCTTCTGGGAGCCCCACAGCGAGTCCAGATGCTTGGAGTAGGTTGTGTGGGTAATCTTTCCATAGAGTATCAAATACAGGTGTATTTGAAGCTTCAATAGCATTATCTTTCTTTTCTTCTCTATAGCCCCACCCGTCGAGAACTATTAACATAACTGGTTTTTTTGTTGTCATAAGTAAAAATATTGTATCTTTTTTGAAATGTTTAGCAACCTTTGGTTATTTTTTAATAAGTTAAATTGACTTATTGTTTCAGGAAGTGTATTTTGTCTTTTGGATGCTGTTCTCATGAATACACTTAATAAAAAATCTGATGCAGAAGGATTGAATCTTGGCCCAGTAACACTTTTTACGAAGAGTGAGTTTGATAAAAATTTTGGAACCCGCTTTGATTGGTCGAGAGTTGAGAAACTTCTCAAATTTTTAGGGGTGCAAAATGTTAACCATGCTGTTTTCGATGAAAGAGCAAGTGTTTGGGCTCCAGTAAGTCGTGGTAATTTGATTACTGCAGCTAAATGCTAATTTTTTATAACGTACGAATAAAGATTCGTGCGTTTTTTCTTATCAAAAAACACCCTTGCGTCAAAGGGTGTTTTTTATTTTTAACCTTTTTTATATTTTATATTTTAAATGCATCCTTTCCTACAAATACTGCTTTTACTCCGAGTTCTTCTTCAATACGTAGAAGTTCGTTGTATTTTGCAACACGTTCTGTTCGGCATAGAGAGCCTGTTTTGATTTGCCCACAACCAAGTCCAACCACAAAATGTGAAATTGTTGTATCTTCTGTTTCTCCTGAACGATGAGATACAACTGCTGTCATACCAGCTTTTTGTGCCATCTTGATAGCGTCAATTGTCTCTGAGACAGTTCCAATCTGATTAAGTTTAATCAAAATAGAATTTGCAGATTTTTCCACGATACCTTGTTCGAGTCGTTTTATATTTGTAACAAAAAGGTCATCACCAACGATTTGTACTTTCTTTCCATAACCTTTTGTCATAATTTTCCATCCTGTCCAGTCGTCTTCTGAAAAGCCATCCTCAATTGAAACGATAGGATATTTCTTGAGCCATGCTGCATAGAATGAAACAAGTTCTTCACTTGAAAGTACTTTACCTTCTTTTTCTAAGTGGTATGCACCATCTTTGTAAAGTTCTGTTGCTGCCGCGTCAATCGCGATTGAAATATCTTTACCTGGTTTATATCCAGCGTTTGTGATTGCTTGGAGAATTACTTCAATAGCTGCCTCGTTTGAAGGAAGAGAAGGGGCGTAACCGCCTTCGTCACCAACTGTTGTTGAAAAATTATTATCGTGAAGGAGTTTTTTTAGTGAGTGAAATACTTCTGTTCCCATTTGCAATGCTTGTGACCAAGATTTTGCACCAACTGGCATGATCATGAATTCTTGTAGGTCTGTAGAATTTTCCGCATGCTTGCCTCCATTCAAGATGTTCATCATTGGGAGGGGGAGAGACATTGGTTTTCCTGTCTTTGCAATTTGAGCGAAATATTTATACAAAGGTTTTTTCTGTGACTGTGCAGTTGCATGAGCAAAAGCCATTGAAACTCCTAGGATTGCATTTGCACCGAGGTTCGATTTTGTTTCAGTACCATCGATTTCAATCATTTTGTCGTCGAGTGTTTTTTGTGTCCACTCAACCTTTCCTTTCAAAGCTTTCTTTAGTGTTTCATTTACGTTTGCTACTGCTTTGAGTACCCCCTTACCTCCATATCGTTTTTTATCTCCATCACGAAGTTCAAGAGCCTCGTGACTTCCTGTTGAAGCACCAGAAGGAACAGCTGCTCGGCCGAATGAGCCGTCTGAAAGAATAACATCAACCTCTACTGTTGGGTTACCACGTGAGTCAAGAATCTCTCGTCCACGGATATCTTTGATAGTTGCCATAAAAGAATTTAATTCCAAATAATTATTATTAATACCGCAGTATTATATAGCACTTTTCTATTTTTTGAAAAATTGACACTAAGTGATTTTGTGTTAGTCTTTTTCACCAGACTGTTCTAACAAACAAGGCAGCAAAACTTTAACGAAAGGATTTTTGGTGAAACAAAAAAGAAAGTTTGGTTTAATTGCCGGAGCTTCCGGTATTGGAAAGGGATACGGTGTCGGGCAAGTTCTTGAAGAATATTATGGTGCCAAAGTCTTCGTTACAGGAGACTGGTGCCGTGAGCACACATCAGAGCTTGCTGACAAAGGAACTCTTACCTCAGATGATTTGATTTTGTCAGCAGTTCAAGATCATTTTCATCGCCATGATGAATGGCATTATTTTGTCGATGCACCAAGGTCTTCGGGGCAAATCGATTCATTGATTCGTATGTTCACGGAGAAGGATCCAGATGCTGAAATCTACACTCTTCATCTGAACGGGTCCAGAAAACTTTGTGAGGCTTTGTTGAGGGATCGCGCTCTAAGAAAGAACCGATCTGATGATGCAAAGCCTGAGGTGATAAGGAGACGTTTAGATGGCTGGTTTTCTAGCGGTGGAATTTCGGATCAAATCATTCCGATTTTAAAGTTGAGAACTCAGTACAAGAAGATTCAAGGTCATGTTAATATCGAAATAGTTCGGAAGCATGTCCACGAAAAACTTTGCCCTGATGTTTTCGGAGGCATCTCTTCTCGCCAACTGGTTCACATTCCGTAAAATAATGCGCAGGGTCCGAATGGATTCCTGCGCTTTTTCTTTTTATTATTTTTTCTTAATTTCTTACCGGAGCGTTTTTAATGATTTCCAGAATCTTATCCTCGTCATCGGTGATTGTATATAGGTTGGTATCTTCTGCGCTAATGGTGTAGTGATGAGCAAGCATATCTTCTTGTATTAGTGTGTTGAGGGGTTTCCAGTATTCTTCACCAACAAGGATTATTGGAACTTTTTCAATTTTTCCTGTTTGCACAAGGGTGAGTACTTCGAAAAGCTCATCAAATGTACCAAAACCTCCGGGGAAGAAAAGATATGCCTCCGCAGCAAACCACATCATTGTTTTTCTGGAGAAAAAGAAATCGAAATCAAGTTTTCCTGTTAAATAAGGATTGTCTTTTTGTTCGTGTGGAAGTTTGATTGTAAATCCTATAGACTGACCACCAGCGTCGTGAGCCCCCTTGTTTGCAGCTTCCATAATGCCTGGACCTCCACCAGTCACAACAACATATTCCAATTCTTTAGCAACTCTGTATCCAATATGTTCTGCTTTTTTGTAATAAACATCATCCGGTTTGAATCGTGCCGATCCGAAAAAGGTTACGGATTTTTTATAGCTATGAATATATTTAAATCCATCCTCGAATTCTTTGTGTATTGATAAAAGTCTTTCTTTTTCTGACATGTGTTCAATGGTGATTGCTTTTGTGTTTTCATTCATATAGAGAATATTGTATGTGAATAACAATACTTTTGCAAAAATGAATTCTCGATGTAAAATGAAGATATGAAAAAACTTTCACGTAATCAAATAATAGCTGTTACTGTAGGTATAGTATTGGTAGCTGGCTATGTTGCGTATTCATCATTTGGTTTGTCGTCTTCATTATCATTAAATAATCTTAGTTTAAATACAATGCAGCAAGGTTCAAATAATCAGTCACAATTACTTGTAGAAGATATAAATGTCGGCACTGGAGCAGAAGCTGTGTCAGGTAAACATATAACCGTTAATTACAAAGGAACATTGATTGATGGAACTGTATTTGATAGCTCATACGAGCGTGGTACACCTTTTGACTTTGACTTAGGTGCAGGACAAGTAATTTCTGGGTGGGATCAGGGTCTTGTTGGAATGAAAGTTGGAGGTAAGAGGAAGCTTGTTATCCCAGCAGCGTTAGCTTATGGAGATAGGGCAATAGGACCAATTCCTGCAAACTCTACTCTTGTTTTTGAGGTTGAGCTTTTGGATGTAAAGTAGTTTTAAAACTTTTAAAAATCCTGAATTTTGCTCCGCAAAATTCAGGATTTTTTGTTGACTATTTTATATCATATACGATATAATTGACCCAGGTGAGGGATTGAAAATTAGATGAATCTCCCTCTTACGAGTCGGCGCCACAGGCTCCAATTCGCGAGAGGGAGAGAGTGATGAGCTCTAAGTATTACGCTTCGTCAGCGTTTGCAAAAATTTCCTCTCATAACAATTTAAGTTATGAATTCGCAAATTTTAGGAGCGGCTACATCAGTCTTGAGACTGATCGGGATTGTCGTAGCAATCATCACTTTAAAACTTCTTGCGCCTGACATATGGCATGCGCTAGAAGGAACCCTCTTGGTGTTCTTTAATACCTTGCAAAGAGCTTTGGCATTTGCGCCAGCAGATATTTTGCAAAGTAACGTAATCAGTGTGCCGCAAATTTAGCACCTGATAACGTAAAAGTTTTTCTAAAGCCGCTTGCATTCGCACGCGGCTTTATCATTTACATTTTAATTTACGCATATTTCTGCTAATCTGTACTCAATGTCAAAACCAATTCAATTTACAATAAATAAGAAAGGACAAGGTCTTATGCGAGCGGGGACTATCTCAACTCCTCATGGTGATATTCAAACGCCAGCTTTTGTTGTGGTGGGAACAAAAGCGACTGTGAAGGCTGTCTCTCCAGAACAGGTGAAAGATTTTGGTGCACAAGTTGTCCTAGCTAACACATATCATCTTTATCTTCAGCCTGGAGACTATCGCATTCGTGATGCTGGAGGTTTGCATAAATTTATGAATTGGAGCGGTCCTACAATGACGGACTCTGGAGGATTTCAAGTTTTTTCTCTCGGTGCTGCATACGGAAAAAATATCTCAAAAATAACATCCTCAAACACTGAGCCTCTATTACTTCCAGAAGCAAAAGAAGACGAGGTGGTAAAAATAGCAACCATCGACCACGAAGGTGTAACTTTCAAATCCATAATTGATGGTTCGTTGCACTACTTTACACCTGAACGTTCAATCGAAATTCAGCACAATATCGGTGCAGATATTATTTTTGCTTTTGATGAATGCACATCGCCAAACGAACCTTTGCGATATCAACAAGAGGCACTCGACAGAACACATAGGTGGGCAAAGAAATGTCTTACTTACCACAAATCAAAAGAGAATTCTGAAAGACAAGCGCTTTTCGGCGTAGTTCAAGGTGGACGTTTTGAAGAGTTGCGCAAAGAAAGTGCGAAAGTTTTGAGCGAGATGGATTTTGATGGCTACGGCATTGGTGGCTCATTTGCAAAAGAAGATATGTCGAAAGCTGTGAAATGGGTGAATGATATTTTACCAGAAGAAAAGCCGCGGCACTTGCTAGGCATTGGCGGGCCAGAAGACCTTTTTATGGCAGTGGAAAACGGATGTGACCTCTTTGACTGCGTAGCTCCAACACGCGTTGCGCGTAATGGACAAGTCTATACGAAAAGTGGAAAAGAAAATCTGTTGAATAGTAAATTTATGGAAGACTACACGCCTGTCGATTCTGAATGTGCTTGTTACACCTGCAAAAATTATACGAGAGCTTACGTTGCACACTTGTTCCGCGCAAAAGAAATGTTTGCTGCAACGCTGGCCTCAATTCACAATGAGCACTTTATTGTGAACTTGGTGAAAGGTATGCGCGAAGCTATTTTGAAAGAAAATTTTACCTACTACAAAAAAGAGTTTTTGGAAAAATATAAAAACTAAAAAGAAAAAGCGCACGAGGTGAGTCGTGAGCTTTCGTTTTTTTGTTTTGTCAGATAAGGCCTGGGTCGGGCACCTCTGGTGCTGTGAGCATATCAACAATTTCTTGAGCGATTTGCTCTCTCAAGTCGTCGCCGTTCACGATTTTGTCGCTTAGGCTAAGGCTAAGCTTTTCCTTGAAAGGTGAAGCTGAGAGATGAATATGGAGCAAACCCTTTGTTTTTTCCAATTCAATCCAGTCCCGAAGCATTTCGAGGTACGTCTGTTCTTTTCTTGTTCTGATCTTGAGAATTGTAATGAGGCTGGCAACAGCTTCCTGTCCCTCACGCATTTTTTCCAGAAGTCTTAAGCCTCCTTGTCGCGCCTGATAGAGAGTCGACGCTGAATCCGTTCCATCTTTCTGGAATGGATGGGTTCTGTCTGAACCTTTGTAATGATGGCTTTCTTCACGACCAATAATTCTGTGTTTTTCTGTCATAATAAATAACTCCTTCCGACGATGACAATACCACTAAAATAAGGTAATATCAAACTGAATGTCAGTCTTTAAGCTCAAAAGTGAATACGAGCCAGCGGGCGACCAACCGAAAGCTATTTCGGGGCTTGTTTCTGGTATAAAAAAAGGATACAGAGACCAAACACTTTTTGGTGTAACT
>Ga0194052_1001460_pt1 | contig 13693 bp, 3 predicted proteins | sample SepL226m_MetaG_FD_160117 | JGI IMG/M metagenome (GOLD analysis project Ga0194052, IMG submission 160117) | Anoxic zone freshwater microbial communities from boreal shield lake in IISD Experimental Lakes Area, Ontario, Canada - Sep2016-L227-6m | ecosystem: Environmental > Aquatic > Freshwater >... | reverse complement strand
GTAGCAGCACGACCAACGGTGGCACCGGGGGTAGCAGCACGTTCATCGTTGGCGGCACCACGATCACGGCCGCCGGTGGGGGCGGAGGCATGTACGGCCGAAATGGTACTGGTTTTGTAGGGATTAACGGCGCCAGCGGTGGCGGCGGTGCCGGGGGCAACAATAGCGTAGGTAACCCGGGTGGGATCGGAACCGACGGCGGTAACGGAGGAACACCCCAAGACATGAATGGTGGTCAAGGTGGCGGTGGTGGTTACGGCGGCGCCGGCGGCAACGGCACCAAGTACCCCAGCGGCCTAGGCGGCACCGGTGGCACCGGTTACACCCCGCCGATACCTTTTGTAAGCGGTTCGCCCGTCTACTACGCCGCGGGCGGCGGCGGCGGGTCGCACGATCTTATCTCTGGTGGTGGCCTGGGTGGCAGCGGCGGCGCCGGCGGCCGCGGCGGCGGCGGCAACGGTACCCCCACCGCCGGTACCACATACGGCAGTGGCGGCGGTGGCGGCGGTATACCTAGAGCGTCGAGCACCGTCGTCACGGGCGGCGCCGGCGCGAGCGGCGCCGTGCTGATCCGCTACCCGTATCCCTGATCGTGACGCGGTAGAGGTCGTGGGGTGGGCGGGCGCAAGCGCCCGCCCACCACGACTGGTAATTGACGCGTCGCCTTCGCGCAGGATATGCTACGCGCGGGGACGGTTGACAGATCACCCAAGCAGAAGGAGACCATCCGATGACAACACCCATGGCAAAACGAGAATCCATATCGTCCAAGGGCCTGGTGACCCTACAAGATATCGCGGAGCGCTGCGGCGTGAAAAAAAACCTGGTGTCGCGCGTGTTGCGCGGGTTGGAACACATCAGCCCGGCCAAGCGCGCGCACGTGCTGCAGGTGGCCGAGGAAATGGGCTACAACCCGATGCAGCATGACGCGGCGCGCCGGCTGGCGCTGCGCAAGAACGGACAGAATGCGCCGACCAACGTCATCGCCCTCTACCTGCCGTTGCCGGAGAACGGCACGCCCGCCCACCAGTATACTAATGAGATCTATCAAGGACTCCTGCATGCTTTGAAGTCCGCCGGCTATTCCGCCCTGGTGACCACAACCGATTTCCGGCAAGACGGCGTCATCACGCTGCCGCCGCCGTTTCACCGCGGGCATGTCGACGGCTTGATCACGATGTTTCAATCGTTTTCCTGTTATCCGCTCTATGCGGCGCTGCGCGCGTTGCCTACCTTCAGCACCCGGCCGATTCTGAGTCTCATGCACGCGGTGCGCGGCGCCAATTTCGTAGGCGCCGATGACCAGGCCGGCGCCTACGCGGCAACCGCCCACCTGCTGGCCCTCGGTCACCGGCACCTGCTGCTCTTCGTCGACCAGGTGCTTGGCACGGTGGAGACCGCGCGCATCGCCGGCGCCCGGGAAGCTTTCTGCGAACAAGGCCTGGATCCGACGTACTATCTGCACCAATATCCCGTGTCGTGCGGAGGCGTTTGGTGGCTGGACCCGGATCCGAAACACTTTACGACCCCGGAAGGCGAGGTGCCCGAACTGGAATTGGCGGCACGCCGACAACTCGCCGAATACCTGCGCGCGCACCCGGAGATCACCGCGCTACTGGCGCAGAACGACACCAACGCCCGGCATGCCTGGTATACCATCAACGCGATGGGGCTGCGAGTTCCGGAGAACATCAGCCTCATCGGCTTTGACGACGTGGACCCCATATTGGACGACCAGGGTCACAATCTCCTGACCAGCGTCTGCATCCCCCTGTATGACATCGGCCACACCGCCGGGAGCACCATCATCCGCCATCTTGAGGATCCCACGTTGCCGGATGAAGAGATCATCCTGCCCACCACCTTAGTAGTCCGTGCCTCCACCGGCCCAGCGCCGCGGGGGTAGCATCAGGCATGACAGCCAGAGCGCAAGGCCGGGATATTCTCTCCGCGGTCTCGAAACCCCGCATGATGCGCACCAACAAATCACTCGTTCCCATTGATAAGCAGTTAAGCTATGAGAATGATATGTTCTATACTAATACCGGTATCAGTACTTAGCAGATGACCGCATCCTGCCAGACAGATACGAAAGAGGACAACATGAATTACGTGACCCGCATGGCCTGTATACTGGCTTGCCTGACTTGCGCCGTGCCCTCGACCTGGGCATACCTGGCCACCGTGAACAAGACCGACTACCAGGAGATCCACATCGTACCAGCCCCCGGCAAGGTGGTCATCGACGGCGACCTGAAGGATTGGGATCTCTCGGGCTCTGTCGATCTCTTCATCGACGAAGCCAGCCGTGCGACGATGAACGTCCAGGGCGCCTATATGTACGACCAGGAAGCGTTCTACGTCGGCGGCCGCGTGAAGGATCCCTCGCCCATGATGAACGCGCACGACTTCGCCAGCGACATGGGCCTCGTCTGGGATTCCGACTGCGTCCAGCTCTACCTGATCGCCGACCCGGCGGTCAAGTCCAGGGTTTCGACCCAGAGCGGCGGGCAGAATCAGATGTCGGCGGCGGATCAGCGATCCCTCTGCTACATCTTCCTCTGGTATTCGACCCGCGACCAAAAGCCCGGCTTCATGATCATGTATACACTCGGTTTCAAGGACCTGACTCTCAACCCGAAGGAGGTGGAGGCTACCTACAAGAAGGACGCGGACGGCAAGGGGTACACCTTCGAATACAAAATCCCGTGGAAGATCCTGCGGCAAGAGAAGCCGTGGAAGGACGGCGACCGGGTGCAGACCCAGTGGCAGGTCCAGTGGGGGGATCCGCTCGGTGAGAAAGGCATCACCGGCATGACCGATGTCCGCGTGAGAGACAGCATGGACCTGGGCTACATGGGGCCGGCCTCGTGGGGCACCGGCATCGTGCACGACACAGGCAACCTGAAGCTGGCCAAGAAGACGAAGCTCGAGCGCGCCGCGGGCCATATCCCAATCACCTTCACCCTGGCGCAGGCGACGAACGTTAGCCTGGCAGTGACCGACAAGGCCGGGCATATCCTCCGCACCTGCCTGGGCGCGGCGCCGATGGCGGCGGGCAAACAAACCTACCTGTGGGACGGCCTGGACGACTACGACCGGCCGGTGCCGGCGGGCGAGTATCGCTGGAAACTGCTTACCCAGGAAGGCTTCGAGCAGAAATATGTCTGCGACGTGGGCGTGAGCGGCAACCCACCCTACCAGAACGACGCGGGGACGGGCGGCTGGGCCGGGGACTACGGATACCCCGTGTGCGTGGATGTGGATGGGGACCAGGTGGTACTGGGCACGGGTGACGGTGAAGCAGCCGCCACGACCATTGGCACGACCCTCGACGGCCGGAAGCAATGGGGCGCATCGTGGCTTGGTAAGGGATTCTGGGCGCTGGACAAGGGGATCGGCTATTTCACCGACTGGGGAGGCACGCTGAGCCGGTTCGACGTCCGCGAGGGCAAGCTCAAGGCGTTCGCGGACGGCCGCGGCCAGGTCCAGACGGGTATCAACACGGGGGCCGGCGGGATGACGGTGGTGGACGGTAAACTGGCCGTGGTCAGCATGGCCGGCAACGCGCTGTACATGGTGGACCCGGAGACGGGTGCAGTGAAGGAGAAACTGCCACTGGAAGGCGCCAACTGGGGCGCGGCCACGGGGCCGAAGGGCGAATTGTATGTGGGGGCCGGCGGCCGGGTCGGGCGCTACGACCTGCAGACGAAGAAGTTCCAACCGCTTACCGACCCGCTGCCCGAGCACCGGATGCTCACCTGCGACGCCGCGGGCAACATCTACGCCTGCGTCTGGGGAACGGCCATGCAGGTGTGGAAGTTCTCACCGGAGGGCAAGCTACTGCAAAAGATCGGCAAGGAAGGAGGCCGGCCGGCGGTGGGCAAATTCGATCCCAGCGGGATGTATAAGCCCTACGACGTGGCGGTAGACAAGAACGGCCGCATCTGGGTGGCCGAGTTCGACGACCAGCCCAAGCGCTACTCAGTGTGGAACGCCGACGGCACGCTCTGGAAGGAGTTCTTCGGCTCGCTGGCCTATTCGTCGGGCGCGTATGTGGACCCGGCGAAGCCGGAAGAGTTTTACGTGGCGCCGAACATGCGCTACAAGGTGGACTACGACAAGGGCACGTGGGTGATGGACCGGGTCATGTCACGCGGCATCAATGGGGTTCCGGTATCGCCCGGGGCAAAGGACACGGTCTTCGCCAACGTCAATGGCCGGCAGTTTGTCTGGTTCGGAGGAAGCATCCTGGAGATTGTGAACGATCAGTTCGTGCCGCGATATTCGGGAAGGTTCACCATCATGGATTCCCATCTGAACCTCTATCGCTTACTCCGTCCGATGGGCCACCACCAGGGCTCTGGCCAGCTACCGCCGAAGCCACTGAAGCCGGCCGACAAGCCATTCCCGGTCGTAGAGAGGGTGAAGTTCACCGGCTTCAATGAGAATGGCGGGTTGACCTGGGCCTTCGACAAGCCCGAGGTCGTGGCGACCGACACGTACGAGGGGGTCGTTCCTGACGCCGCCATTGCCGTTGATGATGAGGGACGCATCCTGGTCCTGTACGCGACCGGCGACATTCAGCGCGGCCAGCGGGCGCAGGGCACCGGCCATCGGGTCGTCTGCTACGACGGCAAGGGCGGCAAGCTGTGGGAGTACCACAACGTCCACGTAGCCTTTGCCTGGACTAGTGAGCCGTACAGCCCCGGCTTCATCACCGGCGCCTTCAACGTGTTGCTGACCTCGACGAAGCGCCTGTGGGGGGTGACCGGCTACTACGGGCAGTATTTCCTAATCGACAAGGAGACGGGCCTGTTCGTGGCCGCGCTGGGACAGGATCAGCGCAGCGCCTATACGCACGACCACACCATCGTGCTCACCGAGAACTTCAACGGCACGATCTGGACCAATCCTAAGACCGGCAAGACCTACTTCTCCGGCGGCGACGCTGACTGTCGCATATGGGAACTCAAGGGCTACGAGGATTATAAAATCCGCGAAGGCAAGCTCACGGTGGACGCCGCGCAGGTCGCGCAGGCGGGCCAGAACGCCGTGCAGGCCCACCTGGCCGAGCAATCGGCGATGGGGCTGCTGCGCGAGTTCAAGATCAAGAAACTCGCCAACGCTGCCGCCAATGGCGACTACGCCGAGTGGAACGGCATCCAGCCGCAGACGGTCCTGGTGGCCGACAAGCGCCTGGCGCAGGCCCAGCTCGGGTATGACGACAAGTATCTCTGGTTCCGCTTCCAGGTGGCCGACGAATCGCCGCTGCGCAACCAGGCTTCGGACTACCGCACCCTGTTCAAGACCGGAGACGCACTGGACATCCAGTTCTGCACCGACACGGGCGCGCGGCCCGAGCACGGGCAGAACCAGCAGGAGATGCGCCTCGGCGACGCCCGCATCCTGGTGGTGCGTACCCAAGACGACAAGATGAACGCATCCATCATCCGTTACCGCACGCCGGGCGCGGACAAGCCAAAGCAATACGAGTATTCCTCGTCGGTGTGGAAAGAGTCGGTGGACGAGGTCAGCGAGCTCAACGACCTGCCCATGCACTGCACGGCTGAGAAGGACGGCTACGTCGTGGAGGTGGGCGTGCCCTGGAGCGTGATCGGCCTCAAGCCCGCGCCCGGGCTGAAGCTGAAAGGCGACGTGGGTGTTATCTACGGCAACGACGGCGGCACGAAGAACGCCGTCCGCTACATGTGGAGCGACAAAACCCCGGCGACCGGCGTGAATAACGACGTGCCCACTGAGATGCGCATGCACCCGAACGACCTGGGGATGTGGATTGTGGAGTAGACTCTTCGCCGAATACTTACTACGGAGAAATAAACATATGAATTTATATATGAAACTATTATTGACTGGCTTGGTCTGTCTCATGGTCCCTGTCATGTCACGTGCTGCCGAACCTGCTGGCCAGGCGCAACCAGCGAAGGAGTTCTGCAAGCTTGTGGTCCAGGCGCCCGCCACGTTGCCGGAAGGCCCCGGCATATTTTCCGCGACGATTACCGTCGAATGGGTTTCCGCGGCACCCAGTGGTCCGGTCACGCTGGTCAGCAGCCTGAGCCATCGGGACGGCCGCGTGTTCTGGCAGCAGGAGAGCAATATCACGGCGGATGCCGCGGACAAGGCCGTGGTGACGCTGAACATTTCGCATCCCGATCTGCCGCCCGGTCAATATTTCTTGAATAACAGCCTGAAAGACGGCACGGGCAAGGCGGTGGTCGAGTTGCCGGACGTGGTCGACGCGATCGGCGATGGTCTCTTTCCCGGTTCGCGGGCGCAGCAGAAGAAGCCGCCCCTTCCGACGGCGGCTGTGCGCACACCGATCGGCCGGATGCAGTCCTACCTGGAATTGGGACGCGAACTGCTCTGGGGATTCTGGGATAATGGGGTGCTGTCGTACAACGATCCCAAGCACTATCCGAAGATGGTCGAGATTGGGATCAATACGGGCAATCGTGGAGCATACCAATTTCCATATCGCTGGGATTACAACAATTATGACTGGAGTCCGATGTGCGCCTGGGCGGAAGACCTTCTGAAGCAGAAGGTGACGTGGGGCATCGGGATGGATCCGGGGTTCGTGGTGTTTGACCAGTGGGATGAGCGCGGGATAGTTCCATGGGCCAGTCCAGAGGACATCCGCTTTGACATGCTGCGGCTGTGGCGTGTTCCCAAGGCGTGGCCGTCCCCGATGCCGACTATTACCGAGTACAACCGGCGTTCGGGCAACGACTGCTTGAGTTGGGACGAGGTGGCGCGCAGAGGGTTCCCGGGGCACAACCAGGCCAAGAATGACGCCGACTACACAAGTCATGCATTCGAATATGACAACATCGGTCTGCGGATTGAGTCTGGAAGGCGCGAGAATCCCTATGTCAACCATTCAACCGGTATGGGCTCGGGGTGCGACCAGCACTTCTTCGATTCGATGCACGGCCGCATCTACGGCACGTCCGCCACGGTGGAAGGATTCAGTCATTTCCTGCAAGGCGTCCCTCGTTACGGCAACCGACCCTGGTCCTGGCTGGTAAATCTGGATCCCTACGGCCGGGCGGAGCACGTCAGACGCATCATGTGGATTGCCGTCGCCGCGGGTGGTCGTTGTATGCCTTTCTTTGAGCTCAATTCAGCACTGCTCGAGAGAGCAGGACCGAAGAAGGGAGAACTGACGCAGGAGGGCCGTTGGGCGGGTGAGACTATCGCGCGCATCCAGCCGCTTTCGCCGGTCCTGATGTCGGTGCGTAATCGCCTGAACCCGGAAGTGCTCTTGTGGGACCCGGCCTACTATCTTCCCAATGACGGTGTGCTGGAGGGCCTGCTGGCCAACGGCGTGCAGCCGGATGTTAACAACGCCATGAATGCGCCTACGTTGCGGGCCAACGGTGTGCTGCAGGAGGCGGGGCGCAAGCTGATCATCCTGGACGGTTCGTCGACGGGTGGTCAGGACTTCACCCCGCTACGCCGCGCTGTGGAAGCCGGCGCCTGCCTGTTCATGACCGCCGAGGTGGATAATGGCGGCAACGCCCCCAAGGCCTTCGGTCTGACGCTGACCGGCTTAAACGACCTGGTGCTGGACGAAGGGGCGACGAGTTTGCCGAAGGAGTTCAACAAGGTGGTCCACCGTCGGGTATCCACTGACGAGCGGGAAATCGATCTGACCCCGCTGGCCGAGTTTGTGCCAGGACTCACGGGCCTGAAGATCAAGGCCCAGCCTGGGCCGTTGGGTGAGTTGGCTGCGGATAGCCCGCTGAAACGCATCCTGGCGAAAGATCGCACCACTCTGGGGTATATCGGCAAGGTTGGCAAAGGCCGGGTCATGATCCTGAACGCGCATCTGCCGGCCCCTGGCCTCCCCCCTAACCAGGCGCGCAACCGCGTTGCGCACAGCATGTTGATGGGTGCGGTGCTGCAGTGGGCCGGGGTGCAAGGCGCATTCCGTTGCACGGATCCGGGCAGTAACCAAATTTACAGGGACGCGCTCGGGATCGAGTTGACGACCAAGGATGCGCTTCAATCATACGCGATCATTGTACCCGAATACGACGCGGACCTGGCGTTCCGACCAGCGGACCCGGCGGTGCGGGCAGTGCGCGATCTCTGTGCCGGCACGATCCTGCCGTGGAAGCAGGACGAACACGGCCGGTACGTCCAGGTGACATTGAAAGCCGGCAACGGTACGATGCTGTCACTGGTGAAGTCCGACCCGGTAGCGGAATTCGTGGTCACCCCGGCCGTGCTGGGTGCGGCCATTCCGGCGAAGGAGATTACCGGCGGTCAGACGCTATACGTGGGCGTCAGCCGGCAGACGGGCGGCGCCGTTGTCGCGGACGCGCATACCTTCCGGGTCACGGCCAAAGGGCCGGATGGCAAAGTGATCCCGGGCTTGACCGAGTGGGGAACAGGGCCCGGCCCGGTGGTGATCCAACTGCCGGTGGCGGTGACCGATCCGGACGGCAACTGGACGATCGAAGTGCAGGATCTGACCGACGGGGCGGTGGGCAAGACGACGATTGTGAAGCGCAAGGGGTATCAGCCCGACAAGGCCGACGCCAAGCCTGAGGCGTTGGCGGCAGCACTGGGCGTCAAGCCGGTCCCGTATACGCTGGAGATGGATTCGGGGCCGCGCATCGAGGGCGACATTATCATCGCCACCATTCGCGGCAAGCTCCGCTCCACGGTTGACAGCGAGCAGGACGCGGTCGTCACCGTCGGGATGCCGGCAGAATACCTGCTGAGCGGCACGACCCGGATTCCGTTGCGGGTGAAAGGCGGTCAAGCGACGCCGTTTGAGCTGACCTTCTGCATGCACCGGGACCGGTTCCTGACGGTGTACAACGGCGTGGACTACGCCAAGGAACAGGTCCAGACGGGGTTGATCCGCATCGACAATGACGAGGGGATTCGTGTGCGCGCCGAGATTGGGGGCAAGACGGTGGCGCAGACGAAATGGACCGTGGACATCATGCGCTGGCTGCGCAAGCCCAACCCGATCGGTACGCTCAAAGGCGGCGAGATCAAAGTACTCGTCCAGAACCTGAGCGACAAGGACCGGCAGGTTGACCTGATCTGCGCCGGGCTGCCGGGCTGGGCAAAAGGCCTGCAGGGAAGCCAACCTGTTCCCGCCGGAAAACTGGTGACGGTCAAGCATGCAGTCACCTGGGCAGATTCGGCGAAGGCCGACCCAGGCTATCAATGGGCGCCCCTGGCGGTGAAGGTGGATGGTAAGGCGTTCAACGGGGCGACGATCTTTGTGGACGAAGAACTCGAGCAGATTTGGTGGAGCCGGTTCCAGCTGGCGGCCGCGCCAGGCGCCGCATTGGGCGCCGCACCGCCCGGTCTTCCCGCTAACCCCGAGCAGGCGACTCTGACGGGGTGGACGAATCTCATCTGCCAGAGTGTGATCTGGGGCGAGTCGGTCGCCAAAGTGCTGGCGGTCAAGGATCCCAAGGCCGCGGGGACCATATTGGTGGCTGCGTATGTGTCGGCACCCGGCCCGTGCGAAGTGAAGGCCGGTTTTCTCGGCCCCAAAGCTCCGCGCCGAATTTGGATCAACGACGTCCTGGTGGAGGCGGATTGGGCGAAGGTGGGCTCAGGCGCAGTAGAGGCAAAGCCGGTCGCATTGAAGCAGGGCCTGAACACGGTCATGCTGGAACTGGACTTCCCGTTCAAGGACGACGACGCCATCTCGCTTGTGTTGCAGGATCCCAAGTCGGGAAAGCGCGACCGCGAACTGGTGGTGGGAGTAAGGTAGGAAATACGGCGTGGCAGACTTGGGGATTTCAATCCTCAAGTCTGGTGTAGAAAGAGCAATTAGTTTCGAAAATATCATAATACCGTTATCAGTGCATGGCAAGTGATCGCATACTGCCAGGCAGATACAAAGGATGACAATATGAATTACGTGACCCGCATAGTCTGTATACTGGCGTGCCTGGCCGGCGCCGTTTCCTCGACCTGGGCATACCTGGCGACCGTGAACAAGACTGACTACCAGGAGATCCACATCGTACCGGCGCCGGGCAAGGTGGTCATTGATGGCGATCTGAAGGACTGGGACCTGTCCGGCTCGGTCGATCTCTTTCTTGACGAAGCCAGCCGCGCGACCATGAACGTCGAGGGCGCCTACATGTACGATGAGGAGGCGTTCTACGTCGGCGGCCGGGTGAAGGATCCCACGCCCATGATGAACGCGCACGACTTCGCCAGCGACATGGGCCTCGTCTGGGATTCCGACTGCATCCAGCTTTACCTGATCGCCGACCCGGCGGTCAAGTCAAAGGTTTCGACCCAGAGCGGCGGGCAGAATCAGATGTCGGCGGCAGATCAGCAATCCCTCTGCTACATCTTCCTGTGGTATTCGACCCGCGACCAGAAGCCTGGTTTCATGATCATGTATACGCTCGGTTTCAAAGACATGGCCCTCAACCCGAAGGAGGTTGAGGCCGTCTATAAGAAGGACGCGGATGGCAAGGGGTACACCTTCGAGTACCGGATCCCGTGGAAGATCCTGCGGCAGGACAAGCCGTGGAAGGACGGCGACAAGGTGCAGACCCAGTGGCAGGTCCAGTGGGGCGATCCGCTCGGGGAGAAGGGAATCGCCGGCATGAGCGACGTCCGCATGAGAGACAGCACCGACTTGAGCTACATGGGGCCGGCCTCGTGGGGCACCGGCATCGTGCACGGCAAGGGCAACCTGAAGCTCACGAAGAAGGAGAAGATCGGGCGCGCCGAGGGGCATATCCTGATCGAGTTCGAGCTGGCGCAGGCAACCAAGGTCAGCCTGGCGGTGACCGACAAGGACGGTCATATCATCCGCACCTGCCTGGGCGCGGCACCGATGGAGGCGGGCAAGCAGACCTACCTGTGGGACGGGCTGGACGACTATGACCGGCCGGTGCCGGGAGGCGAGTACCGCTGGCGGATGCTGACCCAGGAAGGGTTTGAGCAGAAGTACGTCTGCGACGTGGGTGTGAGTGGCAACCCGCCCTACCAGAACGATGCGGGCACCGGCGGCTGGGCGGGAGATTACGGCTGGCCGGTGTGCGTGGATGTGGATGGGGACCAGGTGGTACTGGGTACGGGCGACGGTGAGGCGGCGCACAAGACCATCGGCACGACCCTCGATGGCCAGAAGCAATGGGGCGGGTATTGGGGCGCCAAGGGATTCTGGGCGTTAAAGAACGGGTGCGGATATTTCACCGACTGGGAAGGCCGGCTGACCCGTTTCAACGTCCGCGAGGGCAAGCTCAAGGCGTTCGCGGATGGTCGCAGCCAGATCCAGATGACCTCTGGCGGCAAGCCGGTCAACACAGGCGCCGGTGGCATGACGGAGGTGGACGGCAAGTTGGCCGTGGTCAGCATGGCTGACCAAGCGTTGTACCTGGTGGATGCGGAGACGGGGGCGGTCAAGGAGAAGCTGCCGCTCGAGGGCGCCGGCTGGGGCGCGGCCACGGGGCCGAAGGGTGAATTGTATGTGGTGGCCGGCGACCGGATCGGACGCTACGACCTGCTGAATAGAAAATTCCAGTCTCTCACCGACCCGTTGCCCGAGCACCGGATGCTCACCTGCGATGCCGCAGGCAACCTCTACGCGTGTGTCTGGGGATCGGCCATGCAAGTCTGGAAATTCTCACCCGACGGCAAACTTGTGCAGAAGATCGGCAAGGAGGGCGGCCGGCCGGTGGTGGGCAAATTCGACCCGAACGGGATGTACAGGCCCTATGACGTGGCTGTGGACAAGAACGGCCGGATCTGGGTGGCCGAGTTCGACGACATGCCCAAGCGCTACTCGGTATGGAATGCGGACGGCACGCTCTGGAAGGAATTCCTCGGCTCTCTGGCCTATTCGTCTGGAGCGTATCTGGACCCAACGAGGCCGGAGGAATTCTACGTGATGCCGAACATGCGCTACAAGCTGGACTATGATAAGGGCACCTGGGCCATGGACCGGACCATGTCGCGTGGCATCAAATGGGAGCTCCCGGTGGCCACCGCGGACGCGAAGCCGCTGGTTTTCGATTTTCCCCTGGCGGCAGGGAAGTCCGGGAATGGTGCGATCTTTGCCAACGTCAAGGGCCGGCAGTTTGTCGGGTTTGGCGGCAGCATCCTGGAGATTGTGAACGATGCGTACGTGCCACGATTTTACGCCGCCCGGCCATATTCCACGCCGCGCAATTGGCGCGACGACAACAATGACGGCCGCCTGCAACCGGAGGAGGTCAGCACCCCGCAAGGGTTCACTACCACGGATTCTCATCTGAACCTCTATCGTTTGCTCCGCCCGATGGGTCACCACCAGAGTTCTGGCGGGCTGCCGCCGAAGCCGTTGAAGCCGGCCGACAAACCCTTCCCGGTCGTGGAACGGGTGAAGTTTACCGGCTTCAACGCGAACGGCGGATTGACCTGGGCCTTCGACAAGCCCGAGGTTGTGGCGACGGACACGTATGAGGGGGTCGTGCCTGACGCCGCCATTGCCGTGGATGACGAGGGGCGCATCCTGGTCCTGTACGCGACCGGCGACATTCAGCGCGGCCAGCGGGCACAGGGGACCGGCCACCGGGTCGTCTGCTACGACGGCAAGGGCGGCAAGCTGTGGGAGTACCACAACGTCCACGTCGCCTTTGCCTGGACCAGCGATCCCTACAGCCCCGGATTCATCACCGGCGCCCTCGAAACCATGGCCACCTCCTCCAAACGGCTGTGGGGCGTGACCGGCTACTACGGACAGTACTTCCTGCTCGACAAGGAGACGGGGCTATTCGTGGCCGCGCTGGGGCAGGATCAGCGCAGCGCTCACCCGCTTGACCATACCACTGTACTGACCGAGAACTTCAACGGCACGATCTGGACCCATCTCAGGAACGGCAAGACCTATTTCTCCGGCGGCGACGCCGACTGCCGCATCTGGGAACTCAAGGGTTACGAGGACTACAAGATCCGCGAGGGCAAGGTCCAGGTGAATGCCGCGCAGGTCGTCCAGGCGGGCAAGAACGCCGAGCAGGCCCGGCTGGCCGAGCAATCGGCGATGGGGATGCTGCGCCAGTTCAAGCTCAGGAAGCTCGCTAACGCCGCGGCCGACGGCAACTACGGCGAATGGGCGACGGTCCAGCCGCAGACAGTCCTGATGGCCGACAAGCGTATGGCCCAGGCCCAGCTCGGGTATGACGAGAAATATCTCTGGATCCGGTTCCAGGTGGCCGACGAATCGCCGCTGCGCAACCAGGCTTCGGACTACCGGCACCTGTTCAAGACCGGCGACGCGCTGGACATCCAGTTCTGCACCGACACGGGTGTGCGGCCCGAGCACGGCCAGAACCAGCAGGAGATGCGCCTCGGCGACGCCCGGATCCTCGTGGTGCGCACGAAGGAGGACAAGATGAACGCGGCGATCATCCGGTATTGCACGCCGGGTGCGGACAAGCCCAGGCAGTACGAGTACGTCTCGTCGGTGTGGAAGGAGAAGGTGGACGAGGTCAGCGAGATCAACGACCTGCCCATGCACTGCAAGGCCGAGAAGGACAACTATGTGGTAGAAGTGGGCGTGCCCTGGAGCGTGATCGGCCTCAAGCCAGCGCCGGGGCTGAAGTTCAAGGGCGACGTCGGCGTGATCTACGGCAACGAGGGCGGCACGATCAACGCGGTCCGCTACCTGTGGAGCGACAAGACCCCGGCGCTG
>Ga0194052_1001458_pt1 | contig 13698 bp, 17 predicted proteins | sample SepL226m_MetaG_FD_160117 | JGI IMG/M metagenome (GOLD analysis project Ga0194052, IMG submission 160117) | Anoxic zone freshwater microbial communities from boreal shield lake in IISD Experimental Lakes Area, Ontario, Canada - Sep2016-L227-6m | ecosystem: Environmental > Aquatic > Freshwater >... | reverse complement strand
CTATTTTGATGTGGAAATTGATTGAGTCCCTACAATTCAGGAAACATCTAAGCATGAACAATTACAATATATAGAACTTATAGATGATGATAATGATCTCTGATTTGCAGTAAAGATTGAGAATACGCTCATATCTGATACCCATGAACTGCTTCAACATTTTAATGATTTCTATACGGTAAAGACACTTCGCTCTGCTTTACAAGAGTACTGAGAAGGTCTTCAAAAAGCTGACGTAAATATCCTCGCATGGACTACTACCCCACGAACTTTGCCAAGTAATATGTTTTTGGCGGTTGGAAAGCATATTCATTATGCTATGGTCTATGACAAAAATAGTAAAGAATATTATGTCATCGCTGAGGCACTGCTTAAACAGTATTATAAAAATTCTGAAGAATATCTTTTGATCAATATTATCCAGTGAAGTGATCTTGAATGAATTTTATATGAACCATTATTTCCGTATATTAATAAGAGCGCTATTGCACAAAATTATAAAGATCAATTCTTCAAAATAATTGCAGGGGAATTTGTCAGTACGGAAGATGGAACAGGAATCGTCCATATTGCTCCATGATTTGGAATGGAGGATTTCGATGCTGTTGCTCAATTTTTACCAAGAGATGACTCCAAAAATTGGCTCTTTATGCCGGTCAATGAATATGGAGAATTTACTGACGAAGTGCCTGATTACAAAGGACAGAGTGTCTTTGAAGTAAATAAAGAAGTGATTACAAGACTCAAAAATGAGAAAAAACTTATTGGACAAAAATCATATAGTCATTCCTATCCTCATTGCTGGAGATGTGAAACGCCCTTGATTTCTAGAGCACTGACCAGTTGGTTTATCAAAGAACCAGAACTTACGAGTATCACGGTACCCAATGCCGCAAAGATAAATTTTGTGCCAGAATCGGTAAAAAATAGATTTATTGATACCCTCAAGTCTGCTCCTGATTGGAATTTGAGTAGAAATAGATATCGAGGTTCTCCCTTGCCAATATGGGAAAATCAAGATAACACGGAAGACAAAATCGTGATAGGAAATCTAGATGAACTGTATCAGCAAACCAAAACCTGATCAAAAAATCTGACAAAACATATTTTGGTAAGACATGCGGAAAGCACGTACAATCCTTTTCATAAACATGATAGTTATGGGAATCTTGAACTTAGCGAACTAGGACAGCAACAGGCCAAGGATCTTGTGGATCACTTACCTTCTCTAGAGGACTGCATTGTTGTGCTTTCTCCACTCACGAGAACGCTTCGTACAGCACTCCCCTATTTACAAACATTCTTAGATGCGAAAGAAATACAAAACATTGAAGAACAATATTTCGCTCATCAGAAAGCATATCAGAAATTATGGAAAGAAGAAAAAATCCAATCCTATCTCAAGGATCCTAGTCGCGTATCTCGATATAAACTTCATGATAAGGTCTATATGGACCGAAGAATTACTGATTTTCTTGTCCCTGAGTTGCAAGATACAGAGCGATCTCCTCATCTAACGACAAGTAAGCCTACCTCAGAAAAGCTCACTCCTAAATGAGAATCTATGGATGATGTCTTTGAAAAAATAGATACCTATATGAAACATATCAATGAAATTTTCCCTACACAGACAATTATTACGTTTTCTCATAAGGATTCCATCATTGCTATGAAAAGATATTTCAAACATTTTGATTTCTTGACTCAGAAAGATTCTTATGTCCCTGATAATGCGACTCCCTATGCTTTCTATCGAGATCATGATAAAAAATGAGAAGTAGATCTTCATAAGCCCTATGTAGATAATTACTGGTTTATCCAAGATGGACATACGTATAAGAGAATCCCTGAAGTGATGGATTGTTGGTTTGAGTCTGGCTCTATGCCATTTGGACAAGCGAATTATACAGGAGTACAAAGTACTAAAAAAGACATACTTGATACTTGATACTCACTACTTACTACTAACAAAAAGTTCGTCTATCCTGCTGAATTTATCATCGAGGGACTTGATCAGACGAGAGGTTGGTTTAGGACTTTGCATGTGTGTGGAAACGCCGTGATGAAACAAAATTCATTTAATAATGTCGTCATCAATGGATTGATCTTAGCCGAAGATGGAAGAAAAATGGCTAAAAAATTAAATAATTATCCTGATCCAAAACACATTTTCGAGACCTATGGAAGTGATGCATATAGACTGTATTTATTGGCTTCCCCTGGAGTAAGGGCTGAACCTATGAGATTTTCTGAAAAGGGAATCGATCAAGTGTACAAAGATTTTACTGCGGCATTGATGAATTCCTATAAGTTCTTCGAAACCTATGCAAAGGTAGATAATTTTGTCTATGATAAGCCAACGGTGTATTTCCTTAGACATGGACATGCTGAGTGACAAGAAGCAGAAGCGAAACTCTTGCCAGAAACCATCGAGGAAATGAAAGATCCAAAATATATCGAAATGATTTTGAGGACCAATCCTGACGTGATCTATTCCTCTCCTTTCGTGAGGACCAAGAAAACCGCTGAGATTATCCAGGAGATATTTAGAGTCCACAGACAAAAAGATATTCCTATCATCTTAGATGAAGGACTCGTTGCACAGTCTGGGAAAGAACTTGCGAGTTATACGAGTATCCTAGAAAAGGAAGTAGGAAAAACCGTCCTTCTTATCTCTCATAATCCTACCTTTAGTGTGTTATGGAGTCATTTCTATGATACTAAACATCCTCCGGTACTAGAAAAAATGGGATGTTTACTTATGCCTACGCATATCATTGCAAATGAGCTCGATAAGTGGATCATCTCTGCCTTACATGAGGTCGGAATGGATGTAGAAAAGGCTATGGATGCTTATCTCCTTGATGATGGAGCGAAAGCGGTGCTTGGCTTTATCGATAAACTGAATAACTGGTTTATCAGAAGATCCAGAAGAAGATTCTGGGCCAATGGGATGGATAGCGATAAATACTCTGCATATTATACTCTCTTCGAAATCTTACAAGGATATACTAAATTATGTGCTCCCTTCGCGCCATTTGTCAGTGAACATATCTATTTAGCATTGCAAGCATTTACTCCCAATGGATTGCAACAAGGCGATTCTGTCCATCTTGAGCACTTGCCACTCTCTTCAGAGCATTATATCAATCATGCACTTTTGGAGGAAATTTCATTGGTCAGAAAAATTATTTCACTTGGACTCTTTATTAGATCTAAAAATAAAATTGCGGTCAAACAACCATTGAGTACCATGGAAGTAAAAATGTAGCATTTCACTTTATCGCGACCTGGTCTCGGCAAGCCGGACAGCGTTTATCCCTTTATCATTTTATCACTTCCTATGAAATACGAGATTAAAACAATCGAAGGAATCAAATGTATCTTTGCTCCTATGCAAGAGGCCAATTCTACCACGATAGAGATTATGTGTAAGGCAGGAAGTATTTATGAAAATGCCCAGAATAATGGAATCAGTCATTTCTTAGAACATTTATTCTTCAAATGAGGAAAAAGATATCCCACTCCGAAATCCGTAGCAGAAGCCGTCGATAGCTTTGGTGGAGAATTCAATGCTTATACGGGAGATGAATATGCTGGCTATTATGTCAAATGCGCTCCAGAATTTGTGGATAAGGCAATAGATGTCCTGGGAGATATGATGATCAACGCCACTTTTCCCAAAGATGAACTTGAAAGAGAAAAGTGAGTAGTGATCCAAGAACTTAAAATGTATGAAGATAATCCTATGGCTATGGCGATGCAAAAATGGCAGAGATTTTACTATGGAGACAATAGTTATGGTCGACCTATTATTGGAACGATAGACAATATCAATTCCTTTTCTCCAGAAAAACTTTTTGAGCATAAGGCTGATCTCTATACCAAAGACAACTTATTGATTAGCATAGCAGGAAAGCTAGAGAACGAGGAAGCAATCTGTGAGCAGATAGGAATACTCTTCAAAGATCTTCCAAGCCAAAAGAGGATTTCTAAACCTGTTTTTCCTTCTTATATACCCTCCGAAAAGGTAGGTACATTCGAGCAGAAAAACGAACAAACGCACTTAGTGATCTCGTGTCCAGGATTTGATGGGAATAGCGAAAAGAAATACGCTGCGAATGTTTTGGCTACGCTCTTGGGCGGGAACATGTCGTCTAGGCTTTTCCAGAGAATTAGAGAAAAAGAAGGTCTGTGTTATTATATCAAAGGAGTACACGGAGCGAACCAAGATAGTGGAGTCTTCCTCATCAGAGCGGGAATAGATAAAGCAAGGTTTGACTACGGAGTGAAGAGAATTTTCGAAGAATTAAATAACATCGCTAGCGGTGATCTTAGCCAAGAAGAATTTGATAATGCGATCGGCTATACCAAAGGCCAGATCCAAATGGGCATCGAATCAAGTGATGAGATGGCAAGTTTCCTTGGAAGCCAAGAACTCCTCTATGGAAAGATTGAGACTTTGGAAGAAGTCGTAAAGAAATATGAGAAATTAACTTTAGCAGATATCCAAGAATTAGCTGGAATGTTGAGCGAGGATAAATGTTATCTGTTTTATATTAAGTAAAATATAATCTTTATTCTTTACCTCTAATATCATGGGGAATTTTGAAAAAGAGGCAAACGATGTTATAGAAAATCAAAAGGAACAAGAATCGCTTATTGAAAAAATTACGATGGCAATAAAAGATGGATGATATACAGGAGCCATTATTTTTTGTGGGAATTTTCTTTTATGAGTAAATAAGAGATGAGAATGTGTTGCGTGTATACCTGAATTATTTTCAAAAAATTGAAATATTTTAGATCAAGACAGTCTGAACTTATGTAAAAAGATGGATAATGAAAAATTTGATACGAGGTTTTCTTACTTTTCACTTAAGATATGACTTGAGGTATTTAGTAGACTTACCATACAAAAACAGATACTGCTTTCTGCAGATGATAAGTATGTTAATCAAAGTTCAAGAGAACAATATTTTAAAAACTGATTTCTTTCAGTACCAGATATTTATATTGAGGAAATGGGAAAATATTTGTGATGAAAAAATGGGATTAAAATACACTTAGAAAATATAGTTTCTAAAATTTGTGATAGTTCTGCTTGAAAAATTAATGATTTTTTATTGAGTGAAAAATATCTTGTTAAGAGATATAAGATGAGACAAAAGGGTCAAAAGTTCCTTCACTACAAAGAATATTATAGGAATTTATGAGAAAATTTTACTTCTTGTTCTTTGGAAATTTTTCATCTCCTTACCGTCATCAATGAGAAAAAAATAGATATTTTAGGAAGTAATGAAAACACCAAAAAAATATGCATTTTGGTGTTCGTTCCTGACGCTTGTACATCTAGCGCCATGCAATGAGGACTTGCTGTTTCGAAAATTAACGAAAATTTTGAAATAATTAACATAACACAAACAACTACGATTGAGAAGTGAATCATGATGATTACCAAAGTAAGCAAGTGAGGAGTAGAAAGACTATAACAATACTACACCTCCCACTTTTGCATCTTCTCTAACCTCTTTATATAAACTTCTGAATCTGATGTAAAAGATCAATGAGTGATTCTTGATCTTCTTTTTTTCGTATTTGTTCTATAAGCGAGATCAAAGGGAGAAGATCGTCATTACCCAATAAGCTAAGATGATGGGCCATATCTATCAGCTGAGAGAGATTGAAGGATTCGTTGATGGTATTTGAAGAAATTTTATCTAGGGTAATCTCTTTCATTTTGATGTGCTGTTCTAGACGATGAGCCTCATAGGAGCTATTGAAAAGGAGATAATAGAGGCGTAATTTTTCTAGATCGGCTGGACGCTGCAGAGGATGAGCCAATGAGGCCTGCCCTCTTCGTCACTTTTTATATTGTAAGGGACCAACGAGTTCATGGATTAATGTAAAAAAATGAGCATACGGTTCTACAGTTAGCGGTGCTGGTCCAGAAGCTGCCTGCAAATAGACAAGCAAACGTTCATTGAAATCCTCATAGACCGCATGATTACGCACATAAAAAAGCCCATACAGGTCAGCGAATAAGTCTGTCGCTGCGTTCTTTTGTTTTGTAACATAAGATTCTATACTATCTAGTTGTGCTGAGATGAGTGAAAACATGGTAGCAATTTCCTCTCCCCTCTTTCCTAATTGACGCAATCCTGCGAGAAGATGTTGATTATCTTTTTCGACATTTTGTCCTGCGATTTTTCTAAATTGGAAAAGTACTGCTGTCCTGGTATAAAATGAGGTTTCATTTTGGAATTGCTCGAAGAGCTCTTGAAGTTGTCTGCGTTTTTGTCCATCTTTAGTATCGACATACATGGCACGAAGTCCATCCGTCTCAGCATCGAAAAGCGCTTTTATCTGTTCGTTTACATCTTTGTAGTCCGTAAGTTTTTTATCAAAAGCTGTGAGCGTTTTTTTCTGATCTCTCTGAAGATCGTAGACATCGTCACATACATAAGCAAAAGTCTGATAGTCTTTTTTCTTTTTTTCTCCTTGTGTCAGGGGTTCTTCCTCTTGGTAGGGAATAGTTCCTACGCCAAAACACAGTGCCTTATTATTGATAGTCCCTATCCTATTTGTTATTCTTTCTTCTCATTGGAAGGTGTATTTTAGAGGGACAAATTTGGAAAGTAATGATTTAAACACTGCACAATCTACGCCCAGATGAGTAAGCCCCATTTGCTTTATGAGACCCTGTATTTTAGAGGGACAAATCACTACTGCATCTCGATAGTGAGGATCGTAGGGAGATAAAGAGGTAGAACTCAGATAAGAGTCCTCAGGAGAAAATGCTAATTGTACAAGATGGAAAAAACTTCTCGAAGCGGATAATTCTTTTCTTTTGTTTTCAAAAAGTCTCTGTGGTCATGGAGTGACCCCCCCCTCTTGGATATATTTTTGCTGTATTTTTTTCTGGAAGCTTATGCTATAGGTATCCATTTGTGCATCTAGAATATGTATAAGCCCCTTGATTGTGAGATGGGAATCTTGATATTTATCCCCCAAGAGATTTGCCAAATGGTTTTTCGTCGGTCAAGAAATGTTATCGATCTTTGTCTGGTGAGGAAGCGTCTTTGTTTCTTGCAGGAGAAAACATTTTGCTCATTGCATTTTGGCAAAGGAATCTGTGAGGAGAGAATCTTCTAATGACATTTTTGTCATGCGAACGAGCAAAGTAAAACTCCAGTGAATATACCCTTTTGACAAAAGAAAACAAGATAACTTGACATTAGAACATATAAACGTAAAAGCAGGTTGAGAACGGAAGCAAAAACTGTATACTCTTTTTATTCAGCTTTACTTTGTTTATCCAGACGTCGTGTCACAGGTCGCAGAAGAGATTCTTCAGCATATAGACATCGTAGATGTCATCAGTAAACATGTTCCTCTCAAAAGATCAGGAGCGAATTTTTCTGGTTGTTGCCCCTTTCATAACGAAAAGACTCCGTCTTTTATGGTTTCTCCAAGTAAACAGATTTTTAAATGTTTTGGCTGTTGAAAAGGAGGAAATGCCATTACTTTCGTGCAGGAAATCGAAAGAATCGATTTTCGAGATGCAATCAAAGAATTGGCAAAGCAAGGAAATGTCGATATCAGCAAATATCAAAATGAAAAATGGAATGACCAGGCGTATACGGATGATAAAGAAAAAATCAAACGTTTACATAAACTCGCTCAGCAATATTTTGTCCAACAATACAAAGATTCTCAGCTTGCACAAAATTATGTCATGCAAGAAAGAAAATTGGCGACAGAAAGTGTTGAGACTTTTGGGATTGGCTATGCTCCTGATAGTCATTATGATCTCTTGCAGTACCTGAGAGCAAAAGGATTTACCGACGGGGATCTCATCCAGGCATCGCTTGCTAAGAAGGGACAATCTGGCGAAGCGTATTCGTTTTTTAAACATAGAATCACCTTCCCTATCTATGATATTATGAATAATGTTGTAGGCTTTAGTGCAAGGATTATCAATCTTCAAGATAAACCCAAATACCTCAATAGCTCAGAACATAAAGCCTTTGAGAAATCTAAGCTCCTGTATGGACTCAATATCGTCAAACAATATATCAAACAACACAATGGGATCATTGTCGTCGAAGGACAAATGGACGTGATTGCTTTACATAGGTTAGGTATGCCGATTGGCGTCGCAACCTGTGGAACAGCACTTACTGCAGAGCATATGAAGCTCATCAAAAGATATACCGAAAATGTCTATCTCCTCTTCGATAATGATGGAGCTGGGCAAGATGCAACGATTAGAGCATTGAATATTGCGTATCAGAATAATATTTTCCCCAAGACGATCCAATTGCCTGAGGGGTTTAAAGATGCAGATGATTTAGCCAATACTGAGGATGGAAAAACTCGTTTCGAGGAATGCTTCCAGAAAGCGCAAGATGGATTTATGAGTACTTTTACCCAGCTCAAGGCGCATAAAGATTTCACGTCTCCTGTTGGAAAACAACAAATCTTTTCTCTGCTCTTTGGATTGATTCAAAGTATCAATAATGTCTCTGTGCAACAGCATTATATCCAGACTCTTGGAGATATGACCCATAGTCCCTATGAACTTATCTATGAACAATATAGAAAATATACCAAAGATGAAGGAAGATTTCTGGTCCCGAGAGTTAAACAAGAAGCTAAATATCAGATCGATAGATCCCTAATTGCCACCGCCTTATTATATGATGGATTTTTGCAACAATATATCTCAGATGTAGATTTATGGAAACCTTTTGTCACTCTTCTAGAAAAGATTGCTCATCTTCTGCCTCAATGACCCTTTGGGAAAGCACTTAACATCCAAACGGATGAAGAAAAAGAAGATGTAGAATCTATGCAACTTTGGCGAGACAAAGAACTTAATGATGGCAGAGACGAGAAAAAAAGATACCAAACCATCCTCCAAACGATCAGACAAATCATCCATACCGAAATCCAAACAATCTCAAAAAACAGATCTATCTCTGGAGAAGACAAACAAGAAATTTTAAGTCTCAAAAAGAAAATGGAAGAGCTTATTTAATGACAGGTGCAGTTTGTAAGTTGATGCCAATATATCTGACGACCAAAAAAACCAAGAATGCAGTAATCATAAAATCTATAATCGTAGAAATCACTTTCCCATAGAGAATCCCTTTGTAGGATAATGCCTCTATATTTTTCACTTTCAATCTTCTAAGGACGGGGCCTAAAATAAGTGGTGTAATCAAATCATCGATCATCCCTTTGACCAACTCCCCTATTTTCGTAGCGATCAAAAGTCCTACAGCGATACCGAGCACATTATATTGTGCAAGGAAAGAAACGAAATCTTTGAACATACCTTTGGATAAAAAATAAAAACTACTGTATGTATATAAGAATACTCACTCTTTTCAAGAAAAAAGTCTGGACTCGTTCACGGAGAGCTACCCACAGTGGAAAGTCTGTCTTTCTCTTTCTTCCTTGAATTTTTCTAGGATATATGTATAGTATGGGCACGAAGTGAATGTGCCGGTAGGCGAGGTTTAAAATTCTCTTCAATATGGGGATGTCCTGGCTTTGATAGGAGGATCTCATACCTAATAGTTGCCACTGTTCGATGGGCGTACCGAGGATAAATAATCGCCTAAAGCAAAAATGCTAAAACAAACTTCTCTCTTCTTAAGAGAGCTGCTCTAGTAAACGCTTACGCGTAGTCTAGACAGTAACCAACCTCGTTGTGAGACTCCTACTATCCACGAGGTGACTAAGTAGGAAACTCGTTCCTTCGGGAACACCCTTGCTTTGGTAAAAACCTATACCTGCCTAGAGGTTAACGTATCCTGACGAAGTAAGGTTAAAAACATGTCATCACGAAAGTGGTGATCCGGATAATATATAGGCTATTGTGGTAGAAATTATTCCGTATGCCTTTTAGACGCGAGTTCGACTCTCGCCATCTCCAAAAATTTGATTAAATATAGTCGATAACTATAGAAACTCACGATTTAGCTCGTGGGTTTTTTGTTAAGGGAATATTCATAATACCTCATTTAGAGAAGAATTCATTTTTTATGCAAATCAGCAAACACAGAAAGCTGATTGAATGATAATGGCAATTCTAATAGCTCACTATATGTATACCAGATAGCTTTAGTCTCTGCCTTTACTACTCATGAATATTTTCAGAAGAACAAATGACTTATGTTATGTGTATCACTAGAGATATATTCAGTAAATGTATACTTGTCCAAAGAAGAAAGTCTTAGTCATGTTTCCTCTTTTACTTCCCTAATAATAGCATCTTCCAGAGATTCTCATGCTTCTGTTTTACCACCAGGAAGAGCCCAACAATTAGGGAATATCTTTTTGTCGGCAGGTCTCAATACTAGAAGAATTCTATTGTCTTCATCAACAATTATAGCACCAGCTGTTATAAGAAGATTCATAGTTGAACTATAAAGATATAAAAAAATTAACTAAATCAGAGTAAACAAAGCAAGAAGAAAAACAAACCAATTTCTGAAGATAAAAAAAAGACGAAGGTAAAAGAACCCCCGTCTTTCATTAATAGATCATTAGACACCAATCGTTAATTGGAGTCGCAAGTACAACACATAGTTAATGCAGCTAAGGAAACTTTCTGATATTCAATCAGTTCTCCCTGATTCTCATTAACTGTTTCTGAACCCCTAAAGAATTCAAGAGAATCCTCTAAATTTCCTTGGAGATTCTGTCCATTTCCTGATAATTTAACGCTGTCTTCCATAGTTTTTCAATTTAAATGATTAACAATTTCGCTTTATTTAATTTATTCAGGAAAACATTAAATTTCCCTGTCAATAAATTATTATTTTTTACAAAATCTAGAGGGTTGAAACTATCTAGACTTTGTAGGTAGTTAAGTATATCAAATTCATATTTATTTAAAAGAGCAAATCTTTCTCCTCTAACAATAAAGACATCCTCACTATCTTGTCGCCATTTCATTGTGGGCTTAATTCTACATGGAGTATCTAAGACCAATTCTTGATCTTTCATGATCATTTCTAATAATCTTGTGTCATCTTGTATATGTCCCTGGTATTTGCTTTTTGTTTTAAAACAATTACTGACGGCAAGCGCTTCTGTTTTACAACCACCTTTACAGACGTCAAATACTTTACAATCAAAGCATTCATCGGGAGAAACATTTTTAAGCTTATTAATATCTGTACCGTCATAGACACTCATAAGCTCCTTTATTTCCTGTAAGCTATGTTGGAATACATTTCCAATCGGATTCTGCATAACTGGACACGGTTTAAAGTTCCCATTAAGATCAATTGTCATTCCGTTAACAACACCCATCGTACATCCTCTAAAAAGATCATATTGTGCCAATCTTTTATCCATTTTTTCTAATGCACATATTGGAAGAGGACGGGAATTCTTTACATCTATTTTAAACTCTTCACTGATCTTAATAATTTGATCGAATATTGTTTGGATGCTATTATCGACAACAGCATACTGTTCATGATTTTTGTAATTAGGACTTATAGGAGCAAAACAGAAGCGAATGATTTCAAAATCACGAATCAACATCTGAGCTGTTTTGTAGACATGATCTACATTATTTACTGGTTGGTTTACAATAACCATGTTTGTGGCTATACGCAATCCTTCATTTGAAAGATTATCTAGTCCACGTATAACATCTTTATAAGAACCATTAACTCCAGTTATAGCATCAAATGTCTTTTCGTCGTAAGAAGGAAAGGATACAAACAAACTTGCAACACCGAAATCTTTTAATCTCTTTGCATCATCTCTTGTAATGAGTGATGCGTTGGTGTTGATTCCAAAATCCATATGGGTCTTTTTTACTTCTTCGATACCAGCATATAGAACCTTTTTGTTGATGAATGGTTCTCCGCCAGTGAAAGTAATATCAAAGGTACCCCAGGAGTTTAGAAGCTTGACAAGCTCAATTATATTCCCTATTGCGTAATCATCTTTCATCGCTTTCCTACAGGCAGGGTTGTAACAATAAAAACATTTATGGTTACATAACATCGTAGATTCAATTCTCACCACTAGTGGCTTTTCTATTTTAATCATAGTTTGTTTCCTTTCTGAATTAAGTTATTATTTGTTTGAATTTTGTTTATTTGCTTTAATACTTCTTCTACTCTTTCCTTTACTGATTCACTATATGGGATTTTTATAGCCTGAAAACCAAGTTGATAGATGACATCTTCTGTTATTTTATAATAACGCAATGACTCTTCATAACTAAAATGTTTTCTCGGCCAACCATGTAAGTGTTTATCCAAAGGGATTGATTCAATTAAGAACACCGTTTTACAGATGTTTTCATTCTTTGCTAAATCATAAAATTGACCTGGGACATCTAAATCCAAAAATTTTCTTAAAACTATAGGAGCAAAAAATACACGGTCGAAAAGTAATATATTAGAATCTGACATTATTGCTTTATCGAGCTGATCCTCTTTTAATTTTAAAAACATTTTAGTGAATTCTTCTGCATCTTTTCGAGGAGAATAATCTCCTTTTCCATTAATTTCATAAATAGTAGGTACCACACTTGAAAAGACATCTAATCCTGTCTTTCTAAGTTCTTTTAAGATGGTGGTTTTCCCAGCAGCCCAAGGTCCTTCAAGACTAATGATTGTTTTATTTTTTTCCATTTTTTATTTATTTTTGTTTATTTTTATTTATTTTTATTTAATGTTAATGATCGTTTTCTGACAGATATACTTCAATTTATATCATAATGATATAACTATATAAGTCAAGTTAATCGGATTTTATAGCTGGGCTCATCACCCGTCTTTCTTTTGTGAATGTTATATACTCCCACTATCTGATTATCTCTTAGCCCCCAACCAATAACTAATCAAGAACAACCACATTACCCTGCTTTCTGAACATACAGGGAATACTCGTACAGACTACTGATCTTTACCAGATTCTCGTAGTAGGTGTTTGCGTTTCAAAACATCATCTCCAAAAATTCAATAAAACACAGTCGATAACTATATAAACTCACGATTTAGGTCGTGGGTTTTTGTTTAAAAAATACATATGCTAAATACTTTTGATCCAGACATTATATTCTTCTATTCGCTTTTGATCGGTTTCAGTAAATTCTTCAGGATCACCTAATATTTTTTTAACTTCATATTCCTCCTCTTCGTTTTTAGGTATATATATATCGTTGATTTCACAAATCATCTTTTGAGACGAAAATCAGTCCCAATTTTCATTAACCACATAAAAGTTCCTGAGTTCCTTATTAAATGTAGCATCTATATCGATTGCTTTATTATCTATCCATAACCTTAAAAAAGTGTGATATCCTTTTTTTCTAGCCAATCCCCAATCTTGAAGATTGGTAGGTAGATAAGCCACATCAAACGTAAACGGGATAAAACATAAATCAGCACGATATCAAAGCTCTTCATAAATAGATTTTAATAATCTATGTTTTGATACACAATATCCTTCTTTACAAACAAGAAGTCTGTCAGGAGTATTCACATCATTGATTTGATAAGTATAATCTCTTACTTCATTAAAAATATTTATTCTAAGTTGAATATCATTGTCTGAATAATTTCTTTCAATAAAGTCTTTTATTGTCTTATCCATCGTAGTTTATCATATAAAATGCTTATGCATACTATATTCTTCTCTTTGAGGAAAACAATA
>Ga0194052_1001457_pt1 | contig 13704 bp, 12 predicted proteins | sample SepL226m_MetaG_FD_160117 | JGI IMG/M metagenome (GOLD analysis project Ga0194052, IMG submission 160117) | Anoxic zone freshwater microbial communities from boreal shield lake in IISD Experimental Lakes Area, Ontario, Canada - Sep2016-L227-6m | ecosystem: Environmental > Aquatic > Freshwater >... | reverse complement strand
GCTCGCCAAACTGGCCCGGCTCGCCCTGACCGACGAGGAACTCGGCTCCTTCGCCGGTCAGCTCGATGCGATCCTCGCCTACGTCAGCCAGGTGCAGGCCGTCGACGTGACCGGAGTGGCGCCGACCGGCAACCCGCTGCGCGACGTCAACGTCACCCGCGCCGACGAGGTGGCGCCCAGTCTCACCCAGGCAGAGGCGCTGGCCGAGGCGCCCGCGGCCGTGGACGGCCGTTTCGCGGTGCCGCAGATCCTGGGGGACGAGGCGTGAGCGACGCCGCGCAGGAGGTCGTGCGCCTCGACGCGGCCACGATGGCGCGCAAGATCGCGGCGAAGGAACTCAGTTCCACCGAGGTGACCCGGGCCTGCCTCGACCAGATCGCCGCGACCGACGACCGATATCACGCCTTTCTTCACGTCGCCGCCGAGACCGCGCTCGCCGCGGCCGGTGCGATCGACGCGACGATCTCCGCCGGTGAGCCGCTGCCCTCGGCGCTGGCCGGAGTGCCGCTGGCGCTCAAGGACGTGTTCACGACCATCGACATGCCGACCACCTGCGGGTCGAAGATCCTGCAGGGGTGGGTGTCGCCGTATGACGCCACGCTGACCGCGCGACTGCGGCAGGCCGGCATCCCGATCCTGGGTAAGACGAACATGGACGAATTCGCCATGGGGTCCTCGACGGAGAACTCCGCGTACGGCCCGACGCGCAACCCGTGGGACACCGAACGGGTGCCGGGCGGATCCGGCGGGGGCAGCGCGGCCGCGCTTGCGGCGTTCCAGGCGCCGCTGGCGATCGGATCGGACACCGGCGGTTCGATTCGCCAGCCCGCCGCGCTCACCGCGACGGTGGGGGTCAAGCCGACCTACGGCACGGTCTCGCGCTACGGACTGGTGGCCTGTGCCTCGTCGCTGGATCAGGGCGGCCCGTGTGCGCGCACCGTGCTCGACACCGCGCTGCTGCACTCGGTGATCGCCGGATACGACCCGCACGATTCGACGTCGCTGTTCGCCGCCGTACCGCCGGTCGTGGCGGCGGCGCGCGAGGGCGCGGCCGGCGACCTCAAGGGTGTGCGCGTCGGTGTGGTCACACAGCTGCGCAACGGGGAGGGCTATCAGCCCGGTGTGCTGGCGTCCTTCAACGCCGCCGTCGAACAACTCAGCGCGCTGGGGGCCGACGTGGTCGAGGTCGACTGCCCGCATCTGGACTACTCGCTGTCGGCGTACTACCTGATTCTGCCCTCGGAGGTGTCGAGCAACCTGGCACGCTTCGACGCCATGCGCTACGGCCTGCGCGTCGGCGACGACGGCGCCCACAGCGCAGAAGAGGTGATGGCCATGACGCGCGCCGCGGGCTTCGGTCCGGAAGTCAAGCGCCGCATCATGATCGGCACCTACGCGCTGTCGGCCGGCTACTACGACGCCTATTACAACCAGGCGCAGAAGGTCCGAACCCTCATCGCGGGGGATCTGAACAAGGCCTACGAGAGTGTCGACGTGCTCATCTCGCCGGCCACCCCGACGACGGCGTTCCGGCTCGGTGAGAAGGTCGACGATCCGCTGGCGATGTACCTGTTCGACCTGTGCACCCTGCCGTTGAACCTGGCCGGGCACTGCGGCATGTCGGTGCCCTCGGGTCTGTCGGCCGACGACGATCTTCCCGTTGGTCTGCAGATCATGGCACCCACACTTGCCGATGACCGCCTCTACCGGGTGGGTGCGGCATACGAAGCCGCGCGTGGGCCGATGCCGACCGCGATCTAACGCAGCACGGCGTTCGCCGCCGCCTCACCGCTGCGGTAGGCGCCGTGCACGGTCGCGGCATGCTCGTGCGAACAGGCCTCACCGGCGAAGAAACGGCGGCCCTCGGGTGCCGCGAGTGCCTCGCGGTCGGCCGACGAACTACCGACGGCGAGGAACGAGTAGCTGCCCAGTGAGAACGGATCCGTCGACCACGACGAACCGAGCATGCCGGTCGGCGCGGGATGTCCGGGAAACGCGCGTTCCAATGCGGCCGATGCGCTGGCGATGACCTCGGCGCGGGTCATGGTCTCGACGGCGCGGGCGAACTTGCCGGCGTTGAACATCATCAGCGCGGGTAGGCCGATCAGGCTGGTGAGGTTCAACGACTCCACCCATTGACCGCGGCGCGATGCGGCCGGGACGATGTCGAGAAGTTCGGCCTCGGCCGGCCAGAATTCGGACCCGAAGCGCAGACAGGTCTTCGACAGCGCGCCCATGCCGAGTCTGGCGATCGCGGTCGACTTCGCCGGCGACAGCGGCGGCACAAACTCGACGGAACGTGCCTTGAGCACACCCAGTGGCACGGTCACGATCACCGCATCGGCGACGAAGGTGCCCTGCGCGGTGGACACCACCGCACGATCTGCGGAGGTGTCCACTTTCGTGACGACGTGGCCGACGCGGACGTCGACGGTGCTGGCCACCGCGGTGACGATCTGGTCATAGCCACCGGGGATCAGTGCGTCGCCTCCTGTTTCGTCGTCGCCGTCGTCGAAATGCTCGGCGGAGAGTTCAGTCGCGTCGCCGGCATACTCGTGCTCGATCGATTCGGTGACGGCCATCTCGATGTCGAGTCGCTCCGACGGGTCGAGATCGGCGGCTTCGATGGCGCGGTCGAGCGCGGCGCGGAGCGGTTCATCGGTGTCAGGGGAGTCTTCGCGGCCGTCGTCGAGCAGCTGGGTCACCTGAGCCTCGAGGTCGTCGAGCGTGCCCGCGGGAAGTCGTGCGCCGTCTGCGCCGTAGACGATGGATCCGTAGTCGACGGGCCGGATTTGAACACCGGCGGCCTCGGCCAGGGCGGCGATCGGGTTGTCCGTCACGCCGTGAATCCAGGACGCTCCGAGATCCACCGGCACGCCCCAGGATCGGTCGGTGAGGATTCGGCCACCGAGGCGGTCACGTGCCTCGAGCACGATGACGCGGCGTCCATTCGCAACGAGCACCTCGGCGGCGCGCAGTCCCGCGATGCCGGCGCCGATGACCAGCACGTCCGCATTGCGCTCAGTCGGCGCAGGCGCAGGTGCCGCGGTCGAGGTCTGTTCCGGCCCGGAGTCACCGCAGCCGGCGGCCAGGCTCGCGGGCAAGGCCAAGGCGACCAGCCGAACAAAGTCGCGACGCGGGACAGAGTTCATGCCAGCGAGGTTATCGCTCCATGGCGGGGGTTGAGGCGGTTAGATAGAGCCCATGCGCATCGGAGTTCTCACCGGCGGCGGCGACTGTCCCGGCCTCAACGCCGTTATCCGGGCGGTCGTGCGGACCTGCGATGCCCGCTACGGATCGACGGTGGTGGGCTTCCAGGACGGCTGGCGCGGCCTGCTGGAGAACCGGCGCATCCAGCTCTACAACGACGACCGCAACGACCGGCTGCTTTCCAAGGGCGGAACCATGCTGGGGACTGCGCGCACCAACCCTGAGAAGCTGCGCGCCGGTATCGACGACATCAAGGCCACACTCGAGGAAAACGGGATCGATGTATTGATCCCGATCGGTGGAGAGGGCACCCTGACCGCGGCGCACTGGCTCACCGAGGAAGGTGTGCCGGTGGTCGGCGTACCCAAGACCATCGACAACGACATCGACTGCACGGATGTGACGTTCGGTCACGACACCGCATTGCAGATCGCCACCGAGGCCATCGACCGTCTGCACAGCACGGCCGAGTCGCATCAGCGCGTGATGCTGGTCGAGGTGATGGGCCGCCACGCCGGCTGGATCGCTCTGAACTCGGGGCTGGCCTCCGGCGCGCACATGACGCTGATCCCCGAGCAGCCCTTCGACGTCGAAGAGGTGTGCCGGATGGTCAAGAACCGATTCCAGCGCGGCGCCTCGCATTTCATCTGCGTGGTGGCCGAGGGCGCCAAACCGGCCGAGGGCACCATGGCGCTGCGCTCCGGCGGCATCGACGAATTCGGCCACGAACGCTTCACCGGGGTGGCACAGCAGCTCGCGTACGAGGTGGAGAAGCGGATCCGCAAGGAGGTCCGGGTCACCGTGCTCGGCCACATCCAGCGTGGCGGCACGCCCACCGCCTACGACCGGGTGCTGGCCACCCGCTTCGGGGTGAACGCCGCCGATGCCGCGCACGCCGGTGAGTACGGGATGATGGTGTCGCTGCGCGGGGAGGACATCGGCCGCGTTCCGCTCGCCGATGCGGTGCGCCAGCTCAAGCTGGTACCGCAGACTCGCTACGACGACGCGGCGGCGTTCTTTGGCTAGGCGGATGGCGGTGATCGGCGCCGCAACACTGGCCGCCGCGCTGATCGCTGCGCCGTCAGCGGCGCATGCCGACGACTGCCCCGATGTGGAACTGGTCTTTGCCCGCGGCACCGGCGAGCCGCCGGGACCCGGACGTGTCGGACAGGCGCTGGCCGACACTCTCGCGCCGATGCTCGGCGCACGCCGGCTGTCGGTCTACCCGGTGAACTACCCGGCCAGCATCAACTTCCTGTCCACCGGAAGCGGCGCCACCGACGCCGCAGGCCATCTGGACGCGGTGGCCCGGGCCTGCCCGGCGACGAAGTTCGTCCTCGGAGGCTTCTCCCAGGGAGCGGCCGTCATGTCGATGCTCGCCGGCGTTCCTCCGCTCGGCGAGCGGTTGGGCAACCTCGGCTCCGCGCCGCCGCTTCCGCCGGAGGCGGCCGATCAGATCTCGTCCGTCGCGGTGTTCGGCAACCCGGGCAATCGTTTCGGCACCCCGCTGTCGACTACCGGCCAGTTCGCCGGCAAGGCGATCGACCTGTGTGCGCCCGGCGATCCGGTCTGCGTCGTCGGCGGCCGGGACCGCGACGCGCACAACGGCTACGAATTCCCGCCGTACGTGGTCGACGCCGCCGTCTTCATCGCCGCCTTCGTCTGAACATCCTTCCGAACACTAGGATCAGGCGTCATGGCCACGATGACCGACGACCTGCTCGACTATGACGAGGTGGTGGCCCGGTTCGATCCCGTGCTCGGGCTCGAGGTCCACGTCGAACTCTCGACGGCGACCAAGATGTTCTGCGGCTGCGCCACCGCATTCGGCGCCGAACCCAACACCCAGGTCTGCCCGGTCTGCCTCGGTATGCCCGGTGCGCTGCCGACGCTGAACGCCGCCGCCGTGGAATCGGCCATCCGCATCGGGCTGGCGCTGGGCTGCCGGATCGCGCCGTGGAGCCGGTTCGCCCGCAAGAACTACTTCTACCCGGACATGCCGAAGAACTATCAGATCTCCCAGTACGACGAGCCGATCGCGGTCGAGGGATCCCTCGAGGTCCCGCTCGAGGACGGCGGCACCTTCACCGTCGCGATCGAGCGGGCGCACATGGAGGAGGACACCGGCAAGCTCACCCACATCGGTAGCGAGACCGGCCGCATCCACGGTGCGACCACCTCGCTGCTGGACTTCAACCGCGCCGGTGTGCCGCTGATCGAGATCGTCACCAAACCGATCGAGGGCGCCGGCGAGCGCGCACCGGAGGTGGCGCGCGCCTACGTCACCGCGCTGCGTGACCTGTTGCGCGGATTGGGCGTCTCCGACGTCCGGATGGACCAGGGTTCACTGCGGTGCGATGCCAATGTGTCGCTGCGGCCGCATCCGCAGGCGGAGTTCGGCACCCGCACCGAGACCAAGAACGTCAACTCGCTCAAGAGCGTCGAGGTGGCGGTTCGTTACGAGATGCGACGCCAGGCGGCGATCCTGGCGGCCGGCGGAACCATCCACCAGGAGACCCGGCATTTCCACGAGGACGGCTACACCTCGCCCGGCCGCGACAAGGAGACCGCCGAGGACTACCGCTACTTCCCCGAACCCGATCTCGAGCCGGTGGCGCCCACCGAGGAGCTGATCGAACGGCTGCGCGGGACCATTCCGGAGGTTCCGTGGTTGTCGCGCAAGCGGATTCAGCAGGAGTGGGGCGTCTCCGACGAGGTGATGCGCGACCTGGTCAACGCCGGAGCGGTGGAACTGGTGGCCGCGACGGTGCGACACGGCGCCCCCAGCGAGTCCGCACGCGCGTGGTGGGGCAACTTCCTGGTGCAGAAAGCCAACGAGCAGGGTGCCGAACTCGATGCGCTGGCCATCACACCCGAACAGGTGGCGAAGGTGATCGCACTGGTCGACGCCGGCACGCTGTCCAACAAGATGGCCCGCCAGGTCGTCGAGGGTGTGCTGGCCGGCGAGGGAGAACCCGAGGCGGTGATCGCCGATCGCGGGCTGGCCCTGGTGCGCGACGATTCACTGATTCAGTCGGCGGTCGACGAGGCGCTCGCGGCGAATCTGGACATCGCCGAGAAGATCCGCGGCGGCAAGATCGCGGCCGCGGGCGCGATCGTCGGCGCGGTGATGAAGGCGACCAAGGGTCAGGCCGACGCCGCGCGGGTGCGCGAACTCGTCTTGGCTGCGTGCGGCCAGACCGGCTGAGTCAGGCGGTCAGCCGGGCGGTCAACTGATCGTCGTAGCCGGGCAGGACGGCCAGCGCACCGTGGAAGTCGTCGTCGCGGGTGCGCTCGGTGGTGACCACCACCGTCGACAGTCCCGCGGCCAGTGCCGCCCGCAAGCCGGCTGCTGAATCCTCCACGGCCACCACGCTGGGCGGGCGCAGGCCCAGATCGGACAGCGCCATCCGGTAGACCGCCGGATCGGGTTTGGCGACGCTGACCTCGTCGGCGGTGACCATGACCTCGACCGCGCCGTCACCGAGCAGATCGCGCACCGAGCGGTGGATCCGCAGTCCGCCGCGCGCGGTCACTATGGCGACCCGGATCCCGGCGCAGTGCAGCGCCCAGACGGACTCGGCGAACATATCGCCGTCGTGCCTCGGATCGTCGAGTACCCCGTCGAGGGAGAAGATCACCGCCTCGACGCGGGCCGGACGGGAATCGCCACCGCACCGGTCCCACCAGAACGACGTCACGGGCCGACTATCGCCGCGCCCGGCGGGTGACTGCATCCCCCGTCCGGGGGAGCGCATCAGGTGAGATCCACCCCTGCGCGCCGCTACGGTTGACTCGTGGGTTCCCAGGCCGTGCGCGTCGTCCTCGTCGATGACCACGAGATGGTCATCGAAGGCCTCAAAGCGATGCTCGCGCCGTTCGCCGACCGCGTCGAGGTGGTGGGTGAGGCGGTCGGGGCCGAGAAGGCGATGTCGGTGATCGACGGACTCAACCCCGACATCGTCCTGTGCGATGTGCGGATGGCCGGTGTCAGCGGGCTGGACCTGTGCCGCGAGATCCGCGAGCGTCACCCGGAGGTGAAGGTGATCCTGCTGTCGGTCTACGACGACGAGCAGTACCTGTTCCAGGCGATGCGGGTCGGAGCGTCGGGTTACCTGCTCAAGGGCGTCGGCAGCGACGAACTGGTCCGCCAGTTGCACAGCGTGGCGGCCGGCGGGACGGCCATCGACGCCGGGCTGGCCGCCCGTGCCGCCGAGACCGCGGCGCGACTGCAGAGCGACCAGTTCTGGCCCGGCGCCCGGCACGGACTCACGCAGCGCGAGAGCGAGATCCTCTCGCTGGTCGTCACGGGTGCGTCCAACCGCGGCATCGCCGCGAAGCTGGTCATCGGGGAAGAGACCGTCAAGACCCATCTGAGTGCGATCTACCGCAAGCTCGGTGTCGGTGACCGCACCAGCGCGGCGGCAACCGCACTGCGGGAGGGCATCTTCCGGTGATGCTCCCGAACGCGGTACACGGACTGGTCGATGCCGACCGCGAGGTCGCCCTGCTGCTCGACATCATCGCGGCCACCTCCAGCGGCCCGGGCGTGGAGCCGATGGCCGCCGCGGTCGCCCGGATGATCACCGCTGCCACCGCATCCGACGTCTGCTTCGTCCACGTGCTCGACGACACCGACAGCTCGCTGACACTGGCCGGCGCCACCCCGCCCTTCGACGAACAGGTGGGCCGCATCCAGCTGCCGCTGGGCTCGGGTGTCTCCGGATGGGTTGCCAGCCACCGTGAACCGGTGGTGATCGTCGCCGACAAGGAAGCCGACCCGCGCTACGTGCCGATCGCGGCGCTGCGTGGCAAGGAGTTCACCTCGATGGCGTCGGTGCCCATGGAAGCCGAGCCGGGTGGTCTGGTCGGGGTGCTCAACGTGCACACCATCGCCAGGCGCGACTTCACCGCACGCGACATCGAGCTGCTGCTGGTCATCGGGCGCCTCATCGCCGGCGCCCTGCACCAGGCCCGGCTGCACCGCCGGCTCACCGCCCGCGAACGGGCCCGGGAGAACTTCGCCGAGCAGGTGATCGCCGCGCAGGAAAGCGAGCGGCGCCGGGTCGCCGGGGATATCCACGACGGCATCTCCCAGCGTCTGGTGGGCCTGACCTATCGGCTGGATGCGGCGGCCCGCGCCGTCGACGACGGCGACCAGAACTCGGCGGCCGAGCAGTTGGAGAAGGCCCGCGACCTGGTGGACCTGACGCTGGGGGAGGCCCGATCGGCGATCAGCGGGTTGCGCCCGCCGGTGCTCGACGATCTGGGTCTCGGTGGCGCACTGGCCAGCCTGGCGTCCTCCACCGCGGAGGTCGACCTGGAGCTGCACCTCGAGGACCGCCGTTTGCCCGAGCACGTCGAGGTGGCGCTGTACCGGATCGCGCAGGAGTCGGTGCAGAACGTCGTCAAACATTCCCGCGCGCTGGTAGCCGTGGTGCGCTTCGCCGTGCTCGAGGACGTCGCTGTACTGGAGATCTCCGACACCGGTGTCGGGTTCGAGACCTCGCCGGCTTTGCCCTCGAGCGGCTACGGGATGCTGTCGATGGCCGAGCGCGCCGAACTCGTCGGCGGGGAGCTGGCGGTGCGGTCCGAACCCGGCCGCGGCACCACCGTGACCGTCTCCGTCCCGCTGGACGGGGCCGCCGACACGGGGCCGGATTCCCCGCGTGTTTCGCTGCGCTGAGGGCTGTCGATCGGTAAGAATTATGGACGCGAATCAGATGCCAGGGTCAGCTCCGAGACGCTAATTTCGTTATCACTCGGTTGCGGTGAAGGGAGTCCCTGGTATGGCGTCTGTGCTGTGGTTTCAAGGTGGCGCGTGTAGTGGCAACACCATGTCGTTCCTCAATGCCGATGAGCCCAACGTCGTCGATCTGATCGTCGATTTCGGGCTGGAGGTCATCTGGCATCCCTCGCTCGGTCTGGAACTGGGCAACCAGGCTCAGAAGATCTTCCGCGACTGCGCCTCCGGCGCGCGCCCGATGGATGTGTTCGTCTTCGAGGGTTCGGTCATCGAGGCGCCCAACGGAACCGGACGGATGGACATGTTCGCCGACCGCCCGATGAAGGACTGGGTCACCGAATTGGCGTCGCAGGCCGGCATCGTCGTCGCGATCGGCGACTGCGCGTGCTGGGGCGGCATCCCGGCGATGGAGCCCAACCCGTCGGCGTCGACCGGGTTGCAGTTCCACAAGCGCAACCGCGGCGGCTTCCTGGGACCGGACTTCAAGAGCAAGGCCGGACTGCCCGTCATCAACATCCCCGGCTGCCCCGCGCACCCGGACTGGATCACCCAGATCCTGGTCGCCCTGGCCACCGGCCGCACCGGCGACATCTCCCTCGATGATCTGCAGCGGCCCGAGACCTTCTTCAAGACCTTCACCCAGACCGGCTGCACCCGCGTGCAGTTCTACGAGTACAAGCAGTCCACGATGTCCTTCGGCGAGGGCACCCGCACCGGCTGCCTGTTCTACGAGTTCGGCTGCCGCGGACCGATGACGCACTCGCCGTGCAACCGCATCCTGTGGAACCGCCAGTCCTCCAAGACCCGCGCGGGCCAGCCCTGCTACGGCTGCACCGAGCCGGAGTTCCCGCACTTCGACCTCGCGCCCGGGACGGTGTTCAAGACGCAGAAGGTGGCCGGGGTGATCCCCAAGGAGACCGGCACCGGCACCCACAAGCTGTCCTACATGGCCGCTGCCGCGGCCGCGCGGATAGCAGCCCCGCAGTGGTCCAAGGAAGACATGTTCGTGGTCTGAGCCCACCCGGCCGACCTGACACCCCACACCCCCGGAGGATTTAGGCAATGACATCAATGGATCTGCACGTCAGCCCACTCGGACGCGTCGAGGGCGACCTCGACGTGCGGGTGACCATCACCGACGGCGTCGTCACCTCGGCGTGGACCGAGGCCGCGATGTTCCGCGGTTTCGAGATCATCCTGCGCGGCAAGGACCCGCACGCCGGCCTGATCGTCTGTCCGCGTATCTGCGGCATCTGCGGCGGCAGCCACCTCTACAAGTCCGCCTATGCGCTCGACACCGCCTGGAAGACGACCATGCCGTCCAACGCGACGCTGGTGCGCAACATCGCGCAGGGCTGCGAGACGCTGCAGTCGATCCCGCGCTATTACTACGCGCTGTTCGCCATCGACCTGACCAACAAGAACTACGCGAAGTCCTCGATGTACGACGAAGCGGTCCGCCGCCACGCGCCCTACGTCGGCACCAGCTACCAGAAGGGTGTGGTGCTCTCCCAGAAGCCGGTCGAGGTGTACGCCATCTTCGGCGGGCAGTGGCCGCACTCCAGCTTCATGGTGCCCGGCGGCGTCATGGGCGCGGCGACGCTGTCCGACGTGACGCGCTCGATCGCGATCCTGGAGAACTGGAAGGACAACTGGCTGGAGTCCGACCTGCTGGGCTGCAGCGTGGACCGCTGGCTGGAGAACAAGACCTGGGAGGATGTCCTGGCCTGGGTCGATGAGAACGAGTCGCAGCGCAACAGCGACCTCGGCTTCTTCATCCGCTACTCCATGGACATCGGCCTGGACAAGTACGGCAAGGGTGTGGGCAACTACCTCGCCACCGGCACCTACTTCGACCCGACCCTGTACCGCAATCCGACGATCGAAGGCCGCAACGCCGCACTCATCGGCCGCAGCGGTGTATTCGCCGGCGGCCAGTACTACGAGTTCGATCAGGCCAACGTGCGCGAGGACGTCACGCACTCGTTCTACGAGGGCAGCCGTCCGCTGCACCCGTTCGAGGGCGAGACCATCCCGGTCGATCCGGCCAAGGGCAAGGAGCAGGGTAAGTACAGCTGGGCGAAGTCGCCGCGGTACCTGATCGACGGCAAGGGCGACCTGCCGCTGGAGGCGGGGCCGCTGGCTCGCCGGATGGCGGCGGCCGGCCCGAACGCCGCACCGCATCAGGACAACGATCCGCTGTTCCTGGACATCTATAACAAGATCGGACCGAGTGTGATGGTCCGCCAGCTGGCCCGCCTGCACGAGGCGCCCAAGTACTACAAGTGGGTGCGGTCCTGGCTGGATCAGCTCGATCTGAGCGAGAGCTTCTACAGCAAGCCGACCGAGTACGCGGAGGGAAAGGGCTTCGGCTCCACCGAGGCGGCCCGCGGCTCGCTGTCGGACTGGATCGTGCTGGAGAACAACAAGATCAAGAACTACCAGGTGATCACCCCGACCGCGTGGAACATCGGCCCGCGTGACTCCCATGACGTTCTCGGTCCGATGGAGCAGGCGATCGTCGGCTCTCCGATCGTCGATCCGGAGGATCCGGTTGAACTCGGGCACGTCGCCCGCAGCTTCGACTCCTGCCTGGTCTGCACGGTGCACGCCTATGACGGCAAGACCGGTAGGGAGCTGTCGAAGTTCGTCATCAACGGAATGGTGTGACCCCGGAGAGCACACCAGGGGTCACACCTGAACTGGATCTGGAGCCGCCGGGTTGCGCCGTCCTCATCGTCGGTTGCGGGAATCTGCTGCGCGGTGACGACGGCGTAGGGCCGGTCCTGGTCCGTCACCTCTGGGACCGCGGTGTGCCCGAGGGCGCCAGGCTGGTCGACGGCGGCACCGCCGGGATGGACGTCGCCTTCCAGATGCGCGGCGCCCAGAAAGTCGTCATCGTCGACGCGTCGAACACCGGTGTGGCCGCGGGAACGGTGTACCGCGTGCCGGGGGAGGAACTCAACGATCTGCCGCCGCTGAACGGACTGCACACCCACTCGTTCCGGTGGGACCACGCGATCCCGTTCGCCCGGTGGGCGCTGGGCGAGGCCTGCCCGACCGACATCACGGTGTTCCTGATCGAGGCGGCGGCCATGGAGATGGGCGCGGAGTTGTCCGAACCGGTGGCCTCGGCGATGGAACGGGTGATCGAGATCATCGAGACCGGCTACCTGGCACCGCTGCGGCCGCAGAGCGCCGATCAGGTCAGCGTGGAGTTCACCGACGACGGCTACCTGAGGCTGGACGCGGTGCTGGCCGCCGGCCGGTTCCCGTCCGACGCCGTGGCGGCCGTCTTCCGCGACGGCGAACTGTGGCTGTTCCCGCTGCGCGGACCCAGCAGCGGCGGACTCCTGCTCAAACAGCGCAACCCGGCGGGCGACCGCGCGGTGCTGGTGCGCGAAGTCCTCTCCGACGGTTTCCCCGTCGGCATCCGTACGGCATTCTGGGACGATGCGCAGAAGGCTCTGCGGATCGGGCTGGAGGAGTGAGGCTCATGACCGATGAGCGCCCGACCTCCACCGACCAGGCTCTCGACGTGCAGACCGTCGTCGTCGAGGAGAACGGCCGGTGGGCGATCGACATAGTCGTGGTGTTCGCCGACGGCGTGGTCCGCAAGAGGATCAACAGCCACGCCACCAAGGCGCGCGCCGAGCTCGCCGCCGATCTGATCCGGCGGACCGCAGACCGTGACATCGGCGGGGTACCTCCCGCCGGGCTGTGACCGATCGCGATAGGACCAACCGAGGAGTGTTGTGACCGACCTGATGGATCCGGCGGTGCTGGCCGTCCGGCCCCAGCCGCTGGGCGCGTTCCCGCTGCCCCTGGGTTACCTGCTGATCCCCGCATCTGCGGACACCGAGGAGGCGCGGCTGGCGCTGCTGGCCGGCCGGCTGCCGCAGTGGCCGGCCGCGCTGCGCGCCCACGAGCTCGCGCTGGCCGGTGACCGCGACGGCGCACTGGCCGCACTCGACGGGGACGACCCGATCACCCGCTACAACCGGTTCGTGATGGATCCCGACGGAGTGGACACCGGCGAACTGCGCGCGGCGCTGGGCGATTTCGGTGTGCTGGTCGACGTGGTGCAGTTCGCCCTCGGTCGCAGCGACACCGCACCGGAACTCGGCGATGCCACCGGTGAGCTGGCCGCGACCGTGCTCAGCGCGCAGGCCAGCCGGGCACTGCAGGACGGCGATCCGCAGCCGGCGGCGGCCCTGCTGGACCGCGCGGCAGAGCAGGCCGCCGGAGTGTCCGAGCCGCTGCGTGGCGTGCTGCTCGGTGCGGCCGCGTCAGTCCTCGACGGACCCGAGGCGGTGAGCCGCTACGAGAACGCGCTGGCGGCACTCGAGGACGCCGAGGATCTGCGCCTGGCCCGCGCCGAACTCCACCTGGCTCTGGCCGGGGTGTTTCACGAACAGGCCGTCGACCGCCCGGATCTGCTCAATAAGGCTGTGCCGCATTATCATTCGGTGCTGCAGCTGGTGTGGCGCGAGGAGGCGCCGCTGCTGTGGGCGTCTGCGCACGCCAATCTGGCGACCGCGTATCTGACGATGCCGATGACGGAGGCGTCCAGTCAGCTGCGCCTCGGTGTGGCGGCGCAGTCACTGCGTTCGGCGCTGAAGGTCTACACCCCCGAGGAACATCCCGAGCAGTGGGCCAGCGTGCAGGTGAACCTGGCCAACTCGCTGGTCTACACGCCGTCGAGCCATCAGACCGACAACCTCGTCGAGGCGGTTAACCTCTACGAG
>Ga0194052_1001450_pt1 | contig 13745 bp, 14 predicted proteins | sample SepL226m_MetaG_FD_160117 | JGI IMG/M metagenome (GOLD analysis project Ga0194052, IMG submission 160117) | Anoxic zone freshwater microbial communities from boreal shield lake in IISD Experimental Lakes Area, Ontario, Canada - Sep2016-L227-6m | ecosystem: Environmental > Aquatic > Freshwater >... | reverse complement strand
GTCGAGGACTTCGACAGCCCCCGCCCGCCGTGACAACTCGGCTTTCTCCGGTGTCGATGCCGTCGTGATGACCCGTGCGCCGAGGCTGGCGGCCCACTGGGTGAGGATCAGGCCAACCCCGCCCGCCCCGGCATGAACCAGGAGGAAATCCCGGGGCTGCACCTGGTAGACCGATTTGATGAGATAGTGCGCCGTCATACCCTTCAGAAGAGCCGACGCGATGGCGTCGGACGGCACGGCTTCGGGGACATAGGCAACGAAATCGGCGGGGGCGGTGCAGTATTCGGCGTAAGCACCGACGGCATTCGCGGTGACAACCCGATCTCCGACATTGATGACGGCCACGTCGTCACCGACGGCCTCAACGGTTCCGCACACCTCGCTTCCAGCCACATACGGCAACTGTCGCGGGTAGATCCCCGATCGGAAATAAATGTCGATGTAGTTGACCCCGATGGCATCGGCTTTAATGAGCACCTCGCCGGGACCGGCCGACGGAGTGGGTTTGTCGACGTAGCGCAGAACCTCGGGACCGCCCGTCTGGGCGACTTCGACAGCGTGCATGTCACTATCATCGCAGTCGTGAGGTCACGATGAAGCTGGCCCGGCCTAATGTCTTCCACCCGCGAATCGTGCTGGCGTCCTGTCGGCAGTCGGGTGGCGGCCAGGGCGACGATGCGGGTCTCATCGATGTCCTCAAACGTCGGGGGCTGTCCGCGCGCTGGATGCCGTGGGATGACCCGCAGACGGAGCGGGCCGACTTGGTCATCCTGAGGTCGGCCGGCGACCACACTGACCGGCGCGAGGAGTTTCTGGCCTGGACCACCCGGGTCGCGAACCTGCTCAACCCTCCGGCAGCGATCGCGTGGAACATCAGCAGGCGCCACCTTCGGGACTTGGCCGCGGCAGGAGTGCCGGTGGCGCCAGTCGCCGCCGGGGCCGTGACACCGGGGACCGCTCTGATCTTCCTCGGCGGTGAGCAGTCCCACGCCCTCGGCACCTCCGCCGACGGGGTGCTGCGCGGCACCGAACCTGATTTCGAACTGTGGGATCTGGGTTATGCCGCCTTGGACGCCGCCTGCACGACGGCAGGGATAACCCGAACCGAATTGCTCTTCGCTCACGTCGATCTGATCGGCGGTCCGCGGGATCCGGTGGTGCGCGAACTCGATCTCGTCGCGCCCGATCTGGGCTGGCGTCACCTCGACGACGACACTCGCGCGTTGCAGCAGCGCAAGTTCGCCCTCGGCGTGGAATCAGCCTGTGAGCGTTTGGGGCTCGGTCCGCTGTCGCATCGACGCCCATAGCGCTGCGGTTGCTGCGGTGCATGTTGCCGCACCCGCGACGTGGAAGGCGACCAGTACGGCCGGTACTCCGGTGTGATACTGCACGACCCCGATAAGGGCCTGGATTGAAACCGCACCCACCAGAAAGCCCAATCGTCGCCTCACCAGTTGCGCGGAATTGACTGCCAACAACCCGGCGCCGAGGCCGATCAGCAGGCTGAGGTAGCAGACCAGCAGGCTGGCGTGGATGTGCGCGAGTGTGACGATCTCCACCTCGAGCCTCGGAACCGTGCGTTGTGGACTCTTGTCACCGGCATGTGGGCCGGCTCCGGTAACCAGGGTGCCGGTGATCAGTGTTGCCGTCAGCAATACAACACTGAGGAAGGTTAACTGGCGCAATGGTTTCGGAACCGTGGCGGTGACGACACCGGCATCGGGCTCACCGATCTTGATGTAGAGCAGCATCGCCAGCCAGACCATCGCCATCGACACCAGCAGATGAATCGCCACCGTCCACCACAGCAGACCAGTCAGGACCGTGATGCCGCCAAGCACAGCCTGAAGAATCGTCGAGGCTGGCATCAGCCAGGCATAGATCAACACCTCGCGGCGTCGTCGCGCACGGGTGACTGCCAGCACCGCCAGGATCGCGGTGATCACAACGGCGAAGGTGATCAACCGGTTTCCGAACTCGACGGCCTGATGGATGATGGGGACTTCGGCGTGCGGTTCGGGGGTGAAACTGCCGGGGAAGCACTGCGGCCAGGTCGGGCAGCCCAATCCAGATGCGGTGACCCTGACGATCGACCCGGTGACCGCGATCAGCGCCTGGGACAGTACGACAGCGGCAGCCAGGATCCGCTGCGCGCGCAGGCTGGGCAGCGGAAGCAGCCCTACCAGTCGAGAGAACAGTCGCGTCACGTAAATCGGAACCAGCGCAATGCAGCCACCGCCGAGATCCCGCCCCACGTAACCAGCACGCCGATGCCGAACCAATCGACCGACAGTGTGGTTGCCTGCGAGAGGGCTTCGGTCAACGCTCCGGCCGGTGTCAGCCGTGCAACCCAGGACAGAGCGCGTGGGATCGTGTTGGTCTCGAGAGTGAGCGCACCCAGTCCTGCGAAAATGAACCACAGCAGGTTGGCGACGGCGAGCACGATCTCAGCCCGCAGTGTCCCGCCCAGCAACATGCCCATGGCCACAAACGTTGCGGTGCCCAGTGCGATGATTGCCGCACCCAGGAGTAATCCCGTCGGACTCGGCCGCCAGCCCAGCGCCAGACCGATGCTGCCGAGCAGAATCGCCTGCAGGAAAACAACACTCACCACCGCCAGGGCCTTGCCGGCGATGATGCCCCATACCGGCAGCGCAGTGGCACCGAGTCGCTTCAGGGCACCGTAACGGCGGTCGAACGCCACCGCGATCGCCTGACCGGTGAATGCCGTGGAGATGACCGCCAGTGCCATTATTGCGGGCACGAACACTGCGACCCGGTTGTTGCCGAAGTCGCCCAACGGCAACGTCGTGAGTCCGATCAGCAGGGTGATCGGGATGAACATAGTCAGCAACAGTTGTTCGCCGTTGCGGAGCAACAGCTTCAGTTCGAGGCCGTACTGTGCGGCCAGCATCCGTAAGACGGTGTTCGGTCGGGGGTCCGGTGTGAAAGTCCCGGCAGGGAACAAAGCCGTCACTGTCGCAACTCCTTACCCGTCACATCGAGGAATACGTCCTCAAGGCTTCGCTGTTCAACTCGCAGATCGGTGGTCAGGATGTTCAACCGGGCGCACCATGCGGTCACTGTGGCGAGAACCTGCGGGTTAATTTTGCCTTCGACGAGGTACTCACCGGGAGTGTGTTCGCCCACCCGGTAACCCTCCGGCAACGCTGCCATCAACAGCGACAGATCGAGCCGGCGCGGGGCGGTGAACCGCAACTGGTTCTCGGCCCCGCTACTCATCAATTGTGCCGGTGTCCCCGACACGACAGCAGACCCGTGGTCGATAATCATGATCCGGTCGGCCAACTCCTCGGCTTCCTTGAGTTGATGTGTGGTCAATACCACCGTCACCCCGTCGCGTCGCAGAGCATCGATGAGCTCCCACACGACCAGACGTGCGTGGGCGTCCATGCCGGCGGTCGGCTCGTCGAGGAACACCAACTCGGGCCGCCCGACAATCGCGCATGCCAGCGCGAGGCGCTGTTGCTGCCCGCCCGAGAGCCTGCGGTAGGTGGTTCGGGCGGCGTCGGTGAGACCGAGCGTATCCAGTAGCCAGGCGGGATCCAGCGGCCGGGCAGCGTAGGCGGCGACCAGGTTCAGCATCTCTCCGGCCTGTGCCGCCGGGTAGCCGCCCCCGCCCTGCAGCATCACGCCGATGCGCTCGCGGAGCCGTACGTTGTCGCTCACCGGATCGAGTCCCAGAACCTCGATGGACCCGGCGTCAGGGCGGATGAATCCCTCGCACATCTCGACCGTCGTTGTTTTGCCTGCACCGTTGGGACCGAGCAGAGCCAGCACTTCGGCGCGCTGCACCTCAAGATCCAGATCACTCACCGCGAGGGTGGACCCGTAACGTTTCGACACCCCGCACAGCCGCACCGGGGTGTTGGCGCCGGCACTCATGGGGTCTCAGCGTAGGCGTCGGGTGAAGTGCTTACCGACGGTGGTCGCGGCGCGGGTTCGTTGTGCATTGCCGGATCGGGAATCTGGCCGCTGTAGCGCTCACCGGTGCCGGGCACATCGCGCCACGGCAGCCGGTTGAGCGTCAGCCCGATCAATATCAACACGATCAGGGCGCTGGCCACGGTCGCGTCGATGATCTGGAAGAGGGCGAACCGGTCACCGTTGGCGGTGGGTCCGAAGATTCCGACAATCAGGGTCACGGCGATGGCGGCTATCCGGAACCGCGGCCGGGTGGCCCAGGCTGCCAGCGGGATGATCGCCCACAGCAGGTACCACGGCTGCACGACCGGGAACAGCAGTACCGTGGCTCCCAGTGCGACGCCCAGCCCGCCAACCGGATGCAGTCGGCCGCGCAGCACCGACAGCAGCAGCCCGCTCACGGCGACGGCAATGATCAGCACGCCAATCCCGCGGGTAAGGGACAGTACAGCGGTGGTGTGGTCACCCAGGCCGAGCAGGATGCCCACCTGTCCGGTGCCGAGGGCCAGCAGAGTTGGCGGCGACATCCAACTCCTCACGACGTTGGCAGTACCGAGGGTGAAAATCCAGCCGAAGCCCAGTCCACTTGCCCAGCCGATCAGAGCCATCACAGCCAGCGCCAGTGATCCCAGCACCCCGCTTGCCGACAGGAACGCTTTGAGTGTCCCGCCCCAGCGGTAGGCCAGAGCCATAGTCGTGAATCCCAGGGCCAGCAGGCCGGGCAATTTCACCTGAGACGACATGGTGATCAATACGGTGCCGCTCACCAGCAGGGCCAGCGGCATCCACTGCGCCCAGTAGGTGCGTGCCGACCAGCCCTTGCGGGATCGTGGCCGGTGGAGCGGACGCGGAAGCAGCGGACTCACCTGATCAATTCCGCGCAACGAGATCTCAGTCCCGGTCAGCATGAGACCGAGCATCAGCGCTTCGTTGTGGATTCCGGCTACCAGGTGCATCAGCAACAGCGGGTTGGCGGCGCCCAACCACAGGGCACTAACCTCGGCAACCCCGCAGCGCTGCGCCAATCTCGGTGTGGCCCAGACGATCAGTCCAACGCCGAGCAGCACGACGATGCGGTGGCACAGCACTGCGGCGACGATATTTTCTCCTGTGAGCGCGGAGATGCCGCGACCGATCCACAGGAACAGCGGCCCGTAGGGTGCGGGCGTCTCCCGCCAGAGACTCGGCACCGAGAGAGTGAAGACGTGGTCCAGTCCGAGCCCCGGCGCCGGGCCGACCTTGTAGGGGTTGAGTCCGTTACGGGCGATCTGACTCTGGGCCAGATAGGAGTAGACGTCCTTGCTGTACATGGGAGGTGCGATCAACAGCGGCAGTATCCATAGCAGCAGGGTGCGGTCCAGTTGGCTGCGGGACATCCGGCGCGGGCCCAGGGTGAATCGGCCCAGCATCAGCCAGGCCAGTGCCATCATGACCGCACCGGTGGTGGTCATCGTCAACGAGACGGTCTGAATGCGCGACGGCAGATTGAGTAGCCGGACCCCGAAGGTGGGGTCCTGAACGACCGGCCGGGCGCCCGCGCCGAGCGCCCCGATGCCCATCAGGACGGTGCCGGTTGCACCGAACAGCCGGGTGCGACGCATGGCCGTCAGTTCGGTGTTGTTGAGTGGGGGAGCCTCAATGCGTTCGTCGCCGTGCAACCGGGCAATCGACGAACTCAGGGAGAGCTGCCGGGCTGCCACTAGCGCACTCTAACCGCCGCCGAACGCGGCTTGGCAGCACTCTAACCGCCGCCGAGCGCGGCTTGGCAGCACTCTAACCGCCGCCGAGCGCGGCTTGGCAGCACTCTAACCGCCGCCGATCAGCAGCTTGAGCAGGTTAGGGTGACCTTGCTAGACCGGGTCGGCTAATTGCATCACACTGGTGTTGTGAAAATCCGTCCCGATGATTCGCCCGCTCCAGGCGGTATCTCGAGTCAGGACGGCCAAACCCGGCGCGTCATCGTGCGGCTGCTGCTGGAATCGGGTTCGATCACCGCTGCCGAGATCGGCCGTCGACTCGGCATTTCCGCCGCCGGGGTGCGCAGACATCTTGATGCGCTGGTCGAGTGCGGCGACGCGGAGGCCAACCCGGCCGCGGCTTGGCAGCAGGTCGGCCGCGGTCGGCCTGCCAAACGCTACCGGCTGACCCCGGCCGGGCGGGCGAAGCTTGAGCACACCTACGACGATCTGGCATCCGCTGCCATGCGCCAACTCCGCGAGATCGGCGGAGACGAGGCAGTCCTGGCCTTCGCCCGGCGCCGCATCGACACCATTCTGGCGGGCGTGCCGGCCCCGGCATCCGAGGACGACGATGCGGTCGAGGCAGCGGCCGAGGGGGTCGCCGACGCGTTGACCCGCGCCGGTTACGCCACCACGACTGCCCGAGTCGGCGGTCCTATCCAGGGCATCCAGATCTGCCAGCATCACTGCCCGGTTTCCCATGTGGCCGAAGAGTTTCCGGAGCTGTGCGAGGCCGAGCGGCAGGCCATCTCAGAGGTGCTCGGCACCCACGTGCAGCGACTGGCATCCATCGCCAACGGCGACTGCGCCTGCACCACACACGTGCCGTTGACGCTGACCGCATCGTCGGCACTGAACCCATCCTCGGCAAGCAAATCTGTGACAAGCAAGTCTTCGGCAAGCAATCAGCAAGGAGCATCGGTATGACGACTACCCCTGAGGTCGAGCAACTCAGCCAAGAAGAGACGATCGCGTCGCTGGGCCATTACGGATACGGCTGGTCGGACTCCGATGCTGCCGGTGCCAGCGCCCAGCGCGGCATCTCTGAAGCCGTGGTGCGCGATATCTCGGCGAAGAAGAGTGAACCGGAGTGGATGCTCGACGTCCGACTGAAGGCGCTGCGGACGTTCTACAAGAAGCCGATGCCGAACTGGGGTTCGGACCTTGACGGTATTGACTTCGACAACATCAAGTATTTCGTGCGCTCCAGTGAGAAGCAGGCCGCGACATGGGATGAGCTGCCCGAAGACATCAAGAACACCTATGACCGCCTCGGCATCCCGGAGGCTGAGAAGCAACGACTGGTGTCGGGAGTGGCGGCTCAGTACGAATCGGAAGTGGTCTACCACTCGATCCGTGAAGACCTCGAGGCTCAGGGTGTGCTCTTCCTCGACACCGATACCGCGCTCAAGGAGCAGCCGGAGATTTTCCGGCAGTACTTCGGCACGGTGATCCCGGCCGGGGACAACAAGTTCTCCGCTCTCAACACCGCGGTGTGGTCGGGTGGTTCCTTCATCTACGTGCCGCCGGGTGTGCACGTCGACATCCCTCTGCAGGCCTACTTCCGGATCAACACAGAGAATATGGGTCAGTTCGAGCGAACGCTGATCATCGCTGACGAGGGTTCCTACGTGCACTACGTGGAGGGCTGCACCGCTCCGATCTACAAGAGTGACTCGCTGCACTCGGCGGTGGTGGAGATCATCGTCAAACCGCACGCCCGGGTTCGGTATACGACCATCCAGAACTGGTCGAACAACGTCTACAACCTGGTCACCAAGCGGGCCCGTGCCGAGGCCGGAGCCACCATGGAGTGGATCGACGGCAATATCGGCTCCAAGGTCACGATGAAATACCCGGCGGTGTGGATGACCGGTGAGCACGCCAAGGGCGAGGTGCTTTCGGTGGCGTTCGCCGGCGAGGGACAGCACCAGGACACCGGTGCCAAGATGCTGCACCTGGCCCCGAACACGTCGAGCAATATCGTCTCCAAGTCAGTGGCGCGCGGCGGCGGCCGGACCTCCTACCGCGGTCTGGTGCAGATCAATAAGGGCGCTCACGGGTCACGTTCGAGCGTGAAATGCGATGCGTTGCTTGTCGACACCATCAGCCGAAGCGATACCTACCCCTACGTCGATATCCGCGAGGATGACGTCACCATGGGTCACGAGGCCACTGTGTCGAAGGTCAGTGATGATCAACTGTTCTACCTGATGAGCCGCGGGCTTACCGAGGACGAGGCGATGGCGATGGTGGTGCGCGGCTTCGTGGAGCCGATTGCCAAAGAGCTGCCGATGGAATACGCACTCGAACTCAACCGGCTTATCGAGCTTCAGATGGAAGGCGCGGTCGGCTAGTGAGTGGTACCGCATTAGCACTGAACAAAGGCGAGCAGTTCGCGTCCTTCGACGTCGAAGCCTTTGAGGTTCCCGGCGGCCGTGACGAGCTCTGGCGCTTCACACCGTTGCGCCGGCTACGCGGACTGCACGACGGTTCGGCTGAGTCGAATGGCCAAGCCCAGATCGCTATTTCCGATCAGGCCGGTGTCACCACCGAGACGGTGGCCCGTGGGGACGAGCGACTCGGCGAGGGTGGGATTCCAGCGGATCGCGTTGCTGCCCAGGCATTCTCGTCGTTCAAACAGGCGACGGTTGTCACCATCGGCCGCGGCGTGCGCGCAGAGTCTCCGGTAGAGATCGTGATCACCGGTCCCGGTCCGGGAAAGACTGCCTACGGTCATCTGCAGATCCGCGCCGATGAACTCTCCGAGTCCGTGGTTGTGATCGACCACCGCGGCGACGGGACCTATGCCGACAATATCGAGTTCGTGATCGCCGATGCGGCCCGGCTTACCGTCGTGTGGATCGCTGATTGGGCCGACGGCATGGTTCATGTGTGCGCTCAGCACGCCCGCTTGGGTAAGGACGCGGTACTACGGCACATCGCGGTCACTCTCGGCGGGGAGTTGGTGCGGATGGCCGCCACCGTGCGCTACGACGCGCCCGGCGGTGACGCTGAACTGCTCGGGCTCTATTTCGCCGATGCGGGCCAGCATCAGGAATCGCGGTTGCTCATCGACCACGCTCAGCCGAACTGCCGTTCCGCGGTGGTCTACAAGGGCGCACTTCAAGGCGATCCGGATTCCGGCAAGCCTGATGCGCACACCGTCTGGGTAGGCGATGTGTTGATCCGTGCCGAAGCCACCGGCACCGATACCTTCGAGGTGAACCGGAATCTGGTGCTCACTGACGGCGCCCGCGCCGACTCGGTGCCCAACCTGGAGATCGAGACCGGTGAGATCGCCGGTGCCGGGCACGCCAGTGCGACCGGACGCTTCGATGACGAGCAGCTGTTCTATTTGAGGGCCCGGGGAATCCCCGAAGATCAGGCCCGTCGCCTAGTGGTCCGCGGTTTCTTCGGCGAGATCATCTCCAAGATCGCGATCCCTGAAATCCGAGACCGCCTCACCGAGGCTGTCGAACACGAACTGGCCATCACCGAATCGAAAGCCACATCATGAGCACTCAGAAGAACTCAACACTTCACATCAAGGACCTGCACGTCGCCATCGAGACTCCGGACGGCTCTGAGAAGGAAATCCTCAAGGGCGTCGATCTCACGGTGAATTCGGGGGAGACCCACGCGGTCATGGGCCCCAACGGATCCGGCAAGTCGACGCTGTCCTACGCCATCGCCGGTCACCCCAGATATCGGGTGACGTCCGGGTCGATCACACTCGACGGCCAGGATGTGCTTCAGATGAGCATCGATGAACGAGCACGGGCCGGGCTGTTTCTAGCCATGCAATATCCGGTTGAGGTGCCCGGCGTCTCGATGTCGAACTTCCTGCGCACGGCTGTGACCGCGGTTCGCGGCGAGGCACCCAAGCTTCGACTCTGGGTCAAGGAGGTGAAGGCGGCGATGACCGAGCTTGATATTGATCCGCAGTTCGGCGAGCGCAGTGTCAACGAGGGCTTCTCGGGCGGAGAGAAGAAGCGCCACGAGATCCTGCAACTGGGCCTGCTCAAGCCGAAGATCGCCATCCTCGACGAGACCGACTCCGGTCTAGACGTCGATGCACTGCGAGTGGTCAGCGAGGGTGTCAACCGCTTTGCCGAAACTGAGCACGCCGGCGTGCTGCTGATTACTCACTACACCCGCATCCTGCGCTACATCCATCCGCAGTTCGTGCATGTGTTCGTCGACGGCCGCATCGTCGCCTCCGGTGGTCCGGAACTTGCTGACGAACTCGAAGAGAACGGCTACGTGCGCTTCACTGATCGCACGACTGCCGCGACTTAGGCCGATGACTGTCTCGATCGAACTCGACGCCACTGATCTGGATCGGGTTCGTGCGGACTTCCCGATCCTGAGCCGGGTGATGCGCGGCGGGAAGCCGCTCGCCTACCTGGACTCGGGAGCGACGTCACAGAAGCCGCTTCAGGTGCTCGACGCCGAGCGGCAGTTCCTCACCACATCCAACGGTGCAGTCCATCGCGGGGCCCACCAGTTGATGGAGGAAGCCACCGATGCCTTCGAGGCGGGCCGGTCCGATATCGCGGCGTTCGTCGGGGCCGGTCCGGATGAGTTGGTGTTCACCAAGAACGCCACCGAGGCCCTCAATCTGGTGTCGTATGTCCTCGGCGATGACCGTTCCAGGAATCCGGTCGGGCCCGGCGACGTCATCGTCACCACGGAGCTCGAACACCACGCCAACCTGATCCCCTGGCAGGAACTCGCCCGGCGCACCGGCGCGACACTGCGGTGGTACGGCGTGACCGATGACGGTCAGCTTGATCTGGATTCGCTCGTACTCGACGAGCGGGTGAAAGTCATTGCCTTTAGCCATCATTCGAATGTCACCGGTACCGGTGCACCGGTCGCCGAGCTGGTACGGCGGGCGAAAGCGGTGGGTGCGCTGACGGTGCTGGACGCCTGCCAGTCGGTGCCACATCAGCCGGTGGATTTCCCGATGCTTGATGTGGATTTCGCCGCGTTCTCCGGCCACAAGATGCTGGGACCTACCGGGATCGGCGTACTGTACGGCCGCGCCGGCCTACTGGCCGAGCTACCACCGTTTCTTACCGGTGGATCGATGATCGAAACCGTGACCATGGATTCGGTCACCTACGCCGCGCCACCGCAGCGCTTCGAAGCCGGCACTCAGATGATCTCCCAGGTCGTCGGACTGGCCGCCGCTGCTCGCTATCTCAGCGATATCGGTATGTCTGCGGTGGCCGCCCACGAGCACCGGCTAGTCGCTTCGGCGCTGGACGGGCTTTCCGAGATTCCCGAGGTACGCATCATCGGCCCGACCGACCCGGAACTGCGCCGATCGCCGGTGGCGTTCGTCGTGGACGGGGTGCACGCCCACGATGTCGGCCAGGTGCTCGACGACGACGGAGTCGCCGTGCGTGTCGGCCATCACTGCGCCGCGCCTTTGCACCGCCGATTTGGGTTGGCTGCCAGCGTCAGGGCATCCTTCGCCGTCTACAACACCTCCGACGAAGTCGACCGGCTGATCGCCGGTGTGCGCCGAGCGATTGAGTTCTTCGCCTGATGCGCCTCGAGCAGATCTACCAGGACGTGATCCTGGACCACTACAAGCACCCGCACCACCGCGGGCTGCGGGAGCCGTTCGGCGCCGAGGTGTTCCACGTCAACCCGACCTGCGGAGACGAGGTCACGCTGCGGGTGACATTGTCCGACGACGGGCAGCGTGTGACCGATATCTCCTATGACGGGCAGGGTTGTTCGATCAGTCAGGCTGCCACCTCCGTACTGGCCGACCTGGTGATCGGTCAGACCGTTACCGAGGCCATGGCGACCGTGGCCGCGTTCAACGACATGGTGTCCTCGCGCGGCACCGTCGAAGGAGACGAAGATGTCCTCGGCGACGGTATTGCCTTCGCCGGGGTCTCTAAATACCCAGCCCGGGTGAAGTGCGCCTTATTGGGCTGGCTCGCTTTTAAAGCCGCCGTCGCGGAGGCAGTCGAACCACAGGAGGAACCATGACCGAAACAGCCTCAGAGCAGTTATTGGCCGATATGGAGGAGGCCATGCGCGATGTGGTCGACCCGGAACTCGGCATCAACGTCGTAGATCTCGGCCTGCTCTACGGACTCAACGTCGAGAAGAGCGAGACCGGAACGGTCGCGCTGGTGGATATGACACTGACATCAGCTGCCTGCCCGCTGACCGATGTCATCGAAGACCAGGTACTGACCGCACTGGTGGGCGCAGGTCTGGTTAATGAGATCAAGATCAACTGGGTGTGGAACCCGCCGTGGGGGCCGGACAAGATCACCGATGACGGCCGCGAGCAGCTGCGGGCGCTGGGCTTCACGGTCTAGCCGGACTCGGGAACACAGGCGAACTTTCAGGCGTTGCGATTGTCATGGCTACCCGAGACCTCACCGAACAAGACTTCAATGACACCGTCTCCGGCAACGACATCGTGCTGGTCGACTTCTGGGCTTCCTGGTGCGGTCCGTGCCGCGCCTTCGCCCCCACCTTCACAGCTTCATCGGAGAAGCACCCCGACATCGTCTTCGGCAAGGTGGACACCGAGGCCCAGGAAGGGCTCGCGGCCGCCGCTGAGATTCGGGCCATTCCAACCCTGATGGCGTTCAAGAAGGGCCACCTGGTGTTCAGTCAGGCCGGTGCGCTGCCGCCGACGGCACTGGAAGATCTCATCACGCAGATCCGCGACTTCGACCTCGACGCGGCAGCCGCCGAAGCGCCGCCGGTTACCGACCTCTGACGCTGCCGGCGATGCACGCGATAGCGTGCACTGGTGAATCGTCACTCAGGCTTCGTTCTCGTTGACCGACCCCGGCCCCATATCGCTCTGATCACGCTGAACCGGCCGGAGCGGATGAACTCCATGGCGTTCGACGTCATGGTGCCGCTCCGGGAGGCACTCGCTGAGGTGAATTACGACAACGACGTGCGGGTTGTCGTTCTGACCGGGTCTGGCCGCGGGTTCTCCTCGGGCGCTGACCACAAGTCGGCCGGATCGGTACCGCATGTCGACGGACTCACCCGGCCGACCTACGCGCTTCGGTCCATGGAGATCCTCGACGAAATCATCCTCGCCATGCGCCGGCTGCATCAGCCGATCATCGCCGCGGTCAACGGCGCGGCGATCGGCGGTGGGTTGTGCCTGGCGCTGGCCGCCGACATCCGGGTGGCCGCGACGGACGCCTACTTCCGGGCCGCTGGGATCAATAACGGGCTCACCGCAAGCGAACTGGGGCTGAGCTACCTGCTGCCGCGGGCCATCGGCTCATCGCGGGCCTTCGAGATCATGCTCACCGGCCGCGATGTCGATGCGCAGGAGGCTGAACGAATCGGGCTGGTATCCCGCCGGGTGCCCGCCGACGAGCTGCTCGAATCCTGCTACGAGATGGCCGAGCGGATCGCCGGATTCTCCAGGCCCGGCACCGAGCTGACCAAGCGCACGCTGTGGACCGGACTGGACGCCGGTACCCTGGAGGGACATATGCAGGCCGAGGGCCTTGGGCAGCTCTATGTGCGCCTGCTTACCGCCAACTTCGAGGAGGCGGTTGCCGCGCGCGCACAGCAGCGCGCCCCGGTCTTCACCGACGACAAGTAGCCCACCGCACCCGGGCTGCAGAGGAGATACGGCGCCAATGATCACCGCAACGGACCTTGAGGTCCGCGCCGGGGCGCGCACTCTACTGCTCACCGAAGGACCGGCGCTGCGGATCCAGCCCGGCGACCGTATCGGATTGGTCGGCCGCAACGGCGCCGGCAAGACCACCACCATGCGAATCCTGGCGGGGGAGGGTCAGCCGTATGCCGGTTCGGTGGTGGGCACCGGCGAGATCGGCTATCTGCCGCAGGACCCCCGCGAGGGCGACCTGGATGTCCTGGCCCGTGACCGGGTGCTGTCCGCGCGCGGGCTGGACACCCTGCTGGCAGATCTGGAGAAGCAACAGGTTCTGATGGCCGAGGTGGTTGACGACGCCGCGCGTGATCAGGCCATCCGCCGCTACGGCAACCTCGAGGAGCGATTCGCCGCTCTGGGTGGATACG
>Ga0194052_1001449_pt1 | contig 13748 bp, 11 predicted proteins | sample SepL226m_MetaG_FD_160117 | JGI IMG/M metagenome (GOLD analysis project Ga0194052, IMG submission 160117) | Anoxic zone freshwater microbial communities from boreal shield lake in IISD Experimental Lakes Area, Ontario, Canada - Sep2016-L227-6m | ecosystem: Environmental > Aquatic > Freshwater >... | reverse complement strand
TGCCGTCGGCGGCGATCAGCGCCAGGTACCCGACGGCCGCGAGCTCCGCCGAGGCATTGCGCACCGACCCTTCGCGGGCGCCGACGGCAAGAGGATGCAAAGCGCGCTGGGCAGACCCGGACAGCCAGCGCGCCACCCCCAGCGAGACCTGCGCGTCGGCGTACCAGCTGGTGTCCGGGAAGGCCTCCAGCCGAGCCGCGAGCTCGGCGTCCGTGCGCATCGCACGCACGCCGTCGAGCCCGATGGTCGCGCGCAGGAGCGCCTGCAGGGCAAGGAGCGAGGGCCCGTGCTCGGGTTGGGCTTCACCGTCGTCGACGCGGGCGCTGCACGCCGCCCTGCCCCAACGCTCGCCGAGCTTGCGATCGTCGAGAGCCGAGTAGACCCACCCCGCCGTGACGGTGAGCGCCGGCTGGGCCAGGATCTGCCGGTCGCCGAACGATCCCAGCCAGCGGCGGACCGTCTCGGCCTGGCCCCGGCTCCAGAGGGTCGTCCAGGAGGCGCAGACCACAGCGCCGGCGGCGGCGACCTCGCCCGCCGCGAGCAGGTGCCGGACCTGCGCATCGGGGTCGTCGCGCTCCGCGTACCACGCGGCCACTCCGCGGTGAAGCTCCGCCGCTTGCCCGGGCCGGCGACGCTCGAGCTCCGCCGCGAGCATCTCGGCGAACAGATTGTGGTAGCGGTAGCGGTCGGCCTCGTCGCCCACCGGGACCACGAACAGTCCCTCGCGAGCGATGCGCGCCAGCAGTTCGCCGGCATCGTCGCGCCCGGTGATGTGGCGGCAGAGCGCCGGCGTGAGCTCGCCGAGCACCGACGTGCTCAAGAGGAACTCCTGCACGTCGGCCGGCTGGCCGTCGAGGACCTCGGAGGTGAGGTACGCGGCGATGTCCCGCCGTCCCCCGCTCACCTTGGGCAGCCACTCCTGCAGCGGCCGCCCGGCGGACGCCAGGCACGCCAGCTGCAGGCCCGTCGCCCACCCCTCGGTGGCGGCGAGCAGCTGATCCACGCTGCGGTCGTCAAGCGTGCACTCGTGCAGGAGGACGAACTCTTCGACCTCGGCCTTGTCGAGCGCCAGTCCGGGCATGCGCACCTCGGTCAGCTCGCCGGCGGCGCGCAGGCGAGGGAGCGCGAGCGGGGGGTCGCTTCGGCTCCCCAGCGCGATCTGCGCTCCGGCCGGCAGCGCGCGAAGAAGGAGCGCGAGGACGTCCCAGCACTTCTGGCTGCGCAGCACGTGAGCGTCGTCGAGCACGAGCAGGAAGGGCTTCGCGGCGCTCACGGCGGCGGACAGCAGCGGGAGGACGCGTTCGCGCACCGGCGGCACCAGAAGGCTCAACGATGCCGCGACCCCTGGATCGAGGTCGGTGAGCGGCTCGAGCGCCCCGCAGAGGCACGCCAGGAGCAGGACGACGTCGTCGTCGGAGGAGTCGAGCTGCACCCAGGCCGCCGGCCGCGGATCCGCCTCGACCCACTGCATCAGCGCGACGCTCTTGCCCGAGCCCGCCGGGGCGCAGACCACGACGAGCGGCTGGGTCGCTGCCAGGAGCTCGGCAAGCAGCGCGCGCCGGGTCACGAGGGGCACCTGGGGCCGAGGCGGGCGCAGTTTGGCCGAGGCGACCGCGAGTGTGGGCAGGCCGCTCTGCTGAGTCTTGTCTCCGCTCACAAGGTCTCCTGCACCCCAAGGCGACTCTGCCGCGTCGAGCCCCGGCGGCAGGCGGGTGACGCGCGTCCATGACCCATCACCCTGCTTGTACCACGTCGCCGGCCCTGCGGCGCCGTTGCACCGGCCGACCCCCGCGCAAGCGGGATGACCCGACAGCCTCGGCGCGGCTGCCGCGAAGTACTGGGACGCCGCGACGTCGGGCGCCGGCCGCGCGGCGTGCTTGCGGCAGGCGCGGCAAGTGACGGCCACGGTCCCGCGGGCGCGATCGATGCCGCGCGCAGCCTCCCTCAGCTCCTTGCCACGAAAGTCGAGGTTCACGGTGTCCCCCTTGCAGCCCCGCATGACATTGGGATCCCACTCTATGGGTGAGGCCCGGACCGGCACATCACACGATTGGGGTGAGACGGGTGCCACAGGGTGACCGCGCAGGCGACGCCTCACCCGGTGCGAGCCGGCCGCTCCCTGGCTGCGTGGATACAGGAGAAGCCGCGGCCGCCGAAGAGCGGCGCGGCGAGACCGATCCGGGCGATGGCGGCGGCAAGGCTGGCGCGAACGGCCGCCCGACGTGCCGGCGTCAGCACGTGCTCAGCCGCAGCGGCTGTGAGGGCATGTGGCCGCGCGGGCTGCCGCGCAAGGGCGCGGCCGCCCGCGCCCTCTGGGCCCCGCCGTCAGAGCTTCAGGACGCCGGCCTACCCGTAGGTCTCGGTGCCGGAGTCCTTCTGCTTGGCGCTGGGCAGCGGCCCCGCCGCCTGACCGAGCACGAGCGGCGACTGGTCGACCGACTCGAAGACCTTTCCGAGGGCCGAGAGGAGGGCGCCCTGCGAGTGGCCGCGATAGCGATAGCGGATCACGGCCTCGATCTCGGGGCGCTCGTTGAGTACCGAGCGCCCGACGATGAGCTTGGCGAAGAACTCGCGCGCGGTGTCCATCATCAGCGAGGTGCTGGCGTCGAGGATGATGCCGGCCTCGTCGACCTCGATGACCACGCCGACGCGTTTGTACAGCGCCTGGTGGGAGACGTCCTGCGGCAGGCGCGCATACCCGGAGAAGAGGAAACCGTCGTCCTTCATCGTGCCTGCATGCTAGCACAGGGATGCGGGCAGGCGGAGGCGCGATGCGCTCGCACGGACCGCCCTGCGGCGGCGCCAAGCGGCGTTGCCGCAGGCGCCCCGCCGCTGTTGCATCGCCGCGGCCCCCGTGTATCATGAGTCCGCTGCCACATGGCCCGGGCCGGCGGCGTTCCCACCGGCCCCTCCGTCAGGCCCTGTCCCCCAGCTGAGGCGATGCTGCCCGCTGGGGGCTTCCGCGTTAAGGGGCCCCTCTGGATCACGAGGAGGGACCGCACATGGCAGAGCACAACGGCCTCGACGGCAAGCTGATGAGCATCGGCGAGGCGGTCGAGCGCTTCGTCGCCGACGGCAGCCAGATCTGCGTCGGCGGCTTCACCATCAACCGGAATCCGATGGCGGCGGTCTACGAGATCGCCCGCCGCCGCATCAAGGACCTGCACCTGGTGGCGCACTCCAACGGCCAGGCGCTCGACCTGCTCGTCGGGGCCGGCTGCGTGCGCCGCCTCGACATCGCCTACGGCGGAAACGGCCGCTTCGCCCCCACCTGCATCCGCTTTCGCAAGGCGGTCGAGCGCGGCGAGGTCCTCGTGGAGGACTACACCAACAACATGATGAGCCTCCGCTTCCTCGCCGGGGCCTTGGGCGTGCCGTTCATCCCCAGCAAGTCCGGCCTCGGCACCGACGTCGTCGAGAGGTCCGGCTTCCCGCCGGAGCTGCGCGGCGAGAAGGGCATCCCCTGCGAGAAGGTGATCGTCATCGACGACCCGTTCGGCCACGCCGACGACGAGGTCGTCCTCCTCCCCGCGCTCACGCCCGACGTCTCGATCATCCACGCCCAGCAGGTGAGCACCGACGGCACCGTGCGCATCAAGGGGCTCACGTTCGCCGACCTCGAGCAGTGCAAGGCCTCGGGCGCGGTGATCGTCACCTGCGAGGAGATCGTCCCCGAGGACTACCTGCGCCTCGACCCCGACCAGAACGCCCTGCCGCCGTTCCTCGTCGACGCCGTCGTCGTAGCGCCCTACGGCGCCCACCCCACGGCGGTCCGCTACTTCTACGACTACGACCCGGTGCATCTGAACCACTACAAGGCGGTCGCCAAGGACGACGAGCAGTGGGCCGCCTACCTGGAGGAGTGGGTGTACGGCGTCGAGAGCTGGGACGCCTACCTCGACAAGATCGGCGGAGCGCAGCTCGCGCACATCCGCGCCAACACCGTGGCCGGCTACGCGCCCGGCCTGGACCGGAGGTGAGGGAGATGAGCAAGCCGCAGAAGAGCGCGGCCGGCGGCGCGGCCGCCGCGGCCCCGGGCGCCGCTGCCGCACCCGTTTACACCCCCCGCGAGATGATGGCCATCGCCGCGGGCCGCTTCATCAAGGACGGCGACGTGCTCTTCGCCGGCACCGGCGTGGCGATGCTGGCCGCCACGGTGGCCAAGCGCATCCACGCGCCGCAGGCGCACATCTTCTTCGAGACCGGAGGCATCGGGCCACGGCTGGAAGAGCTGCCGATGGCCGTGGCCGACCCGCGCGTCATGGCGTTCAGCAATCTGAACGCCGGCCTCGTGGAGGCGTTCAGCTACGTCGCCAACCGGCGCCTGCACACCATCGCCTTCCTGGGCGCGGCGCAGATCGACAGATTCGGCAACATGAACTCCACGGTCATCGGCGACTACCTGCACCCCAAGGTGCGCTTCAGCGGCAGCGGCGGCGCCTGCGACGCGGGGTCGCTGGCCAGCGGCTTCATCGTGTTCATGCAGCACGGCGTGCAGAAGTTCGTCGAGAAGCTCGACTACCTGACGACGCCGGGCTGGCTCACGGGTGGCGACTCGCGCCAGCACGCCGGGTATCGCCGCGGCGGGCCGATCGCCGTCGTCACCAACCTCTGCGTGCTCAAGTTCGACGAGGTCACGCACGAGATGTACCTCGCCGAGCGCTACGAGGGCGTGACGCCCGAGCACATCCAGGAGAACACGGGCTTCCCGCTCGACGTCTCGCGCGCCACGGTGGCCGAGCCGCCGGACGCCGAGGAGCTGCGCATCTTGCGCGACGAGGTCGACCCGCAGCGGCTGATCCTGGGGTGACCTGAGCAAGCCCCCCTGTCAGGTGCGGGGGCCCAGACTGTTGTCCGTCTGCCGCGGCATCGAATCCGGCATCAGATTCGGCACTGAATTCGGCACTGAATTCGGCACCGCGAGGATGCGACCATAGGTCGAGTCGCTGGGCCGCATGGCCGCATGGCTGCTGCAGACATACGGCGAGGCCTGCGCTGCGGCCGCGAGGTTGCCCCGGGCCGCGCACCGAAACGGTGCGCGCCGGGCGGCCGGTCTGGCCGCTTGGCGGATTGACCGCAGCGCGGTCGTCGCGGAGGGTTGAGGCGAGACTGCGGCGGCTTGGCCGGAGGGGCCTTGCCGCATTGACCAGTCCGCATCCCAGGAGCCCCGGGGTCGCCTCACGGCGCGGGGCCCGCCCGGGCGTGCGGCACACATCCTGGAGGGGATCGGCATGAGTCACATCAACCCCGGCGATACGGCTTTCGTGCTGCTCTGTGCGGCGCTCGTCGCCATCATGACCCCGGGCCTGGCGTTCTTCTACGGCGGCCTCGTGCGCCACAAGAACGTCATCACGATCATGATGCAGAGCTTCGCGTCGCTCGGCGTCGTGACGCTCATCTGGGTGACGGTGGGCTTCACGCTCGCCTTCGGCCACGACGTGCACGGCGTCATCGGCGGGCTCAACTACCTCTTCCTCAACAACGTCGGCCAGGTGCCCAATCCCCAGTACGGCGCTACCATCCCGTTCCTCGCCTTCTTCGTCTTCCAGCTCACGGTCGCGGCGCTCACGCCGGCGCTGATCACCGGCGCCTTCGCCGACCGCGTGCCCTTCGGCAGCTACCTCGTCTTCCTCGTCTTCTGGAGCCTGCTGGTGTACGTGCCGATCGCCCACTGGATCTGGGGCGGCGGCTTCCTGCAGCAGTGGGGCGTCCTCGACTTCGGCGGCGGCATGGTGGTGCACGGCGCCGCCGGCTTCTCGGCACTCGCCTCGATCTATGTGATCAAGAAGCGCGCCTTCGTGCCCGGCGAGGAAGAGAAGCCGAGCAACATCCCGTTGATCGCCATCGGCCTCGGGCTGCTCTGGTTCGGCTGGCTGGGTGACAACCCGGCCAATGCGCTCGCCGCCAACGGCGTCGCCGCGCAGGCCTTCGTCAACACCTTCATCGCCGGTGGGTGCGCGATGGTCGTCTGGATGTTCACCGACCGGGTGCGCACCGGCAAGGTCAGCATGGTCGGTTCCCTCACCGGCGTCCTCGCCGGCCTCGTCGCGGTGACGCCGTGTGCAGGCTTCGTCCCGACCTGGGCGGCGGTGCTCATCGCCCTGGCCGCCGGCTTCGTCTGCTACGGTGCGCTCCTCTTCCGCAAGAAGCGCGGCTGGGACGACTCGCTGGACGTCTGGGGCGTTCACGGCGTCGGTGGCCTCTTCGGGACCCTGATGCTGGGCGTGTTCGCCTTCGGCGCCGTCAACGGCGCGAGTGGCCTCCTCGACGGCAATCCCAAGCAGCTCGCCCTGCAGCTCGCCGCGGTCGCCATCACTCTCACCTACACGTTCGTCGTCACCTGGGTGATCTTCAAGGTGATCGACATGGTCGGGCACACGAGCGTCGCCGAGCACGTCCAGGCCTCCGGCCTCGACGAGGCGCTCCACGGCGAGACCGCCTACACGTTCGACTGAGACGGCTGCGAGAGGCGCGGAGGCGAGACGGCGCGAGAGCGAGGAGCCCGCGCCGCCCGCCTCCATGCGCGCCGCGGCTAATCCACGCGATGCCAATGCGGCACGGTGACCATGCCGCGCATCGCTTTGGCCAGGCCGGCGAGCGTGAGAATCATCACCATCCCGGCAGCGGCGATGCTGAGCGGCAGGAGCAGGCCGGCGATCGCGAGCCGCAGAGGATCGTGGACGCGGCGGTAGCGGGCCTGTCCGCCGCGCAGCTCGATGAAGCCGAGCGGCGAGGCCTGCACGCCACCTCCGCCGCCGGTGCCCTCGTTCTGTTCGTTCTGCTCGGTCGACTCGCCGAGCTCGCTCACGTCGGCCTTGCCGCGCTTGCGCCCGCGGCCCCGGCTGCCGGTGCCGCGCCCACTACCGCCGCCGACGCCCCAGCGAACGCGCGCGACGGGGATGACGGTCACGCCGTCGCGCTCCACCGGCTCGCCGAAGACGCTCGACGCGCTCGCCGAGGCGCCGAGACGTTCGGCGAGCCACGAGAAGCTGTCGCCGAACGTGTCGGCCGCGACCTTTCCCTTGGCCTCTTCCAGAGTGTCCGCCATGGTGCCTCCTCAGTCCGCGCCCGCCCACGGCGAGCGATATGGTCGACGAGAGGTGTACCCGCTGAGAGCGGGAGGCAGGCGTACCGCGGCGGGAGCGACTCCGGCACGCGTCCAGCGCGCCGCCGGACTCCTTAGGCGGCAAGGGCGCCGCGGCCCGAAGGCGGCGGCGCCCCGCTGAAGACTGGCTCCGCGGGTAGGACTCGAACCTACAACCCTTCGGTTAACAGCCGAATGCTCTACCATTGAGCTACCGCGGACCGCTGTAGCCGATGGATTATAGGCCAGGCGGCGCGCCCCGACAAACGAACGGCGCGCCCGCGAGGCTCGCCCGGCGAGCCGGTCGCGGGGCTGGGCCGCGAGGCCGGGCCGCGCTCAGTGCCAGCGCGGCTCGAACCACCAGCCGTGCGGCACGCCGTAGGCCTCGGACCCCACCGCCTCGTGGCTGCGCTGCCCGTGACGCGCCTCGTAGGTGAGCTTCGCGTCCAGGGCCGCGCGCAGCTCCTCGAAGCGCGGCCGCCAGTAGCTCTCGGCGCCCGGCGGCAGGTGCTCGAGCTCGGTGCTCGCCACGACCGCCTTGGCGGCGGCCTCGGCCGGCACGGCCGCCTTCCACCACTCCGGCTCCAGGATGCGCGTGCCGAAGCGCCGCGCCGGAGCGTCGATGTCGGCCTCCGGCTCGCCGGCCGGGAGGAAGGCCCAGGACTGCGCCTGCGCCGACACGGAGGCGTTGGGAGCCGCCTCCACGAAGCCGGCGAGGGCGGCGAGCGTCTCGGCGGCCGACGTCTCCGTCTCCCCCGGCTGATTGAAGGTGAACGACGCCACGGTGAGCAGGCCCTTGGCGTTGGCGTAGGCGAGCAGGTCGAGGGCGTGGTCGACGGCGTCGGCCGGCTTGGGCGCCTGACCGGTGCGCGCGAGCAGCTCGCGCGAGAGCGTGCCGACGTCGAGGCGCAGGCGCACGCGCGCCTGGTAGAGCGCGTCGACGTCCCGGCGCGTGAGGTCGGCGGGCCGGCCGGACACGGTGATCGCGAGGTCGCGCCGTTCGCTGGCGGCGAGGCCCTCGAGCACGGCGCGCCGCCACACAGGGTCGTAGCCGAAGGCCGGGTCGAGCACGTCCAGCCGGCCCGGCCTCAGTTCGGCCAGCCCGGTGAGGATGGCGACTGCCACGTGCGGCGGGTAGGCGTGCCAGCCGCCGCCGCCCGGGCGCAGCAGGCAGGCGGGGGCGTTGTACGGGCAGCCGCGGCTGAGGAACACGCTCAGCTCGGGCAGCCCCCCGGCGGTGTACGGGTACGCCTCGTAGTCGGGCAGGTGCTCGGCCGTGAGCGGCAAGGGCGTGCCTTCGAGCGCGCGGCGGACGCCGGTCTCGCGCTCCCCGGCGGCGACGGCGCGGGCCACCGTGAGGACCGCCGACTCGGCCTCGCCGACGACGAGCCAGTCGAAGGGGGCGCCGGGATCGCTGAAGTCGGCGGGGCGCACCGACACCTGGTGGCCTTCGACGGCGATGACGGCGCCGGGATGCGCCCGCCGCACGCGCTCGGCCACGGCGACGGCGGCCGAGTACTGCAGCGCCGACCAGCAGGAGACGACGACGAGGCCGGCGGGCCGGGCGGCGAGCGCCGCCTCCGCGGCGCTCAGAAAGCTGGCCCGCGCCGCGTCGTCGCCGGGCTGGCCCAGCTCGACCTCGAGGTCGAGCACGTCCACGGCGAAGCCCGCGCGGCGCAGCTCGGAGGAGAGGCCGACGAGCTCCGGCTTGACGCGTGGCCCGTCGGCCCAGCGCCCGCCATGCAGCGAGCCCGGGAACACCAGCAGGACGCGCGTCTGCTCCATCGTCTCTCCCGTCGTCAGCCGCGGCAGGGCGGGCCGGCCCTCAGTCCAGGAAATCGCGCAGGCGCTGTGCCTCGCGGTACGCCTTGAGCTTGGCCAGCGTCTTGGCCTCGATCTGGCGGATGCGCTCGCGCGTGACGCCGAACTGCTGGCCGACCTCCTCCAGCGTGAGCGGCTTGTCGCCCTTGAGCCCGTAGCGCAGCTCGAGCACGCGGCGCTCGCGCATCGTGAGCAGCGCGAGGACCTCCACGAGCTCCTCGGACTGCACGATGGTCTCCACGGCGGCGGCGGGGGCCGGCGCGGCGTCGTCCTCGAGGAAGTCGCCGAGCTGGCTGTCGCCCTCCTCGCCGATCGGCGTCTCGAGGCTCACCGGCTCCTGGCTGATCTTGAGGATCTCGCGCACCTTCTCGGGCGTGATGCCCATCTCGTTGCCGATCTCCTCCGGCGTGGGCTCCCGCCCGATGTCCTGCAGAAGCTGGCGCTGCACGCGGATGAGCTTGTTGATGGTCTCGACCATGTGCACGGGGATGCGGATGGTGCGCGCCTGGTCGGCCAGCCCGCGCGTGATCGCCTGGCGGATCCACCAGGTGGCGTAGGTGCTGAACTTGAAGCCCTTGCGGTAGTCGAACTTCTCGACCGCGCGGATGAGGCCGAGGTTGCCCTCCTGGATGAGGTCGAGCAGCGTCATGCCGCGGCCCACGTAGCGGCGCGCGATGGATACGACCAGGCGAAGGTTGGCCTCCACGAGCTGGCTCTTGGCGTCCATGTCGTGGCGCTCGATGCGCTTGGCCAGCGAGACCTCCTGCTCGGCGGTGAGCAGCGAGACCTTGCCGATCTCGCGCAGGTACATGCGCACGGGATCGCTGGTCGCCGTCTTGACCGAAAGGTCGAGCTTCTTGAGGTTGGCCGACTCCGTGTCGGCCTCGGGCGTCTCCACCGCCGGCGCTTCGTCGGCGGCGGCCTCGTCGGCCTCGAGGACGTCCACGCCGAGGTCGTGGAGCAGCACGAAGAAGTCGTCCATCTGCTCCGCCGTGAGCTCGACGTCGCGGAGCGTCTCGCGGATGTGGCCGGCCTGGAGGTAGCCCTGCTCGCGACCCTCGGCGATCAGCCCGTTCACTTCGTCGTGGCCGAGCGCGTCGGGCTCGTTGGAGCGCCCGTCACCCTTCAGGTCGGTCTTCTTCATGCGTCACTCCTCCTCCCGGAGACCGGCGGCGCGGTGCGGCGCCGCCGGCGGCGGGGTGATGTCTCTGTCTGTCGTCTCTCTAGTGTTACCACTCTGTGGCGCTCCGACTCATCGGCGCCGCGCGCGCACGCGGCGTGCGTGGCTGCGGCGCCCCACCGCGGCCCTCAGTCCAGGAAGTCGCGCAGGCGCTGCGAATCCCGGTACGCCTTGAGCTTGGCGAGCGTCTTGGCCTCGATCTGGCGGATGCGCTCGCGCGTGACGTTGAACTTCTGGCCCACTTCTTCGAGCGTGCGCGGGTGCTCACCTTTGAGCCCGAAGCGGAGCTCGATGACCCTGCGCTCGCGTTGCGTGAGCGTGGCGAGGACTGCGTTGAGCTCCTCTTTCTGCATGATCTCGCTCACGGCCTCCATCGGCATGGTCGCGTCCTCGTCCTCGATGAAGTCGCCGAGCTGCGAATCCTCTTCTTCGCCGATCGGCGTCTCGAGGCTCACCGGCTCCTGACTGATCTTGACGATCTCGCGCACCTTCTGCGGCGTGGTGCCCATCTCGTGGGCGATCTCTTCGGGCGTGGGCTCGCGCCCGATGTCCTGCAGGAGCTGACGCTGCACGCGGATGAGCTTGTTGATGGTCTCGACCATGTGCACGGGGATGCGGATCGTGCGCGCCTGGTCGGCGATGGCGCGCGTGATCGCCTGGCGGATCCACCAGGTGGCATAGGTGCTGAACTTGTAGCCCTTGCGGTAGTCGAACTTCTCGACCGCGCGGATGAGGCCGAGGTTGCCTTCCTGGATGAGGTCCAGGAACAGCATGCCGCGGCCGACGTAGCGCTTGGCTATGGAGACCACGAGGCGCAGGTTGGCCTCGATGAGCTTGCGCTTGGCCTCCATCTCGTGCCGCTCGATGCGCTTGGCCAGCGAGACTTCTTCCTCGGCCGTGAGCAGCGGCACCTTGCCGATCTCCTTGAGGTACATGCGCACCGGGTCGTTGGTGGGCGACTTCACCGACAGGTCGAGCTTGGGGACGACCTCTTCCTCGGCCTTGGGACCCTCGGCGGTCACGACGCCCTCGCCTTCGAGGATGTCGATGCCGTTGTCGGCCAGGATGTTGAAGATGTTGTCGATCTGATCCGGGGTGAGCTCGACGTCCTGCAGGGCTTCGGCGACGTGGTCGCTCGCCAGATAGCCCTGCTCGCGACCCTCCTCCACGAGCAGGCGCACCTCTTCGATGGCGAGCTCGGCGTACTCTGCCGGCTTGCTGCGCTCTTCTGCGGAATCGCTCAAGTCGTTCGTCACCTAGCCTTCGTGCGGCTCTTCGTCCACGGGCACGGCGCGGATGGCCTCCCGCAACCGCCTCCCGGCGGCCTGCAGGCTGGCCAGTTCCTTGCTCTGACGCCCTGTGGCGTCGTCCTGCACCGTGAGCTTGAGCCTCGCGATGAGTCTTCCCACTTGAGCCTCCTGCAGACGCAGGAACAGCTCGTCGACCACGTTGTCGGTGAAGCGCTCGCGCCCGGCGAGGACGACGACCTCGGCGAGCACCTCGCCGGTCTCCGCCGTCGCGCCGGCGTCGCCTGCCCGGGCCTTGCCACCCGGCCCGTCGAGCTCCAGCCGCTCCTTCACCGCGCTCAGCGCGTCGCGCATCTCGCGCGTGGCGAAGAAGCCTTCGTCGATCCCCGCCAGCACGGCGCGGCCCTTGGCCGGCTGCGCCAGACAACTCGCAAGGAAGCGCACTTCGAGCTCGTGGACGCCGCCGATGGCGGCCGCCCGCCCGCCGCCCTGCGGCGGCTCGCGGCGGCCCTCTGCGGCGGCTTCTCCGCCTTCCACGGAGCGCTCGCTCCCCGCAAGCAGGTAGCGCACGCTCTCGGCCGAGAGCTGCAGGCGGTCGGCGATATGCCGCAGCTCTTCGTCGCGCTCGATCGGCGTCGCTGCCTCGGAGAGGACCCCCCTGAGTTGCGCGAATGCGCGCGCCCGTCCATCGGGCTTGTCGAGGTCGTGGGCAGCAAGCGCCAAGCGAACGTGGAATTGTAACAGCGTCTGCGCGTCATCGGCAAGCGCGCGAAAGCCGTCGCCGCCGGCGCCCGAAAGGACGTAGTCGGCGGGGTCCAGACCGTCCGGCACGCGCACGACGTGCAGTGACAGCCCCATCTTGCGGCCCAGGGTGAGGGCGCGGCTCATGGCGCCGATCCCGGCGGCGTCGGCGTCGAAGCAGAGGTAGAGGTTCCTGGTGACGCGCGCCAGGCGGCTGAGCTGCTGCTCGGTGAGCGCCGTGCCCATGCTGGCGACGACGTTGTGCACGCCGGCCTGCACGAGCGCGAGGACGTCGGTGTACCCCTCGACGACGTACACACGGTCCTCGCGCGCAGCCGCCGCCTTGGCGGCGTGCAGGCCGAAGACCGCCTCGCTCTTGTGGTACAGCGGCGTCTCCGGCGAGTTGAGGTACTTGGGCTTCTCGTCGCCCATCGTGCGGGCGCCGAAGCCGAGCGTGCGGCCGCGGTCGTCGGCGAGCGGGAACATGATGCGCCCGCGGAACCGGTCGTACGGGCGCCCCTGTTTGCCGGGCACGACCAGGCCGGCGTCGAGCAGGTCCTGGTCGGTGAACTTGTGCCCCCGGGCGGCGTCGCGCAGCTTGTCCCAGCCCGGCAGGCTGTAGCCGAGGCGGAACTGCCGGCAGACCTCCTCGCCGAGACCGCGGGCGGCCAGATACTCGCGCGCCGAAGCGGCGGCTTTGGCGTCCGTGAGCACGCGCTCGTAGTAGACGGTCGCCTGCTCCAGGAGCGAGCGCAGGCGCTCCTTGCGGCGGCGCTCGGCGTCGCCGCGAGCGCTCGTCTCCTCGTACTCGAGCGCGATGCCGTACCTGTCCGCCAGGTACTCGACGGCGGCGGCGAAATCGAGGCTCTCCTTCTCCTGGACGAAGCCGAAGAGGTTGCCGCCGGCGCCGCAGCCGAAGCAGTAGTAGAGCTTCTCCGTCGGGTTGACCGAGAACGACGGCGTACGCTCCTCGTGGAACGGGCAGCGGCCGCTGTAGTTGGCGCCGGCCTTGCGCAGCTCCGTGTACTGGCCGACGATCTCCACCATGTCGGCGGCCGCCTGCACCTGGTCGATGCTGGCCCGGGCGATGCGCGGCACGTCAGCCGCCACCCTGGGCGCGAGCCTTGGCGGCCGCCTCGGCCTCCGCGCTCCGGCGCCGATCCCGCTCGTGGCGCCGCCGCAGCGCCGCTTCCACGCGCACGTCGTCGTCCATGGTGAGCGCGCCCATGACGGCGGCGCGCTTGCGGCGCTCCTTGCGGCTCAGGCGCGGCTTCCGTTCGTGCGGCTGCCAGTGGTAGCCGAGCCGGTCGTAGCACCACACGAGCAGGATGGCGCCGCCGACGATCCAGAACAGGTAGAAGACGGCGAACGCGGCCCAGGCCTCTGGTGGCGTGCGATCCGGTGCCGCCGGGTGAAGAGGCGGCTCGATGTGGGGCAGATGCAGCCAGCCGGCCGAGAACGCGACCACGGCCGGGAGGAGGGCGAGCACGATCAGGCCGAGCGTGACGCCCACGAGGGCGAGGCGACGACGGTCCATCGTCTAGAGCGGGGTTGTGAGGAAACGCGCCATGAGGACTTCGTCATGGTACTCCGCAGCGCGACGGAAGTGCGCGCGCCGCAGGCCCTCGCGCACGAAGCCCTGGTGCTCGTAGAAGCGGACCGCGCGCACTTCCGT
>Ga0194052_1001445_pt1 | contig 13778 bp, 10 predicted proteins | sample SepL226m_MetaG_FD_160117 | JGI IMG/M metagenome (GOLD analysis project Ga0194052, IMG submission 160117) | Anoxic zone freshwater microbial communities from boreal shield lake in IISD Experimental Lakes Area, Ontario, Canada - Sep2016-L227-6m | ecosystem: Environmental > Aquatic > Freshwater >... | reverse complement strand
CTCCCAGCCCGCGTGGTGGCGGCCCAGGAATCCCCGCTCCCGGGAACCCATCCACGCCGCCGGCGAGTGGACGCCCGGGCGGCATCCACTCGCGCGACATTCTTGCCACCCCGCGCCTTCGCTCAGTGCGGCGCACCCCCCATACCCTCACCATTCGAATGACGGCAAGCGAGGGTGCCACCGGCTACCAGGTATTCGCCAATGGACGCCTGATCGGTCGCATGGCCCACACGAATGGCGTCATCCGGGCATCGGTGCGACGCGGCGCCAAGGTGCAGGTGCGGGCCATCACGCCCACCAGTACCTCGGCGCTCTCCAACACGGTCAGCGCGTAGCGTCGTCATCGAGCGGGGTCTCTGCGGTGTCTGACGCCCGGCGCGCCTGGCGCATTCGTCCGGCCCGGGCCGCGGTGAGCAGCACCCGGCCCAGTGCCACCACCAGAATGAGGTCAACGATCATCTGGGTGGTGACCACCCACCGGGCCGTATGGCCGATGGCGGTGATGTCGCCAAATCCCACCGTCCCCAGAATGGTGACCGTGAAGTAGATGGCCGACGACTTGTCCAAGGGCTCCGAGAACCACTCGGGGTGCGCGCTGGCCAGCGTGGCGTAGGTCATTGAGAACATCAGGACGAGCAGGGTGACGGCGGTGATCATGGACGACCCGGCCCGCAACTCGGGCAGCGGGTCGCGGATGATCGCAAAGATCTGCAAGGCAAGTACCCCCGTGAACAGCAGCAACGCTCCCACAAGCCGCATGCCGACGTTGCCGGCGGCGAGGTCGCTGGGCGACATCACCGCGTAGACGGTGATGAGGAGGGCGACGGTGAGCAGCGTGCGCACCATCATTCGCGTGAGCGCCCGGTACCGCTGCATCTTGGTGAGATCACCGAAGGTTGGCGGGGGTGCTGCTCCCTGCAGGCCAGACTCGTGGGGATGGGTCATGGGCGCGACTGTACCCCCACCTCGCCCATGAGCCCACTTGGGACTCACCCCGCTCCGATTGGCGGGATGCACGCCCGGTGCATACCGAAAGGGATTCCATCGGCGCACGCGGCGCGCGTTGGAATGGCTCCGATCCTTCCATCTGCTTGTCGGTTGCCCATTGCGTGCTGCGCATGCCAGTGCCCGGGCGGACCCCCGTATCGCACGCCCATGCGAATGCAGCGCGCGAGGGCCTGCGGGCAGCCTTCGCGAGGCCCCCTGCGGCCCGGGCCGGGCCAGTGGCGTACCGACTGGTGGGCGATCGGCAACTCGGCCCCCGCGCACGTGAACGACGCGGTCATGACGAGGCGCTGGGTGGGTCTGGCCGGGCCGCCACCCTGATGGTGCCGCGGCGATCACCTGCCTCACGCTCCGCCTGTTGATGCCGAGCGTGTTCGGCTGCGGCCGTTGGTGGTGGCCCCAAAGGCATGGGCGCGGGGCCCGCGCCGAGGAGATAATGGCCCTGTGACCGACGCCCGCCCGCCGTCCGACGACATGCGCCCCGACCCCGTCTCCATGCGCTCTGGCGCGCGCCCCCACACGGAGTTCGGGCACGACGATCTGGACGCAGATGCCGAGCTGGTGGTCATCCGTACAGCGGACCATAAGCACTGGGATGGCCTGCTCATGAGACCGCGTGATGACACCCTGCCCCAGGCAGGCACGCTGGTGATCGTGGTGCACGGATCGCTCGGCAACTACATGGGCGGGGTTCCCCGACGTCTGGCCTTCGAACTCGCTCACCACGGGTACGCGGCGCTGTCGATCAATACGCGCATGGCAAACTTTGGAGTGGTGTACGGCGGAGGCCTGTTCGACAACACGCCCGACGATCTCGCGGGCGCAATGGACCTGGCCAGGGAGATCGGCTTCGAGCGGGTCGTGCTGATGGGCTACAGCCTCGGCGCCAGCATCGTCACCAACTACCAGGCCCTGCGCCGGCCACCAGAGGTGGTGGGCCTGTGCACGCTGGCCCACCCGTGGAGCCTTCCTGAGTCGATGCGCGCGCGATGGACCCACCTTCGCGCGCAGCCCTCGTACACCGAGGTGACGCGTATGGCGCTACGCGCCGGGGTCGATCGCGACGGCGGGGATGATGTGGTCGTCGTCCATCGGGGGGCGGGACCCACCGACTCCCCGTACGACGCCGAGGCGTGGTCGCTGCGCTGCTGGTGGCAGTGCCGTGGTCCGGAGTCGCGCAACCCAGTGTCGGTGGACCGCATCCGCGACATCGGCGTGCCCGTCGCGCTCATCCAGGCGGGGGATGACACGGTGCTGCCGGGAGACGACGGCGAGAATCTGGCCGAGGCCGCGCGGGCCGCCGGGCTTCCGGTGCATCTGGAATACGTGCCCGGTGCCGACCACACGTTCTGGGGGATGGTGCCCGAGGTGGCCGAGCGGGCCGCGGCGTGGATCGGCTCCCTGCCCGAGGAGCGCGGCGCAACGGTGCCGCCGCGCAGGGCGGCGACCGGCAACGTGCGATTGGTGACGGTGCGCGGCCCCGATGGCAGCCTGCATGACGGCATCCTCGAGCGCCACGCAGCCCCCACCGATGCCCGGTTGCAGGAGACGGGGCGGCGCACGGCGGTGGTGCACCTGCACGGCAACCAGGGCAACCTCAGCGTGGGTGCGCTGCGCTTTCTGCGCGGCCCGGTGGCGGGGCTTGGAGTGCCGATCCTCACCATGGACACCCGCATCGGCAACGTGTCGCAGCTCTTCGGCACCGCCGTGCTGGAAGACGTTCTCGATGACGTGCGGGCGGCCACCGCGTGGCTCGCGGGCGAGGGTTACGACCACGTGCTGGTGTCGGGCTACTCGCTCGGTGCCACGGCTGCGCTCTACTGCGCTGCTCACGACCTGGGTCTTCCGATCGTGGGCGCGGTGGGTCTCGGCACCGCCTGGAGCCTTCCGGAGTCGAGTCGAGCCCGCATGGACAGATGCGGGGCCTCGCCGTCGTACGAGGAACTCGTGGAGATCTGCCGGCCGTACGCCGATGCCGACCCTGAGGACGACATCAGTCTGGTGATCCACCGCATGTACCTCGCCGACGACAGTCCCCATGCCGCTGGCGTCTATACCGCGCGCACGTGGTGGCACAGCCGCGGGCCCGACTCCGAGGCTGCGAAGGCATATCTGCACGTGGGCCGGATACCCGCACCGGTGCTGTTGGTGCAGGGGACCGACGACGTGATTGTGGCGCCCGTGGATGCCCACAGGCTTGCCGACCGGGCGCGGGCCGATGGCCACGCGGATGTGGAGGTGCGAATGCTGGACGGCGTGGGCCACGACTTCGGCGACCACGACGCCACCTTTGGCGCCCTGCGCGATTGGCTGTTGCGAGTGGCCTAGGCCATATGTAGTGCCCGTCCGAACCAGGCACTGCGCGACATGCGGTCTACAAAGCCCCCGACGGAATCGCCACGCCCTCAACCCGCAGACCCGGGATCCCAGCGAAGTCTGCGACGTTCGCCGTATACAGCGGAAGCCCATTTGCCAGAGCGACCGACGCGATGAGTGCATCGAATGCCCGAGCTGTGGGCTTTCGACCACGCGACTGGAGCGCTGCCGCGACAGTCCCAAACGCACGTGCTGCGGCGGCGTCGAAGGGCAGGGGTTCGAAGTCGGCTTCAGCCTGCTGCAGCACCGCCTGCCTGCGAGCGCGTTCGGCAGGGGTCCGTGCCACGAGCGGGCCGATGGTGAGCTCGGCAAGGGTCACCGCGCTGATGACCGGCTCATCGGGAAGTACGGTCGGGTCGGCGAGTGAGGGGAGTGCGATGACCACGCTGGTGTCGAGCAGCCCCGCCTCACCAGGCGTCACAGCGATTGATCCACGACTGCGTCGACATCCGCACGAAACCGCTGGGGATCGACAGGGGCCAGATTGCGCCACCGCCCAAGGAGCGTGGCGGCATCAAGTGCATCGCGCCGGAGCGGCCGCAGTTCGGCCACGGGCGTGCCCGCCCGGGTGACCATCACGGTCTCCCCCGCCGTCACGCGATCAACCACATCGCCACCGTGGTTCCTCAGGTCCCTGATGGTCACGCGCTCCATCGCATCAAAGTATCACGCGTGAGACAACACCTCCGCGCGAAATGTTCCGCGCAGGAGTGTTGCGATTCTGAGGCCATGGCGGGCACGGCCGTGGACATTCCCTGCAGCCAGAAATTCGTTGCGGAAACCATCTTCCGACCGGTGGCCAGCTTCCACACGCCGGTGGCCACACCGCTCGGCGCGACAGTGAGTCGGGGCTCATGAACCTCGCGGTTGGAGGCCGACAGCCACGCGGCCGCACCCCACGTACCGCCCGCGGGACGCGTACGGGTTTTTGATGGCGCGTCGGTGTGCCGACCCGTCTGCTGCCCCCCGAGGTACACGGGGTCAACCTTAAGTGCCCTCGGGAAGATTCGAACTTCCGACACCAGGATTAGGAATCCTGTGCTCTATCCCCTGAGCTACGAGGGCGGTGCCGGTGAAATGTAGCCCGCCGGGAGGGCGTCCCCGAACCCGGCTGGCACTGGGCGTTGGCAATGACGCTGATGGCGGGGCGCACGACGGGCATTGCCGCGGGTCCGCTGCGAGGCGAGGTGCAGTACTGGTGCGCGAGGCACATGCCCCGCATCCCACATCCCTCGCCCTCGCCTCGTCACGCCCCCGAGGGCCTGACGAGGCGAGGGCGACGCAATCAGCCGGTGACCGCCCGCTTGGGAGCGACCCAAGAGATCCGTACATTCTTGACCGACCGCGCGAGCACCGTGGAGCCCTTCAGCGCCGTGGTGGTGATTGCCCAATGACCGCGGGAAAGGCGTGTAGTGCAGACATAGGTACGTGACGTGGCGCTGCCGGCGATGGCGCACTTTCCGCGCACCCGCCGGGTTGAGGTGGCTGCGTGCGCCCTCGCGCGATGCTGCGCTGCCGTCGACGTGGCGGCGGCAGCCTGGGTGACGCGGGTGGCCCCAGACGGCACCCGGCCCTGGGTCGTGCAGACGAGGCGCGCGCAGGTGGTGCGGCTCGCAAGTGCTGGCACGCTGGTGGTGACTGCGCCCGGGGCGGCGGGGGTCACGTTGACCGATGCGCTGGTCGGCCCCGCGCCACGGACGTAGATGGCCCGCATGCGTACCGCGTACGTAGTGCCATTTGTGAGGCCGCTGATCACCACTGGGCTCGTGGTCGTGGCTGGCGAGGCCGCCGTCCATGCCCCCTCGCCCAGTGAGTACTCGTAGGAGGTGATCGACTGACCATTCGCGGCGCCCTCCGCGAAGGCGATGCTGGCGCTGCCGTCACCTGCCGTTGCCACCAGGGAAGTGGGTGCCGATGGCAGCGCGGGTGCATCGACGAATGGCGATGCGATGTAGATGACTCCCGACGACAAGCTTCCCGGCGGAGCGGGACTGCAGGTCTGAGAGGAGGGGGCGCAACCCGGATCGCCACCATTCTCTGCCGCGCCCCAGGTGGCCACTGAGCCATCCTCCCTCACGGCGGCACCTGTGGTTTCGTTGGAGAACACCTGCGAGACCCCTGTCAGCGCGCCTCCCACCGGTGCAGAGGAATCGCCTCCAGTGGCCGTTGCACCCCAGGTGACCACCGAACCATCCTGCTTGCGGGCGACGAATGCGCCCCCCTGGCCAGGGGTCACGGGTCCGGTGGACATGATCTGGGTGACACCGCCGGAGAGGGATCCCGCCGGTGCAGCAGTACACCCGTCCAGGGTGCATGAAGGGTCGCCGCCGTAGAGCGGATCACCCCACGCCACCACCGACCCGTCCTGCTTGAGGGCGGCGAATGCCCGGTCGTTCGCGAACAGTGCGACGACCCCATCGCTGAGCGATCCGACCGGCGCTGGCTCGCACGCATCCGACGGCGTACAGGCCGAATCTCCGCCCCATGGGCCAGCGGGCCACGTGACCACCGAGCCACCACTTCGCAGGGCCGCGAATGCGAAGTCGCCGGCCGCGATGGCAGTAACGCCGGTGAGGGCACCTCCCACGGGGGACGACGAGTCACCGCCAAAGGGGCTTGCTCCCCAGGTGACCACTGAGCGATTGGCCTTGAGCGCCGCGAAGGCCGCCATGGTGCTGCTGATTGATGTGACGCCCGACGAAAGGCTGTCAGCGGGTGCAGCCGAGCATTGGTCTTCCGCACAGGTGAAGTCCCCACCCAGGAGGGGCGTACCCCACGTGGCCACCGCGCCGCCCTCCTTGATGGCGGCGAACGCCGCGGAGTTGGGCACCACGGCGGTGACGCCGGTGAGGGCACCACCCACAGGTTGTGATGCATCGCCGCCGACTGCCGGAGCACCCCAGGCCACCACCGTGCCATCGCTCTTCAGCGCCGCGAAGGCTCCGGCGTTCGCCTGCACCTGCGCCACACCCGACGACAGGCTGCCGGCGGGAGCGGGGCTGCACTCGTCGGCTGGGGCGCACGAGGCATCACCACCGGAACCCGCCTCGCCCCAGGTCACCACGGAGCCATCCGCCTTTGTGGCTGCAAATGCTCCAAGCGTCGACGCCACGGTGCGCACACCTGACGAAAGAGTGGTTTGTGACACTGGATGGCACGTGGGGCTTTCGGTGGTGCATGAAATGTCACCACCTCCTACCGAGGCGCCCCACACCGCCAATGAGCCATCCTGCTTGAGCGCCGCGTAGGCACGGTACGACGAGAAGATGTTGACGACCCCCGACGACAGGCTTCCAGCCGGGGCGGCACCGCAAGACGCCGGCTGGATCGTGCAGGTGGGATCGCCACCCACGTCCGGAGCCCCCCACGCCACCACCGAGCCATCGACCTTGAGGGCGGCAAATGACGTCGCATTACGGAACTCGGTTCCGCTGCTGGCGGTGCGGACGCAACTGGCGAGCAGCAACGGCAGCGCGATGATGGCCGCGGCAGCGACAAGGCGAACGGTGCGGGGCATGTTGTCCCTACGTTGGGGGATGGACGTATCTCATCGTACTCGCGTCACCCAGAAATGTGTTTCTCGCACCCCACGCCGTGCGCGTCGGGCCCGGGGCCTGACGACGCTGCGGCGACGCAATCAGCCAGTGACCGCCCGCTTGGGAGCCACCCATGAGATCCGCACGTTCTTGACCGACCGCGCGACCACCGTGGAGCCCTTCAGCGCTGTGGTGGTGATTGCCCAGCGACCGCGTGAGAGGCGAATGGTGCAGGTATAGGTACGTGCCGTGCCACTGCCGGCGATGGTGCATGTGCCGCGCACCTGCCGGGTTGAGGCGGCTGCGTGCGTGCTCGCGCGATGCTGCGCTGCTGTCGATATGGCGGTCGCAACCTGCGTGACGCGAGTGGTACCCGACGGCACGCGCCCCCGGGTGGTGCAGATAAGGCGTGCACAGGTGGTGCGGCCCGCGAGTGCCGGGATGCTGGTGCTGGCTGCGCCCGAGGCGACGGGGGTGACATTGACCGATGTGCTGGCCGGCCCGGAGCCGCGCGAGTTGAGCGCCCGCAGACGTACCCCGTATGTGGTGCCGTTGGTGAGCCCGCCGATGACCACCGGGCTCGTGGTGGTGGCTGGCGAGGCCGCTGTCCATGCTCCCTCATTGAGTGAGTATTCGTAGCCAGTGATGGGCTGACCATTCGCGGCGCCCGCAATGAAGGCGATGCTCGCACTGGTATCGCCCGCGGTCGCCACCAGTGAGGTGGGCGCCGACGGCGGCGTGGGGGCATCGACGAACGGCGACGCGATGTAGATGACTCCCGACGACAGGCTTCCCGGGGGAGCGGGGCTGCATGACTGAGAGGTCGGGTCGCAACCTGGATCGCCCCCGGCGTCGGGCCGGCCCCAGGTGACGACCGAGCCATCGCCCCGCAGGGCGGCACCTGCGCTGTCGTTGGAGAACACCTGCCCAACACCCGTAAGTGCTCCGCCCACCGGGATCAACGAGCTACCGCCGGAGCCGCTGCTGCCCCAGGTAACCACCGAGCCATCCTGCTTCGCAGCGACGAAGGCGTCCGTCATCCACATGATCTGAGTGACCCCACCGGAGAGGGACCCCGTCGGCGCAGGGGTACATGTACCCGGGGTCGGGTCGCATGCGGAGTCGCCGCCACCCTCGGGATCGCCCCAAGTGACCACCGAGCCATCCTGTTTGAGCGCAGCGAACGCCCTATCACTGGCGAAGATGGCCGTGACCCCGCTCGCGAGCGATGTGGCGGGGGCCGGCGAGCACGACGCGCCCGGGGCGCACGAGGCATCGCCGCCAGCGGCGCTATTACCCCAGGTGACCACCGAACCATCGCTCTTGAGGGCGGCAAACGCTTCGTTAGTGGCGAAGATTCTGGTTACGCCGGTGAGCGCGCCGCCCACCGGCGCTGAGGAGTCGCCTCCAGTTGTCGCATATCCCCAGCTCACCACGGAGCCATCGGACTTACGGGCGGCAAAGGCCGAATCGGTGCTCTTGATGGCCGTGACGCCCGACGTGAGGCTGCCCGCAGCCGCTGGCGAGCACGGGGCAGGGCAGTTGGGATCACCGCCGTTGTTGCCATCGCCCCACGTGACCACCCCGCCGCCGGACGTGTGCGCGGCAAATGCGGACCCGTTCGGCACGATGTCGGTCAGACCCGTGAGCGTTCCACCCACAGGCGCCGAGGCATCGCCACCGTAGGCGGGGTTGCCCCAGGCGACCGCGGATCCGTCGGTCTTGAGGGCAGCAAACTTCTTATACCCGCCAAACACTTGGGCAACACCGGACGAAAGGCTGTCCGTAGGAGCGGGCGAACAATCTGCGGCCGGAGTGCACGAGGCGTCTCCACCCCCATTGATCTCGCCCCAGGTGATCACCGAGCCATCGGTCTTGACGGCCGCGAAGGCCTCCTGCGTGGACGAGACGGTACGCACGCCCGATGACAGGCTGGCCAGAGACACCGGGTGACACGTCGGACCCGCAAGGGTGCACGAGATCTCACCACCGTGGTTGGGGCCGCCCCACACCACGAGCGAGCCATCCGACTTGAGGGCCGCATAGGCCCCTTCTGACGAGAAGATGCTGGTGACGCCCGAGGAGAGACTTCCGATTGGCGCCGCGCCGCAATGTGAGGGGTTGACCACGCAGGCCGGGTCGCCGCCACGGCTGGCGGCCCCCCATGCCACCACGGAGCCATCGGCTTTAAGTGCTGCGAACGAATTCCCGTTGCGGAACTCGTGCCCGTTGCTGTTGGCGCAACTGGCCAGCAGGAGTGGCAGCGCGATGACGACGGCGGCGGCGAGGAGGCGGGCGGTGCGGGGCATGCTGTCCCTACGTCGGGGAATAGACCCGGGTAATTGTACCGGCGTTGTCCGAGAGGCGCGTGGGTGGCGCAGGAATTGCCAACCCGGCGGGGGCATTTTCGAGACGGAAGGAGCAACATTTCCGACAGACCGGTCAGGGACCGGCAGACCATGAAGCGGGCACCCGAAGCGCGGTAGAGGCAGAGGACAGCGCGTCGTCCGCTTCAGGCACAGCACCAGGCGGGGTGGCGACGGCCGGAGGGGCCGTGGTCACCCCGCCGTCACGCTGGGGTGCCCTAGATGAACCGCTCGGCCATGGGCGGTGGCGCCCCGCCCCCCGGGACCGCACCGTGCAGTTCGGCGACGTTGCCGAGAAACCAGACATCGAAGTCGTTGCCTGAACTGGCGAGTGCCGGGAGGAAGGTGCCGGCGCCCGGCCCCTCCACCACCACGAGGGCGAGGAATCCGCCATCGGGTTGGGGCTGCAGGTAGGCCCGGTGCTCATCCAGCCCGAGACGGGTATTCATATCGGCGAACTCGGCCTTTCGCGGACCGGCAAGCTCTCCAGCCCACGACTTCCAGGCATCCACCTTTTCGGCGGGAACGGGAACGACCATGGCGGGCATCTGTGTACCTCCTCCTATGAGTTGATCCGGCGCGGCCGACTCTAGGTCTGAGCTGAAACCGGCACGCCATCCTCCCGTGCCGAAAGGGCGCATCTGAGGGCTTTCACAGGTTTTCCGACCGAGGCTGGAATCGGGGGAAACCCGCGACAACTTGCGGGCAAGCCCCGTGTCGGCGGCAATGGCCCCGGGGTTACCGTGGACCCACCGGAGTCAACAGGGGGTACGCGGTGCTCAATGTCACGGCACTTCTCGGGCGACCGAGCGGATCTGATTCGCTCAGGTACGGACGCCACAGCACGACAACATCGGGTGCCGCACGTGCACCGGTCGTGGTGTGGAACTGCACCCGCACGTGCAATCTGGCCTGCCGTCACTGCTACTCCGACTCAGACGCGAAGATCTACGACCAGCTGAGTGGCGACGAGGCCCGGGCACTCATCACCGACGCAGCAGGCATGGGGTCGCCGGCGTTCCTGTTCTCGGGCGGTGAGCCGCTGATCCGGCCCGATCTCATGGAGCTCATCGCCCACGCCCGTTCCCATGGGCTGCCCGTGACACTGTCGAGCAACGGGACCCTTATTGACGACGACGTGGCCCGCACGTTGGCTGACCTTGAGGTGCGGTACGTGGGGATCAGCCTGGACGGCATCGGTGAGGTGCACGACACCTTCCGTGGCCGCAAGGGCGCGTACGACCACGCCATCCGTGGCATCCGTGCGCTGCGCAAGGTGGGCGTGAAGGTGGGAATCCGCATCACGCTGTCTCCTTCGTCAGTCCCCATGCTCGATGACCTGTTCGAAGTGGCGGAGCAGGAGGGCATCGGTCGGGTGTGCTGCTACCACATGGTTCCCGCCGGGCGCGGCCAGGGCGAAGGCCTGATGCCCGTGGCCGAGGAGCGCGCAGCGCTTGAGCGTGTGTTTGCCCAAGCCGAGCGGTGGGTAGCGGACGGCCGCGACATCGAGGTGCTGACGGTGGACAACTACGCCGACGGCCCCGCACTGCTTTTGCGTTTGGAGAAGAACCACCCCGAACTGGCAGACAGCGTTGAGGCCGCCCTCACGTGGAATGGCGGCCAGCGCGGCGCCGGTGGGCGCGGACTCGCTGCCATCGACTGGGTCGGCAACGTGCGCCCCGATCAGTTCTGGGGCGGGCCGCCGCTCGGGTCGGTGCGCGAGCGCCCGCTGTCGCAGATCTGGGCCGATGCCCCGCAGCTTCTCGCCAGCCTGCGTGGGCGTGCTGACAATCTCACCGGCCGGTGCGCAACCTGCCGCTTTCAGCGCATGTGCGGCGGTGGCCTGACCTCACGCACCGTGGCGTGCGGACTGCCCATGGAGGCCCCCGACCCCGGCTGTCACCTGACCGACCGCGAGATCACCATGACTGCCGCTCAGCTCAGCGGGGCAAAGGCGCCGTGCGCCAAGTGCGCAGGAGGGGCGGCTGGATCATGCAACCGTCCGGATCAGACTGCCACCACCGCAGGCTTCTGAGCACGATCCCCAAGGCGCCCGAGCGCGGGCTCAGTCTGATCGATGCGGCAGTGACGGGCGGCGGCTCATGCATCAGCCGCCGCCCGTCACCTCGGCCAGGGTGCGCGCGGTGCTGAACACCGGGAGGGCTGTGGTGCGGCCTCCCACTGGCCACTGCGGGGCGCGGTACACGGAGATGCGCGCTGCTGGTACACAGTCGCCCGCCGGCAGGCAGGTGAGGATGCCCGACAGGCCGTTGTAGCCGGCGACGTCAATGATTGACGCCCGCAGGGCTTCACGGTTGACCACAAGGGCGCCTCCCGGCAACTGCACCGCGGTACGGCGAATGGCTTCGACCATCAGGTTGGTTGCATCAAATGCCGCGAAGGCGAAGACCGTCGCCGGGGCCGACCCGAACTGGCGGCGGTAGGCCGGGAGAAACTGCGCCGCGGCAAAGCTGCTGCTTCCCGCGCCAGTTGGGTCGGGCCCCGACGCGTAGATGCCGTTCGCGACAGAGCCCATGCGGCGTAGGAACGTGGCACTCATGCAGGCCTCCGACACCACAACGGGTGTGGATGCAAGCGCCGGCTCGGCCCGGATGGCCCGCACCATCGTGCCGCAGGCCGGATCCATGAGCGGCAGGAAGATGGCCCCGGGCGCGGAATTCGCCAAGCGGGACGCCACCTGCGCCGCCCGCCCGGAACCCAGCGGATCGGTCACCGTGAGAGCGGCCACCGCACGGCCACCCTCACCACCAAACCCGTCTGCAAACTGCACGGCGAGCGGCCGGGAGTAGGCATCGTTCACCGACACCGTGGCGGCGCTGAGCGCATGCAGGCGCTGTCCCACAAACTCAGCAACTGCTGCTGCCTGGATGAGGTCGTTGAACACCGTCCGGAAGAAGTAGCGGTCATGCCCCTGCGGTGAGGTGAGCAGGGGGGATGTGGTGGTGGGCGAGATGAGCAGCACGCGGTGGCGACTGAGCACCTCGGCGGCCGCCCGGTACGCGGCGGCCGAGCACGTGGTCCCAATCACACCCAGAACAGGGGCAGCAGCCAGCAGTCGGCGGGCACCGGCGCGGCCGCTGTCGGGCGTGCAGTTCTCGGCCTCGGGGATTACCGCAACTGCGTGCCCCCGCAGCGTTCCCGGGTGGCCATCAAAGCGCCCATCCAGATAATCCACGGCCAGCTGGACAGACCGGGCAGTCACCACCCCACCATCGTCAGATGGGAATAGCAGCGTGCCCAGATAGAGGGACTCACCAATTCCGACGGTGACGCACGCGTCGGGGGCCTGGGCGCACGACGGATCTGCCGCCACGGCGGTCGACGGGGCAGGTGCGTCGCCACAGCCCGCGGCCATGAGCACCATGCCTGCGAGTGCCATGACGCACGCGGCCAGCAGCAACCGCACACCGGTCATCGCGTGGTCACCCACGGCAGGTACTCACCCTTCTGCAGTTCGGTGATGAGCCCACTGATGGGGTCGGTACTCACCACGAAGCCCCCGTTGAACGGCGCACTGATGGTGAGGATCGCGCCCAGGTCGAGCGCGACCGCCAACATGATCCCCAGCGCCACCCACGAGTACCGGGTGCCCTGTCTGGCCGCCACCAGTAGCGAGTTGACGATGAGCGCGAGCCCGGCAATCACTGAGAGCGCGAAGAGTGGCAGGGGGAGCCCACCCGTACTGATGACCACGCGCTGCCGGCGATTGGACGTGAGTTCGTTGACGGCGTCCTGCAACGTGCCCGATGCGGCGTTGGGCACGTACGGCCGATTGGCCACCTCAAACACCGCCTGCTGCAGGGTGCGCATGGCGGGAACAGCTGTCGAGCGATCAGCCGCACCGGCCGCCAGTGCCGGCCACTCACCGCTGCGCAGTGCATCGAGATACGCGGTGAGGTTCTCCTGCAGCCGCTGGGCATCGGCCGGGGGCAGCACTCCGGTGGCGTACGCCAGTTGGCTGGCAGCGCTCACCTCGGCCCCCACCGAGTGCTGTGCCTCCTGCAGCGTGGCGTATTCGGAGCTGATGAGGAAGCCGGTGAGGATGGCAAACAGGCTGCCGAATGCAGTCATGTACGCAGCGGCAGTCAGGCCGGCGCGTTCGCGTGGGCCAGGAGCCATGAACCGCCGGATGAGCAGTGCGGTACCCACGCTCACCAGGGCCACCAGCACCACCGAGAACAGGATCACCTCCCAGGCGGGGAGGGATGTGAGCAGGCCCATCACGAGGCGGCCTCCGCCGGTGCGCGAGTGGCCCATGCATGCTCAGTCGCCGCCAGATCGTCTGCCGACAGGCCGGTGTCGGCGGTGGTCAGGAAGTCTGGTGAGGTGAGCAGGTCCATGTAGGCCACCACAGTGTCACTGCTCACGCCCGCATCGGGATTGGCATACACCAGCAGGTCGCGGCTCAGCGGGTAGGTGCCGCTCGCGATTGAAGATGCACTGGGTGCCACGCAGCCATCCCCGGCGTTTACCG
>Ga0194052_1001441_pt1 | contig 13799 bp, 4 predicted proteins | sample SepL226m_MetaG_FD_160117 | JGI IMG/M metagenome (GOLD analysis project Ga0194052, IMG submission 160117) | Anoxic zone freshwater microbial communities from boreal shield lake in IISD Experimental Lakes Area, Ontario, Canada - Sep2016-L227-6m | ecosystem: Environmental > Aquatic > Freshwater >... | reverse complement strand
GACGAGTCCACTCCAATGGTTGAACTGGGGCTGTCGTCGCGGGATGCCGTGGCTATGGCGAGCGATATCGAGGATCTGACCGGGGTCACGCTTACCGCAACGGTGGCATTTCGGCACCCGACAATCGAGTCACTGGCAGTGGTGATCATCGAAGGCGAGCCAGAGCTCGAGCCCTACGATGCGGACGAGGACTGGTCCCGTACCCGCGACGTCGCCGATATCGCGATCGTCGGGTTGGCGACCCGGTTCCCCGGCGATATGAATTCTCCCGATGCGATGTGGGAGGCGTTGATTGAGGGCCGCGATGCCATCACCGACCTGCCCGAGGGTCGCTGGGCGGAATTCATGGACGAGCCCCGGTTGGCCGAGCGGATCGCCAAAGCCCGCACGCGCGGGGGATACCTCCCTGACCTGAAGGGTTTTGACGCCGAATTCTTCGCATTGTCGAAGATGGAGGCGGATAACCTTGATCCGCAACAACGGATGGCTCTCGAACTGACCTGGGAGGCCCTCGAAGGCGCCCATATTCCGGCTTCGAGTTTGCGGGGCCGCAGCGTCGGAGTGTTCGTCGGCAGCTCCACCAACGATTACAGCTACCTGGCGATGATGGACCCGCGCACCGCGCATCCATACGCGATCACCGGCACCGCAAGTTCGATCATCGCCAACCGCGTCTCCTACTTTTTCGATTTCCGCGGGCCGTCCGTGGCTGTCGACACAGCCTGTTCGTCATCGCTGGTCGCCGTGCATCAGGGTGTTCAGGCGCTGCGGACCGGTGAGGCCGACGTGGTGGTTGCAGGCGGGGTGAACGCCCTGGTGACTCCGGCCGTCACGCTGGGCTTCGACGAGGTCGGCGGCGTTCTGGCACCTGACGGACGGATCAAATCGTTCTCCGCCGACGCCGACGGCTACGCCCGCTCGGAGGGGGCGGGCATGCTCGTGCTCAAGCGACTCGACGATGCCCGCCGCGACGGCGATGAGATCCTGGCTGTCATCGCCGGCAGCGCGATCAACCATGACGGTCGATCCAATGGCATGTTGGCACCCAACCCTGATGCGCAGGCCGATGTGCTGCGCCGGGCTTATCGCGACGCCGGGATCAACCCGCGCACCGTCGATTACATCGAGGCACACGGTACCGGCACCATCCTCGGCGACCCGATCGAAGCCGACGCGCTCGGACGTGTTGTGGGCCGCGGCCGCGACGCCGATCAACCCGCATTGCTCGGCGCGGTCAAGTCCAATGTAGGGCACCTTGAGTCGGCAGCCGGTGCTGCCAGCCTGGCCAAAGTGGCACTGGCGTTGCACCACAACAAGATTCCGGCCTCGATCAACTACACCGGCCCCAACCCCTATATCGACTTCGACGCGGTCCGGCTTCGGGTGGTCGAGACCGCCACCGATTGGCCGCGCTACAGCGGACACGCCATCGCCGGTGTATCCGGCTTCGGATTCGGCGGCGCCAACGCACATCTGGTGTTGCGCGAGGTACTGCCCGAGGATTTGATCGAACCTGAACCAGAAGCTCAACCTCTACCGGAGCAACCAGCAGCCTCCGAGGCCAATGCCGTGTACGTCGGCGGCATCCGGATGGACGAGTACGGCGAGTTCATCGACACCGAAGACAGCGATGGAGATGGCGATGATGATTATCACCATGGTGACGTCGCCGAGCCCGCACTGCCCGGTCTCACCGATGAGGCGCTGCGACTATTGGCGATCGCCCGAGAGGAACTCGACTCCGAGGAATTGCCCGTTGCCGTTGTGCCGTTGGCAGTTTCAGGTTTTCTGACCTCACGCAAAAGGGCCACCGCCGCCGAACTCGCGGACTGGATCGACAGCCCGGCCGGCCGGGATTCGTCACTGGAATCAATCGGCCGCTCGCTGTCCCGGCGCAATCACGGACGTTCCCGTTCAGTCGTCATGGCCCATGACCACGACGAGGCCGTCAAGGGCCTGCGTGCGATCGCCGACGGGAAAGCCAGCCCACTGGTGTTTAGCGCCGACGGACCTGTCACCAACGGCCCGGTGTGGGTGCTGGCCGGATTCGGTGCCCAGCACCGCAAGATGGGTAAGAGCCTCTACCTGCGTGATGAAGTCTTCGCTGAATGGATCAACACAGTCGACGCGCTGATTCAGGATGAGCTCGGCTACTCGATCGTCGAACTAATTCTCGATGATGCACAGGACTACGGCATCGAGACCACCCAGGTCACTATCTTCGCTATCCAGGTCGCACTGGGAGAGTTGCTGCGTCACCACGGCGCGAAACCTTCCGCGGTGATTGGCCAGTCACTGGGCGAGGCTGCTGCGGCCTACTTCGCCGGCGGCCTGTCACTGGCTGACGCCACCCGCACCATCTGCGCACGGTCGCACCTGATGGGTGAGGGCGAGGCGATGCTCTTCGGCGAGTACATCCGGTTGATGGCACTGGTCGAATACTCAGCCGACGAGATCACCGGGGTGTTCACCGACTTCCCCGATCTCGAAGTGTGCGTCTATGCCGCGCCGACTCAGACCGTGATCGGTGGGCCGCCGGAGCAGGTGGACGCGATCATTTCCCGTGCCGAGGCGGAAGGGAAGTTCGCCCGTAAGTTCCAGACGAAGGGCGCAAGCCACACCACCCAGATGGATCCCCTGCTGGGAGAGTTGGCGGCCGAGTTGCAGGGCATCACCCCGTATCCGCCTGTGATCGGCTACTTCTCCACGGTGCATGAGGGTGGCTATATCAGGCCGGGTGGCGAGCCGATTCACGATGTCGATTACTGGAAGAAGGGCCTGCGGCACAGCGTTCACTTCACCCAGGGCATCCGCAACGCAGTCGACAGCGGGTACACGACATTCCTCGAACTCGCGCCGAATCCGGTGGCACTCATGCAGGTCGGTCTGACGACGGCTGCCGCCGGACTTCATGATGCTCAGCTGATCGCCACCCTCGCCCGCAAGTCCGATGAGGTCGAATCGGTGTTGGCGGCGATGGCGCAGCTCTACACCTATGGGCACGACCTTGATTTCGCGACACTGTTCACGCCGGCGTCGGGCCCGGAAGACTATGCGGACATCCCGCCGACACGGTTCAAGCGCAAGCCGCATTGGCTGAATGCACACTTCTCAGCTGACGGTTCTGGGATCCTTCCCGGCACACATGTGGCTATGCCAGACGGTCGGCACGTGTGGGAGTACGCGCCGCAGGGCCCGACGGATCTGGCCGCGCTAGTGAAAGCCGCTGCGGTACAGGTACTTCCGGATGCCTCCCTGGCCGCTTCTGAGCAGCGCGCCGTTGCAGGCGATGGAGCGCGATTGGTGACGACGCTCACCCGTCACCCCGGCGGAGCGTCGGTACAGGTACACGCCCGTATCGACGAGTCGTTCACATTGCTCTACGACGCCATCGTCAGCCGATCCGGCGCCGTGTCGGGCTTGCCTGCCGCGGTGGCGACCGGTGTCGCGGTGAGCGCTCCACCGGCGTTGGCCGAATCGGTCGACGAGAGCGCCGACGCCGATATCCTGCACGACAACCTTGCCGCCGGTGCAGGGGTGGCCGCCAGCCTGGGCAAGTGGTCGAAGGATTCCCCAGAGACGGTGCACGACCGGTTATCGACGATCGTCGGCAGCGCTATGGGGTACGAGCCCGAGGACCTTCCATGGGAGGTTCCGCTGATCGAACTCGGGTTGGACTCACTGATGGCGGTGCGAATCAAGAACCGCGTCGAGTACGACTTCGATCTGCCGCCGATCCAGCTGACCGCGGTCCGAGACGCCAATCTCTACGCCGTCGAGAAGCTCATCGAGTACGCGATCGAGAATCGCGAGGCGGTGTCGGAACTTCACGAGCACCAGAAGACGCTCACCCCGGAAGAGATCGCCGCCGAGCAGGCAGCGATCGCCGCTGGCGAGGTGCCGCCGGAATTGGCCGCCAAACTTGCCGCTAAACATCCGGAACTGCACTCGGATGTGCCTCCTCCGCCTACTAACCCGGCCGGCCCGAACGCTCCTGAGCATCCTGAACAATCGCCGGCTGCTAGCGCCGGGAAGGCCCTGAGCCAGCATGCGGTCGTCGAGGCTCTCGGCACCGATGTCCCGCCACGGGAGGCTGCCGAGCGCATCACGTTCGCCACCTGGGCCATCGTCACCGGGAAATCACCGGGCGGCATTTTCAACCAACTGCCGAAAATCGATGAAGAGACCGCAGCCAAGATCGCCGCGCGACTCTCCGAGCGGGCCGAGGGCACCATCACTGCCGGGCAGGTGAAGGCCGCCACGACGATCGAGGAACTGGCCACCGACGTCCGCGAGTATCTCGAGGCCGGTGAACTTGAGGGGTTTGTGCGCACTCTGCGGGCGCCGAAAGAAGGCACCGACTGTGTGCCGGTATTCGTTTTCCACCCGGCCGGTGGTTCAACGGTGGTTTACGAACCACTGATCAAGCGACTGCCGCCGGACAACCCCGTGTACGGACTCGAACGGGTCGAAGGTTCCATCGAGGAACGGGCTCAGCAGTACGTGCCCAAGCTCCTGGAGATCGGCGGCACGGGCCCGTTCATCCTGGCCGGCTGGTCGCTGGGCGGGGCGCTCGCCTACGCCTGCGCGGTCGGACTCAAACGTGCCGGCGTCGAGGTGGCGTTCGTCGGGCTGATCGACACGGTTCGGGCCGGAGAAGAAGTTCCGCAGACCAAAGAGGAGATCCGCGCCCGGTGGGACCGCTACGCGCTGTTCGCGCAGCGGACGTTCAACGTGGAGATCCCGGCGATCCCCTACGAGCACCTCGAGAACCTCGATGACGAGGGGCAGGTCCGTTTCGTGCTCGACGCCGTCAAGGCCAGCGGTGTGAACATACCGGGCGGCATCATCGAACATCAGCGGACCTCTTACCTGGACAACCGTGCGCTGGACACCGCCAGTATTGAGCCGTTCGACGGGCACGTGACCCTGTACATGGCCGATCGCTATCACGATGATGCAATCATGTTCGAACCGCGCTACGGCATCCGTCAGCCGGACGGCGGATGGGGTCGGTTCGCATCCGATCTGGAGGTTGTGCCGATCGGCGGTGAGCACATCCAGGCTATCGACGAGCCCTATATTGCCAAGGTGGGGGCTCATCTCAGCGAGGCGATCACCCGTATCCAGGGTGAGGCGATCGCAGTGCAGCAGAAGATCCCGGGGCAGGAGAAGTAGCCGCAGTGACCGACAAGACCAACGCCGAACTGCTGGCCGAGTTACGCGAGAAGCTCGAGCAGGCATCCGAACCCGGCGGTGCGGTCGCGGCCGCGAAGCGCGACAAGCGTGGCATCCCGAGTGCCCGGAACCGGATTCACGCACTGCTCGACCCAGGCAGCTTCTTGGAGATCGGCGCACTGGCCCGCACCCCGGGCGACCCTAACGCCCTTTACGGCGACGGTGTGGTCACCGGGCACGGCACCATCAATGGACGGCCAATCGGTGTCTTCTCACACGACCAGACGGTGTTCGGTGGCTCGGTGGGCGAGATGTTCGGCCGCAAGGTTGCCCGTTTGATGGAGTGGGTCGCCATGGTCGGCTGCCCAATCGTCGGTATCAACGACTCCGGCGGAGCCCGCATCCAGGACGCGGTCACCTCGCTGGCCTGGTATGCCGAACTGGGCGCCCGCCACGAACTGCTCTCCGGTGTGGTGCCGCAGATTTCGATCATTCTCGGCAAGTGCGCCGGCGGTGCGGTGTATTCACCGATCCAGACCGACCTGGTTATCGCGGTGCGCGATAAGGGTTACATGTTTGTCACCGGACCTGATGTCATCAAGGACGTCACCGGAGAGGACGTGACCCTGGACGAACTCGGCGGCGCCGACTATCAGGCCCGATACGGCAACATCCACCAGGTCGTCGATTCGGAGACCGAAGCGTTCCAATACGTGCGGGACTTCCTGGAGTTCCTGCCGCCCAACACCTTCGACGATGCACCGGTGATCAACCCCGGCTTGGAGCCCGAGGTCACCCCGACCGATCTCGAACTCGACACCATCGTGCCCGATGCCGACAACACGGCCTACGACATGCACGACATACTGCTACGGATTTTCGATGACGGCGACTTCCTCGACGTCGCAGCCCAGGCCGGTCAGGCGATGATCACCGGGTTCGCCAGGGTCGACGGACGGCCGGTCGGTGTGGTGGCCAACCAGCCGATGATGATGTCCGGGGCGATCGATAACGAAGCCTCCGACAAGGCGGCCCGTTTCGTTCGGTTCTGCGATGCGTTCAACGTGCCCCTGGTATTCGTCGTCGACACCCCCGGTTTCATGCCCGGTGTCGAACAGGAGAAGAACGGGATCATCAAGCGTGGCGGCCGGTTCCTCTACGCAGTCGTCGAGGCCGATGTTCCGAAGGTGACGATCACTGTTCGCAAGTCCTACGGTGGGGCGTATGCGGTGATGGGGTCCAAACAGTTGACCGCCGATCTCAACTTCGCATGGCCGACCGCGCGCATTGCTGTCATCGGGGCCGACGGTGCCGCGCAGCTGTTGGTCAAGCGTTTCCCCGATCCCGCGGCGCCCGAGGTGCAGAAGATCCGCGCCGACTTCATCGAGGGCTACAACCTCAATATGGCGATCCCCTACATTGCCGCCGAGCGCGGCTTCATCGACGCCGTGATCGAGCCGCACCAGACCCGGCTGATGCTACGTAAAGCCATGAGGCTCCTGCGGGACAAGCAGATTCAGCGCGTTGCGCGCAAGCATGGACTGATCCCGATCTGATGACCACCGATTCGACCAACCCTGTCGAGCCGAGGCTATACATCTTTCCTCACACCGGCGGTTCGGCAGAGTTCTACCTGCCGTTCGCCAGGGCATTCACTGGCGGTACGAAATGCGTTGCGGTGCAGTACCCCGGCAAACGCGCCGGCAAGGATCTCTCGCAGTACACCAGCATCCCGGAAATGGCCGATCGCCTCTGCGTGATGCTCAAACCCGAGGAGACGCCCGCGGGTGAGGTGGCGTTCTTCGGCCACAGCATGGGAGCACTGCTGGCCTTCGAGGTCGCGCTGCGCTTCGAGCAGGCGGGCAATCCCATTGCCGCGCTGTTCGTCTCGGCCGCAGCCGCACCCGGACTTCTGCGCCGCATCGCCAATCTACAGGGCTCGGATGCCCATCTGTTGAGCACGGTCAGCGAGGTCACCGGTGCCAACCCCGAATTCCTCAACAACGAAAAGTTCGCCGCGACGCTGCTGCCAACGTTGCGTGGACTCAAGGCCGTCACTGGCTACGAGAGCCCGCCGGAGGCGAAGGTTTCCTGCCCGATCCACGCGATGATGGCCGACAACGACGAGTTAGGCACTGAGGAACTGATGTCGCCATGGCAGCAGCGGACCACCGCGACTTTCGACCTAACGGTCTTCAGCGGCGGTCACTTCTATATGAACGACAACCTGCCGCAACTGGCCCAGTGGATGGAGGAGCGGGTTCTACAGGCAGGCGCGCGCAGCCGGCGACGCCCCAGCTGAGATTTAGCTAAGAGCATACGAGGTGCCCGGGAATCGTTTGCCACGCAAATCTATGAATAGACAGGAACCAGGCTGTCTAGCCGGTAGGTAAAGGATAAATGCACAGCTCAGATCAGTTTTGACTCTGGTCGACCACTCAGTAATTCACTTCGCAGCAAATATTTTTAGTGTGCTCCAAAGCCGCTCAACGAAGGTAATCTTGCCGCCCGGCCGGGCGAGTATTACACTAAGCTGATAGATTGGGGGAGCGACGAGCACTTCGGGTTGGGTGCTTTGAGCGCTGAGTTTTGGCTTGCGACCGGCCTCGATGTTTTCGTCAGTCTCCGGATCTGCGATCCACGGGTACCCCACCCGGACCGGTACACCGATAGCGAAGAGGTTGATCAGCATGATGCAGACCGATCTATCCCTACCCGCTCTGCTACTGCGCCGTGCCACCGAAGAGCCGGATGCAACCGCATACATCTTCATGGACCCCGAGGTGACCGGCACCGGCGAGGCGGAGGTGCTCACCTGGGCTCAGCTGTACCGCAAAACACTGGTCCTGGCCGAAGAGTTACGTCTACACGGTGCCCCCGGCGATCGAGTCGCGATTATGGCGCCACAGGGCCTGGACTACATCGTGTCTTTCCTCGGAGCGCTGCAGGCCGGTCTCGTTGCCGTCCCACTGTCAGTGCCGCAATTCGGCGTGCACGACCAGCGGGTGGCCTCTGCGCTGGCAGACAGCCAGCCCGTCGTGTTGTTGACCACTTCATCTGCTGTCGCTGACGTCAACAAGTACGCCTCAGGCCAGGGCGGCCGTCCCGCGCCGGCTGTGATCGAGGTCGATCTGCTCGATTTCGACGAGACTCGCGTGCTGGACACGACCGACCACTCTCGCTCGGGGCCGGCGTACCTGCAGTACACCTCTGGCTCGACCCGCACGGCGGCCGGCGTGATCGTCTCGCACCACAACGTGACGTCAAATGTCGAGCAGATCATGCTCGATTACTTCGGCACCACCTCGCTGCCGGAGGAGACCACGGTTGTGTCCTGGCTGCCCTTCTTCCACGATCTCGGGTTGATCATGGGTGTCTGCTCACCTCTGGTAACCGGGCGCAAGGCTGTGCTGATGAGCCCGCTGGCGTTCCTGCTGAAGCCCGCAAGCTGGATCCAACTGATGGCCAAACACCCTCACTGCTTCTCAGGTGCACCCAACTTCGCCTTCGAACTCGCCGCGCGTCGAACCTCAGATGCCGATATGGAAGGCCTTGACCTAAGCCGCGTGCACGTGATCCTCAGCGGTGCCGAGCGTGTGCACTCCGCCACGGTCAACCGTTTCGTCGCCCGCTTCGCCAAGTTCGGTCTCAAGGACAGGGTGGTCCAGCCCTCCTATGGGCTGGCCGAGGCGACGCTGTACGTGGCCACGCCCGACGTCGCTGATCCGGTTCGCACTGCGCACTTCGACCTTGCGAAACTAGCCGCCGGTGTCGCGCTGCGCTGTGCGGCCGGCCAGGAGGCCAGCACTGAACTCGTCACCTATGGCCCTCCGCGGGCCTACCCGGTCCGCATCGTCGACCCCGAGACCGGGATCGAGAAGCCCGAGGGCTCCATCGGCGAGATCTGGGTTCGCGGCGACAACGTCGCGCTGGGCTACTGGCAGAAGCCTGAGCTCACCGCCAGTGTCTTCCGCGCTCAGATCAACAATCCGTCCCCGGGAACCCCTGCCGGGCCGTGGCTGCGTACCGGTGATCTCGGCGCACTCTCCGATGGTGAGTTCTTCATCATGGGCCGACTCAAGGACCTGCTGATCGTCGACGGCCGAAACCACTACCCCGATGACATCGAAGCCACCATCCGGGAGATCACCGGGGGCCGAGTGGCCGCGATCGCGGTCGAGGACGACTCCAGCGAGAACCTGGTGGCGATCGTTGAACTCAAGCCGGCGGGTGCCGACGAACAGGACTCGCAGCTGAACACTGTCAGCCGCGCGGTGAAAACCGCGATCTGGAAGGAGCACAGCCTTCGCGTTGGCGACCTCGTTCTGGTGTCGCCCGGATCGATCCCTATCACTACCAGCGGCAAGATCCGTCGGTCATCATGTGCTGATCTTTACCGCGGCGGCGAATTCAACCGGTTAGATATAGCGGTATGACCCAAGAGGGAGACGCCCACGCCGAACTTCGTCACTGGCTGGTCGACTACCTCATCACGAATCTCGGATGCAGTCCAGAGGAGATCGATCTCGACGCTCCATTCAACGAACTGGGCGTCGGATCACGTGATGCCGTCGTCCTGTCCGGTGAACTGTCCGAGCACCTCGGTCAGCCGGTCTCCCCGGTCGACTTCTGGCAGAACCCCACGATTAACGCCCTTGCCGGTGCGCTTCTCACCGGAGATTCGGAGGCTGTCGGCGCCGTGCCCGGTGTTACCGCCGGCATAACGAATGAGCCGATCGCGATCATCGGATTAGGTTGCCGGCTGCCGGGAGATATTCACGGCCCGGACGCGCTGTGGGATTTTCTGGCCGCTGGTCGCTCGGCAGTCGGCACAGTGCCCGACGGCCGCTGGCAGGCGTTCGACGACGGTACGCCGAAAACGGGAGCGGCGTTAGCGCACACGACCCAGTGGGGTTCATTCCTCGACGACATCGACGCCTTCGACGCCGAATACTTCAGCATCACACCGCGGGAAGCCGACCGGATCGATCCGCAACAACGGCTGTTGCTCGAGGTCGCCGTGGAGGCATTCGAGCATGCCGGCATACCGGCCGAAACGCTGCAGCGTTCCCAAACCGGTGTATTCGTCGGTTCTTGTGTGAGTGAATACGGCTACCTCGCCTCGCGTGACTTGAGCAAGATCGACGCCTGGACCGGAACGGGTGGTGCCCTAAGCATCATCGCCAACCGGCTGTCCTACTTCCTCGACCTGCGGGGCCCCTCGCTCACCGTGGACACCGCGTGCTCGTCGTCACTGGTCGCGGTGCACCTGGCCTGCCAGAGCCTGCGTACAGGTCAATCGGAACTTGCGATTGCCGCCGGGGTGAACCTGATCCTTTCGCCGGTCGTGACGCGCAGCTTTGATGCGGCCGAAGCGATGTCGCCCACCGGCGCCTGTCATGCTTTCGACGCGGCCGCTGACGGATTTGTCCGCGGCGAGGGCTGCGGGGTCGCCGTGCTCAAACGGCTCTCCGACGCGATTCGCGACGGCGACCAGGTCCTCGCGGTCATACGTGGCTCAGCGGTTAATCAGGACGGTCGATCCAATGGTCTGATGGCGCCGAACCCCGCCGCCCAGGCTGCGGTGTTGCGCGCCGCATGTGCCGATGCCGACGTACAGCCGTTAGAGGTCGACTATGTCGAGGCGCACGGCACCGGCACGCTACTTGGCGACCCGATCGAAGCCCGTGCCCTCGGGGCGGTCTACGGGCGGGGCCGGCAGCCGGATGCGCCACTGCTGGCCGGCGCGGTCAAGACAAATCTCGGCCACCTAGAGGCAGCCGCGGGCATCGTCGGCCTGATCAAGGCAACCCTGGCGGTACAGCGTGGCATGATCCCGCCGAATCTGCACTTCGATACTCCGAATTCCCACATTCCCTTTGACCAGCTGCGCTTGAAAGTTGTTGCCGAAGAGACAGATTGGCCGGATACCGGCCGTCCGCGTCTCGCGGGTGTGTCATCGTTCGGCTTCGGTGGCACGAACGCCCACATCGTGCTTGAGCAGGCACCCGAGATGAGCGAGCCGGGGCGGGCGACGATCTCGCCGGTAAGCACTTTGGTAGTCAGCGGAAAGAGCACAGAGCGTATGGCTGAGATGGCCAACACCCTGGCTGACTGGATGACCGCTGCGGGCGCGCAGGTGCCACTGGCCGATATTGCGCACACACTTAATCACCATCGGACTCATCACCCGATTTTCGGCACGGTGTGCGCAACCGAACGTGATGAGGCAGTGGCTGGCCTCCGTGCGCTGGCGGCAGGGCAACCCGCAACCGGTGTCGTGGGCCCGCATGCCGGAGAGTGCGGTTCGGGCACGGTTTTCGTATATTCCGGCCAGGGTTCCCAGTGGGCGGGAATGGGACGACAGTTACTGGCTGACGAACCGGTATTCGCGGCAGCCGTCGCGGAGTTGGAGCCTGACTTCGTTGCGCAGCTGGGTTTTTCGCTCCGGGATGTTTTGGCCAACGGAGAGCCGGTGGAAGGCTCGGTACGGGTCCAGTCGGTGTTGGTCGGTATTCAGTTGGCGCTGACGGCGCTGTGGCGCTCCTACGGTGTTGAACCTGATGCGGTCGTCGGCCATTCGATGGGCGAGGTCTCCGCTGCAGTGGTTGCCGGCGCACTGAGCCCGGCTGAGGGATTACGGGTCATCGCCAGCCGATCGCGGTTGATGTCTCAACTCACCGAAAAGGGCGCGGTAGCGCTGCTCGAGCTTGATTCTGCGGCCACCGAGGCACTGATCGCTGATCACCCTGGAGTGACGGTGACGGTCTATTCGTCCCCGCGCCAGACCGTCGTTGCGGGTCCGACCGAGTCGGTCGAGGCCGTCATTGCCGCAGCCCGGGAGCAGAACGTGTTCGCCCGGAGGGTGAATATGGAGGTGGCGTCCCATACCGCGATGATGGACCCGATCCTCGACGAGCTACGAACCGCGTTGGCTTCTATGGCGCCGCAGGTCCCGCGGATCCCGGTCTTCAGCACCGTCGATCAGGCTGATCCTGCGGCGTTGTTCACCGCCGACCACTGGGTGGCCAACGTCCGCAACCCGGTCCGGTTCAGCCAGGCGATCGCGGCCGCCGGTGCGAACCACTGCACCTTCATCGAGATCAGCCCGCACCCCGTTCTCACCAGGGCGACTTCGGACACGCTCGATGACCCGGACGTCGGCAATGCGCATCACCACAGTCTCGGCACACTGCAGCGTGACGCCCACGACACCCTCGCATTTCACACCAACCTCAATGCGACGCATACAGCGCGCGCACCGCTCGGTGCACACCCGCCGGAGCCGCACCCCGTCATCCCGACTACTCCGTGGCGTCACACTCGACACTGGATCGACATGGCACCGGCGTTGTCCAGTGCCGGATTCAGTGGATCCAGCCGGAACGGCAAACGTCTGCTGCGACCGGAGGACAGCCCCGTCCCGGCAGACTGGCTGTACGAGTCGACGTGGCAGGTCCGCGCGATACCGGCAGCCCATGCCGCGATCGCCGGGCCCTGGCTCATCATCGGCGATGCGGACCTAGGCACCGAGCTTGGTCGGGGATTGGCGCACTGCAGCGAGAGGGCTGTGCTGCGCGCCGCGCTCACCGAGGTCGACAACGTGGTGTTCGCGCCGCCCTCCACCGGTACCCTGCTCGACACCGAATCGGCCTACGACCTTTTCAACGAGGCCAGAGCCCTTGTCGAGGAACTCATTTCGATGTCTTCGCCGCCGAAACTGTTCATCATCACGCGCAACGCCCAGCCTGTTACCGAAGGCGACCGGGCCAATGCGACCCACGCTGTCCTCTGGGGGCTGGGCCGCACGCTTGCGCTGGAGCACCCCGAAATCTGGGCGGGCTTGATCGATGTCGATGAGTCGATGCCTGCGGCGTTAACTGCTCGATGTGTCCTCGCCGAGGCTCAGGCCGGCGACGGTGAGGATCAAGTGGTGTATCGGGCAGGCACCCGCCATGTGCCGCGTTTGGAACATGTCGCTCCGTGGTCGGCATCGACGGAGGTGATCGGCCCCGACACCAGCCATCTGGTCATCGGAGCCACCGGCCATATCGGTCCGCACTTGATCCAACAGCTAGCTGACATGGGTGCGGGAACGATCGTGGCCGTGTCGCGAAACCCAGGTGGGCGGCTCAACGAACTCGCCCAGCGACTCTCGTCGGCGGGGACGACCCTCATCGAGGTCGCCGCTGATGCCACAGACGAAGTTGCTATGTCGACGCTCTTTGAACGGTTCGGTTCCGATCTGCCGGCCCTTGAGGGCATCTACCTGGCGGCCTTCGCCGGCGGACCTGTGGCGTTGTCCAGCATGACCGACGAGGACGTCGCCACTATGTTCCGTCCAAAGTTGGATGCCCTCGGTGTAATGCACGCGCTGTCGCTAAAGAGGGATATCCGCCATTTCGTGCTGTTCTCGTCGATCTCCGGTCTGCTCGGATCGCGATGGCTCGCCCATTACACGGCGACCAGCACCTTCCTCGATACCTTCGCCTACGCGCGCCGAAACCTCGGGCTCCCCGCCACCACCGTGAACTGGGGGCTGTGGAAATCGCTGGCCGATCTGCAATCGGACACCAGCCAGGTGACCTCGGATTCAGGACTCGTGCCGATGTCCGATGAGG
>Ga0194052_1001439_pt1 | contig 13806 bp, 14 predicted proteins | sample SepL226m_MetaG_FD_160117 | JGI IMG/M metagenome (GOLD analysis project Ga0194052, IMG submission 160117) | Anoxic zone freshwater microbial communities from boreal shield lake in IISD Experimental Lakes Area, Ontario, Canada - Sep2016-L227-6m | ecosystem: Environmental > Aquatic > Freshwater >... | reverse complement strand
TGTTAATAAAACAAAAGATATTCCTATCGATTACGACGGATTAATCGGGGTGCCAATTACATTTATGGATAAATATAATCCTGAACAATTTGAAATCATCGGTTTGGGTATTTCAAGCTCAGGGACAGAAATTGGGGTTAGGCCATATACCGAGGAGCACAAGAAATATAGGAAAGAAATTCAAAAGAGAGGTGCTGTTGACGGAGATTTGTATATGATTAAGGATGGTGTCGTCGACGTTCCTTATTCCCGAATCATTATTCGAAACAAAAAGCTTTAATTTTTTATTTTTTCTATGAAAATACAACTCAAAGAAATCACCATCCGCGAAGTGGCCAATTGATACATCAATAACAATGAGGAAGGTGTTGTTGGTTTTGACGGTAAGCTCAATATCCGCCCAAAATATCAACGGGAATTTGTTTATAAAGACAAACAAAGGGATTCTGTCATTGAAACAGTGAGAAAGAATTTTCCACTCAATGTGATGTATTGGGTCAAAAATGAAGATGAATCATACGAGGTGCTGGATGGACAACAACGAACAATAAGTATTTGTGAATATGTTGCGGGTAAATTTTCACTCAATTACCAGTATTTTCATAACCTAGAGGACGTTGAAAAAGAACAAATTCTTGATTATAAGCTCATGGTATACTTTTGTGAGGGTAACGATAAGGAAAAGCTAGATTGGTTTAAGACGATCAATATTGCTGGAGAGAAGCTCACTGACCAAGAACTTCGAAACGCTATCTATACTGGGACCTGGCTCACTGAAGCAAAAAAATATTTTAGTAAGTCGGGTTGCCCTGCGCACGGCATAGGAAGTTCTTACTTAGCTGGATCATCAATTCGGCAAGAGTATCTTGAAACTGCAATTGACTGGATAAGTACAGGAAATATCGAGCAATATATGGCACAAAATCAACATGAACCGAATGCTAATGAATTGTGGCTCTATTTTCAAAATGTTATAAATTGGATAAAAGTTGTTTTCCCAACATATCGTAGTGAAATGAAGGGTGTAGCATTTGGTCCTCTCTACAATAAATACAAGGACGCAGCAATAGATTCAAAAAAAATTGAAATAGAAATAACAAAACTCATGCAGGATGAGGATGTAACAAAAAAGTCTGGTATTTATGAGTATGTACTAACAAGAAATGAAAAGTATCTCAATATTCGTGCTTTTACAGACAGACAGAAAAGAGAAGCATATGAAAGAAAAAAGGGCGTTTGTATAAAATGTTCTGAACATTTCGAGTTAAATGAAATGGAGGCTGACCATATTAAACCTTGGCATGAAGGGTGAAAGACAACTTCTGAAAACTGTCAGATGTTATGTAAGCAATGTAATCGGACTAAATCGGGGAAGTAGAGATAGGGAAAATAAATAATTATTTGTAGAAAAAGCAAAATGATTACCATATCTTTATGAAAACACTAACAATAGAAAGCCTAAATTGGCTAAAATGAGAAAAGGTAAAGCCCACCGAGGAAGATGTTATCCAAAATTCAGCTGAAGATACTTTATATAGGTATAAAATAACAGGTTCAGATGGGACCGGAGATATAAATTTTTTTCAGGTCATTCATTCAGATGACAGCTCGATGGATATTCAGATATCGAAGAAAATGATGTTCCGAGTCTCTTTTCATTCTTCTAGGGAAGATTTTGATAGTTTAGAGATAATACAATTAGAGATACATAAGTGATGAACAGTGGAAAAATCGAAAGTAAGAATATCAGCTTTCAATTTGACCAAGCTTAAGCAGTTTCTTCAGCTACTCACAGAAATAGACACTAAATGAGTAGCAGAGAGAAAAATACGACTTGGCAGTATGTTTGAGTGAGAGTTTGATGCGGAAGCCAAGAGGGCTATTTTAGAATTGCTGCAGCGTGAGAACAGCACGGATATAGTCGAGGCACTTTTGGAGAATGGATTATTGAGTAATAAGGATATTGTTAACTCATGATACCGAAAAGCACAGTTGGTAATTTTCAGAAAACTTCTGGATGAAGCTGATTATCTAGAAACCTATATGGACCAGGAGGCTTTAACCGATAGGAAAGAGGAAAAGGTCTGGCAACACTTTTTTGAGCAAAACCCCTGGATATTTTGATATTGACTGCAGTACAGGTTCCAAAGCATTTTGCAAAGAGAAGCTCATGTCTGAGATGCTGACATAGATGGCGGATGAAGTACAATTACTGATTATTTACTTGCGGATGATCATTTCACAAGTTTTGTGGAACTTAAAAAGCCCAGTACTTCTATTTTTTCTGCTAGAATCAACAGAAGTAGTGCTTGGGGCCTTTCAAGAGATTTGATTGATAGCGTTTCTCAAACATTAGGGCAAAAAGCAAGCTGACAAATAAAGTTTGAATCACAAGAGCTCTATGACACAGATGGGAACATAATAACCCAGGGAATGTGCGATTCAAAAGTTATCCTAATAATAGGAAATAGCATTCAGTTCATCTGAGAAAATGATAAGGAGACAAACATAAAAAAGAGGACATTTGAACTATATAGAAGAGATTCTAGAAATATTGAGATTATAACCTATGATGAATTATTTGAGAGAGCTTCTCATATCGTATGAGGCAAAAAAGAAAAGACAGAACTTACAGAAGAACAAGCTGTACCCTTCTAATCAGAGGTCTCACTAATCTTAAGAATATATCAAAAAACATAAGTCACCTATTTAACTGCATTAAATATAGCTTCAAATATTCACACATAAATTGTGTATAGACTTATTTAGGGTTTATTTGAGTCATTTTCTTGATAAAATCAGAAAATACGTAATCTATCTAGGCCAGAACCATATTTCATAACGTACTTTTCTCATCATTAGACGATATAAAGGGAGGATTATATTCTCTTTCTCTTTTTGTCGTTTTGCGATGAGATGAGTATGGTTCTGGCGAATCAGTTGGGAATTAATCCTCCCTTTTTGTTTCGCCAGGGAAAAGGAACATATTTTGGCATTCTATCCTTTATTTTTCTATTATGAAAAGGTTTTTTGCCCTAATTCTTCTTTTCCCACTTCTGAGCATAGCATACACAAATATTGATGTATCAAATGCGGAATCATTAGCCCAGAAAGGAATAATACTAAAACAGACATCTGAAACAGGATACCGACTAGATGACAATATTACTCGAGCGGAAGTAATAGGGATAGCCCTCAAGATAAAATGAACCTCACTCCCCACTGATTATCAATGTAAGAAATACTTCTCAGATACCGTAACAAATGATTGGGTCTGCCGTGCTATAGAGATGGCGGCTGACCAGGGCATTATTTCTCGGGAAAATGCAAGGTCACGATCACAAGACTCAATTACTCGGTCCGAAGCGTTCGCAATCCTCTATAAAATATCCGGATTAAGTTCAACAAAAAGTGACAATACCCTCATATCCAAAGATACAGATGCCGCACCATGGCAACAAGATCTCTTTTTGAAGATACATTATTCAGGACTTGAAGTTCCGGGTACAGAATACGTAGCATCAGTCAATTATAAGTTCTTTCCCAATCGTACGGCTACCCGTGCGGAAATATTTGATTTTGGGAGTCGCATCGTGGGATGAGCAAGTATAGACACCACTCCAAAAACATACCAAACAATCACGGTTGTCGATGGCGACACCATAAATTATGGAGACCTAAAGATACGCATGATTGGCTTAGATGCTCCTGAATCAAACACATCACGCTATGGCTATGTGGAATGTTTTGGAAAGGAGGCATCGGACCACTTAAAGACTCTTTTGAAGGATGCCAAGGAGGTTACGATAGAAAAGGACCCTACCCAGGGGGAAACTGACAAATATGGCCGGACTCTAGCCTATGTATTCTTTAACGGAATAAATATGAATACTCAGATGATTTTAGATGGCTACGCATTCGAATATACCTACAGTAAGGCATATAAGTACCAAAAACAGAATAAAGATGCAGAGATGACGGCAAAGAATGCAAATCTTGGGCTTTGGTCCCCTACTGCTTGTGCCGGTGATAGAAAAAAAGGTACTGAAGATGCAGATACTACAACTCCTGTTACAAATCCTCCTACAAGATCATATGACTGTGGGTCAAAAACATATTGCACAGAAATGACTACTTGTGAAGAGGCTCGATATTATCTCAATTCCTGTGGATTGTCTCGTTTGGATGCTGATAAAGATGGAGTACCTTGTGAGTCTATTTGTAATTAGTGATGCATTAATTGAAATGTGAGAGAAATTATTAAAATGCGATTATGAAAATAAATTTTCTTATCAAGATCTGAAAAATCATTTCAGAAGAACATCAAAGAAGAACTCATTGCATTACCCCTCTTCAAATTCGTCTAGTAGATTGAACTATCCTATATAAAGCTGACAAATGAATGTTTAAGGAACTAGAACTGGCCTATATTGAAAAACTAGCAATCATTCTAGAGAAAAATCAGGTTACTATTCAGGAGGGTGACATATTTGGAATAAATATGGAAGATGAAAATTTATACGAGGTCGATGAGTCTATCTTACAAGGCAATTTGAGAACTATGTATATAGGTAATCAATTCCAGGACCTGATCGATAGTGCAAAAAAAGTAGAAAGCAAAATATGAATTCCATCAAATCCTACTTCAGGAGGCATTATATCATGGATGAGCCCAGTTTACTTCCAGGAAAATAAGAAATTCTATGAAAAATATGTAGACAATACTTGGTATATTGGTTATGAAGGAACTCAAGTTGAGGGAGTAAGCTCCCTAAGAGAATCTGCAATAAAAGAATGTGCTAAACTATATGTTCTATATGCAGAATTCCCTGGTTGATCTTATTGTGCTGAATAATGGATATTAAATTAAAAAAATCGGTTGAAAAAATAGCTCCCTTATTAGCCCGTAAGTTAAAAATTACCTGAGAATCGTTATGCTTCTGTGGCAATGGTCAATTGTATGAAGATTGTTGTGAGAAAAAGACATATAAAGAACTATATTTTTTAGAAGACCTTTTTGAAGAATTACAGAGAATTAAAGAAGCAAGAGGTAGTTTAGAGGATATTCCGCCTGGAAAATGGAAAACACTACAGGATGCAAGTATAGATAGATTGCCTTGCCTTTTTAATGGATGTAATAGAGTGACTTGTGGTGGACATTTGATACCCGATAATATACTAAAATCGTCTTTTTGAACGGAATGTTTAACCCGAAAAATTTCTCACTTTGAAAAAGTGAGGACGAAAAGTGCTCTAGCTGAAGATGTGTTCTGCCCTATTCATGATGATAGTATTTTTAAAGATATAGACACCCTTGAAATCGATTTCTCTAACAAGGAACATGAGTTTCTTCTAGCTTTTAAGGCAATATCGTTTTCGTTAAGACATGTTCAAGGGCTCTTATGAATTCAGAGCCAAATTGAACTAATGAGGCCATTATTCATAATAAATGAAATGGAAAAAAATGGGAAGGTAGAGGAAGGGACTAATTTTGATATAAATTTAAATCAATTGGTAGAACAATATTCTCGCTTTGTTACACACTATAACGTCTATCAGGAAGCATTCGAGGCGTATAAAAAAAAGGATTGGGGTTATTTTACATTCTTCAGCCGTTCAATAGATTACTCCTGAAAGGGCATATTTTTTGGATGATTTGTAAATCCATCTCATGACCTTGGGGAAAAGAAGCTCAACAAAGCAACAACGGCCATCAACATGACTTGCAATGTTTATACAAAAGATGGAAAGCTAAATATATTATTTGCATGTCCTTGAAAAGAAAGCCAAATTGCTTACGCGGATTTCTTGGATCAATTAGGAGGTATTACTGACCAGAAAATGATTAATGTCATCAATAATCTTATGAGTCTTTGCCCAGATAAGTTGATATTGAGACCGGATTTCGATTGGAATGAGAAAAAAACAAGGAAACTTCAAAGGTTGCGAGATAAGGCACAGAAATGCCTAGTATGAAATGGCACCTTTTATTTACTGGATGATGATAGGTGTGTAAAATTTATAGAAATATAAGCGTTCCAAGCTTGCATTGTGTTTATGTTTGCTACAATCCTAATAGCAACAAATAACAAATCTCCCATGACCACCCCTAAAGTCACGGAAAAACCACATAAAACACGTATTTTTGCGTATTTGCGGAGAAGTACCAGCAAAGAAGAGCAAAAGGAATCGCTTATTCAGCAAGAAGACGGAATAGATAGCATTGTAAAAAAGCTCTGATTTGAAAAAGAGAATATAAAGTACTTTGCCGAAACCTATAGCGGTTTTGAAAACAAGAAACGAAAGCAATGGGGAGAATTATTAAAAGAAATTGATAGATCCAAAGAACCGTGCATTATACTTACCAGAGATTTATCGAGACTATCTCGCAATCCTACAGATACGCAAGCGATAATGGATAGGCTCTACGGGGACAACAAGAAAAAACACGTGATAGAAAAAATTATCTACCTTGATTACGATACCACTAAAGAAATCACCCGAGAAACAGACAAGGAATCACTGCATAAAAGGTTTTCAGGGTGATACTATGATAGTCTAGATACTCGAAGGAAATCAATAGGGGGTATCCTCTTGAAGCTTGAAAAAGGGGAATTTCCATATACGGCACCCAAGGGACTTGATAACTTCGTATACAAGGGGCAGAGGATTTTGAGACAAAACGACAAAATGCCATTTGTTAAGAGGGCCTTTGAGATGAAAACAGAGGGAAAGACACATAAAGAGATATCAAAATACCTCAAAGAATATGGGGGGATAAAGATAGGAGACCGGGAATTGACAGATAGATTTTTCAAAAATACCGTGTATATAGGAGAGTACACGGAAAAGAATACACATATCCACTTCTCAAATCTTCAGTTTTCCGAGGGTAGACCACCTATAACGCTGGCACTTTGGGACCGGGTCCAAAAGTGTTTTTGACGCAAAATATCACAGTACGGGGAAGGACAAGAAGACCACCTGCTTTGAGAAAAGATAAAATCAGAAAGTGGTCATCTATTTTCGAAATACCTGGCAAAATGAGTTTATCCGACATATAAATGAAAATTCAAGGACAAATCATGAAATAAGATCATACATATTGCAGAGAAAAAAATATTGGAAGGCTTTATGGAAAAGATAGAGGAAATAATGTACATATATTTTGAGGAACGTTGACGCAGGCTTATTGAAGAAATTAAACATCCTGAAATTGTTCAGAAAAAAATCGATGCATTTAAGGATGAATTAAAGAAGAATCCCCCCACAGGAGCTCCTTTCCTTGATTTGTCTAAATGCAGCAAAGAAGAGATTGAAAGTATTCATAAAGAAATGTGGGAACATTTTCAAAAAATAGATTGGGATGAAGAATTAAAATACTTTGCTGCCCTTGATCTGAAAAATCATATCATCAGAAGCTCCCCTTTTCTGGAAAGCTATAAAGAAGACATTCAACAAAAGAAGTGCCACATAGGAAAACTGGAGTTAGAGAAAGAAGAACTGGAGAGCGAAAAAATACAATTTTCGAGAAATGCATCAAAATTATGATACGATACTGACATGGTTAAAAAATCCCTACAGGCGATAGATAAGGATATAAAGCGTATAGATGAGCAAATATGAGAGTTTTCTTCAGATTGAGAAATGGAAGAATATTTAGAACGGCTACCAACTATCCTACAACAGATAGTCGAACTGGTACAAAATACGTTCCAGGAAGGGAAAAATGAGGATATGCGAGATGATCTCAAGAAACTGTTAGAAATTACAACAGTCGAACTGACAATTTCCAACAAAAAAGAGCTTAATATAAAGCTCTTTGAGGTACTCGACAGGGTATTTTCGGGCAATATGTATACAATGGAGGCACCACCCGGAGTCGAACCGGGCTACGAAGCTTTGCAGGCTCCTGTATAACCGATCTACCATGGCGCCCCAATCAAAAAGTAAGGGGATTATAGCAAAAGGAGTTCTTTTTGCAAACTTTTCAAAATACCGAGAGCTTTTTCCTGGTCGATAAAAAGAGGACTAGTAGCAATAGTAATAATATCCGCTTTTGCAAGCCAATATCGAACTGTGGAAAATGTTTCAGCTTCATCAAATCCTTGAGAGAAATAATCGAGGTCTAGGTCAACAATAAGAGAACTTCACATACGAGATTTTGATTCGGGTGCCTTTATGAGTGTACCATCTTCCCAGATAAAAGTACAAACCCCATCTCGGTCCTCACCTGTTACCATCACTGCCTCAGAGAGCAGTCATGTTGCAAGTGCTGGAACAATAAAATCAGCAATCGTAAGAACAGTATTGGTATACTCCTCCACTTCTTGGAGAGTGCAAAATACAGAATTCAAAGTACAAAGTGAAGAATTTTTTTTGTTTACATCATTATATATCTTGCTCTTTGTATTTTGTATTGGTAACGCCATGGGTGTTGCAAGGTCAGTATGCTGATCAATATGAACGAGTCGACTTCCTGCCTGAATATAACCCTTTTGCAAAGCATGATACCAGAAAGTAAATGCATGATTATGATTATCACAAATCCAGGTCGGTACTCGTGCATTTTTTAGGAAAATAAAATGTTCTAGCCCTTTTCCAGAACGGAGTATTTTCCCCACATAGGTCTCTATTGCCGTATAATTGGATATTTTCACATCTTCCAAGCCCCCCTCGAGAAGAGAAGGAACATATATCTGAGGATGTGACCTTTCAGTATAATCAAATCGATTATTACTGAGAGGTTCTGTGATAAAAAATGATTTCTGGTATGGTCACATACTTTCATTATACAGATGAGCACTCTGAGAGCAATAATAAGACTTCCGCATATTTTGTATTCTGTATTTTGTATTCTGTATTATTTTTTACACAAATCGTATATGAGAGGACAAAACAGCCAATTGTATTCCCAGAACACAAGAAAAAATTTGCAATTCAAAGAGAGGGCGAATATAATACATTCAGAGTTACGCAATTCCACTTTTTATTCTCGCTATGAACTATATCATCCTCAAAACCATTATTGATTCTACTATCCAAAACTACAATCAAAGTAATCCAACGCAACCTATCACGGAAAGTCATGTCTCACTGACCAATATGACAATGCACGGTATCGATCTTTTGATACGATGCCCCCATACACAAAAGGAAATCCGAATCCACGCAGAAGTGAATTTTATGAACTGACCAACGGTGAATAATGTAACCCTCTCTGGAAACAGTGTTACAACGACTACTCGACAAATAGATGACAATGATGTCACTGCGATTCACCAAGCGCTCCAAAAAAATACTTCCATTTCTGATTTGTTCGAAGAATAATAGCTTCGTATGCTCCAAAAAATACGAATCTTTTTACGCTACACTCTCGCTTGGATAGTAGTAATAGGTTGTGTGAGCCTTATTTGATTTGTTTTGTATCCTCTTCTCTCTGAGAAATATAACTCTATGGCGCTTCAGAATAAGCCAACATATACAGGAGGCTGGACGGTTAAGAGTTGGTATCCTTTGGAATTAGAATTGAAACAGGCTATTTCCTGAGAAGTCAAAACACAATTTCCAACGGAACAGAAAACAAAACTCGACACCGTCGAGGATGTCGCAACACAGCAGTTTGACACCAAAGCAGGGGGATTTTTTCAACAATTAAAAGAAGCCTTCTCTACAAATGTAAATAAAAAAACAGTCACGTATACAAAAGATGCAGTGGGAGTATACCGGGGCCAGTAGACACTTTTGCAATAATGAGGAATTCCATATACTTCCTCTATGCTCTCAGACTTAAAAAACCTTATCTCAAACCATCCTGATTTTCCAAAACCATGAGTGCTTTTCCGTGAGATATCACCGCTGCTTTTTGATGTGGAGGCACGAAAAAATATCGTGGAAGAATTTGGAAAGTATATGAACGGCAAAAATATCACTGCAATTGCAGGTATCGACGCCCGGGGTTTTCTCCTTGCTGGACTCCTCGCAGAGAAATATCAACTTCCTCTCGTGATGATACGCAAAGAAGGGAAACTCCCTGATAATATTGTATCCAAAGCATCCTATGACTTAGAATATGGTCATGAAACGCTCACGATACGAAATGATCTCCTCTCAGAAAATGACACCATTTTGATTGTTGATGATGTACTCGCAACAGGAGGTACGCTTCAGGCAGCGATTGAGCTCGTAAAAAACTGTGGGGTGCGATCCATCTACACTGGAGTTCTCATTGAATTACTTTTTCTCAAGTGACGAGAGAAAATAGCCCCAATAGATATTTTTTCAACCATCCAATATGACTAAAATTTTAATCATCTCCGCTCTTGCAGAAGAGATGGCGCCTATTGCCCATTATCTCGGACTTTCACAGACAATAAAGGTGGGAGAAATAGTAGAACATGAGGATTATGTGTTTGCTATCAGTTCAGTTGGTAAAGTAAGTGCAGCTATGACGCTAACGAAAATACTCGAAAAATACACTATTTCTACAATAATCAATATCGGGCTTGCTGGAAGCCTCTCACCTCATCTCTCGTTTGGAGATGTAGTAATAGTCGAGCACACGGTCGAGCACGATGGCATCATAGAAGGGGACGACGAAGCGCAAAAAAGACTCTATCCACTTTTCCAACTGACTACCGTCGAGCATCCGGAATTGAAACGATGAGTACTGGTCACGGGTGATCAATTTGTGAACTCATGAAGTGTCCGAGAATCTCTTCAGGCAAAAGGTGGACAACTGGTCGATATGGAAGGTGCTGCTCTCGCAAAAGTGGCTCATCATTATGAGATTCCTCTTATTGCTCTGAAAGTGATTTCAGACCACGCTGATGAAAGCGCTGGAAATGACTTTGAAACCAATCTCCATGCAGGAGAACGCGTCGTGAAACATTTACCATTTATTCTTAATGCTCTATGGAACGTATAACTTCTTTCTGTGTCGATCATAATCAACTCACACCTGGCATTTATCTCTCTCGAGAAGATGCCACACCATCTGGAGATATCATACGAACCTATGATATCCGAATGCGTGCACCAAACCACGAAACAGTACTGAGTATTGCCTCAGCGCACACGATTGAGCACCTTGGGGCTACATTCCTCCGAAATGATCCAGTCTGGTGAAATAAGACCATTTATTTTGGTCCTATGGGGTGTCGTACGGGTATGTATGTTCTCTTCTCTAGTGAACCCCTAGGAGAGGAAGTAATGCAAATTTTACAAAAAATGTATCAATGGATTGGGGAGCTCCCCGATGAATATCAAATTCCTGGCGCAACAGCAGCAGAATGTGGCAACTATAGCGACCATAATCTCCCAGAAGCAAAAAAAGACGCTCAAAGATTCTTTGAAATTATCAAGAATGAAAAGGATTTAGGGAAATATACTTATCTGAATTAAAAATATCCCTCCATTTCTGGAGGGATATTTTTATGTTATACCATTTTGTTTTGATAGATAGTCTGGATGAGTTCGATAAGTTCACCCCGTGTAAGAGCCTCATCAGGATGCTCTAGAGCGACAGCAGAGGTATCTACCATCTTTGAGAGAACAGCGGAAGCTTGTCCTCGAGTGAGGGTTCATTGAGGCGAGAAATACCCTTGATTACCTACCATTAGGTTGAGTGCACAAGCGCTATACACTATCTCTTTGAAATCTTTTGAAATGGTGGCACCATCTTTGTAGAGAAGATTACAATTATCAGGGAAAGAGGCATATTTCTTATCATACAATTTTTCAGCAGTACGCACAAATATCGCTGCGGCTTCTTGCCGAGTCACTGTATCCGCTGGTCGAAATTGTTCAATAGTTGTTGTGCTTGTAATCTGATTATTTACAGCGAAATCAAAAACTATTTTCTTCTCCCATGGACGAATGCATTGTTCATACACAGCGTCCCACATATACCCTGCTGATGCTTTGCAACCATGTTCATCTGAATCACCTCAAACAATAAGAGAACATTCTCCAGTATGAGCGACAGCCACATTACCAGCTGAACAAGCATTACCATATGTCACACCATCCACACCACAAACAGGTATATATTCCATAGTGCACATTCGAGCATCATCTTTAGTTTGGGTGCACTCTGGGGCCATTTTGGTTTCACAGGCCATTTTGGTACAAGCCCATAGTCCATTATCGCCACGATGACATGCATTTTTACACTCATCGAAAGCACTAATACAATTAGCTGGTAATTGATCCACAGAAGTAGTAGTAACTTTTTTAAAAACAAATACATGTTTTGTGGATGTCGTAATAGTGAGAGTATCAGTAGTGGGAACAGCCTCTGCTGCAGTATCGAGCTTAAAATTATCCTCCAGTATCATAGGAAGTCCTTCACAATACATAAGAGTAGATATACCATCACCAGCCGAAACAAGGGTAGTACCAGTATAAGTATATTTTTGGCTCACATTATTACAAAAGTGACTAAACATGGTATCCTCAGTAAAAGAAAGTGTTCCAGTAGTAGCCTGTGCATCATAGGTACTTAATTGCCAAGAAGTACCAACCAAAGAGGTAGTATCAGCTGCAAAAGCTGTCATTCCAAAAAGGAGAGTCGCCACAAAAGAAAGAAAATATCTCATAGAAAATAAATAATAAATAGACAGAAGGAGTATAGTCAGAAAAAATACGACACAAGGAATGTCTGTGAAGATTGGGCGAAGATACAAAAAACCCTCCATTTCTGGAGGGATAATCTTTTGAGATAGTTATCTCGAAAGTCCTGGCACCTACCTACTCTCGCACTCTCAAGGAGCACTACCATCGGCACGACGGGGCTTAACTTCTGTGTTCGGAATGAGAACAGGTGACCACCCGCGTTAAAGGCACCAAGACACTCGAGACAACTCGGAGGTCTTGGGTTTATACACTAAGAAAAAGATGCGATGAGTAAAGAGCAATGCATAAGTTAAATGCACACAAAAGCGAAAGAAATACAAAGTTAGACCGTTAGTATCGCTCGGCTGAAGACATTACTGTCCGTACACCTGCGACCTATCAACCTCGTATTCTCCGAGGGGTCTGATATCTCATCTTAAGGTGAGTTTCCCACTTAGATGCTTTCAGTGGTTATCTCGTCCGAACGTAGCTACCCAGCGTCTATGCCAGTAGGTCTGACAGCTGGTACACCAGAGGTTCGTTCTTCCCGGTCCTCTCGTACTAAGGAAGAGTCCTTTCAAATATCAACGCTCACAGCAGATAGGGGCCAAACTGTCTCACGACGTTCTGAACCCAGCTCGCGTACCGCTTTAATTGGCGAACAGCCAAACCCTTGGGAGCTTCTTCACCCCCAGGATGCGACGAGCCGACATCGAGGTGCCAAACCATGCCGTCGCTGTGGACGCTTGGGCATGATCAGCCTGTTATCCCTAGAGTAACTTTTATCCGTTGATCGACACCACTTCCATGCGTGTGTGCCGGTTCATTTTCACCGTCTTTCGACTCTGATCGACTTGTAGGTCTCTCAGTCAGGCTGGCTTGTGCGAATACACGTCACGTCCGATTTCCATACGGACTAAGCCAACCATTGCGCGCCTCCGTTACTTTTTAGGAGGCAACCGCCCCAGTTAAACTACCCACCAAGCACTGTCCCCCGTCCGACTTCCTCGATAAATATCTTCTCCTTCCCAAGTAAAGGAAGAAAGAAAATAAACGTAATAAAACGTTTCAAGAAAATTGGACGGGGTGAGTGTAGTAAATCATAAAGGGTGGTATTTCACCGTTGACTCCATCTAGACCAAAATCCAGACATCATAGTCTCCCACCTATCCTACGCAACATGATTCACGA
>Ga0194052_1001438_pt1 | contig 13811 bp, 10 predicted proteins | sample SepL226m_MetaG_FD_160117 | JGI IMG/M metagenome (GOLD analysis project Ga0194052, IMG submission 160117) | Anoxic zone freshwater microbial communities from boreal shield lake in IISD Experimental Lakes Area, Ontario, Canada - Sep2016-L227-6m | ecosystem: Environmental > Aquatic > Freshwater >... | reverse complement strand
CGCTTGTATCGCAGACCGTGCTGAATGTTTTGGCGCTGCTGATCTTGGCGGCTATCGCGATCTCGAGTGTGCCGATCTTTGACCAGCGTCATGGCGCACTAGTCGTCGTCGTCCTTGTTCCGGTCGTTTTGCTCGCGATCGTTCTAATCGTTCCGGCTGTCCTTGCCGCGAGCGGTAGTGAGCGCTTTAGTCGCACGCGTGCAGTGGTGCGCCCGATACTCAGGGGCGCGCGCCAAGTGCGTAGTGGTTTGCTTGTATTCCTGAGGCCTCGCGACGGGTCTGTTGCGCTCCTCGCACAGCTCAGCGCTTGGGCGCTCCAAGCGCTTGCTTGTTACCTCTTGCTGCTGGCGATCGGCCTAGATGGTCGCGCCGGTATTGGAGCGGCCGCGGCTGTCTTGCTTGCCGTCAACGTGACGGCGCTCGTGCCGGCGACGCCGGCAAATGTCGGGGTGTTTCAAGCGGCCTGCGTTGCGGTCCTAACTGGCGCCTACGGCGTCAGCGCCGCCGACGCGCTCGGTTACGGAATTGTGCTCCAAGCGGTCGAGGTTGCAACAGCCGTGTTAATGGGTGTGCCGGCGCTGCTTGGCGAAGGGCTCAGCTGGCGTGACGTCCGCCTGCGCGCTCTGCACTCAACCCCCGTTCGTTTGGCGCCGATACCGGGTGCCGGTTCTGAGCGTAGTTCGACTACTCCGTAGGAAGTCGCCTCTTGGTGGCGAATCGAACCTGATGGCAGATGCTTGGGTCTACATCTTGCGCTGCGGCGACGGCAGTCTCTACACCGGGTGGACTAACGACCTTGCCAAGCGGATCGAAGCACACAGCGCAGGGCTCGGCAGTCGCTACACGCGCAGTCGCCTCCCGGTTGAACTTGCTGCATCGTTCGCGATGGAAGACCGCAGCGCGGCTCAGCGCGAAGAGGTGAGGATCAAGCGCCTCTCTCGGGCTGACAAGCTGGCGTTGATCGGTTAGGTCGGTACCGGCGCTTCGCCTGCGTCTTCATCGAACTGTGCTGGATCCTCGTCGGGGATGTTCCCCAACAGCGTTGGATCACGGTCGCTGCCAGCGATTACGTCGTCGGCGCGCTGGCGATCATTGGTTGGCAGCTTGCCTGACTTCATCCCGAAGTAGGTCGCGTCGGCGTGGTGGGCAACAATCGCCAGCGTTGACTGTTCGGGTTCCGGCGCAAATCCGTCGGTCAAAGTCATGCCGATCTGGCTGAGGTCGAGCAGTTGATCGAGCTTTTCGTGCTCCGATTGGTCTGGCACAGCCGGGTAGCCCCACGAGTAGCGGCGCCCTTGTGCCTCGCCGATGCCGAGATCCTCGCGAACCTGGCCGTGGACAAGCTCGGCCAGCCCTTCTGCTGTCTGCACGCCGAGACCGTGGACAAATAGCTGCTCGGCGTACTCGCCGTCAGCCTCCAACTTCGCCATCAGCTCAGTCACTTCGGAGCCCGAGGTCACGGCTTGGAGAGCGACCACGTCGAGTTCGCCCGAATCTTTCGGGCGGTAGAAGTCGGCTACGCAGATGCGGTCGTGCCCGGGCTGGCGTGGGCAGACGAAACGAGTTAGGACTGTCTCGCGGTCTTCGGGATCAAGCACGACGATGTCGTTGCCCTCGGAGTAGCACGGGAAGTAGCCGAGTAGCGCTCGTGGACGCAGGTAATCCTGCTCGGCCCACATCCGCTCGAGTCGCGGCCTGAAGTCATTGTCGAGTAGCTCGGTCCAAGCATCGCCCTTGACGCCACGGCCTCCCCAATGGAGCTTGAAAAGGACGTGAGTGTCGAGGTGGTGGTAGAGCTCGTCCATGTCGATCGGCACTTCGCGCACTCCCCACCAAGGCGGCGTCGGTACAGGAACGTCGGTACTTGCGGCCGAACGGACGCTGTCGTCGTCGGTTGGCAGTGCCTCCGGCTCGGGGCCCTTCTCGCGCAGAGCCAGCGCGTCGGCGCGCAGCTCGGCGACGAGCGCTTCGCGCTGCTCCGGGTCGACCAGCGCGTCCATCTTCGCGAGGCCCTCGAAGGCGTCTTTGCAGAAGAAGACGCCTGGCTCGTAAACCTCGTCCGACTCGCGGCCGCCGGGGTAGAGCGCGCGCAGGCCGAAATCCTTGTTGATCGCCGCGCCGCCAATCAGTACGGGGTAGTCGAGCCCTTGGCTCTGAAGCTCCTGAATACAGAGGGGCATCTGCTTCGAGGTCGATACCAGCAGCGCGCTGAGGCCAATCGCGGTCGCTTCATGCTCCTTGGCCGCCTCGAGGATCGCTTGGATCGGCACCTGCTTGCCGAGATCGATCACGGTGTAGCCGTTATTGGTGAGGATTGTGTTGACGAGCGATTTGCCGATGTCGTGCACGTCGCCAAAGACGGTTGCCAAGACCACCGTGCCCTTGGTGTAGCCCTCAATCCGATCAAGAAAGTTCTCAAGCCGAGCGACGGCGCGCTTCATTACCTCTGCCGACTGCAGCACGAAGGGGAGGATCAGTTCACCGGCGCCGAACTTGTCGCCGACCTCCTTCATCGCTGGCAGCAGAACCTCGTTGAGCGTCGGTACGGCGCCGATCTTCTCGACCGAAGCGTCGATCCAATCCTCAACACCATCCTTGCGGCGGCGCAGGATGTGGAAGTGGAGCGCCTCCTCAGGCTCCATCCCTTCGGTCGGGTTAGCTTTCTCGGCCTCCTCGTCCTCGCCGCTGCGCGATTCGAAGTGGTTGATGAAGAGCTCCAGCGCGTCTTCGCGGCGGTTGAAGACGAGGTCATCAGCCAGTGCGCGCTCCTCGTCGGAGATCTCGCCATAAGGGGTTATGTGGTTGGGGTTGACCATCGCCAGGTCAAGGCCGGCGTCAACGCAGTGGTGGAGGAAGACTGAGTTGAGGACGGAGCGCGCGCTGGGGGAGACGCCGAAGGAGACGTTTGAAACGCCGAGCGAGGTCTTCACGCCCGGGATCTCAGCCTTGATGCGGCGGATTCCTTCAATTGTTTCGACCGCGGAGGGGCGCCATTCTTCGTCACCTGTCGTCAGCGTGAAGGTCAGGGCGTCGAAGATCAGCATCTCGGGGTCCAGGCCATGTTCGTCGCAGCAGAGTTCTTTCAGCCGCAGGGCGATCTCAACTTTGCGCTCGGCCGTCTTCGCCATTCCGACCTCATCGATCGTCAGTGCAATTACGGCCGCGCCGTGCTGGACGGCCATCGGTACGACGGTGTCTAGCTTGTCGCGGCCGGCCTCAAGGTTGATCGAGTTGACGATTGCGCGGCCGGGGATCTGATCGAGCGCCGCGGCGATTACGGCCGGTTCAGTTGAGTCGATCTGAAGCGGCGTTGGCTGCGTGAGCGAGACGCGCTTTGCGACCTGCCGCATCTGCTCGTCTTCATCTTCGCGTTCGGTCAATGCGACGCAGAGGTCGAGGACGTGGGCGCCGCCTTCGACTTGATCTTCGGCGATCTGCACGAGGCCGTCGTAATCGTCGGTCAGCAGCATCTCTTTCGCCTTGCGAGAACCCTGCGAGTTGACGCGCTCGCCGACGATCGTGGGAGTCGGGTCCTGCACCAGCGCTGTCGCCGTCATCATCGAGCTCACGCGCGCAGCGCGTGGGGCGGGGCGGGGCGATACCGGCCTTCCACCGCAGCGCTCAGCGATCGCGGCGATGTGCGCCGGCGTTGTGCCGCAGCAACCGCCGACGATCCCAACGCCGTAGCGCTCAACGAACTCGCCAAGAATTGTCGCTAGTGCTTCCGGCGTTTCAGGGAAGATTGTTTCGCCGTCTGGGCCTTGCAGCGGCAGCCCGGCATTAGGAATGCACTGGATCGGCACCGGTGAGAATTCGCCGAGGAAGCGGATCGCGTCGCGCATGTCTTCGGGGCCGGTGGAGCAGTTGAGGCCGATCGCGTCGACCTTTAGTGCTTCCAGCGTCGTGAGCACTGCGTCGATGTCTGTGCCGAGTAGCATCTTGCCGCCGTTTGGCAGCAGCGAGACCGAGGTTTGGATTGGCACGCTGCGCCCTGCAGTCACGAACGCTTCGCGGGCACCGAAGACCGCAGCTTTAACTTCGAGAATGTCCTGCGCCGTTTCGATCAGCAGCAGGTCGACGCCGCCCTCTAGCAGTCCGCGGGCCTGCTCTTCGAAGATTGTCACCAGCTCGCGGAATGTAATTGCACCGAGCGTCGGATCGTCGGAGGAGGGGAGCTGTCCAGTAGGACCGATTGAGCCAGCGACGAAGCGATCCTCACCGACCGCCGCGCGAGCGATCTCACCGGCGCGGCGGTTGATCTCCAGCGTGTGCTCAGCAAGTCCCCACTCCTCTAGCTTCAAGCGGCTCGCCTGGAAGGTGTCGGTCTCAACGACCTCGGCTCCGGCTTCGACCATCGAAGCGTGCACTCCCTCGATTACGTCCGGGCGGTTGAGGATGAGCGCCTCGTGGCACTTCCCAGCAAGGCCGCCGTAATCCTCCGAGGTGAGGTCGAATTGCTCAAGCGTTGCGCCCATACCGCCGTCAAAGACGACGACGCGCTCGTTAATTGCCGCCAGATAGTCCCGCATCGCCCGTAGATTAGCAGAAAAACACTGAACCTTGACATAACCGTGTCAAGGTCCCGCGGTCGCAAATGGAGGCCCTAGCTACTTGATGAAGAGCATCTCCGAATACTTCGGCAGCGGCCAAAGATCGTCGGCCACCAGTCGCTCGAGCTGGTCGGCCGTCTCGCGCGTCTTGTCCATCGCCGGAATCACCTTGTCGCGCATGTACTCCGCTTCCTTGAGCCCTTCGACAGCAGGGTGGCTGGAGTTAGCTTTCTCGAGCACCTTCATCCGCTTAAGGAGCTCATCGGTAGATGCCTTCAGCTCGCTACTGAGCCCCGTCATACCTGCTTCCTTGCACTCCGTTAGATAGCGGACGGCAGCCGGCATGATCATCGTTCTAGCGATCGAGGCGGCGGTCTCGGCCTCGATATTCAGCTTCGTCGAGTACTGCTCGACTGCAACCTCGAAGCGGGCCTCAAGCTCGCGTTCATTGAGAACGTTGTACTGCTCGAAGACCTGGACTGTCGACTTGGCCACGAGCCATGGCAGCGCATCTGGCGTCGTGCGCAGGTTGGCAAGTCCGCGCTTAGCGGCCTCTTTCTGCCAAGCGTCGGCGTAGCCATCGCCGTCAAAGACGATCCGCTTGTGCGCCTTCCAGGTCTTCTTGATCGTGTCGAGGATCGCGTCCGGGCGCTTCTTGCCCTTCTTCTTTAGGGCCTCAACCTCATCGACCATCATGTCGATCGATTCAGCGACGATCGTGTTTAGCGCCGTGTTGACAAAGCCGAGCGACATGCTCGAACCGAGCGCGCGGAACTCGAACTTGTTGCCCGTAAAGGCGAAAGGCGAGGTGCGGTTGCGGTCGCCGCCATGGAGTGGCAGCGGCGGTAGTACCGGCGTTCCGAGCCCAAGGAAGTTGCCAGCGGCGCTCTCGGCGGCTTTGCCTGACGCGACAGCGTTAAAGGCCCGCTCCAGCTCGCGGCCAAGGAAGATCGAGATGATTGCTGGCGGCGCCTCGTTGGCGCCGAGGCGGTGGTCCTGGCCGACATTTGCGACGCTTGCGCGGAGCAGCTCTTGGTGGCGGTCGACGGCAGCGATCACGGCGACGCAGAAGAACAGGAACTGGATGTTCTCGGCCGGAGTATCGCCTGGCTCGAGCAGGTTCTGGCCGCTATCTGTTCCCATCGACCAGTTGTTGTGCTTACCCGAGCCGTTGACGCCAGCGAACGGCTTCTCGTGCATAAGGCAGACAAGGCCGTAGCGGCGTGCGACGTTCTCGAGCACCTGCATCGTCAGCTGCTGGTGGTCGGAGCCGACGTTCGAGTTTTCGAAGATCGGTGCCAGCTCGTACTGCGACGGGGCGACCTCGTTGTGGCGGGTCTTCACCGGCACGCCGAGTCGCTGGAGCTCGTGCTCGGTTTCAAGCATGCAGGCCAGAACGCGCTCCGGGATTGTTCCGAAGTAGTGCTCGTCGAGCTCGTGACCCTTCGGCGGCTTTGCTCCGAACAGCGTGCGCCCTGTCGTATAGAGGTCGGGGCGCTCGTAGAAGTACTGCTCATCAATTAGGAAGTACTCCTGCTCAGGCCCGACCGTGGTGAAGACGCGCGCAGCAGCCTTGTCACCGAACAGCTTCAGTGCGCGCAGGGCAACGCTTGATAGCGAATCCATCGAGCGCAGGAGTGGTGTTTTGTGGTCGAGCGCTTCGCCGGTCCACGAGACGAATGCGGTCGGGATGCAGAGGACCGAACCGTTCGGGTTCTCGAGGATGAAGGCCGGGGAGGTTGGGTCCCAGGCGGTGTAACCGCGGGCCTCGAAGGTCGCGCGGATGCCGCCGGTAGGGAACGAGGAAGCATCGGGCTCGCCTTGGATCAGCTCCTTGCCGGAGAAGTTTGCAATCGCTGTGCCGTCGCCGACTGGCTCGAAGAACGAGTCGTGCTTCTCGGCCGTCATGTTCGTCAGCGGCTGGAACCAATGGGTGAAGTGGGTTGCACCGTGTTCCATCGCCCATGTGCGCATGGCGTCGGCAACTGCGTCGGCCAAATCGGGCGAGAGCGGCGCGCCGTCGGCGAGCGTCTTCTGGAGCTTGGTGAAAACGGCCTTTGGCAGGCGCTCCTTCTGAGAGGCGAGATTGAAGACGTTCTCGCCATAGATTGCTGCGGCCGACTCTGTGATGTCGGCCTGTCCGCTGCCGTTACCACTGGCGGCCCACTGAGCCGCGGTTACGTTCTGCTGACGAGTTTTTGAGGCCATCTTGATCTCCAGGAATTGTGGTTTTTAGGCCACTCGCGCGAGTGACATTTAACGAGGTTAGACGCGGACTTCGCCGCCAACGTTATCCCGATGTCTAAGTCGAGTGCGGCGCGGTGCTCCCATCTGGCACGCGGCCGTTATCCACAATTGAGAGCAGGCTCGGTCAATCTTTCTACGACGGGCTAATGGAAGTGATGCCCGCAAGTTCGAAACTGGCCTCCAATTCAATCTGGAGGTCCGATGAAGCGCTCCCGCTTAGCAACTGTTTCTCTCGCCAGCCTGATGCTCGCGTTGGCGCTCCCAGCCGTTGCGTCAGCAGACATCTTTGACGCCAAAGGGGTTCCAAACACGGTTGGCATCAACTCGCTATGGGTTTTCCTGGCCGCCTGCCTCGTACTTTTCATGCAGGCCGGGTTTGCGCTTCTTGAGATCGGCTTCTCGCGTGGTAAGAACGCGGGCACGATCGTCGCCAAGATCCTCACGAACTTCTCGATTGCCGCGATTCTCTATTGGGCCGTCGGTTTTGCGCTTGCCTTCGGCGGCGCGAGCGGGAAGATCATTGGTACCGAGGGCTTCTTCCTGCGCGACTACGGCGACCCCTCAACTGCATTTCCGGTGATGGGTTTCTCGGACGCGACGATTGAGTCGAAGTGGTTCTTCCAGTTTGTCTTCTGCGCAGTGTCGCTCGCGATCGTTTGGGGAACAACGCTCGAACGGATCAAGTTCGGCGTTTACGTGATCTTCGCGGTGGTCTTCGCCGGTTTGATCTATCCAATCGCTTCGGGCTGGGTCTTTGGTGGCGGCTGGCTGCAGGCCAACGTTGGTATGCAGGATTTCGCCGGCTCGACGGCTGTGCACCTCGTTGGCGCTACAGCCGGGCTAGCTGTATTGCTGCTGCTCGGTGCGAGGAAGGGCAAATACGACGCTCAGGGGCGGCCGCGAGCAATCCCCGGGCACAACATGCCGCTATTCGGGCTCGGCGTAATTATCCTGCTGCTCGGGTGGTTTGGCTTCAATCCCGGATCGACGCTTGGCGCGATGGACGGGCGCTTCACCGAGGTCGGCCTGGTCACGCTGCTGGCCGCCGGCGCAGGAACGATTGGGGCTCTCTCAGTAAGTTGGCTTAAGACACGGACGATCGACATCGGTATGGCCGGAAACGGCATGATCGGCGCGCTCGTTGCGATCACTGCGCCCTCCGGTTACGTGGCGCCGTGGGCCGGCGTGGTGATCGGGCTGATCGCTGGATTCATCGTTCCACTTGGCGTCTACGCGATCGACAAGCGTTTAGACGATCCCGTCGGCGCGCTAACCGCTCACGGTCTGTGTGGCGTTTGGGGGACGCTCTCTTGCGGCCTTTTCACTTTGCCGATCCTCGCTAAGTACAACGCGGTTGGCGAGGGGGGCTTGTTCTACACCGGCTCGTTCGGCCAGCTCGGAAACCAAGCGATCGGCGTCGCCGTCGTATTTGTCTTCGTCTTCGTGGCTAGTTACGCGACCTTCTGGGTGATCAAGAAGACTTACGGCTTGCGTGTAACAGAAGCCGAAGAAGATGCCGGTCTGGACATCTCCGAGCACGGCATGTATGGCTACCCAGAGCAGTTCATTCCAGCGCCGGAGCTTGTCGGTTACGGCGCGGCCCCCCAGCTCGGTTCGCCGGGCGTATCCTCATAGGCAGCTAAAAGGAGCTTGCGAAATGAAGAAGATTGAAGCGATCATCCGCCATGAAGCATTTGAGCCGATTCGACTGGAGCTACTGGAGCTCGGGTTCCCATCGATGACGGTCCTTGAAGTGAAAGGGTCGGGGCGTCAGAAAGGGATTGTTGAAACCTATCGCGGTGCTGAGCTAACCAATTACCTGCGGCCTAAGGTCCAAATCAATTGCGTCGTTTCAGATGCGGACGTCGAAGCGGTGGTTGAGGCAATCCTCAAGCACGGTCGCACCGGGGCTGTAGGTGACGGCAAGGTGTTCGTGATGCCGGTCGATAACGCTTACCGAGTTCGAACAGGCGAGTCGGGCGAGGATGTCTTGCAGGCTCATCCGGAGGCTGCGGAGGAGATCAAGTAGTTATTGGCGGCTACTGGCCGGTCTGGACGACTTGGCCGGTTGCGGGGTCGACCTTCGAGTCTTGAGGCCGACGCGTCACGTTGACGGTGATCGCGCCGCCAACGGGCGCGCCGTCGGGGCCGACAGCTCGCGCTTTGCCATTTAGGCCTGCTCCGGCACGGTAGGTGAGCGTTCGCGTGCCAGGTTGAGTCGCGCTCAGCGACCAGATGAAGGTGCGCTCAGCCCCAGCCGCCAGCGGCCCTAGCGCCCACGTGTTTACGTAGGCCGTCGTGCCATCGACCGGCCCGAGATTGACCACCCACCATGGGCGGATTGGGTCTGCCAGGCCCGGCTGGCTGCTGCGATAGTTGAGTCCGTTGACGGTCATTGTGATGTCGGGGACCTCGTGCGTACCCGTGTTCTGGACCGTGATTTTCAGCTTTGTCGTCTCGCCCAGGCCCTGTCGTACTGGGAATGAGACCTTTGTGATCGCAACCTGATAATCGCCTGTGGGCTCGCTCGCGTCTTGCGAAGTGCCGGAGCCGCCGCAGCCTACGAGTGAGGCGGGCAGGATCGCTGCCGCCGCGAGGCAGCCAAGCGTGATTTTTGGCAAAGCTGAACCGCTCACGATGGGCGACGCTAGCACAGGAAGGCGGACGTTAGGAGGGCTTCATCAGCGCCAATCTGAGATTGGCGCGAAAGTAGTTTGCGGCTACCCCGCTGGCTGCCGTAACATTCGTTAACTGCGCAAGTCGCGCGGGTTCCTGCAGGGCTAACGGAGGGGGATTGATGGCACGAATTGCAGCCGATCGAACAATCGCTCCGGCGAGGGATTTCTTCGAGCAGGTCGGGGACATGATGATCCTGACCGGTAAGACGATCATCTCCGCGGTTCGGCCTCCGTTCCCGTATGGCGGCGAGTTCATTCTTCAGTTCCTATTCGCGCTGCGGCTCTGTTGGTTTCCGCTGCTGATTTCGACGGTTGCTTTTGGTTACGGTGCCCCTGGCCTGCAGGCGGCCAACTTCCTTGTTCTTTTCGGCGCGCTAGATCGGCTTGGTGGCTTTTTCGTCCTGGCCTCGATCCGCGAGTTTGCGCCGCTCGTGACGGCGATCGTGCTGGCCGGCGTTGCCGGTACGGCGATCACCGCGGATCTTGGCGCGCGCAAGATCCGTGAAGAGCTCGACGCGCTTCAGGTACTCGGCGTCGACCCGGTCAAGAACCTTGTGGTTCCACGGTTTTTGGCGCTGATGCTCGTTACCGGACTGTTCGACATCTACGCGCTGCTCTTCGGCATCTTCGGCGGGATCATCGCGACGCTGGTGTACCACGCTCCGCTCGGTCCGTTCTGGGCGACCTTCTTCACTAACGCGTCGGTGACCGACCTTTGGGGCTCGATCCTCAAATGCACCTGTTACGGGGCGATCATCGCGATCGTCTGCTGCTACAAGGGAATGACTGCGTCCGGCGGTGCCGCTGGCGTTGGTCGCGCCGTCAACCAGGCGGTCGTGATCTCATTTCTCGGGATCTTCGCCTTCAATTACGTCTTTACTCAGACGCTGCTCGCTACTCACCCCGAGATCAACGTGATTCGTTAGGGGGATGAGCGAGCGATGAATCCAAATAGCTGGCTAGCGGTTCCGCGCGATCTACTGATCTCGTTCGGCGAGATCACGAAGTTCTGCAGCACGATCGTGGTCGAGGTCGTCGGCCTCAAGGTGATGAAGTTCTTCGGCGAGGCGCTGCGCCAGTCTGGGATTCTGATTGTCTCCTCGGCGCTGGTGATCTGGGGGCTCGTCTTCATCATCGGCCTGCAGTGCGGAATCGAGGGCGCCTACTTCAACCGTTCTGTCGGTTCGCCGGCCTATGCAGGTGTCTTCGCGGCCTGGTGCGACCTGCGCGAGCTGGTCCCATACGCCTTCGGCTACATGATGGCGGCCAAGGTCGGTACCGGAATCGTCGCCGAGATCGGCTCGATGCGAATCACCGAAGAGATCGACGCGCTCGAAGTGATGGGGATCGACTCGATGACCTTCCTCTGCGCGACGCGCCTGCTGGCCGCATGGATGGTGCTGCCATTCCTCTACATCTCGGCTGTTGGAGCTGGTTTTGCCGCCAGTTATCTAGCTGTCGTGATCCAAATCGGGGAGGTTTCGCAGGGCGGATACTCGCTGATCTTCTGGCAGTTCCAAAACCCTCCCGACCTCTTATTCAGCGCCATCAAGGCGATGACAATGGCAACCGTGATTGTGCTCGTTGGCTGTTACTACGGCTACACGGCGAGCGGCGGTCCCGTTGGGGTGGGAACAGCAACCGCCAAGTCAATGGTTCTAAACATCGTGCTTGTGCATCTGATCGGGATGCTCGGCACGCAGCTCTTCTGGGGCGCAAACCCGCGAGCACCAATCGGAGGTTAGGCGATGTCGGAAATTGAGAATGATGATCAAGGGCAGGCGCTAGAGCCGGCTGATCGGGTAAAGGTCGTGAAGGAGGCCGCGCCTGGCGGCGAAGAGGAGTACCGCTGGCACACCGGTTTGAACCGGCCCACGGGCGTGCCGGACGCGATTGAATTCATCGATGTGCACAAGGCCTTCGGTCGTAACAAGATTCTCAAGGGGCTCAACCTTGGGCTGCCGGAGGGCAAGATCTCGATGATCCTCGGGCCGTCAGGCACAGGTAAGTCGGTCTGCATCAAGCACATGGTTGGCTTGCTCTACCCAGACGACGGCGACGTGCTCGTCCACGGCGAATCGGTTCCCAACTTGCGCGATGAAGAGCTATTTGAGATGCGCAAGAAGTTTGGGGTGCTGTTTCAGGACGGCGCGCTCTTCGGATCGATGAACCTGCTCGACAACGTTGCGTTCCCGCTGCGCCAGCACACCGACAAGAGCGAGGACGAGATCATGGGGATCGTCAATGCTCGCCTAGCTGAAGTCGGTCTCACCGAGGCCGGCGACAAGATGCCAAATGAGCTCTCCGGCGGCATGCGCAAACGGGCCGGCTTTGCTCGCGCCCTCGTTCTAGACCCAGACATCGTCCTTTTCGACGAGCCTGACTCTGGCCTCGACCCTGTCCGTACGGCGCTGCTCTGCGAGCTGATTCAGGAGATTCACAAGGAAAACGGCGGCGCCTACACGGTAATCACGCACGACATCATGAGTGCGCGGCGCGTCGCTGAGTACATCGCTGTGCTTTGGCGGGGGAGGATCGTCGAGGCTGGGCCGGCCGAGGAACTTTTCAACTCTGATAACGACTTCGTGCGGCAGTTCCTCTCCGGTGCCGCTCAAGGCCCGCTGGGGATGGAGTAGGCCTATCAACGACTGGCCGACATGGATGACGGCAGGCGGACGGGCATGAAGCCGGCTCGCATAGTGACGCTGCTCATAGCGGCGGTAGCTGTCGTGCTCGTAGTCGTGGTCGTTTTCGGCGGTAGCTCAAACCCGACTTACGTCCTGACGTTCGAGACTGCAGGCCAGCTCGTCAACGACAACGATGTTCAGGTCGGGGGGCGGCGAGTCGGCAAGGTCACCGACATTCGGCTCACGGCCAACAATCAGGCCAACGTGACGATCGAGGTTGAGGCGCCGTACTCACCGCTCCACGAGGGTACGACGGCGATCATGAGGGCGACCTCGCTGTCTGGCGTAGCGAACCGCTACATCGCGCTCACGCCGGGGCCTCAGAACGCTCCGCTGATTGCCGACGGCGAGACGATTCCGGTCGATAAGACAACGACGATCGTTGATCTCGATCAGCTCTTCAACACGCTTAACCCGCCGACCACGAAGGGGCTCGCTCAAGTCATTCAAGGTTTTGGTACTTGGTACCGCAACCGCGGTGTTGACGCGCGCAGGGGCCTGCCTTATCTCTCACCTTCCCTGAATGCCACGATCGGCTTGATCGAAAAGCTCAACAGCAATCAGCAGACGCTCACGCAGTTTGTCCAGAACACATCATCTGTCGTTGGCGTCCTTGCGGCGAAAGGCCCGACGCTGACCGAGCTAGTGAGCAATGCCAACACAAGTCTCGGCGCGATCGGCGATGAGAACGCGTCGCTGGCCGAGGCGCTCCAATACCTGCCGCAGACGCTGCGCAGGGGCAGCACGACGTTCGTCAATCTGCGCACGACTCTTGGAGCAGTTGACCAACTTGTTGCCGCTTCAAAACCTGCGACCAAGAACCTTGCTCCGTTCCTCGCCGATCTTTACCCGTTGCTCACCCAGGCCAAGCCGACGATTACAGACCTTGCTCTGACGGTCAGCAAGCCCGGGGCGAACAACGATTTCACCTCGCTGATGCAGAACGCCCCAGCGCTGAATAGCGGCGCCCAGAGCGCTTTCCCCGCGTCGATCGCAGCGATCAACGATTCGCTCCCGACGCTCTCGTTCGCGCGGCCGTACACGCCTGAGCTGGTCGGCTTCTTCAGGGACTTTGGCGAGAGCACGGCTAACTACGACGCCAACGGACATTATGCGCGAGCGTCACCGGCATTTGGTGCGTTTAACTACAACGGCTCCTCGCTCGACTATCTCGGCGTTAATCGCGACGTTTGGGAGCAGAACGGCCCGACGATCGTGCCTCGCTGTCCTGGCGCGGCCACGCAGGCGCCGCCGGACGGTAGCGCCCCATGGCAGGCTAACTACGTCTATCCGGCCGGTTCGACGCCAGTTCCGCTCAACTGCAACCCGGCAATTGTGCCGCCAGGGAGCTGGTAGCGGTGAAGCGCTTAATCGCCATCGCAGTTGCCTGCTGTGCAGGGCTGGTTTTGATCGTGGTCGCCACCGGTTCGGGCAACGACGGCGCCTACCGCGTCCGCGCGATCTTCAATAACGCTGCGTTCGTCATTCCAGGTATGGACGTGAAGATCGCCGGCGTGCGGGTCGGTTCGATCGAATCGCTAGACCTGACAGACGACCACAAAGCTGCGGTGGTTCTCAACATCGAAAACCCCAATTACCACGACTTCCGTCAGAACGCGTTCTGTCGGATCCGCCCGCAGTCGCTTATC
>Ga0194052_1001437_pt1 | contig 13814 bp, 12 predicted proteins | sample SepL226m_MetaG_FD_160117 | JGI IMG/M metagenome (GOLD analysis project Ga0194052, IMG submission 160117) | Anoxic zone freshwater microbial communities from boreal shield lake in IISD Experimental Lakes Area, Ontario, Canada - Sep2016-L227-6m | ecosystem: Environmental > Aquatic > Freshwater >... | reverse complement strand
GAAGCAAAGGCGCGGTCGAATTTGTCGTAATGCTTTTCGTCCTTCACCAGGGTGGTGCGGCTAAGGTAGTAGAAGTCATCGATTCGGTAGCCTCTGGCCTCGGACTCATCGTCAGGCTCGGGCGTGTTGGGTCCGACCACGCCTTCCTTCAGGGCTTCGAGCAGCGTCAGGTATTCCTTCACCGACACCGGCAGTTTGGCCGAGCGCAGGGTATAGAAAAAGTCGATCAACATGCGCGCGCTCCGCTCAACGTGGCTTGTCCAGCAGGTACAGCAACTGCGCCTTGGCTTCGGGCCATTCACCGCTGCGCATGCTGTACATGACGGTGTCGCGCACCGTGCCGTCGCGGCGCAGCGCGTGGCCGCGGATCACGCCGTCCTTTTTGGCACCGAGCCGCTCGATGGCGGCTTGCGACGCAAAGTTGAAGTTGTCGGTACGCCAGCCCACGACCTGGCAGCCCAGGGTTTCGAAGGCATGGGTCATCAGGAGCAGTTTGGCAACCGAATTGACGTGCGTGCGCTGGCAGCGTCTGGCGTACCAGGTCCAGCCGATCTCGACGCGGCTGACCGCTGGAATAATGTCGTGGTAGCTGCTGCAGCCCAGCACGGTGCCGGTGTTCGCCTCCCGCACGGCGAAGGCAAAGCGGTTACCGGCTTCGCGCATGGCCAGCGCGTCCTCGATGTACTTGCGGGTTTGCTCGGGCTCGGGCACGGACGTGACGCGCAGCTTCCACAACTCACCGTCGGCTGCAGCGGCGCGCAGGCCCGCCTCATGGTTCAGGTCCAGCGGCTCGAGCAGGACACCGCGCCCACTCAGGGTGACCGGTTCAATGTAAGCCATCGATCTGCTCCCCGGTTCAACGGTTGTGACGTTGCATGAACACCAGTTTTTCGAACAGGGTCACATCCTGCTCATTCTTGAGCAGGGCGCCCACCAGCGGGGGTACTGCAACCTTGTCGTCCTTGGTTTGCAGCGCTGCAAGGGGAATGTCTTCGGCCAGCAGGAGTTTGAGCCAATCGAGCAACTCGCTGGTGGAAGGTTTCTTCTTCAGACCCGGCAGGTTGCGCACGTCGTAAAAGGTCTTCATGGCGGCGCTCAGCAGTTCCTGCTTCAGGCCCGGGAAGTGCACGTCCACGATGCTCTTCATGGTGTCAGCGTCGGGGAACTTGATGTAATGGAAGAAGCAGCGGCGCAGGAAGGCGTCAGGCAGCTCCTTCTCGTTGTTGGAAGTGATGAAGACCAGCGGCCGGTTCTTGGCCTGGATCAGCTCGCGCGTCTCGTAGCAATAGAACTCCATGCGGTCGATTTCACGCAGCAGGTCGTTCGGGAACTCGATGTCGGCCTTGTCAATCTCGTCGATCAGCAGCGCCACTTGATGCTCTGCCGTGAAGGCCTGCCACAAAACGCCCTTCATGATGTAGTTGTGGATATTCTTGACGCGCTCGCCGCCATCAATGTCGGAGAGCTGGGAGTCGCGTAGACGGCTCACGGCGTCGTATTCGTAGAGGCCCTGCTGAGCCTTGGTGGTGGACTTGATGTGCCATTGCAGCAGCGGCATGTTCAGCGCGCCCGCCACCTCTTCGGCCAGCATGGTCTTGCCGGTGCCGGGTTCGCCCTTGACCAGCAAGGGGCGCTTGAGGGTGATGGCGGCGTTGACCGACAGCATGAGGTCCTCGGTAGCGACGTAGTTTTGTGTACCTTTGAATTTCATTTTTGTGGCTTGCTGGAAAAGCGGCGTTAAGTGGGTGAGAGATGGCGAAGTGGGCAGATTTTGATCTGTCGCAAATCCTGATCGATTGTCGCCCCAAAAGCGTCGCGATTCTGCTAGCAAGGTGGGGTGGCTTTGTCGCTTGCGTGACCGGCGCGGCTCTCAGGACTCCCGGCGCAGCGCGGGGAACAGGATGACATCGCGGATGCTGGCGCTGTCGGTCAGCAGCATCATCAGACGGTCCAGGCCGACACCGCAGCCGCCCGTCGGAGGCATGCCGTATTCCAGGGCGCGGATGAAGTCGTGGTCGTAGTACATGGCTTCGTCATCACCTTCATCTTTGGCTGCTACCTGTTCCTGGAAGCGCCTGGCTTGCTCCTGGGCATCGTTGAGTTCGGAAAAGCCGTTGCCAAATTCGCGGCCTGTGATGTAGAGCTCGAAGCGTTCGGTGACGCCGGGTTTGTGGTCACTGGCGCGGGCCAGCGGTGAAATCTCAATCGGGTGCTCGCAGATGAAAGTGGGCTGCCAGAGCATTTCTTCCACGGTTTCTTCGAAATACATCACCTGCAGGCTGGGCAGGGAACGAATCGACAGTTTGTTCTTTTCCTCGGTCAGACCGAGTTTGCGCAGGGCGTTGATGAGCCAGGCCGGGTTGTCCACCTTGCGCTGGCTGCTGCCCTCCAGGTTTTGACCGGCTTCGGTGTGCTTGCAGATCGCTTCAACAATCGTCAAGCGCTCAAAGGGTTGGCTCAGGTCCACATCCCGGCCGCCATAGCTGAGCTGCAATGTGCCTCTGGAGCGCTGCGCGGTATCACGGATCAAGGCTTCGGTGAAGGTCATCAGGTCCTGGTAGTCCCAATAGGCAGCGTAAAACTCCATCATGGTGAACTCGGGGTTGTGGCGTACCGAGATGCCTTCGTTGCGAAAACTCCGATTGATCTCGAAGACGCGCTCAAAGCCGCCGACGATCAGGCGCTTGAGATAGAGCTCGGGTGCAATGCGCAGAAACATCTGCTGGTCCAGGGCATTGTGGTGCGTCGTGAAGGGTTTGGCATTGGCACCGCCGGGGATGGGGTGCAGCATGGGGGTTTCCACTTCCAGGAAATCGTGCGCCACCATGAACTCGCGCACGCCGCTCAGGGCACGGCTGCGCGCTACAAAGCGTGCCCGCGTGGTCTCGTCTGTCATCAGGTCAACGTAGCGCTGGCGGTACTTCTGTTCCTGGTCGGCCATGCCGTGGAACTTGTCGGGCATGGGACGCAGACTCTTGGTCAGGAGGCGCAGGCTGCTGGCGTGAATCGAGAGCTCGCCGGTGCGGGTCTTGAAGACCTTGCCTTCGGCGGCGACGATGTCGCCCAGATCCCAGTGCTTGAAGCTGGCGTACAGGTCGGCACCAATGTCATCGGCCTTGATGTAGATCTGGATCCGGCCGCTGCTGTCCTGCAGCGTGGCAAAGCTGGCCTTGCCCATCAGGCGTTTGAGCATCATGCGCCCAGCCACCTTGGCAACAGAGCCCTGTTCGATCAGGGCTTCGGGGGTTTGGCCGGCATGCGCGGCGAACAGGTCGGCGGCATGGTCGGAGGGTTTGAAATCGTTCGGGAAGGCCGGACCTTTGCCCTCGGCTTCGCTCTGGCGGATCGCCTTGAGTTTTTCCTGGCGTTCAAGAAGGAGCTGGTTTTCGTCCTGGGGGGCTGGGGCAGTGTTGTGGTCAGACATGGAAGGCGCAAAGGGTGATGGCAAGCCCCGATTTTAAGTCTCGCTATGATGCGAGCAGACCAATACCCCTATTCATGCTCTACCAGATCGTTTCACTGTTGCTTGAAGTTGCCACCAGCGTGCTCGCCGGCGCCTGCCTGCTGCGACTTTATATGCAGTACCAGCGCATTCCGATGTCGGTACGGTCGGGCAACCCGCTGGGGCGCTTTGTCTTTGCCTTGACGGACTGGCTGGTGTTGCCGCTGCGACGGCTGGTGCCGGCGCTGGGGCGCTGGGACACGGCCAGCCTGCTGGCAGCCTTTCTGCTGGAACTGACGCAGTTTCTGCTGCTCTGGTTGCTCGCCGGCGCACGGGGTGGCCTGATCGTGATTCCGGTTCTGGCCGGCTTTGGCTTGCTGCGGCTGGTGATTTCAGCGCTCACCGGACTGGTGATTGTTTATGCCGTTTTGTCCTGGGTGCCGACCCAGTCGAGCATCTCGGACGTGATCGAGCGGCTTTGCGCGCCGCCATTGAAGCCCATCCGGCGTCTGCTGCCGCTGGTTGGGGGCGTCGACCTGTCGCCGCTGGTGTTGCTGGTGCTGCTGCAGATTGTCGGCATCGTGCTGGGCAGCCTGCAGGCGCTGGCACTGCAGGTCGGCTGAGTCGAAGCTAGTTCATCGCGTCGGCGGGTTGGCGCTGCAGAATCGCCAGCGTGCTGGCAATCGTCTTGCGCAACTCGCGGCGGTCACAAATCAGATCGATGGCGCCTTTGGTTTGTAAAAACTCCGCGCGCTGAAAGCCTTCGGGCAGGGCCACCCGCATGGTGGACTCGATGACGCGTGGGCCGGCAAAGCCGATCAGCGCCTTGGGCTCGGCAATTACCACGTCGCCCAGAAAGGCGAAACCGGCGCTGACGCCGCCCATGGTCGGGTCGGTCAGGACACTGATGAAAGGCAGGCCTTTTTTGGCCAGCCGCGTGAGCGAAGCATTGGTCTTGGCCATTTGCATCAGGCTCAGCAGCCCTTCCTGCATGCGCGCGCCGCCGGTCGAGGTGAAGCAGACAAAAGGCACTTTCTGTTCGATGGCGCTGTGCACGCCGCGCACGAAACGCTCGCCCACGACCGAACCCATGCTGCCGCCCATGAACTCGAATTCAAAGCAGGCGGCCACCAGTGCGATGCCGTGCACGGCACCACCCATGACGACCAGCGCATCCGTTTCGCCGGTGCTTTCCATGGCTTCCTTCAGGCGCTCGGGGTATTTGCGGCTGTCCTTGAACTTGAGCGCATCGACGGGCAATACTTCCTGACCGATCTCGAAGCGGCCCTCGTTGTCCAGAAACGCATTGAGCCGAGCGCGCGCGCCAATCCGATGGTGGTGACTGCAACTCGGGCAGACGTTCTGGTTCTGCTCCAGGTCGGTTTTGTAAAGCACGGTTTCACAGCTTGGGCATTTGATCCACAGCCCTTCGGGCACGCTGCGTCGATCGGCCGGGTCGGTGTGCTGGATCTTGGGCGGTAGCAGTTTTTCGAGCCAACTCATGGGGTTTCCTTAACGCGGGGTAACGACTGCTTGGTGCAGGCTGTCAGTTTAAGTTATGAATCCAGTGCCGTGCGGATTTCACGCAGGAAGCGCTGGGCGACGGCGCCTACCTGCTCCCTGGGTTGCTGCTCAATCAACTGGATGATTTTGCTGCCGATCACGACGGCGTCGGCAACTTTGCCTATGGCGCATGCGGTGGCGGCGTCCCGTATGCCAAAACCGACACCCACCGGAATGCTGACATGCTGGCGGATGCGCGGCAGCATGGCGGCGACGGCATCGGTGTCGAGCGTGCCGGCACCTGTCACGCCCTTGAGCGAGACGTAGTAAACATAGCCGCTGGCCACCGCCGCAACCTGGCACATGCGCTCGTCGGTGCTGGTGGGCGCCAGCAGGAAGATCAGGTCCAGGCCGTGCGCTTTGAGCTCGGCAGCAAAGCCAACGCATTCTTCCGGAGGGTAGTCAACGATCAGCACACCGTCAACGCCGGCCTGCGCCGCGTCCGCCACAAAGGCGCTCTTGCCATCATGGCGATCGTGCTTCTGGTTGTAGCGTTCCACCGGATTCGCGTAACCCATCAGGACCACCGGCGTGGCCTTGTCGGTCTCGCGAAAAACGCGCACCATGGCCAGTACTTGCACCATGCCTACGCCGGCCGCCAGCGCCTTGTCGCCGGCCTTTTGAATCACCGGGCCGTCGGCACTGGGATCGGAAAACGGTACGCCCAGTTCAATGACATCGGCACCGCCGGCGACCATCGCGTGCATCAACTCGGGCGTGACATCTGAAAAAGGAAAGCCGGCCGTCACATAAGGAATGAGCGCCTTGCGGCCGCTGGCCTGGAGCTGGCCGAAGGTGGCGGCGATGCGGCTCATTGCGGCGCCTTCACGATGGTCTGGCCACCCTTGACGGCTTGGCCGGTACAACTTGGGCGACAGTAGAAGTCGGCGTGGGAGAGATCTGCCACGGTACCTATGTCCTTGTCGCCGCGCCCGGACAGATTGACCAGAATGGACTGGTCGGCGCGCATGGTTTTAGCCAGCTTCATGGCATAGGCCACGGCGTGGCTTGATTCGAGCGCTGGAATGATGCCCTCGGTACGGCACAGGTAGTGAAAGGCCTGCAGGGCTTCCTGGTCCGTGATGCCCACGTACTCAGCGCGACCGATGTCCTTGAGAAAGGCGTGTTCCGGCCCGACGCCGGGGTAGTCCAGCCCGGCGCTGATGCTGTGTGTTTCCGTGACCTGTCCGTTGTCGTCCTGCAGCACGTAGGTGCGATTGCCATGCAGCACGCCCGGGCTGCCACGTTGCAGCGAGGCCGAGTGCCGACCCGAGTCGATGCCTTCACCGGCCGCCTCGACACCGATCAGGCGCGTCTCGGCGTGGTTGATGTAGGGGTAAAAAATGCCCATGGCATTGCTGCCGCCGCCAACGCAGGCCACGACCGCATCGGGTTGCGCATTGGAGCAGCCTTGCGAGCGCAACATCTCTGGCATTTGCACCAGGCACTCGTTGCCGATGACGCTCTGGAAGTCGCGCACCATCATCGGGTAGGGATGCGGGCCGGCTACCGTGCCGATGATGTAGAAGGTGTTATCGACATTGGCCACCCAGTCGCGCATGGCCTCGTTCAGTGCGTCCTTGAGCGTGCGGCTGCCGCTATCCACCGGGACGACGCTGGCACCCAGCAGTTTCATGCGGTAGACATTGGGGCTTTGGCGCTTGACGTCTTCACTGCCCATGTAGACCACGCACTGCAGCCCGTAGCGGGCACAGATGGTGGCCGTTGCCACACCGTGCTGGCCGGCACCGGTTTCGGCAATCACGCGCGGCTTACCCATGCGTTTGGCCAGCATCGCCTGGCCGATGGTGTTGTTGATCTTGTGGGCGCCGGTATGGTTCAGGTCTTCGCGTTTCAGGAAGATCTGGGCGCCGCCTTGTTCACGGCTCATGCGGGCGGCGTGATAGACCGGCGACGGACGACCGACGAAGTGGGCCAACTCGTTGTTGAACTCTGCCACGAAGGCAGGGTCATGCTGGTAACGGGCGTAGGCGTCTTTCAGTTCGCTGATGGCGAAGGTCAGCGTCTCCGAGACGAAACTGCCTCCGTAAATTCCGAAGTGACCACGCGGGTCAGGTTGTTGGTAGGGGTTCATGCTTGGTCGGCGGCACGCACGGCGGCCACAAATTGGTGGATCTTTTCGGGGTCCTTCAGACCCTTGTTGCCGGGGCCTGAGTATTCGACACCCGAGCTCACATCGACGGCCAGGCTAAGACAGCGTGGTCGCAGTTGCAAGATGCCGTCGCCCACGTTTGCAGCGCTGAGCCCACCACTCAAGACGAGGTGAGCGTTGACGTTTGGAGGCAGCAGTGACCAATGGAATGTTTGTCCCGAACCACCATACCCGTCGACCTGTGCGTCGAGCAGGATAGCCTGGGCTCCTGAGTAATCGAGTGCGTATTTTACGAGATCAAACTGCTGCGCGGATGGCCCCGTCGGTATGCGTGCGACGCGCAGATAGGGGTGCTTTCCGCCTTGGCTTGCCGCCAGACACTGGCTGGGTGATTCGTCGCCATGGAATTGCAGGGTGGCGCCAGGGATGGCGGCGCAGGCCTCAGCTATTGTGTGCGCCGTCTCGTTGACAAAAAGCAGGACCGGCGTCACAAAGGGCGGCAAACGCGCAGCCAGCTCAGCGGCGCGACCAATGGATACGTGGCGCGGACTCTTCTCATACAGCACAAAGCCCAGGGCATCGACGCCGGCCGCCACAGCGGCGTCCACATCGGCCTCGCGTGTCAGTCCGCAGATCTTGATTCGGGTTCTTGCGTTCACGGCAATCCATCAAAAGCAGCGGTTCGCTCGGGCAGACCCCAATGGGCGGCGTAGCGCGGCCCCAGAAAATACAGACCATCCGGGGAAAAGGTGGGGGCGGCGGCGTCCCGATCGCGCTTGAGCAGGACCTCTTGCAGCCACTGCGGCGGCTGCTTGCCCTGGCCAACCAGCAGCAGACAGCCCAGGATGTTGCGAATCATGTGATGCAAGAAGGCGTTGGCTTCGAAGTCGAAGCGCCAGTAGGCACCGCGCCGGGTGATATCAATCGACTGCAAGGTTTTCACCGGCGACAAGGCTTGACAGGCAGAGGCACGAAAGGAAGTGAAATCATGTTCGCCCATCAGGTGCCGGGCGGCTTGCTGCATGGCGCCGAGGTCCAGCGGTGTAAAGACCCAGCCGACGCGGCCATGGTCGATGCTGGGGCGCACGGGTGACTCCAGCAACACATAGGCATAGCGGCGGGACAGGGCGCTGGAGCGACAGTGAAACTCATCGGGTACCGGATGTGCCCATTGGACCGCGATGTCGCGTGGCAGGAACGAGTTGGTACCGCGCACCCAGGAGGAAGTCGTGCGATCGAGTCGGGTGTCGAAATGGACGACCTGCATCAAGCCGTGCACGCCGGCATCGGTGCGACCGGCGCACAGGGTTGACACCTTGTGCGCGCTGAACTTGCCGAGCGCCAACTCGAGTCGATCCTGGATGGTTTGCCCGGACAACTGGCTCTGCCAGCCCTGATAGGCCTGGCCGTTGTAGCTGATGCCAAGTGCCAGGCGCACGTTACGATCACAGCGACGGAAGATCGCTCAAAGCTTTTTTCGCCTTGAGCTGGATGTCACCCGAGGCTTCTGCAATGACTTCTTCGATCAGGGTGCGCGCACCGTCGATGTCGCCGATGGCGAGGAATTCTTCTGAAAGTTCCAGCTTGGTTGCCAAGGGATCTTGCGCTTTGGCTGGTTCAGCACTGGCATCAGATTCGATCTCGTCTCCCAAATCAAGCGAGAGCGAGCCGAGGTCAAATTCCAGCATGCCGAAATCCTGTGCCGGCGCTGCTTTTGCTTCGGGCACAGGCTTGTGGAGGGCGTCCGAAAGCGCAGCAGGGGTCGTTGTGGCAACGCTGGCGCTTGTTTCACCTTCGGCAGGGGCTGGCTCGTCATCGAGGGAAAAGTCCAGATCCAGATCGAGATCCATCCCAGCGCTGGCCTGGATTGCTGTGCCCTGCGGGCTGACACCAGCATCGCTACCTGGTCGGGTGGTGCTGTCTTCCAGCGGGGCGGGAATGGAGGGTTTGCCCTCGGCCTCGGCGGGCTGCCAGCCTGGCAGGTAGCGCGGATTGCCCGGGTCAATGCTCAGACCGAGTTCGCGTATGCGTTGCCATTCCGGGCTGTCGCTGTCGGTCAACCTGAAAGCTTTCGCAGCGACGTGCTGAAACGATTTGATGTCACGTCGTTTGGCAAAGAGTTCGAGCAATTTCTGGTGAATGGCAATGCGCTGTGGCGTCGCACGCAACGCGTCCTTCAGGATTTCCTCGGCCTGCAAATCGCGTCCATAAGCCAGATAGACGTCGGCTTCGGCTACCGGGTCGACGTCGTCAGCGCCAACGTCAACGTCAACGTCAACGCTTTCAAGCTGGCTGGGAGAGGAGACCATGGATGAGCCGGCTTCGGCGCCGCGATTCGTGTCCACGTTCTGTCCACCGCCGACTGCAAAGTAGCCGTCCGGGCGCCCCTGGTTTTCGATCATGGCGCTGTCAGAGGGCTGTTCATTCTTGCGTTGACGAGATCGGTAGATGCCAAGAATTGCCAGCAATCCAAGCAGAGCGGCCCCGGCGACGGGGAGATAGGGATTTTCAAACAGACTCTCGAATACGCTCGCTTGCGGCTTGGGCGCCACAGGCGGCGCCACCTTGACGCTGCTTGCGCTGCTGCTTGGTGACGACGCACCGGTACTGGCTTGTTGCGCAACTGCTGCACTTGCCGCACTCACGGCAGACGCTGCAGGTGCCGCTGTTGCCGCCGCGCTCGATGCCGTACCAAGTTTCCCAAGGTCACTGATGTTCTTGGCTATTTCTGCTGCGCGGTCCGCGGTGTCCTTGGTGCTGCGTTCCTTGGCCAGCTTGTCCTCAGCAGAGATCTTGTCGATCGCAGCTTTGGACAATGTCAACTTGTCCGGCGCTGTCGCAATGGACTTTTTTTCTTCGACCCTCGCCTCGATGGCGCCGGCGGCGAGGCGCTCTGTCACGATCAGGGGTGTATCAGGCGCGGCGAGCGCAAGCTTTCGACGGAATTCATTGAAGTCCCTGCTTTGCGCAACAATCAATTGCGTCGCTTGGGTGGCCGGCGTGCTCGCTGCCTGATCTGCTGTAGGAACGTTGAGGATGGCCCCAGCCTTGATGCGGTTGACGTTGTCGCCCATGAACGACGCGGGATTGGCACGCAGCAGCGCGACCAGCATCTGATCAAGGGAAACATTGTCGGGTCGGGTGGCGGCAGCAATCCTGCTCGCGGTGTCACCCGGCTTGACGCTGATCCTGGTAGCGCTGGCTGGCGGCACGAGTGCGACCGGCGCGCGTGCCGCCGCGGGTGCGGCTGCCCTGAGGGGTTCAGGCGCTGCTTTGGCGCTGGCCGCGGGGGGCGCTGCAGCCGGAGTCGGGGTCGGAGCTGCGGCAGGACGGGGCGGATTGACAACGGGCTGTGGGCTGATCTGTGCTGGCGTTGGTGCGACTGCCGCAGTGGTGCGCAGATTGGGCGGGTCAAACAGGAGCGTGTAGTCCCGCACAATGCGACCGCTGGACCACCTTGTCTCCAGAATCAGGTCGACAAAGGGATCGCTGATGACGCGCTCGCCGCTCAAGCGAATATAGGCTCGCCCATCGGAGCGTCTCTGCAGGCTGGCCTGCAAACCTGCCAGGGCTGCGTTGTAGTCGAGTCCTGCGGCCTTGAAGCTTTCCGGTGACGCAACCGAGGGTTGCAAAGAGGCGGCTTCCTCGGCATTGATGTCGAGTAGATCAACTTCTGCACGCAAAGGCTCACCCAGCGCCGACTGGACCGTGATACGGCCAAGCGACAAGGCCATGGCACTGGAGCCCCACAGTCCGCACAAGGCCGCCGCCGCGACAGCGACTTGATGCCAGCGATGTGATTTAGCAATCAATTGGTGGACTCCGTAGTTCAGACTGCTGCAATAGCGACTTCATGTTCCGAAACAAGGCCTCGATACTCAAAATTGGAAGCAGACCATAACATATCTGGCACTTGCGTCAACCCCGGCTCAGGCCGCCAGCAAGACGCGCAGCATGCGACGCAGGGGCTCTGCGGCACCCCACAGGAGCTGGTCGCCAATCGTAAAGGCACCGACGTACTCCGGTCCCATCGCAAGTTTGCGGATCCGTCCCACCGGGATTCCCAGTGTTCCTGTTACGGCGACCGGGGTCAGATCGCGCAGACTGGCCTCGCGTGTGTTGGGCACGACCTTGACCCAGGCGTTGTCGGCAGCGATCAGGGCTTCGATGTCAGCCGTCGGCACGTCCTTCTTGAGTTTGAAGGTCAGAGCCTGGCTGTGGCAGCGCATCGCGCCGACCCGAACACAGAAGCCGTCCACCGGGACTGCGGCGGTACCGAAGCCCGGGCCTTGTCCCAAAATCTTGTTGGCTTCCGCGCCAGCCTTCCACTCTTCGCGGCTGATGCCGTTGCCCAGGTCTTTGTCAATCCACGGAATCAGGTTGCCGCCCAGCGGTACACCGAAATTGGCCGTCTCTGCGCTGCTGAGTGACTGTTGCTTGGCCAGCACTTTGCGGTCTATTTCGAGAATGGCCGACTTCGGATCGTCGAGCAGGGCTTTGACCTCTGCGTTGAGTGTTCCGAATTGGGTCAGCAATTCGCGCATGTGTTGGGCGCCACCACCCGAGGCGGCCTGGTAAGTCATGCTGGTCATCCATTCGACCAGGCCCGCCTTGTAGAGAGCTCCGACGCCCATCAACATGCAACTGACCGTGCAATTGCCGCCGATCCAGTTATTGCCGCCTTTGGACAGTGCATTCTGGATGACCGGCATGTTGACCGGGTCCAGGATGATGACGGCGTCTTCCTTCATGCGCAAGGTTGAGGCGGCGTCAATCCAGTGTCCGTTCCAGCCGCTGGCACGCAGTTTGGGGAAGACTTCGGTGGTGTAGTCGCCACCCTGTGCGCTGATGATGATGTCGCACTTCTTCAGTGCTTCGATGTCAAAGGCGTCCTTCAGCGCGGTCTGATTCTTGGCCTGCGCGGGTGCCTTGCCACCGGCGTCAGAACTGGAAAAGAAGACGGGTTCGATCAAGTCAAAATCGCCCTCGGATTGCATGCGGTCCATCAAGACCGAACCGACCATGCCGCGCCAGCCTACGAGACCGACCAGATTACCAATTTTCTTCATGTTGCTCTTTCAAATGGTTGGAATTACGAAATCAAAAATCACAGGGCCTTGACCACGGCAGCGCCCATTTCCTGGGTGTTCACCCTCGTGGTGCCAGCGCTAAAGATATCGGCGGTGCGAAGCCCCTGCGCCAGCACCGATTTGACGGCCACTTCAATTCGATCGGCCGCGGCGGGCTGCTTCAGACTGAAGCGCAGCATCATTGCGGCACTCAAAATAGTCGCCAGGGGGTTGGCTATGCCTTGGCCTGCGATGTCCGGGGCACTGCCGTGACTGGGCTCGTACAAGCCCTGGCTGCTGGAATTCAAACTTGCCGATGGCAGCATGCCGATGGAGCCGGTCAGCATCGCCGCTTCGTCGCTGAGTATGTCGCCAAATATATTGCCTGTCACCACGACGTCGAATTTTTTGGGCGCGCGCACCAGTTGCATGGCGGCGTTGTCCACATACATGTGATCGAGTTGCACATCCGGATATTGCTGGCCGACCTCGGTCACCACATCCTTCCAGAACTGGAACGTTTCCAGGACGTTGGCTTTGTCCACGCTGGTCACGCGGCCGGATCGCTTGCGGGCCGCCTGGAATGCCACGTGGGCAATGCGCTCAATTTCAGGGCGTGAATAGCGCATCGTGTCAAACGCTTCCTCGGTTCCGGGGAAGTGCCCGTCGGTGGCGATGCGCCGGCCTCGTGGCTGGCCAAAATAGATGTCGCCGGTGAGTTCGCGAATGATCAGGATGTCCAGACCGGCCACAAGCTCGGGCTTGAGGCTGGAAGCGTCGACCAGTTGTTCATAGCAGATGGCCGGTCGGAAATTGGCAAACAAGCCGAGGTTCTTGCGCAGGCCGAGGATGGCCTGTTCAGGACGCAGGCTGCGTTCGAGCTTGTCGTATTTCCAGTCGCCCACGGCGCCAAACAGCACCGCGTCCGCCTCTTTGGCCAGTTTCAGGGTGGCCTCTGGCAGGGGATGGCCGTAGGCTTCGTAAGCGGCGCCGCCTACCAAGGCGGTTTCCATCTCGAACTTCAGGTCGAGGGCGCCCAGCACCTTGACCGCCTCCGCCACAATCTCGGTGCCGATACCATCACCCGGCAATACTGCAATTTTCATGGTCAGACTAAATCTTTCGAACGGTTAAGGACAGAACTGGGAAAGCATTTTGATTGGAGGCTAGGCCAGCAAGGTACGGGTCAGCCACGGCTTTTGCGCGAGGCGTTGTGCCTCAAACGTCTTGATTTTTTCGGCGTGGCGCAAGGTCAGGCCAATGTCGTCAAAGCCGTTGAGAAGGCAGTACTTGCGAAAGGCCTGGACCTCAAACGCCAACTCGGCGCCATCCGGTTTGATGACCCTTTGACGTTCCAGGTCGATGGTCAAACTGTAACCAGGGAAGGCGGCTGTTTCGTCAAACAACTGGTTGACTTGAGCTTCGCTCAGGACAATCGGCAACAAGCCATTCTTGAAACTATTGTTGAAGAAGATATCGGCGTAACTGGGGGCAAGAATGGCGCGAAAGCCATACTGGTCAAGCGCCCAGGGCGCGTGTTCGCGCGAGGAGCCACATCCAAAGTTCTTGCGTGCCAGCAGGATGGATGCGCCTGTGTAACGCGGCAGATTCAGCACGAAGTCAGGGT
>Ga0194052_1001434_pt1 | contig 13820 bp, 12 predicted proteins | sample SepL226m_MetaG_FD_160117 | JGI IMG/M metagenome (GOLD analysis project Ga0194052, IMG submission 160117) | Anoxic zone freshwater microbial communities from boreal shield lake in IISD Experimental Lakes Area, Ontario, Canada - Sep2016-L227-6m | ecosystem: Environmental > Aquatic > Freshwater >... | reverse complement strand
GCTTCACCGTGAGGGTCACCAGCACATTGTCCGCATCCGTGGTGAGGGCGGTGATCAGCCCCCGGGCGTTGCGAACCCCGGCGCGCTCCAGGGTGAGGTCATCCATGGCGTTGCCGTAGAGGATCAGCTCGCCGGAGAAGCGGGGGCTGCGGCCCTTGGTCTCGTCCTGCTCGATGATCACGAAGGGAACGCCCGCCTTCTTCAGCTCCCAGGCGGCCTGGAAGCCCATCTTGCCAAAGCCGCAGACGATGACATGGTCCTTGAGGTCGTCCAGGCGCTTCAGCATGCGGCGCTCCATGAGGTAGCCCCGGAGGTCACCCTCGAGGAGCAGGGCCGTGAGGTTCGAGAGGGCATAGGTGGCCACACCCAGGCCGACAATGAGGTAGAAGATCGTGAACAGCTTGGTATTGGCGTTGACGTCGCCCATCTCCCGGAATCCCACCGTGAACAGGGTGGTGATGGCCATGTAGAAGGCGTCCAGGGTGCCCAGGCGAGCCAGCAGGTGGTAGCCCAGCGCTCCCGCCAGGATGACCACGGCCAACAGCACCAGGGTGTAGCGCAGCCGCACCAAGGGAGCGTCGGCGTCAGGGTTCCGGGACGGCAGGGGAAAGGGTCCGTTCAGGCGCATCTCAACCACCCAGCCCATGCTTGATGGCGAAGTTGGCGGTGCAGAGCGCAACCAGGCTGCCGCCGCAGGTGAGCCGGCACTCCACGATGGCGCCGCGGCCCGAGAACCGGATCACCCGGCCTTCGCCCAGGACCTCGCCCTTCGCGGGCTCCAGGTACCGGATGTGCAGGTCCGAGGTGGCGAAGGGCATGGCGCCGTCGAAGGCTGTGCTGAGGGCCATGGCGCCCACCATGTCAGCCATGGTGGCCAGCACCCCGCCGTTCACGATGCCCCGGGAGCTGTTCAGCACCGCCTTGGTCGGCAGCAGTCGCATGATGGCGCCGCCGGGCTCCGTGGACTCCACGGTGAGGCCCCAGTCCTTGATGAGCTCCCAGGGATGAAACCGCGCGCGGAGACGCTCCGTGAGATCCGGAGCCAAGGTCTCGGGAATCAGCGGTCGAGGCATGGTTAATCCTACCCGCTCTAAAGCCCCAAGACGCTTTTCAGGGTGGCGGCCATCCCCTGGAAGACCAGGGTCTGGGGGCTGTCGGGGTGCTCGACCACCAGCGGCTTGCCGCTGTCGCCACCCTCGCGGATGGCCAGATCAATGGGCACCTCACCTAGGAAGGGCAGGTCCATGCGCAGGGCGGCCGCCTTCACGCCCCCGTGGCCGAAGATCTGGGTCTCCTGGCCGCAGCCCGGGCAGATGAAGCTGCTCATGTTCTCGATGATGCCGAGGATCGGCACCTTGACCGTGCCGAACATGCCGATGGCCTTCCGCGCGTCGAGGAACGCCACGTCCTGGGGCGTGCTGACGATGACCGCGCCGTCCACCTGGGCGTTCTGGATCAGGGTGAGCTGCACGTCGCCGGTGCCCGGGGGCAGGTCGATGAACAGCACGTCGAGATCACCCCAGGCCACGTCCTTCAGGAACTGCTGCAGGGCCTTGTTGAGCATGGCGCCGCGCCAGATGACGGGGCGGTCCTCCTCGATGAGCACGCCCATGGACATGACCTTCAGGCCGAAGGCATCCAGGGGGAGGATCTGCCCCTCGGGGGTGGCCAGGGGCGAGTCCTTGAGACCTAACATCATCGGCACGGAGGGGCCGTAGATGTCCGAGTCCAGCAGGCCCACCTTGAGGCCCAGCTGGGACATGGCCAGCGCCAGGTTGATGGTGACCGTGCTCTTGCCGACGCCGCCCTTGCCCGAACCGACCACCACGCAGCGCTTGATGCCGGGGATCAGGTTCTTGAACTCCACCTGGGCGGTCTTCTCCCAGCCGATCTCGATCTCGGCGGCCTCGACACCAGGCTGGTTGAGGATCAGCTCCTCCAGGGCCTGCTTGATGGCCTGGACCCGGTCCTGGTAGGACTCCATGAGCTGGAGCAGCACCGTGACCTTCCCTTCGGTGACATCAATGCCCTTCAGCGCCTTGAGGTTGGCGAGGGTGCCCGTGGTCCCGGGGACCACGTAACCGTTGAGAGCTTCGAACAGGGCGGCGCGGCTGATCTTCGTCATGCGTGTCTCCAGCCCCCCAGTCTGCCATGAGGCGGATAGAAGTCGAAACAGGCATCAGGCTGCAGCCAGTTATAGTGAGGGGATGCTCCCCCACGATACGGCGAGGCTCTGGGACAGCACCGAGTCGGTGCGCCGCTACCGTGCGTTCTCCCGGCGACACTCCAGGTACCGCGAGGCCAACGCCGAGCTGGTGCGCCGCGCCGCGCTGCGCCCGGGGCTAACCGTGCTCGACCTCGGGGCGGGACTTGGTGGGACCGCCCGCGCGGCGCTGGCGGCGATGGGTGGCGAAGGGCGGGTGATCTGTGTGGAGCCGGCGGGGGCCATGCGCGCAGCGGGAGCCAGGAGCCTCGCCAGGGCGACCGTCGAATGGTGCGCCGAGATCCCTGCGGACTGTCGGGTGGACCGGATTCTCTGTGGCGCGGCGCTCTGGCAGCTGACCCCGCTCGAGGAGCATCTGGCTCGGCTCCGCAGCCACCTGCGCCCAGAGGGCGCCTTCTGTTTCAACATCCCGGCGCTGTACCTGCGCGAGCCGGATCCTCCCGGCGAGGGCCGCGATCCTCACCTGCTGGAGCTGGCAGGGCGCCTCAGGGAGGGCGCCCCGCCCTGCTCGCCTCCCCCTTCCTGGGTGCCGCCACCGGACCGACAGGGCCTTGAGGCGCTCCTCACCGCAGCAGGGTTCCACTTCGAAGCCTGGGAGTTCTCGCTCCGGCTGACCCAGGCCGCCTGGCGCGACTGGCTCAAGCTCCCGCCCTGTTCGGCACCCATGCTTCCCGGGCTCAGCGATGGCGACCGCGCAGCCCGAATCGATGCCGTCTTCGCTGAATGCGACCCGGCTTCCTGGCGCTGGGAGCGCTGGCGCGGCTGGACCGCCTGGGTGGAGTAGCCGATGGAGTTCCTGCCCACCGAGCCTGCGCGCCTCTCCTCCGCCGCCCTCCGGGCCCGGGTCGAGGACCTCGGCTACCTCTTTGTCAGAGCGCTGCTGCCCGCGGAGACACTGCTTTCAGTTCGGAGAATCATGCTGCAGCAGGCGGCCAACCAGGAGTTCCTCGACCCCGAGTGCGAGGTCAGCGAGGGCATCGCCCGCCTTGGTCTTGAGACCCCAAGCTACGACGACCCGCGCTTTGTGGCCTTGCAGGTGGGCGTCCAGAGCCGAAGGGAGTTCGACGACCTGCGGGAACACCCGGCACTGATCACGCTCCTGGAGCGATGCCTGGGCGGACCGGTCCAGTCCCGCTGCGGGGAGGTCTGCCGCCTGGCCTTCCCGGCTTCGGAAGCACACACCACTGCCCCCCACCAGGACCAGGCCTACTACCACGAGGCCGGGGCCGGCTCCTGGACCGCCTGGATTCCCCTGGGTGACTGCCCCGGCAGCCTTGGCGCCCTGCGTTTGATTCCCGCCAGCCACCTCGCCGGGTTGCTGCCGCACGGACCCGGCGTCAGCGGCATGGTGGTGCCCGAGGGCACCGAGTGGGCCAGCTCGGATTTCCAGCTTGGCGACGTGCTGCTCTTCCACCCGTTGACCATCCACGCCGCCCAGCACAACCAGCATCCAAGGCGGCTCAGGGTGTCGGTGGACTGCCGGTATCGGAGGCAGCCGGGCTAGGGGTTGAGCAGGGGCCACGGGGAGGCGCTCCTCGCCCTGACCAAACTTGAACAAGGTATCTCCGGCGAGCTGCACTAGACTTCCCGGATGGCGCGCGTCTTCCTTCTAAATCCGGCCACGGCTGAGCCGATCCAAACCCCTCTGCTCGCCTTCGCCTACCTGGCGGCCGCCCTGCGTCGGGGCGGACACGAGGTAGCCCTGCTGGACGCCTCTGCGCCCTTCGCGCCCAAGGCTCCTAAAGCCATCGCTGAGCTGGTCCGCGCCTTCAAGCCCACGCTCGTGGGCATCCACGCCAAGACGCTCTTCGTGCAGGACAGCTACGCCCTGGCGGCAGCCCTCCGCAGCCAGGACTTGACCGTTCCGCTGGTCTGCGGGGGTCCCCATCCCACCGTGGTCCCACAGGAACCCCTCACCCACGGTTTCGACTTCGCCGTGGTCGGAGAGGGGGAGGAGACGCTCCCCGAGCTGGCTGATGCGCTCGATGGCCGGCGGCCCCTCTCCAGCGTCCGGTCGCTGGTCTGGCGCGGACCCGACGGCTCGCCGATGAGCAGTCCCACCCGGGGCCTCCTGACCGACCTGGACGCGCTCGCCTCCCCCCTGGACGCCCTCGAGCTCTTCGACCCGGCCTGGTACGGCGCATCCCACACCGTCTCCCCGGCAGGCATCCTCTCCAGCCGCGGCTGCCCCGCCGCCTGCACCTTTTGCAGCAACAACGTCACCGGCCGGGTCTTCCGCCACCGCTCGCCCAGGGCCATCTGTGACGAGATCTCTCGTCTGCAGGAGACTACCGGCCTGGTCTCTTTCAGCTTCTTCGACGACTCCTTCGCCGTGGGCCGGCAGCGCGTAGAGGCCCTATGCGCGTCACTCGAGGCCCTCCCCCGCCGGGTGCACTGGAGCTGCACAGCTCATCCCGCCCACCTGCACCGGGACCTCATGGTGCGAATGCAGCAGGCCGGCTGCACCTCGGTGGACATTGGCATGGAGAGCGGCGACCCGGACGTGCTGGTGCGCATCGGCAAGGGGGTGACGGTAGAGCGGGTGCTCCAGGTGTTGCGGGATGCCCAGGAGCTCGGGCTCCACTGCATGCTCAACCTCATGTTCGGCTGGCCAGACGAGACGGACCAGGAGCTGCGAACCACCCTCGCCTTCCTCCAGGAGGCGGCACCCCTGGCAGCCTCCTTCAACGCCCGGGGCGTGCTCGTCCCGTACCCCGGTACGGAAGTCTACGAACGCCACCATGCGCAGTTCGGGTTCACGGAGTGGTGGCTACGGGAGCCCCCTCTGCGCTACGAACCCTTCCCTGAGGAGTGGTCGCTTGAAGGGATGCGACGGGCCTACGCGGCGGACGCCGCTCTGGCACGCAACTTCTTCCAGCTACCGCCCCCCACCTTGGTGCTGATCCAGAGAGGTCTCAACCTCAAGGCTGAATTAACCTATTCCAAGATCGCGGCTGGATGCTATGGTTTTTCCTAATTTCTCACTTAAAGGCCATGCATCATCCACCCGTAGGGCTCGCCCTACGCCCACCTGGGGGTAGCCGAGTGAAGCCATTGGGACTGTTCCTCGCCGCCACGCTAGCGCCAGCGGCTGTTGGGTCTGATCTGCTGGAAGAGGCGAAGGGCATCCTCCGTCGCCTCGGCAATCCCGGGGACTATGGCCGCTCGGCAGCGGAGCTGGGCATTCGGGAGGCGCGGGCGGCGGCCGAAGGCCTCTGGCCGACCCTCGACTCCATCTACCGCCAGCGCTGGAACGAGGCCCAGGCCGGCCTCGCTGAGGCGCGCCGCCTGTGGAGCCTACCCATGAGCCGACCAGCCCTCGCGCCCACCTGGAGCAGCCTGGAAGCAAACCTGACGGCCTACGGAAGCGCCATGGCCTCCGTGACCGCCGCCCGCTCTGCATACAGTGCTGCCGCCAACCTCCGGTCCACCGACTCCCTCAATGCGGTCAACGGGGATCTCCGTCGGCACGGCGACGAGGCACTCGGCGCCCTTCGTGCCCTGCTGCCCAGCCCCGTGGGGAACCGGCCGGCCACGAAGAAGGGTCGGTGCCGGGACCCTCTGACCAAGATCGAGATCGACTGCCAGGTGCCGAACGGCCCCCCCAGCGAAAGTGAAATCCGGGCGGCCATTGCGGCGGGAAATGCCGTGCTCACGGGCATCGCCAAGGGCGCGGCAGTGGGACGCAACGAGTTCGAGAAGCGCCTGAAGAACGAGATGACGGCCATGCTAGAAAAGGTCACCCAGGCCACGGTTGCACTGATTCAGGTAACGAAGGCCGTCCAAGAAGCGCAAATCCGCGCCATCCAGAACCTCAAGTGAGGTAGCCATGAGCCCGCACACGACCCCTCCCGATTACGGCATTCCCTCCGAAGATGCCCCCGAATCGATTGCCCGGCGGGAAGCCCTGGCCACCCTGGCCGCGCTGGCGGCCGGATTCATGGGAACCTCCCTGAGCGCAGCCCAGGTCGTGCGGCCGATGCCGAAGGCGGCGGGCACACCCGCCCCGCAGAAGTTGCCCACAGGGCTGCACACCGATGCCGCCATCGCCGCACGGGCCGTGCTCGATGGCATGGTCAACGCGCACGCCATGTGGAAACTTCAAGCCCGTCTCACCGGGGTCACGGTCATGGGGATCCAGGCCTTCGGGGGTCGTCTCGTCGGTCCTCCGCTGGCGGGCCTGTTCGCCATGCCGGCCCAGTCGCCCTCCGTGCAGCCCTTGATCGGGGCCTTTCAGAATGCAGCTGCCACCGCCTGGGACCGCCTGGTCGCCAGCGTGAAGGTGCCTGGCCTGCCCTGGTATCCAGCCTTTGCGGCCTTCCCGGGACCCCTGGCCCCGCCGATGCCGAATGTCCCAATGCCGTTTCTCACGCTGTGGTTCGACCCCACTCCGATCCTCCCCCCGAACCTCGCCGCCGCCGTCCGTGCCGGTCTGGGTGCGCGCGCCAATGACCCTGGCGCGGCCCTGGCCATCGATCGGTTCGCGGGCGAGTTTGCAGCGAAGTTCTATATCTTCGCCGCCTCCGCCCAGGTGATGTTGGTGCTGGGCAAGGGACCCATCCCGACTTTTGCCCCACCCTACGTACCTATCGGCCCGGTCGTAGGTGGGACCGCCGAAGGTGTCGGCTGTCTTGTGGCTGCCCCTGCTTGGACGAGTTGAGCGCCCAACGGTAGGGATTCCAATTTCTTAGATATCCGGATCCAGCGGCCCCAGCTTCTGGGTCAGGGCTCCCACGCCGCTGGCGAGGAGGGTGTGCTCGTAGATGCGGAGCTGGCTGCGCAGGGGGGGGTCCTGCAGGTCCAGGCCCCGGCGGAGGACCGCGCCGTCCTCGCCAATAACCCGGCCCTTGAGGGTGTCGTGGAGCTGCAGCTCCAGCATCTCCACCACCTGGGCCGCCAGGAGGGGGTCGGTCAGCGGGAAGGCCAGCTCCACCCGGCGCTCCAGGTTCCGAGGCATGAGGTCCGCGCTTGAGAGGAGCGTCTCGGGCTGACCGTCGTTGGCAAAGTGGTAGATGCGGGCGTGCTCCAGGAACCGATCAATGATCGAGATGGCGCGGATGTTCTCAGACAGGCCCGGGACGCCGGGGCGCAGGCAGCAGGTGCCCCGCACGATGAGATCGACCTTCACGCCCTCGCGACTGGCCTCGTAGAGCGCCTGGATGATCTGGGGATCCACCAGGGCATTCATCTTGAGGACCATGCGGGCGGGGCGTCCCTCGCGGGCGTGGGCGATCTCCCGCTGGATGCGGACCTTGAGGGCCTTCTTCAGGTATTGGGGCGCCAGCAGCAGCCGATGGAACCGGGGCGGCCGAGTGTAGCCCGTGAGCATGTTGAACAGGTTCGAGAGGTCCTCGCCATACTCGGGGCGGGCCGTCAGCAGGCCCAGATCGGAATAGAGGCGGCTGGTGCGCTCGTTGTAGTTGCCCGTGCCGAGGTGGCAGTAGCGCTTGATGGCGCCGGCTTCCTGGCGCACCACGAGGCAGGCCTTGCAGTGGATCTTATGGTTGGGCAGGCCATAGACCACGTGGACGCCGGTCAGCTCGAGGCGCCGCGCCCAGGCAATGTTGGCGGCCTCGTCAAAGCGCGCCCGCAATTCCACGATGGCGGCCACCTGCTTGCCCCGCTCGGCGGCCCGCTCCAGAGCCGCGGCCACGGGGCTGTGGGCGGTCACCCGGTAGAGCGTCATCTTGATGGCGAGGACCTTGGGATCCTCCGCCGCCTCGCGCACAAAGCGCACCACGCTGTCGTCGAAGCTCTGGTAGGGGTGGTGCAGCAGGATGTCGTTCTTGGCAATGGCCTCGAAGATGCTGCCGCCATGATCCAACTGGGGGGCAGGCAAGGGCGGCAGGGGCGTGTCCTTCAGGCGGGGGAAGTCCAGCTGCCCGTAGAGCTGCATTAAGTCCGAGAAGGCCGTGAGCCCCTTGGTGGGATAGAGATCCTCCGGGCTCAGGTCCATCTCGTCGATGAGCAGGTCCAGAACCTTGGCGGAGAGGCCCTGCTCGTACTGGAGCCGCACCACCGCACCGCGCCGACGGTCCCGGAGGCTCTCTTCTACGGTCTTGAGCAGATCTTCCGAAGGATCCTCCTCCACCGGCAGGTCCGAGTCGCGGGTGACCCGGATGGCGTGGCAGCTCAGCACGGTGTAGCCCAGGAAGAGGCGGGACAGGTGGTGCTGGACCACGTCCTCGAGCATCACGAAGGCCTGCGTGCCCGGCGCCGAGGGCACCCGCAGGAACCGGGAGGCCTGGCCCGTGGGCACGTGGATGAAGGAGAGCTCCGAGGACGGCAGGTGCCCGTCCAGCTGGTCCTCGTCCGGCTCCAGTTCCACCACCAGCACCAGGGCGCGGTTGCCCAGGCGGGGGAAGGGGTGGCCCGTATCCACGGCCAGGGGCGTGATGAGGGGCAGGAGGCTCCGCTCGAAGTAGTCGAGCAGGAAGGCGGCCTGGGCCTCGTCGAGGTTCCGTGGGTTCAGGATCTGGATGCCCTGGGCTTCTAGCTGGGGCTCAAGGGTGGCGTGGAAGAGCTCGTGCTGGCGGGCGGAGTAGGCGTGAATCTTGGAGGACACCCGCTCCAGCAGCTGCCTGGGCGTCAGGCCGTCATGGCCCGGCTGGGTGATGCCCGCATCGATCTGCCGCCAGATACCAGCCACCCGCACCATGAAGAACTCGTCCCAGTTGCTGGAGACGATGCTGAGGAACTTCACCCGCTCCAGGAGGGGCACCGTGGGATCCTCGGCCTCTTCCATGACCCGGGCGTTGAAGTCCAGCCAGCTCAGCTCGCGGTTGAGCAGTTCCTCGGGGCGGGGGATAGGATGGAACACGGGTGTCCTCTTGGCCGAATGGTAACCACCTGCTGTAACAAACTGATGGTACGCCTTCCCCAGCGGCCGGCACGAAGATCTTCCTTTGATTCCAAGGGTTTTTCGGGCAGAATCACGGGTTCGGCCCTCCATCGGGAGGGCACGACCGGTCCGCCCGGACCCATCCCAACGAGAGGGCAGCCGACGCTGCCAGGTAGGAGGAACCAAATGTCCCAGGAAACCCTGATCGTTCCCAAGCGCGAGTCCTTCGGCAAGGCCGCCATCCGCGACCTCAAGGCCAGCGGCATGATCCCCGCCGTGGTCTACGGCCTCAACGAGCCCCCCGTTGCCATCGCCATCAGCCCCAAGGTCGTGGCCCGGGTGCTGGCCAGCGATACCGGCATGAACTCCGTGATGTTCCTCCAGCGCGAGGGCACCGACATCAAGCGCCACGTCATCATCAAGGACCTCCAGCGCGACCCCATCACCTCCCGCCTGCGCCACGTGGACTTCATGCGCGTTGACATGACCCTCAAGGTCCGCGTGAAGGTGCCCGTGCGCCTCGTCGGCACCTCCGTCGGCGTCAAGGCCATGGGCGGCGTGCTTGACTTCGCCCACCGCGAGATCGAGCTCGAGTGCCTGCCCAGCATGATCCCGGCCCACATCGACGTGGACATCACCAACCTGGCCGTGGGTGACAGCGTCCGCTTCGAGCAGATCAACCTCGGCCCCAATGTCATCATCACCGGCGATGCTCACCAGGTGGTCTGCTCCGTCCGCGGCAAGGCCGCCGAGGAAGAGGTCGCCGCCGTCGCTGCTGCCGAGCCCGAAGTTGCCAAGAAGGGCAAGAAGGAAGACAAGAAGTAGCTCTCAGCCATCGGCTATCAGCTATCAGCTATCAGCAGCGGGCGCCAGAAGGCGCCCGCTTTGCATTAACTGATGGCCGGCACCTGATAGCTGATAGCTTCTAGGCCATCTATGTGGACTCTTGTACCTCTGGGTAATCCCGGTCCTGAATACCAGGACACCCGCCACAATCTGGGACGGCTGCTGCTCCAGCGCTGGATGGCGGAGCGGAACCTTGTGCCGCCCCCCCGCAAGCGCTTCCCCTCCGGCACGCTCTACCCCCTAGGGCCGAACCTGCAGGCCCTGGTGCCGAGCACCTACATGAACCTCTCCGGCGAGGTCTGCGCCCAGGCGGAGGCCGCCGGCATCTACCCTCGCCGGCTGGTGCTGCTCCACGACGACAAGGACCTGCCCCTGGGCACCGGCCGCTTCCGTCTGAACGGCTCGGACGGCGGCCACAACGGTCTGCGGTCGGTCTTCGAGTGCCTCGGCACCCCAGAGGTCGCCCGCCTGCGCCTGGGCCTCGGTCCCTTCCAGCGGCCCCTGGTGGACTTCGTGCTGGAGCCCTGGACCGAACCCGAGTGGGAGGTCATCGGGCAGATGGACACCCCCTTCGCCCGGTTCCTGGAGGTGCTTGCCGAGGCCGAGACCCTCGAGGGGATTGCAAACCAGGTCAACAGTGCGATGTTCTGGGGCGCCCCGGCGCCAGGATCCGGTGAAATCTAGCTCGGATAGAGGGATCCGCCGAAGGGTTCACAGACGGACCGGGTAGCGCACCCGAAGGTGGCTACTCTTTCCCCACGCCGCGGTTGAAGAAGATCAGCGCCCCCATCACCAGGGTGATGGCCAGGGCGAAATACAAGGTGGCAAGGGGATCCTTCCACTCCACCAGGTGCTCCAGGAACGTGACGGCCATGAAGAGAACCAGGATCTGGCTCAGGCGGCTCTTGATGCCATGGAGGTCATGAAATACCAGCCAGCCCGGCAGGTCCAGGTCCCCGATGAACAGCTCGTAGAGGCCCACGGCGAAGATGTAGAGCCCCACAGCGATCAAGAACTTGTCCATGAGCTCGATCAGCCGCACCACTATCAGGGGGTCCGTCCCCCCGGTCTGGACCAGGCCCAGGATCACGACCCCGGTCTTTCCCAGGCCCCAGAGGAAGACCGCCAGGGAAGCCACCAAGGACGAAACAACCCCCAGAAGCACCAGATAGCGACTGCTTTCCAGCATCCGTTTCAGCACAGAACCCCCAATGGGCTTTGGATGACACCGGCCCAGGATCCGTTGGGGGCAGGTATCCCCGCCCCAAAGATGAGAGGATGGTCGTCTACTCGAACCCGGAGCTCCCATGTTCTCCCGTACTTTGCTGGTTGCCCTCATGACCCTGCCCGCCCTCGCCGCAGACCCTGCCCCCGGGGCCAACCCGTTCTTCACAGAGTGGACGACCCCCTTTGGCGTGCCCCCCTTCGCCAGCATCCAGGCAGAACACTTCCTGCCGGCCCTCAAGGAGGGCATGGCCCGCCAGAAGCGGGAAGTGGCCGCCATCACGGCCTCCAAGGAGGCGCCGACCTTCCAGAACACTGTGGTGGCTCTGGAGCAGACGGGTCAGTTTTCCGAGCGGGTAATGTCGGTCTTCTCAAACCTGGTGGGAGCCGAGACCACCTCCAAGCTGCAGGCCGTGAACCGGGAGGCCATGCCCCTCCTGTCCGCTCACCGGGACGACATCCAGTTCGACCCGATCCTGTTCCAGCGAGTCAAGGCTGTCTGGGAGGCCCGGACCGGCCTGAAGCTGGAGCCGGACCAGGCCCGCCTCCTGGAGCGCACCTACAAGGGCTTCGTGCGCTCGGGGGCTGCCCTCGACGCGGCCGCCCAGACCCGCATGCGGGCCATCAACAATGAGCAGAGCCGCCTCGGCGTGGACTTCGGCGACCGCCTCCTCAAGGCCACCAAGGGCTTCAGCCTGATGGTGGAGGATGCCAAGGACCTGGCGGGCCTGCCGGAGGGCACCCGCATGGCCGCCGCCACTGCCGCCAAGAAGGCCGGGCAGGACGGGAAGTGGCTGTTCACCCTGGATGGGCCGAGCATCTGGCCCTTCCTGGAATACGCCCAGAACCGCGAGCTGCGCCGCCGCCTCCTCACGGGCTACCTGGAGCGCTGCAACCAGGGTGGGGACACAGACACCAACGCCATCGTGAGCCGCGTGACCGCTCTGCGGGCCGAGAAGGCGAAGCTGCTGGGCTACCGCACTTGGGCCGACTTCGTGCTCGAAGAGAACATGGCCAAAGACCCCAAGGGCGTCTACGGCCTGCTGGACCAGATCTGGAAGCCGGCACTGGAAGTCGCCAAGCGCGAGCGCGCCGAGCTGCAGGCCATGATGGCCAAGGATCTCCCGGGCCAGAAGCTGGAGCCCTGGGACTGGCGCTACTACGCCGAGAAGGTGAAGCAGGCGAAGTATGACTTCGACGAAGAGTCCGTGAAGCCCTACTTCGCCATCGATGCCGTGCGCCGGGGTGCCTTTACTGTGGCGACGAAGCTCTACGGACTCTCCTTCAGCGAAGTGAAGGACATTCCGATCTACCAGAAGGACGTCCGCTGCTTCGAGGTGAAGGAGTCGGACGGACGCCACGTGGGCCTGCTCTACCTCGACTACCACCCCCGGCCCGGCAAGCGCGGCGGGGCCTGGATGAGCAGCTACCGGTCCGCTTGGGTGAAGGACGGGAAGCGGGTGGAGCCCGTGGTGGTGAACGTCTGCAACTTCACGGCACCCTCAGGTGATCGCCCGGCCCTGCTCACCTCGGATGAGGTGCGCACCCTCTTCCACGAGTTCGGCCACGCCCTCCACGGCCTGTTCTACGCCGGCCGCTACCGGGGCACCGCCGGCACGCCCCGGGACTTTGTGGAGCTGCCCAGTCAGGTCATGGAGAACTGGGCCATGGAGCCTGAGGTGCTGCGCCTCTATGCGAAGCACCACCAGACCGGCGAGGTGATCCCCGACGCCCTGATGGGGAAGATGCGCCGGGCTGCCACCTTCGGGCAGGGCTTCGCCACCGTGGAGTACATGGCGGCCTCCCTCCTGGACATGGACTGGCACACCCTCACGGACACCAAGCCCGTGGACACCGCCGCCTTCGAGAAGGCCTCCCTGGCCAAGTGGGGCCTCCTCGCGGAGATCCCGCCCCGCTACCGCAGCCCCTACTTCAACCACATCATGGGCGGCTACGCGGCGGGCTACTACAGCTACATCTGGAGCGCCGTGCTGGACAGCGACGCCTTCCAGGCCTTCAAGGAGAAGGGCAACCTGTTCGACCCGGCCACCGCCGCCAAGTTCCGGGCCGAGGTGCTGTCCAGGGGTGGCACGGAGGACCCGGCGCTGCTCTATCGGCGCTTCCGGGGCGCGGACCCCAAGGTGGGGCCCCTGCTGGAGAAGCGCGGACTCAAGTAGCCGCATCACCCGAACGCAGGGGCCGCAGACCCTTCGGGCCATTACTTTGTGTTGATCTGCAAGCCTTTTCGCGCGAAACTGGTCCTTCGCGTCCTCCGCTGGAGGGCTCTTCCTTGCTCCCGGAATCCAATGGGGGCTTCACATCCACAAGGAGGACAGATGCGTCACTACGAGACCATCTTCATCGCCTCCCCTACGCTGACGGACGAGCAATCGGATGAGCTCGTCAAGCAGTACGAGGGGATTATTGCCGAGCAGGGTGGCGAACTGCTCAAGACCGACAAGTGGGGCCGCAAGAAGTTGGCCTACGAAGTCCAGAAGTTCAGCGAGGGCTACTACACCCTGTTCGAAATGAACGCGGGTCCTACCCTCATCGCCGAACTCGAGCGCCGCTTCCGCAACAACGACGCGGTCATCAAGTACATGAGCGTCCGCCTGGACGAGGCCGAGAAGTCTGCCGGCCGCACCAAGCAGCGCATCGAGCGTGAGGCCAAGCGCAAGGCCCAGG
>Ga0194052_1001433_pt1 | contig 13822 bp, 9 predicted proteins | sample SepL226m_MetaG_FD_160117 | JGI IMG/M metagenome (GOLD analysis project Ga0194052, IMG submission 160117) | Anoxic zone freshwater microbial communities from boreal shield lake in IISD Experimental Lakes Area, Ontario, Canada - Sep2016-L227-6m | ecosystem: Environmental > Aquatic > Freshwater >... | reverse complement strand
ATATTGGACTGCGAAATGTGATTGTCGGGTTTGAATTTATTAACGATTCTTCACTTAACGATGTCGCAAAAGCCGCGTCAGCGAAAGATAACGATGCAACCGTTGAAATCTGCAATCGCCTGAATATCGACTTGACCGCGCTGTTCATTGCTGACCCGCGCTGGAAAGTTGCCGATTTTAAACAACTGACCGCCTACCTGAAAAAAAAGCAGATAATCTTTGCTACTTTCTCGGTAATGACGAAATTCCCTGATAACAGCGTACCATTGCCTGCGGATACCAGGTGGTGGCGATACAACTTATTACACCTGCAGGAAGAACCCGAAAATATGACGCGATGGCAATTTTACCGGTGGATATTTTATCTTTATTTAATCCCGGGGATGAATATTGCCACCTTGCGGCGATTAATCCATCAATGCGGTTTTCTGCAAGCAGTAAGAATATTATTCATCAGCACAATTACCGGAATCGAGTTTTTATGCAAATTATTCATCTGGAGATAATATTAAATGTTTTCAACTATCTGGAAATTCTGGGCACCTCGTTACGAACGGCTATATGCCCAATATTTTGCTCTCGGTCCTACCCGCAAATTAGTAATAGACCACTTACACAGCATTGGCGCTTCACCACTTCATATCCTCGATCTTGGATGCGGAATAGGCCAATTAGCCTCTGAATTGGCAGATTTATATCCGAACGCCGAAATTACCGCCATCGACCCTACCTCGGCCATGATTAAACGCGCCATGGCGGATTACACCCGAACTAATATCACCTATCATACCGGCGTTTTAAACGATATTCCGACTGACAAACGTTTTGACCTGATAGTCAGCACCCACTCCTTCCCCTACATATCCGATAAATTATCGGCACTGCAACAAATCCGCGCCATGCTGAATTCCGGTGGACGCGTGATAATAATACAAGGCAATACCCAAAACCTATATGACAAACTTTTCTTCCTGGGTGTAAAACTAACCGTAAGCAAAGCAGAATACCTGTCCACCCAAAAAATATCGCAACTGATGAAATCCGCCAATTTAAATGTAACTGCCATCACGCCACTACCAAGAAAATGGTTTATACCATCGGTTTATTTGGTTGAAGGGACGAGAGAGTAATTTTTTTTATGGATACTGCTGGGTACAACGTTCCTCCATTTGGTTAATTATTCTATTGGCACTGAACAGCTAAATAAAAAATCCCCTAATAAATTCTTCTCAATAGATTGTTTCGGTCTGTGGTGAATATTTATCTCTTTATCAAAAAATCAATTAAACTTATATATTATTGAACTTAAAAAAGACTACCAGTATCATCATACTGGTTATTTTTCTTTTGATTATATTTATTAATTGCTTTTATATTGGTTCCATCTCCAAAATTAATAACTTCTATTATATCTCTTGATATCTTCACCTTTTCACTAAAAAAATATGAAATTGTTGATATTTTCATCTTGCAATTTATGAATGTACCATTGCTAAACCTAATTAGTTGAAGATAAACTGATTCTAAAAAACTTTTATCTAAAACTCTAAATTCTATATATTCATTGTTACATATTCCTTTCCAAGGATCTTTTCGCCCTTTTATTAATACTGGTGCAATGATAAATATTTTTACATCGATTTCTTCATGATTTTCTATTATTTCTTCTTTTATTATTAACTTATCAAAATCATTATAAGTTATAGATTTTTTATTACAAATGATATCTTTTTTCTGATCAATAGCATCAAATTCAATTTTTTCTATTCTATCGTCTTGTTTTGCTGACTTATAGAAATTGCTTTTAAGTTTTTTTAACTCTTTATCATTAGTCACTATATAATCGTATTCATCAGTAGTTAATGAATTAGTTTTTATCAACTCTTTGATTTTAGTAAGGTTATCAAGTTTATTTTTTGTTTCTTCAGATACATTGATAGAAGGTCTTAATTTTGAAGAAAAGAAATTTGTTAAATATGATGATAACAAAATTATAAAACTAGTTTTGATTAGAGGATTTTCTATAATGACATTATATAAATCTAATATTCCACCTTCATTCTTTGCTTGTATTTCTATATTAATTGCAGTATCAAAATATCTATTTATTGATTGAATCAAATGAATAAATTGTTTTTCACATTCATTATGAGTTTTCGCATTCATTGAATGTGATTCTACATCATTAAAATAAAAATGCAATTGTAATGTGATATTATTTGGGTTGATAATTTCAAAATCAGTTTTTAACATTTTATACATTCCTTTAACTTATTTAAATTGGTTTATTATACTTTCATATACATTATATCATTTTTGATACAAATTTAAATCCATTTCCCCGCTAAACGCCTGCTGACTCAAAGACCCATACAGCTTTTCCAACTCATCAAGGTTCTGCTGGTATTTCGCCTTCAAAGATTCAACTTTTTCGACGATGGTGGCGAATCGGGTTTGGATATAAATTGGTGGATATAATACTTCTAAGTTTCCTAACGTAGTAGAGTTAAGATTCTTCATTGTTACACCTTTGGCTTTACTTTCCAAATAATCTTTTAAAGAAGTATTATAAATTTGATATTGCAGCAAAAGTGGGTAATATTTTTTAGTTATCCTTATAAACATACTTCCAGTACCACAAAATAATGGTTCATCTGTACGAACAATAGCACAACGTCCTATTTCTCCCCGTCTTGCCACTACAACATCATCTTTTTTAAGTTGATAAGATTCCAGTTCTTTATACTTTTCAGGTGTTATTGTTAATGAATAATCTGGAGATATTTCACCTTCTATTATATGGCTTGGATTAATAAGTGGTATTTGATTAGCAACATAATCTTCTGAATGAAGTAAACTACCAAATGGTCCAATTCTAACTTCAGCAATCTCGTCAATGCGTTTCTTCTTCCACCCTTTCTCATTCCTAACCGGGTCGCCAAACATCTCCAGAAAAGTGCTTTTCAGCAGTTCGTCCAGTGCCTTGATGCTTTCTTTGCGTTTGGCTATCAGATTTTCCGCGCGGGTGAGAATATCGGCAATACGGATCTGGTCGTCGATGGGTGGAAGGGGGATTTTAGTTGATTCAATAAATTGACGTGATATTCCACCAACTGTTGCCCCACGAAAGTCATTAAGTATCTGTTTTTTACCTTCTGAAGATTTTAAGAAAAAAAACACAAATTTTGAACATCCAATTTGAGTATCGATTTCGAGACGAAAAACATGCTCATTTATTGCAGCATTAATAAAAGGGAAATCATTATTAACAAATGATACCTTTCCTGTTGTTGCACCATCTTTTACAATTAAAATATCATTAATTTTTATTTTTCCTGACGTTAAATTGTTGAAAAAATCAATTGATATAAACTTGTTTTTATAAAATTTAAAACCACCTTCATCTGATAAATGTTCAGCACCAAGACTTGGTATTGTTCCTGTGTCTGATGAAACACCCCCTTTTGGTCTTGACCCAGATTCTAATTCTTTTACAACCTTAGAAAGTTTAACTATTTTCATCCCAACATCTCCTCAAGTTCAGCCAATTCCTTAATTAATTCCTGCTTAAGGTCTTCTTCTGTTGGCAGGTACAACAGATATTTTGCTACAAAAAGTTTATTACTTTCATTTAGTATAGAATATCTTGCTATTGCTTCATTTTTTTCTGCGCATAGAATAAGTCCTATTGTAGGATTATCATCATCAACGGTAAAAAGGTCATCATACATTCGAACATAGCTGTCCATCTGTCCAACGTCTTTATGCGTTAATTTCCCGATTTTTAAGTCAATCAGCAGATAGCATTTTAGAATACAATTATAAAATACCAAATCAACATAAAAAAATGTATCATCATATTGCAGCCTTTTCTGCCTGGCAACAAATGCAAATCCTTTTCCTAATTCAAGAATAAATGATTGTAGATTATCAATAATCGCTTGCTCAATATCTGACTCTATAAATTCTTTAGAAGAGTTTAACCCGAGGAAATCTAAGATATAGGGATCTTTTATTGTGTCTATCGGTTTTAGAACTTCTTGTCCCTTTTTAGCTAATTCTACTACACCGTCTTTATTTTTACTTTTAAATAACCTGGCGAATAGAAAAGAATGAATCTGACGTTCCAGAACAGGAACACTCCAACCTTCTTTTTCAGATTCTATCTCATAAAATAATCGTTCATTTCTATTTTCAATCTTGCTTAATGTTCTGTAATGAGACCAGCTTAATGATGATGAAAAACCTTCTATCAAAAAACTTTTATCTAATGAAAGATTCATATCACTTAATACTCCACAAGGCTTGTGGAGTTTTTCATCTACCTCCAATTCTCCACAAAGCTTGTGGAGAATTACCGGTTTTCTATCTGAATAAACAATATAAAATTGCCTGAAATACCAGAGATTAGATGTAGAAAATCCTTTTCCATACATTTTATTAAGATTTACTGATAATTCTTCTATTATTTTTTTACCATATTCTGCACGTTCTTCACCACCTTGGATTTCATCAACAAGAACTTTTCCAATACTCCAATATGCAATTATCATGTTACTGTTTACAGCTTTAACAACATTTAACTTTGCCTGTTCTAAAATAGTAACAACTTTGTTAAAAAGATGGCTGCAGTCTGGTTTTGTAATTAGTTCATTTTTTCCTTTTTTGTTCATCCCAACATCTCCTCAAGTTCCGCCAATTCCATACCTATCTCTTTCTCCAAATTTTTCAATTTTTCGATTATCACCGCCGGTTTTTCATAGGCGACTTCTTGAAATACATCTTCCTTGTATTTGCTGATGGATAAATCGTATTTTTCCGCGACTATCTCTGCCCGGGGGACGAAGAAGAACTTTGCTTTGCGGTCGCTTTCTGCCTGAGGGTTGCGTTTTTTATATTGCGCCACGATATCCTGCAGGTCGCCGTTGCCATCCTGTTTCGTCCGTTTGTCATCCAGGCTGTACCCATCGCTCTGCATATCGTAAAACCACACCTTGTCGGTATCGCCGCCCTTGGTGAATATCAATATGGCGGTGCTGACCCCCGCGTATGGCTTAAAAACTCCGCTAGGCATAGCGATGACCGCTTTCAACTCGCATTTCTCGATAAGGATTTTCCGCGCTTCCACAAAGGCGTTGCCGCTGCCGAATAATACCCCCTGCGGTACAATAACCCCGGCGGTTCCGCCGATTTTCAACAGGTTGTAAATTGTCTCCACAAACAGCAGTTCCGTCTTGGTGGTTCCCAATTTCAGCGTTTCGTTAATATCGCCCTTATCAATGCTGCCGGTGAATGGCGGGTTTGCCATGATGGTATTGTATCTGTTATATTCAGTGAATCCCTTGCTCAGGGTATCCTGGTAATTAATATGCGGGGTATCCACGCCATGCATCATCAGGTTCATCAAGGCAAGACGCACCATGGTAACATCAAAGTCGTACCCGTACAGGCTGTCATTCAGAATATCGCTTCTTTCTTTATTTAACAGGGCACTTACTGAATTACGTATAAAACCATCTTCATCAGGTTGTAAATTATCCTTATCTTTATCAAGTTGAGTTACAATATATTGGTAAGCACCCAGCAAAAACCCGCCGGTACCGCAGGCGGGGTCGGCTATCTTATCACCAAGTCGAGGATCAACTAGTTCTGCAATAAGTTTAATTATATGACGTGGTGTGCGAAACTGTCCGTTTTTACCGGCGCTGGCAATTTCTGACAGCAGCATTTCATAAACGTCGCCTTGAATATCCTGAAACGCCTGTCCCCCTTGGTTAGTATCTCTTTCTATCTCATCAAAGATTTCTTCAATAGTAGATATTGACTCTACCAGCAACGAAGATTTAGGAATAATAAATACAGCATTAGCCATGTGATGGGTAAATGGTGATTCATCACCATTAAGGGTTTTCAGAAAAGGAAAAACTTTCATCTGTACATGGGTTAACATTTCATCGGCTTGTAAATGTTTGAAATAGCTCCAGCGAAGTGTCTTTTTATCTACAGATTGCTCAGTACCAGGAATAATGAATTCGCCAGCAAACTTTGATATATAAGTTTCACCGGTAAAATTCGCATCATTAACCCTTTTCAAATCAAGGTCATCCAACCGTTTCATGAAAAGCAGGTAAGTGATTTGTTCAATTGCTGTGAGAGGATTTGAAATACCGCCACTCCAGAATTTGTTCCATAAAAGATCTATTTTACTTTTTAGTATCGAGTTGCTTTTCAGCATATTATGACGCCAACCTTTGTGTGAGTTCTAAAATTTCATCGATTTCCGCACCGTTAAACAATCCCAGAATGCCGTCACGGTGAATTAGCGTAAATGGTGATTCAATTAAATCCCGTCTATTAACAGACTCTTTATTCAAAATAAAGATTTTCAATACATTTAAAAAGTCCAACTGTCTTGTACTGAGATGAGTATGACTTTGAATAAACTGTTCAAATGCTTTGGTAACTGTATCCGGGAAACTTTCCAATACTTCTAAACCCAATATATGCCGGATAAATTGAATGAACTTTGCTTTCCGATTTTTATAAACAGTTTTCAGCAAATCTTCAGTAACATGCGGATGTTCATCATTCAGCAAAGCAGCAAGTTCCTGTGCTTCTTCCTCGGTTATTTCTTTTCCATCTTTTATTTTCTGCAAAATAGGGTTACTCTCGGTGAGTTCCATAATGAGTTTCTCTACCATTTCACGGTAAAGAGTAACGCTCACTGACGAATGTTCAGGCCCAAACTCTACCATTTCTTTTGTAGTTATTGAATCATAAAAATCATAATTTGCTGGTCCCGTTGTGTTAACTATATTATCACGAAATTTCATCAACACAGATAACTTCTCATCAAGTTCATCAAATGATTCGTCTGTTATCTTTGCCCAATATTGATTGGTTTGTGCCAGTTTGATGATAGCTTCCTGACGGAATACGATATTAACCGATAATGGAAGTTCACCGATTTGCTCAATGATATTATCTTTGAGTATTTCGAATTTTGATTTTTCATCTGCCAACTTCACTAATGATGCTTCCAGCAAATCTTTCTGGAAACGCATGATGGTAAAATCAATTTGCGACATAGTTCTAAATAACGGTTTTATTGTAGTCCGTAAATATTCTATTTTTTCATGTGTCAACTTGACCCAGAAATTATCATCTTCTATCCGGTGCAAATCTGTTGAAGATTCCTGAATAACAACCGATTTTTTTGGCAATTCGCAAATCTGTTGTCGAAGTTTTTTAATCTCTTTTTCGGCAATAATATCATTTCCTATGTCGATCGCCTTTTCAATTTTATCAAGTCGGATGCCAACAAAACGCACTGGCAATGGTATTTGAATAATTGAATCTTTACCTTTAGGATTAAGCTTGAAATATTCAAAGTTGTCCCAGCAATCCAGTATTAGGAATTTATCTTTTTCGGTACACCATGGTTTTATTTTGTTCGATTCCAATAATCGTGTACCACGGCCAATCATTTGCCAGAATTTTGTGTAAGAATAGACCGGTTTTGCAAATACCAGATTCACGATCTCGCGAATATCAATGCCGGTATCCAACATATCAACGCTGAGAGCAATACGCGGTAAATCGTTATTAGTGAACTGATCCAAAAGCCCGCCTTTGCCGTATACTCGTGGATCATCAGAAACCAGCACCTTTGCCAGTTCGCCTTTATATTCGGGGTACAGCGAATCAAATATCTTTGCAATTCGTCGGGCATGTGACATAGTAGAACAGAAAAATATAGTCTTGCCGGGCAACACGCCATTCATATCTTTTATTGATTCTTCCATGAACTCTTTAACTATGAGCGCATTAGTTCCCTTATTAGTGACAGTTTTCTCTAATTCGGTACCTTCAAAATTTATTTCTTCAACATCTTTACCTTCAAGAATCAACTTCTTCTGGTCTTCCAGTGTTATGGTTCGCTTGCTAATCCCTTCATCCTGAAACTTGGTATGTATCTTCATCACCTGAAAATTGCATAAAAAAGGCGGGATATTATTAACTGCTTCCTCATAAGTAAAGGCAAAAGATGGTAAACCATCATCGCAATTAAAAAGTTTGAAAGTGTTATGGTCAATAATATCAGTTGGAGTAGCGGTTAATCCAAGACTGATAGCCTTAAAATAATCCAGCACTTCTCCATACGTGTTATATATAGAACGATGACTTTCATCGATAACAATCAAATCAAAGAAGTGTGGTGAGAGGACATTATCATCTTCTCGAATTATATTCAGCATTGTTTGATAAGTCGAAACATAAATACGACGATCTTTAGAAATGAGTTTTTCACCAACCTTGGGCCAACGCGGTTCATTAGGCAAATGTTCTTTGAAAGCAGACAATGCTTGTTCACGTAATGCAATACGGTCAACCAAAAACAATACACGTTCAACATGTCCCGCTCGCATTAAAGCATCAACCAAAGCAATACAAGTTCTTGTTTTGCCGGTTCCAGTCGCCATCACCAGCAGGAAATTCCGTCGTTGCTTTTCAATGCCTTCCATCACCGCGCGGATTGCACGGATTTGATAATCTCTTCCTGCAATATTTGTATTTATCAATTCATCAGAAAGTTGTTTTCTGTTTTCTCTGATATATAGAAGCCGTTCTAAATCATCTCGTGTTGGGAAACCGATTACTTTTCGCGGCGGGTAATTTTCTAAATCCCAGAAGTAAATCTCAAGTCCATTAGTATAAAAACAAAATGGAAGTTGCCCATGTTCATTCTTTATATGATAGCAATATTGTTTAGCCTGTTCACGACCGATTTCTGCGTCTTTAGAGGTTTTTTTAGCTTCGACAACGGCTATCGGTTTTCTATCTTTCCCCAACAAAACATAATCACTGAATTGGTGGCCATTGTATGGAGTGAATGGTTCTGTCATACCATCCGGTAAAGGAACAGTTATATCGAATTCCTTCCTGACCAGGCTAAGATTATCTACATCCCAACCTGCAGCAAGGAGTTTTGCATCAATTATTTTTTTTCTGGTATCCGCTTCAGAACTCATAATCTCTCATATTTAACGCATTTTTCTTCTAATTAGATTATAGATGAATTCATATTGTAAGGTCAAACCTTTTATATTAATTTATCTTTCAACAAAAACTCATTGCTTTTTGGTAAAATAACTTTACTGTAAAATATGCAAAAATGTAACTTCTTGGAGAACATCACATGACACCACGTGAACGATTGTTGACGGTTATTAATGGCGGCATACCGGACTGTGTGCCGGTGGCACCGGATTTTTCGAATATGATTCCTGCTAAAATGACCGGCAAGCCATTTTGGGATTTGTATCTTTATAATGACCCGCCGATATGGGAAGCATATATTGATTGCGCGAAATATTTTAACATTGATTCCGTGATGGACGGATATTTTCCATTTCAATATCCAACACCGCCAGGTGATGGTGAGCCATGGGAACAATTTATCATTTTAAAAAATGAAGAGAAAATTGTCACCCAGTGGTCGCGAATTGAAGATGGCCAGCGAGTTTGGATGCCTTATGTAGATACCTTTCCGGTTGCCGACCCGCCGACCTGTCACGTGCATTGCGAAAAATTAGCCTATCCAGATATACCGACATGGTATGAACCGGTAACAGGCATAAAACCTGTCAACCTTGGCCCGGAAGGACTGAAGCATGTAAAAGAATTAATGGGTGATCAGGGGTTGGTCGGGATATTCCTCACCTGTTCATCCGTATTGGGTAATGATGAAGCCATCTACGACTACTACGATTACCCGGAGAAATATGAACAGTTGGCAATTGACCGCGTAAAACAGGTTGAAGAGCGTTTTGCCTACATAATGTCGCTGGATGTTAAGCCGGATTTCCTTTGTGTTGGTGGTTCCGGCACTTTAGTTTTCCAGACGGTAGATATATTTCGCCGTATCGCACTGCCAGCGGTAAAACGCGCCATCGAACTCGCCACCGCCGCCGGGATACCCACGCAAATACATTCCTGCGGCCCCGAGAAAGAATTGGTGAAAATAATGGCAGAAGAAACAACATTAACTGTTATAGACCCACTGGAAATACCACCTATGGGCGACTGCAACCTGAAAGAGTTAAAACGCCTCTATGGTGATAAAATAACCTTGAAAGGCAACCTTCACACCACCGATGTAATGCTGCGCGGGACGGTTGACGATGTGATAAAAGCGGCAAAACAGGCAATCGACGATGGTGCTGCAAATGGCAGGTTCATATTATCCACCGGCGACCAGTGCGGTCGCGACACCCCATTCGAAAACCTGCACGCAATGATAGAAACAGCACGAACTTATGGACGGTATTAAGTAATTTTAACCACCCTATGCCTGTCAAGGAGGGGAGATTTAGCCCGATGGGACAGACACCTTCATGCCTTCGCCACTCGATGTCAGTCCCAGATAGTCGTTCTTCCCCTCTCCAGCCGGGGAGGGGATTGAGGGGAGGGGCTTTTTAAGGTGACAAATCTATAATTTGAAAAATAGGTTTTGCAATTGCCTCTCTCTTTCTTTTGACAAACTATCTCTATTTTTACCATAATATACCATCTGATAGAAGGATATTATTATGCGTAAATTACATGTTGCTGTTTCCCAAATAAATGCTGTTGCGCTGGGACCGCAGGAAAACTTAAAACGAATCCATCGCCAGGTAAAATCTGCGTCCGCAGTTGGTGTCGACCTGATATTATTTGGTGAAACGGTAATTCATGCCTACAACTTTTCGCCGGAAAACCTGGCACTTGCTGAAGCTGTTGGCGGTCCATTAACCAGCCAGGTATCCGCATGGGCGGCAGAATATAATATCATTATACTTGCCGGTTTTATTGAAAAAGATGACGTCAAGCTATATAACAGCCATCTTGTTGCCCGTCCGGATGGCAGCATATCAGTAGAAAGAAAACACAAAATAACCGATAGCGAAATAGCTGGCGGATTAACCGGCGGCAAGGCAGAACGCACCGTATTCGACTTTAACGGGGTTAAATGCGCAATTATCATCTGTGCTGACAGCGGAATCGAAAATCTGCATACTGCACTGGCAAGCCAGGGAGTTGAATACCGGCTATGCCCTACCGCCGGCGGCAATATCATCAACGGAAAGCCGATACCATATATTCACGAAGATGAATTGGAATCTGAAGAAAAACAGGCACTCGCCGCAGAATATCGGCAAAAAGTATGCGTGAATGACGCCATAATTCCCGAAGATCCTATCCCATTCACCGGTTTTGCGTCAGCTAACGCCATGGGTGATGATGGCACCGGAATACGCCACATGGGGCATTGCATGATAGTGGATAAATACCGTGTCTTACGGGCGCAAATACCCGGAACTTTGGTGATAGAACATCAGGAAGATATGATGGTTCACGCGACTTTAACGTTTAAATAAAGGAACCGCCATGTTATATCGTCCGCCAGCAGAAAAAAACGCGTTATGGGATACCTGGCTGCTTGAAAAAGATGGAATATTCTATCTCTTTTCACTAACTCGTGATAATCCTGCCACACCGTTATGGGATAGTTTTAGACTGGCAATCTCAAATGACTGTGTGCATTGGCATGATAAAGGTGTCATATTACGCAAGGCTGATAATGTAGATTGGATGGGAACCGGACATACCTGGAAAGTCGGCGATAAATATGTATTGAATTACTCGGAATGTACCGGTAATCTGCAAACGATAAAATTCGCGACTTCATCTGACTTGCTGCAATGGGATGAACTCGGTGATGACTATATCAGCTTGCCTGATTCGAGATGGTACCAGGTTGGACTGGAAAACAGCCCGACTGCTACCCCGCGGTGGGATTGTATTTATGTGGTGCCAGCCGAAGATGGAAATGGATATGTTGGCTTTTTGACCGCCAACGCTAATTTCGGACATCCTTCCCGACGCGGAGTTGCCGGTTGTGTATATTCGAAAGATGGACTGCATTTTGAAGCGCTGCCACCAGCGGTAAATCCCGGATTAAGCGCAGAAATAGAAGTTGGCGGAGTGGCAAAAATCGGCAGCAACTGGTATATGGCGGTCAGCCTGCCCCATAATCTGCTGGGAGAACGCAATGCATGGCCTGACGCGGCAAACTCGGGAACCCAATACCTGGTATCCAAAAATCAGACCGGACCGTACCATTTGCCAATAGGGAATAACCGACTGCTTTCTGCACCAAAAGGATGGTCGTATTTCGGACGCTTTTTCAGCCATGCCGACAAAGTCTTTCTCAATCACCACGTCATCCCGGCATTTGCCGAAGACGGCATTAGCTTTGCCCCATTGAAAGAAGTGCGGGCAGTTGAAGACGGTTCAATTGCATTATTTTACTGGTCAGGCAATGACGCTTTGAAAGGACAGTCATTACCTATAAAATTAAATAACTTTAAACCGACATTCTGCGGAACTATCGACCCCTGCCAATGGACAACAGGAACTAATTCAATGACATCAGTTGCTGATGGGTGCACTGGCATAACTACAACTAATCTAAACGAACAAAACAAAAATGGTATCATAATCGATATAGAGATAAAATTTAACAGTAAATCAGGTTCAGCAGGCTTATTGCTCGCACCAGGAAATAATAATGGCTACGTATTATTAATTCACCAAAACGGTACCGCAGAAGTTGGCACTATACATAAAAACAGGTACGGTTGGAACATAGAACCGCTGCACACCCTACCCAATTTCATATCACCTACAGACTGTTATCACCTAAAATGCCTGACCCGCAACAGCTTCGCGGAATTTTATTTAAACGACCGTCTTGTAGACGTAATATCACTGCCATTTATACTCAATGAAATAGGTTTGATAGCGGAAGATTGTGAAGTTGTGTTTAGTGAACTGGTGATTGTTGAGATGGGGTAAAAAATAAAGAGAGAAAATTAGGATTAATTGGTTTCCATCTTCACTCTTCTCTCTTCAATCTTCTCTCTTCCCCCTACCATCCGGCAGCGCGATATACCTGGTGGATTATATTCAGGTTTATCAATTCGCGTTCCAACGGCATGGGTACCGGACCGGTGCCGCACAGGTAATCTATGTAGGCAATTCCCAGGTTAGCCATGTCACCGGGATGGCCTTCCATATCAACAGTGAACTTCTCTGACTGCGCCTTGCCTTTTCCGTCATCATCAACATAAAAGAACTCCACTGTCGGGTCATCCCACGAGCAGAAAGCGAATTTCAGGCCGCCTTTGGTACCATAGATAGCCGTCTGGTTGGGTGATTCCATGTTGGCATTGCTGGCGCGTTCCCAATAATATTTCAAACCGCCTTCAAACGTCATCATAGCACAGCCATGTTCTTCAACTGTGAATATATCGGTACCCGGGTCAACTTTGTCCAGACCATTTATGCAAAAGCCATCAGCCTTGATAAAGCGCGGTTCATCCAGCAGACCCAGATGAAATGACAGGTCATATACCCCCCAGTCAAACATAGGGCCGCCACCGGCTATGTTGCGATTAAGAAACCATTTTGCCGTCGGATTGTATTCCAATCCACCACGAGATTGGCGACCGACTGAACGGTGATGAATATAATAAATATCACCCAGCTTGCCATCATCAATAAACTTTTTAACAAATGTATACTTGGGTTGCAATCGCGCGTGGCGTGCGGTGCAGCCAGATATTTTTAATTCAGGATGCTGTGCCGCGACTTTCACCAGCCTGCGGGTTGCTGACATTGATGTCGTCAATGGCTTTTCCATCAGCAAGTGTTTACCAGCGGCGATAACGTCCAAACCTATCTTTAAATGCGTAGATGGCGGGGTACAAATAACTAC
>Ga0194052_1001432_pt1 | contig 13823 bp, 13 predicted proteins | sample SepL226m_MetaG_FD_160117 | JGI IMG/M metagenome (GOLD analysis project Ga0194052, IMG submission 160117) | Anoxic zone freshwater microbial communities from boreal shield lake in IISD Experimental Lakes Area, Ontario, Canada - Sep2016-L227-6m | ecosystem: Environmental > Aquatic > Freshwater >... | reverse complement strand
CTTCAAGAGGGTCCGCGACGGCGCCAAGGTCCGCCTCCACGACGGTGCGGTGTACACCGGCGACAAGCGGTTGATCCACGGTGTGGAGCGCACCGATGAAGAGATCTCCGATCTCATGCACGACGCCAAGACCGGCCTCGTGGCACACCTGGAGGCCTTCGCCGGCAACTCCATCGAATTCATCCGAAGCGAGAGCCCGCTGCTGATCGACGGGATCGGGATACCCGAGATCGACGTCGACGTCCACCGCAGGCATGTGCTCGTCGTCTCCGACGGCCCCGGCGCCGCCGAAGACCTCAAGGCGCTCAAACCGTTCATCAAGGAGTACCAACCGGTGCTCGTCGGCGCCGGTGCCGGCGCCGACATCCTCCGGGAGGGCGGTTACCGTCCGCAGCTCATCGTCGGCAACCCGGAGCAGATGAGCGGCGACGTGCTCAAGTGCGGTGCGCAGGTGGTCCTCCCGGCCGACGCCGACGGTCACGCCGACGGCCTCGAGCGCATTCAGGATCTCGGCATCGGTGCCATGACCTTCCCGGCGGCGGGCTCGGCAACCGATCTCGCGCTGCTGCTCGTCAACCATCACGGCGCATCGCTGATCGTCACCGCCGGGCACCCGGCCACCCTCGAGGAGTTCTTCGACCGCGCCCGCGCGCAGAGCAACCCGTCGACCTTCCTCACCCGTCTGAAGGTCGGGGAGAAGCTGGTGGACGCCAAAGCCGTTGCCACGCTGTACCGCAGCCATATCTCGGGCGGGGCGATCGCGCTGCTGATCATGGCGATCCTGCTTGCGGTGATCGCGACGCTGTGGGTCTCCCGTGCTGATGCGGCCGTCGTCGATTGGATCACCACCTACTGGAATCGCGTCACCATGTGGATTCAGGGCTGGCTCACCTAGCTGGCATGATCACCGGATGAGTTTCCGCCAGGTGGTGCTGACGCTGGCCGCGGCGTTCTTCGCGCTCGCGATAGGCGTGGTTCTCGGCGCCCGGCTGCTGTCGGATCCGGTCGTCTCCGGGCTGCGCGGGGACAAGGGTTACCTCCAGGAACTCGTCGACAAAGCCGCCGGCCAGAACAGCGAGCTGAACAGAAAGCTCGACGCGGCAGACGCATTCGACACCGAGATGTCGGCTCGCATCGTGCGCGACAGCCTGGCCGGCAAGTCGGTGCTGCTGCTGCGCACCTCGGATGCCGCAGACGGCGATATCGAGGCGTTGAGCCGGATCATCGGTCTAGCGGGGGGCACGGTCACCGGGACGATCGCTCTCAGCGAGGAGTTCGTCGCAGCGACGTCGGCGGAGAAACTGCGTTCGGTGGTCAACTCGCCCATCGTGCCGCCCGGCGCGACGTTGAACACCGCACTGACCGACCCGGGCGCGCAGGCCGGAGACCTCCTCGGGCTGACGATGCTGAAGAGCCGCGCGCCCGACGCCGCCCCGGTTGACGACGCCGCCCGCGACACAGTGCTGACGACGCTGCGCGACACCGGGTTCATCACCTACGGCGAGCCGATGGCGCCGGCCGACGCGGCGGTCGTCATGACCGGCGGCGCGCTGCCCGCCGATGCCGGCAATCAGGGTGCCATCGTCGCCCGCTTCGCTGCGGCGCTGGCATCGCACGGCTACGCAACGGTGCTGGCCGGCCGGGACGGTTCGGCTGACGGCGTCTCGGCGATCGCGGTGGCGCGTTCCGACGCCGCATTGAGCGCCGCGGTGACGACCGTCGACGACGCCGGCATCGCCGACGGGCGCATCACCACCGTGCTGGCCCTGCAAAGCCTGATCTCCGGAGCCCCCCCGGCCCATTACGGCACGGGCCCGGGTGCGACGGCGGTCACCGTCGCGCAGAAATGAGCCCGGCGCGGTGTGTCAGCGCGGCCTATCCGGGGTCGGTGTTAGGGTGAATTTCCGTGGGTCGGCAGGCCCCAACCGGGTGTAAAACCCCGGCAGACCAAGCCCTGCGCCGTCGTCACGGAGGTTGCTCTTGCCCGCTTTGCGCAAGCATCCCCAAGCGGCGACCAAGCATCTCTTCGTCACCGGCGGTGTCGTCTCCTCCCTCGGCAAGGGATTGACCGCCAGCAGCCTCGGGCAGTTGCTCATCTCGCGTGGGCTCTCGGTCACCATGCAGAAACTCGACCCCTATCTCAACGTCGACCCCGGCACCATGAACCCCTTCCAGCACGGTGAGGTGTTCGTCACCGAGGACGGCGCGGAGACCGACCTCGACGTGGGCCACTACGAGCGGTTCCTGGACCGCGATCTGTCCGGTTCGGCCAACGTGACCACCGGCCAGGTGTACTCCACCGTGATCGCCAAGGAACGCCGCGGCGAGTATCTCGGCGACACCGTGCAGGTCATCCCGCACATCACCGACGAGATCAAGGATCGGATCCTGGCGATGGCATTGCCCGACGCCGAGGGTAAGCGGCCGGACGTGGTGATCACCGAGATCGGTGGCACCGTGGGCGATATCGAGTCGCAGCCGTTTCTCGAGGCGGCGCGCCAGGTCCGGCATGAGGTCGGCCGGGAGAACTGCTTCTTCCTGCACGTGTCGCTGGTGCCCTATTTGGCGCCGTCGGGGGAGTTGAAGACCAAGCCGACCCAGCACTCGGTGGCAACCCTGCGCAGCATCGGTATCACCCCCGACGCGTTGATCCTGCGTTGCGACCGCACCGTCCCGGAATCACTCAAAGAGAAGATCGCCCTGATGTGCGACGTCGACATCGACGGCGTGATCTCCACTCCCGACGCGCCGTCGATCTATGACATTCCCAAGGTGCTGCACCGCGAGGAGCTCGACGCGTACGTGGTGCGCAAACTCAACCTGCCGTTCCGCGATGTGGACTGGACCACCTGGGACGATCTGCTGCGCCGCGTGCACGATCCGCAGGAGACCGTGCGAATCGCCCTGGTGGGCAAGTACATCGACCTGTCCGACGCCTATCTGTCGGTGACAGAGGCGCTGCGCGCCGGCGGTTTCGCCCATCGCGCCAAGGTCGAGATGCGCTGGGTGGCCTCCGATGACTGCGAGACCGACGCCGGGGCGGCGACGGTACTCGGTGATGTGGACGGCGTCCTGATCCCCGGAGGCTTCGGCATCCGCGGGATCGAGGGGAAGATCGGCGCTATCCGCTACGCGCGGCATCGCGGCTTGCCACTGCTCGGGTTGTGCCTCGGCCTGCAGTGCATCGTGATCGAGGCCGCCCGCTCGGTCGGTCTGGAGTCGGCCAATTCCGCCGAATTCGAGCCCGACACCCCCGACCCCGTGATCTCGACGATGGCCGATCAGCGCGACGCCGTGGCCGGTGAGGCCGATCTCGGCGGCACCATGCGACTCGGCGCCTACCCGGCGGTGCTGGCCGAGGGGTCGATCGTCGCGCAAGCCTACGACGCCACGCACGTCTCCGAACGTCACCGGCACCGCTACGAGGTGAACAACGCCTACCGCGACCGGATCGCGCAGAGCGGCCTGCGGTTCTCCGGTACGTCTCCGGATGGGCATCTGGTGGAGTTCGTCGAGTACCCCCGCGAGGTGCATCCCTTCCTGGTCGGCACGCAGGCGCACCCCGAACTCAAGAGCCGTCCCACCCGGCCGCACCCGCTGTTCGCCGCCTTCATCGGCGCGGCGATGGAGTACAAGGCCGCCGAACGACTGCCGGTGGAGATCCCCGAGCCGCACGATCACGGTTCGGAGACCAACGGCGCCGAGCAGCCGTTGCCGGAACATGCGCGTGGCTGACCACGACTTCGAGACCGTCGGATCCGAAACCGTCTATCGGGGAAAGATTCTCGCGATGCGCGCGGACGAGGTGCGGATGCCGGGGGGCGCTGTCGCCGTGCGTGAGGTCGTCGAACATTACGGAGCCGTCGCGGTGGCGGCGGTCGACGAGGACGCCCGCCTGGCGATGGTCTACCAGTACCGGCATGCGGTCGGCCGGCGCCTGTGGGAGCTGCCCGCCGGGTTGCTCGACGAGATCGGCGAGGACCCGGCCGTCGCGGCGGCACGGGAGTTGCGCGAGGAGGCCGGGGTGGTGGCGCGCGACTGGAGTGTGCTGATCGACGCGATCTCCTCGCCGGGTTTCAGCGATGAAGCGGTTCGGGTGTATCTCGCCCGCGGCCTCAGCCAGGTGCCGCGCCCGGAGGCCCGCGATGAGGAAGCCGACCTCACCGTGCACTGGGTCGCGCTGGCAGACGCCGTGGATCGGGTTCTGAGCGGGGAGATCGTCAACGCGATCGGGGCTGCCGGGGTGCTCGCGGCGCACGCGGTGGTCGTCGACGGCAAGCCGACCCGGCCGGTCGAGGCCCCGTGGCCGGACCGGCCGAGTGCCTTCCCCGCACGCAAGGCGGCGCCGTGACCACCTTCTCGACCGATGTCCCGGGTCGCTCTGCTCCTGCCCGCCGAGCCGCACTGGACGGCCAGGTGCAGGGCTATCTCGATCACCTCATGATCGAGCGGGGAGTGGCGGCGAATACGCTGACGTCCTACCGTCGCGACCTGCGCCGCTACGTGGAGCATCTGAGTGCGCGCGGGATCAACGATCTGCGCTCGGTCACCGAAACCGATGTGAGCGAGTTCCTGGTGGCGTTGCGCAAGGGCGACCCCGATGCGGGCGTGGCGGCACTGTCGGCGGTCTCGGCGGCCCGCGCGCTGATCGCAGTGCGCGGACTGCACCGGTTCGCCGCGGCCGAGGGCGTCACCGACCTCGACGTCGCCCGGGCGGTCAAACCCCCCACACCGAGCCGGCGGCTGCCCAAGAGCCTGCCGGTCGACGATGTGCTGGCACTGCTGGAGGGTGCCGGCGGCGACGCACCCACCGACGGCCCGCTGACTCTGCGCAATCGCGCCCTCCTGGAGTTGCTCTACTCCACCGGCGCCCGGATCTCCGAAGCCGTCGGCCTGGACATCGACGACCTCGACGCCCAGGCCCGCTCGGTGCTGCTGCGCGGGAAGGGCGGAAAGCAACGGCTGGTACCGATCGGGCGTCCGGCCATCGCCGCCCTGGACGCCTACCTGGTCCGTGGGCGTCCGGACCTCGCGCGCCGGGGCCGGGGCGCGGCGGCGCTGTTCCTCAACGCCCGGGGCGGCCGGCTGTCGAGGCAGAGCGCCTGGCAGGTGCTTCAGGACACCGCCGAGCGGTCCGGGATCACCGCTGCGGTCTCGCCCCACACGCTGCGGCATTCGTTCGCCACCCACCTGCTCGACGGTGGCGCCGACGTGCGCGTTGTGCAGGAACTTCTCGGGCACGCCTCGGTGACGACCACCCAGATCTACACCCTGGTGACGGTCACGGCGCTCCGCGAGGTGTGGGCCGGTGCGCACCCCCGGGCCTAACTGCGCTACCGGGCCACCGGATCGAGGTCGCCACGGATAGACTTTCGCCGATGTTCACCACGCCGCCACTTGCTCACCGGGCGGCGGCGTGACCGACGAGGCAGACGGCGCAGCGGTCGGTCTCACCGGCCGGCCGCCCCGCGCGATTCCCACACCCAAGCCGCTGACCAGCCACGGCCCGGCTGTGGTGATCTCGATGTGCAACCAGAAGGGCGGGGTGGGCAAGACCACCTCGACCATCAATCTGGGTTCCGCACTGGCGGAGTACGGCCGCAAGGTGCTGCTGGTCGATCTCGACCCCCAGGGCGCCCTGTCCGCCGGCCTCGGCGTTCCGCATTACGAGCTGACCCACACCGTGCACAACCTCATGGTCGAACCCCGGGTCGGGATCGACGACGTCATCGTTCACACGCGGGTCGACGGGCTGGACCTCGTGCCGAGCAATATCGACCTGTCCGCGGCGGAGATCCAGTTGGTCAACGAGGTCGGCCGGGAGCAGACCCTGGCGCGTGCGTTGGCGCCGGTTCTGGATCGCTACGACTACGTCCTGATCGACTGCCAACCGTCTCTGGGTCTGCTCACGGTGAACGCCCTGGCGTGTTCGCAGGGTGTCATCATCCCGACCGAGTGCGAGTTCTTCTCGCTGCGGGGGCTGGCGCTGCTGACCGACACCGTCGACAAGGTCCGTGAGCGGCTCAACCCGGCGCTGAAGATCAGCGGGATCGTGGTCACCCGATTCGACACCCGCACCGTCAACGCCCGCGAGGTGATGGCCCGGGTGCTTGAGCGCTTCGGTGACCTCGTCTTCGACACAGTGATCGCCCGCACCGTCCGTTTTCCCGAGACCAGCGTCGCCGGCGAACCCATCACCAGCTGGGCGCCGAAATCCGCTGGCGCTCAGGCCTATCGCGCGTTGGCCCGTGAGGTCATCGACCGCTTCGGCAAGTGACCGTGACCATAGACGTCGCCCAGGAAAAGGGTTTCCAGGTCCGGCTGACCAACTTCGAGGGACCGTTCGACCTGCTGCTGCAGCTCATCTTCGCCCATCGTCTCGACGTCACCGAAGTCGCCCTGCACGAGGTCACCGACGAGTTCATCGCCTACACCCGTGCCATCGGCCCGCAGCGTGAACTCGATGAGACCACCACGTTTCTGGTGATCGCCGCGACACTGCTGGACCTCAAGGCTGCGCGGCTGCTGCCGGCCGGTGAGGTGCAGGACGAGGACGACCTGGCGCTGCTGGAGGTGCGCGATCTGCTTTTCGCGCGGCTGCTGCAGTACCGGGCGTTCAAACACGTGGCGGAGATGTTCGCCGAATTGGAAGCCGCCGCCCTGCGCAGCTATCCGCGCGCGGTCTCACTGGAAGACCGGTACTCCGACCTGCTGCCTGAAGTGATGATCGGCGTCGACGCCCAGAGCTTCGCCGAGATCGCCGCGACGGCGTTCACGCCGCGGCCGGTCCCGATGGTGTCAACCGAACATCTGCATGCCCCGCGTGTGTCGGTGCCCGAGCAGGCCGAGCAGTTGCTGGCCATGCTGGAGCGCCGCGGTGTCGGGCAGTGGGCGTCCTTCCACGATCTGGTGGCCGACTGTTCGGAACCGATCATGATCGTCGGGCGCTTCCTGGGACTGCTGGAGCTCTACCGGGCGCGGGCGGTGGTCTTCGAACAGGCCGAACCCCTCGGGGTGCTGCAGGTGGCGTGGACCGGCAATCAGCAGATCAACGAAGATCTGGTCAAGGCGGAGTGGGAAGAGTGATGAGCGAGCAGACAGGTGAGGCCCCTGAGATCGAACTCGACGGCGGGGAACTGGCGCACGTCCTGGAGGCACTGCTGCTCGTCGTCGACACCCCGGTGAGCGTGGAGAGCCTGGCGTCGGCGACCGATCAACCCGTGTACAAGGTGACCGACGCGCTGAACCGCATCGTCGAGGACTTCAACTCCCGAGACAGCGGCATCGAACTGCGCGAGACCGGAGGCGGCTGGCGGATGTACACCCGGTCGCGCTACGCGCCGTATGTCGAGCGGCTGATTCTCGACGGCACCCGCTCCAAGCTGACCCGCGCGGCGCTGGAGACGCTGGCGGTGGTGGCCTACCGCCAGCCCGTCACCCGCGCCCGGGTGAGCGCGGTGCGCGGTGTGAACGTCGACGCGGTCATCCGCACCCTCGTCGCGCGCGGGCTCATCACCGAGGCCGGCAACGATGCGGACACCGGTGCCACGACCTTCGCCACCACCGAGCTTTTCCTCGAACGCCTGGGGCTGGCCTCGCTGGCGGACCTGCCTGACATCGCTCCGCTGCTGCCCGACGTCGATGTGATCGACGACATCAGTGAAACCCTCGACAGTGAACCCCGCTTCGTCAAGCTCGCCGGTGGCGGTGGGCCCGACAAGCCGGTGTCATTCGATGTCGACACCGATGGCTGACACCGACGGCGTACGTCTGCAGAAGGTGCTGTCCCAGGCCGGGATCGCCTCGCGCCGGGTGGCCGAGCGGATGATCACCGACGGACGGGTGGAGGTCGACGGTCAGGTGGTCACCGAACTGGGCACGCGCGTCGACCCCGACACCGCCGAGATCCGCGTCGACGGTACCCGCGTGATGCTCGATGACTCGCTTGTCTATCTGGTGATCAACAAACCCAAGGGTATGCACTCCACCATGTCCGACGACCAGGGCCGGCCCTGCGTCGGTGATCTGGTCGAGCACCGGGTCCGCGGTGAGAAGAACCTGTTCCACGTCGGACGCCTCGATGCCGACACCGAGGGCCTGCTGCTGCTGACCAATGACGGGGAGCTGGCGCACCGGCTGATGCACCCCTCGTTCGAGGTGCCCAAGACCTACCTGGCAACGGTGGCCGGGACCGTGCCACGCGGCCTGGGCAAGACACTGCGCGCCGGGATCGAACTGGACGACGGACCGGCCTCGGTGGACGATTTCGCGGTGGTCGACGCGGTGCCGGGCAAGACCATGGTCACGGTGACTCTGCACGAGGGCCGCAAACGGATCGTGCGCCGACTGCTGGCCGCCGCCGGGTTCCCGGTCCTCGAACTGGTGCGCACCGACATCGGTGAGGTCTCATTGGGTAACCAGCGTCCCGGCAGCATTCGCGCCCTCACCCGCAAAGAAGTGGGCACGCTGTACCGGGCGGTGGGACTGTGAGCGCCGTCGTCGTCGCCATCGACGGCCCCGCCGGGACCGGGAAGTCCTCGGTCGCCCGCGGTTTGGCACGTGAACTCGGTGCGCGCTATCTCGACACCGGTGCGATGTACCGGATCGCGACGCTGGCCGCCATCCGCTCCGGCGTGGACCTCGATGACCCCGACGCCATCGCGACGGTGACCGATGTCCCGCTGTCGGTGGGGTACGACCCGGTCACCGAACAGGCCTACCTCGGTGACGAGGACGTGTCGACGGTGATCCGCGGCGACGACGTCACCCGCGCGGTGTCGGCGGTGTCGGCGGTGCCTGCCGTGCGAACCCGGATGGTCGCCCTGCAGCGTGAGCTGGCCACCGGCGCCGGCAGCGTGGTGGTCGAGGGACGCGACATCGGCACGGCGGTGCTGCCGAACGCCGATGTCAAGATCTTCCTGACCGCCACGGCGGAGACCCGCGCGCAACGTCGCAATGCCCAGAACGTCGCAGCCGGACTGCCCGACGACTATGACGGGGTGCTCGCCGATGTGCGCCGCCGGGATCACCTGGACTCGACCCGGGCCGTGTCACCGCTGCGGGCTGCCGAGGATGCGATCGTGGTCGACACCAGCGAGATGGCCAAGGATCAGGTGATCGCGCGACTCGCCGAACTCGTCGCACAACGCACCGGGGCGTCACGGTGACCTCCTCGAACGAGACCGACGCCGCCGCCGACGGAACCTGGTCGGATGAGAGTGACTGGAATCTCGCCGGGGGCCAGTTCGCCGACGAGTCCGGCGAAACCGCGGTCGGACCACCGCCCGTGCTGGCCATCGTGGGGCGGCCCAACGTCGGGAAGTCGACCCTGGTGAACCGCATCCTGGGCCGGCGCGAAGCCGTCGTCCAGGATCTGCCCGGCGTTACCCGCGACCGGGTCTCCTACGACGCCTCGTGGAGCGGCCGGCGTTTTGTCGTTCAGGACACCGGCGGGTGGGAACCGGACGCCAAGGGGCTCCAGCAACTGGTGGCCGATCAGGCTGCGGTGGCGATGCAGACCGCCGACGCAGTGATCCTGGTGGTCGACGCCGTCGTCGGTGCCACCTCGGGCGACGAGGCGGCCGCGCGGATCCTGCGGCGCTCCGGCAAGCCGGTGTTCGTCGCTGCCAACAAGGTGGACAACGAGAAGGGCGAGTCGGACGCCGCAGCCCTGTGGTCGCTGGGGCTGGGGGAGCCGCACCCGATCAGCGCCATGCACGGTCGCGGCGTGGCCGACCTGCTCGACGACGTTCTCAAGGAACTCCCCGAGGTGTCGGAGACCAGGGGAGCGGGGGGTGGTCCGCGCCGGGTCGCGCTGGTGGGCAAGCCCAATGTCGGCAAGAGTTCGCTGATGAACCGTCTCTCTGGTTCGGAGCGTTCGGTGGTGCACGATGTCGCCGGCACGACCGTTGATCCGGTCGACTCGCTGATCGAGTTGGACGGACGGACTTGGCGTTTCGTCGACACCGCCGGGCTGCGGCGCCGGGTCGGACAGGCGAGCGGACACGAGTTCTACGCCTCGGTGCGCACCCACAGCGCCATCGACGCCGCCGAGGTCGTGATCGTCCTACTCGATGCCTCCGACCCGTTGACCGAGCAGGATCAGCGGATTCTGTCGATGGTGATCGAGGCGGGCCGGGCCTTGGTGATCGCCTACAACAAGTGGGATCTGGTCGATGAGGACCGGCGGTATCTGCTGGATCGCGAGATCGACCTGCAACTGGCTCAGCTGTACTGGGCGCCGCGGGTGAACATCTCCGCCAAGACCGGCCGTGCCGTGCAGAAACTGGTGCCCGCCATGGAGACCGCGCTGGCCTCCTGGGACGCGCGGATCTCCACCGGACAGCTCAACACCTGGCTCAAGGAGGTCGTCGCTGCGACGCCGCCGCCGGTGCGCGGCGGCAAGCAGCCGCGAATCATGTTCGCGACGCAGGCCACCGCGCGGCCGCCGACCTTCGTGCTGTTCACGACTGGGTTCCTGGAGGCGGGCTACCGCCGATTCCTGGAGCGCCGACTGCGGGAGACCTTCGGGTTCGAGGGTTCGCCGATCCGGATCAACGTGCGGGTGCGGGAGAAACGCAAAGGTAAGTCGCGCTGACGACCGACAACAAGTCGACGGCCGGCGCGCAGGCCGCATCCGGTCGCCTTGGTTAATTTCGTCACTGTGACGATTTCGACCGGCGGACCGGGATGTGGGGAGCGCGGTCGAACGGTCGGCCAGGCCGACCCGGCGGGCCCGCGCCTCGAACGACCCCGCCGTGCCGTGTCCGCGCGACGCCATGAGTGCCGACGGGCCGCCACACGGGTGGACCAGAGGACAGGCCGGGGTCGGCAAGCCGCGAAAGGACCGCCGGCGCGACAAGCCCGCGGAAGCGATACGGCGGGCTGCCCAGCCAGAGTCTTTGCCGATAAGCCACATTATGTCAACTAGTGTGGAGGTTCTGAAACCGGCCCTGACCTGCTCCTACCCCTCCGGGTCGAGGGTGAAGTCGGCGAAATCGAAGCCGGGCACCACGATGCAGCTGACCAGCGCCGGCTCGGGATCCAGTGGCCGGGCGCGCTGCCAGTGACCCGGCGGAACGACGAGTTGCGGATGCTGGCCCACCGCCACATCCGGCCCCAGCAGATGGGTCCGGGCCGCGTTCTGCTCGGGGCCGAACTCCAGCACCACCGGGCTACCGCGGTGATGCAGCCACAACTCGGCGCCGCGGACCGTGTGCCAGGCGGACTGCTGATCCCCCATCAGTGCGAACAGGATCGCCGTACCGGCGCTTCGCGGCCCGGTGTATCCGGGCGGCAGGACGGATTGGTCAAGGGTGTGATCGCTGCGCCAGGTCTCCCGGAACCAGCCGCCCTCAGGGTGTGGCGCCAAGCCAAGCCGGCCGACCCACTCGGGCACGTCCTGTGCGGTCACGGTGTCGAGCCTAGGCCCGTCGAGCCCAGGCCTGTCGAAACTGACATAAGTTGCGCGCCGTGTAGCGTCTCGTCCGTGAATTCCTCCCCCGCGCGCACCGCCGTCGTCATCAGCACCGCCCTGCTCGCCCTCACGGCCACAGGATGCAGTTCCAAGACCGAGTCGGCCACGGCAAGCTCGTCGGCCGTCACCGATATGGCCACTACCCCGGCCACCCTGGCGTCGGGTTGCCCGACCGCCGCACCCGCCGGCGGCGGCACCCCCGAGTGGACGCTCAACGGGACGACCGGCAGTGTTGCGGTCACCGGATCCACCGACACCGCCGCGCCTGCGGTCACCGTGACTCAACCGTTCAGTGTCACCGAGACCCAGGTGAAGACGCTTAAGGCCGGCGATGGCCCGGTCGTGCCCGCAACGGCGACGGTGTCGGTCTGCTACATGGGCGTCGACGGCCGCGACGGATCGGTGTTCGACAGCAGCTATCAGCGCGGAGAGCCGGTCGAATTCCCGCTCACCGGTGTGGTGCCCGGCTTCCAGAAGGCGATCGCCGGTCAGAAGGTCGGCTCCACCGTCGCCGTCGCGATGACGTCGGCCGACGGTTACCCCAACGGCGAGCCGAGGGCGGGAATCCAGCCGGGTGACTCGCTGATCTTCGCGATCAAGATCCTCGACGTCACCGGCTAGTCACTTGGGGCGGGTACCGACCTCCAGGGCCGCGAGTTCAGAGGTGCCCTCGAACAGCAGCCGACCCGATTCGCGCACGGTGGCGCGCAGCCGTGCGCCGAGGTGTTCGAAGTCGGAGTCGATGTTGCGTCGCTCCGCCGGCAGCGGCACGGGTAGCACATGCGGCGGCAGATGCCGGCCGTCGCCTTCGAGTTCGATCTCGTAGCGGGGTGAGCGCCCGCGCAGGAACCACTGGTTGTCCCCGATCTGCGATCGCACCAGCACCGGCGGCGTCATCCGGATGACCTTGGTGCCCACCCGGACCACGATGCCGTTGACGTCGCGCGCGATCGGACCGAGCGACAGCAATCCGCCGGAGAACGCGACGCAGACATCGGCTTCGCCGAAGTCGTGGGCCTGACCCCACCACCATCGAAGCGGGAACCCGGCGCCCCAGTTGCGTTCGGCGTAGAGCTTGGCGTTGTCGAAGGTCCAACTCTCCGGACCGTTCGGACCCGTGTACCGCACCGTCCCGCTCGCCCGGCCGCCCAGGTAATACGGATGCCAGTACTGGTTCAGGAACGGGATCGCCGAGAACATCCCGCCGCCACCGAATGCCTTGGGCCACAGCACCCGGTCGCCGAACTCCATCTCCAGGGTCAGATCGGCGAGTTCGAAGCGGACGCGGTCGGTGCCGACGGTGAAGTTGCCCGCCTCGTCGCCCGCGGTCACCGAGAACGGCTCGTGCTCGGCGCGCGCTCCGGACAGCGCCGCCGAGCGCACGACATCGCCCGGGTGGACGGCCACCGCCGTCGTCGACCAGTCCCCCGCCGGATGGCGATTGACACTGCAGAGTGCGATGAGCACGCGCCCGGAGGCCTCGTCGGAGACCCGCCAGAACCAGCCCTCCATCTCGGTGCCGTGGGACGGCAGCGGGTTGCCGAACGGCACGTCGGCTCCGGTGCGGCGGTAGAGGTTGATCGGGTTGAGGTCCATCGGGGCCAACATATCCCGGCGACTGCCACGGCGCCCCCGGGGTGCGGTGACCTTTCGGTGACCGCCCAGGGGCCACCGCTATCGTGAGCCCATGCCGAGCTGGATCGCCGAACTGGTTCGGCTCGAGGGAGCAGCGCCGGTCTTCTCCACCTCGGTGGCACTCGGCTCCCACGGACGGCTCTTCGGCGGCCTGATCGCCGCGCAGGCGCTCGCCGCGGCCGGCGCCACCGTCGAGTCCGACCGCCTCCCCCAATCCCTGCACGCCTACTTCATCAAGGGCGGTCGCGTCGGGGTGGATGTCGAGTACACCGTCGAGCCGACGCGCGACGGCCGGTCGTTCGACACCCGGCGCGTGACCGCCGGCCAGGACGGCGTGCCGATCTTCGAGATGCTCGCCTCCTTTCACCGGCCTGAGCCCACCCTGGACTGGCAGCGGCCACAGGAGCACCGGTTGCCCCTCGAGCAGGCCACCACGTCGATCACCGCGCCGGAGGACTGGGCTGATCACTTCGAGACCCGGGTGGGTGCGCCGAGCCCCGATGGCTGGCCCAAGCAGCCGTTCTGGTTCCGGTCCCGCGGTGCGATCGAGGATGATCCCCTGCTGCGGGCCTGCGCACTGACCTTCGTCTCCGACCTGGGCATGGTGTCCACCGCGCGTCCGCCGGGACATCTGCAGCCCGGCCCGGGCGGTGCGGCGAGCCTGGATCACGCGCTATGGCTGCACCGGCCGGTGGATCCCAACCGCTGGCAC
>Ga0194052_1001430_pt1 | contig 13825 bp, 14 predicted proteins | sample SepL226m_MetaG_FD_160117 | JGI IMG/M metagenome (GOLD analysis project Ga0194052, IMG submission 160117) | Anoxic zone freshwater microbial communities from boreal shield lake in IISD Experimental Lakes Area, Ontario, Canada - Sep2016-L227-6m | ecosystem: Environmental > Aquatic > Freshwater >... | reverse complement strand
CTTCGGCAACGGCGGAGCAGGTGGGGCAGGCGGGAGCGGGGCCAACGGTGTTGTTATTGTTCCCGCCGGCATCAACTGGACTCTCCGGACCTCCGCCGCAAATAGTATTTGGACCCAGGTGGCCTACGGCAACGGGCAGTTCGTGGCGGTGGCCGCCGCTGGAACCGACCGAGTCATGACCTCGCCTGACGGCATCACCTGGACCAGTCGCACCGCCGCCGAAGCCAACTTCTGGCAAGCGGTGGCCTACGGCAACGGCCAGTTCGTGGCGGTGTCTCACGATGGTGCTAACCAGGTGATGACCTCGCCGGACGGCGTCACCTGGACCGGTCACACCGCCGCTGCAGCTCAGACTTGGGCCGCTGTGGCCTACGGCAATGGGCAGTTCGTGGCGCTCTCTTCTGACGGTGCCAACCGGGTGATGACCTCACCGGATGGCGTCACCTGGACGAGCCAAACCGCCGCCGCTGCCGCCAATAGCGCATGGAACTCGCTGGTCTACGGCGGTGGCCAATTCGTGGCGGTGGCTAACGCGGGTCCAAGCAACCTGGTGATGACCTCCCCGGACGGCATCACCTGGACCGCCCAGACGGCCGCAGTAAACAAGAGTTGGCATTGGGTGACCTATGGCGACGGGCAGTTCGTGGCGGTGGGCGACGCCGGGAACGCTGTCGGCGACCAGGTGATGACCTCGCCGGACGGCATCACCTGGACCTCCCAGACCGCCGCCGCCGCTTCGTTCTGGCATTCGGTGGGCTACAGCGATGGCCTGTTCGCGGCGTTGTCCTACGACGGTTTCGGCCAACAGGTGATGACTTCCCCGGATGGCATCAACTGGACCATTCGAGAATCCCCCGCACCAGGTGTTTGGCAGGCGTTGATTTATGGCAACGGCCTGTTCGTGGCGGTGTCCGACAGCGGACAGGTGATGACCAGTGAAGCCAGCACCATTCCCTTCGGTAAAGGCGGTAACGGGGGTGGCGGCGGCAATAGCGGCTTCTTCGGTCGTGGCGGCACCGGTGGTATCGGCGGCACCGCCTACCCGGGCGGCGCCAACGGTACTAACGGCACCAACGGTGGCTAACTCAAAGCGGGCTCGTGGTCGTCGCGTCCGTACTCCGTATGGCTGGTTGGGTGCTGGTGCTCTAGGTGTGGGTGTGGTGGGGCCGGAGTGGCCCATGCCGACAGCACGGATTCGGGCCCGTCGGTGGCCGGTCATGCTAACCGCGGTGCATCGGCGGCTCTCCACAGTGGCGTAGCGCGGCGGCCTTCGGGTGCGGCGGCAGCCCGCATCAACAGGAGCGGCCATCGCAGCATCGCACTCGCCAGATGCGGTTCCGCACTCTGCGTCGGGCCTGACGCCGCCCAATAGGCAGACCACGATCGGAAGGCAAGATCAAATTGTCTGAAATGACGTTTCACTTCATCACGGGTCTGGCGCGTTCCGGGTCGACCCTGTTGTCAGCGACCCTGGGTTAGATCCCACGGCGATTGGCCGTAGGCCGGGGCCCAGGTAGTAGACGACGACTAGCGCATGCAGCACAAGCATGATCGGTGCACTGGTCAGGATAGCGATGGCGGTGTTGATCGGAAAGATCAGGACGCCGAAGCGATAGCGGAAGAGGAGTTTTCGGGACTCGGGCGGCGAAACCGGCGAATGGATCAGTCCGGCTCGCAGGATGTGGTGAGCCATCAGGAAGCGGCTGATGGCCATTCCCTCCATGACGCCGCCGTAGACCAGTAACGCGGTGCGGGCATCCGCACCGCCTTCCAGTGCGTAGTCGGCATAGGTGGCGGTCGCGTATGGAATGGTGACGATGAATAGAAGTAGCAGCAAGTTGAGCAGCATCAATCGCTGATCGATTGTATTGGTCAGCTGGAATAGGAAGTGATGGCTGAACCAGATCGCTCCGATGAGGAAGAAGCTGAGCACGTACGCGGCGAACGACGGCCACTGCTCACGGATCTGGGTTGCCAGCGGGACGTTCGAGGGGACGCCCGCGTCAAGGTCGACGGCCAGCAGGGTGATTGCTACCGCGAGGACTCCGTCGCTGAAGTTCTCCACGCGACCTTTCCCCATCACGTCTGACCCCTCTCAGTGCAAACGACGACGTCACCGGAATCGGCGGTGGATCCGGAGCTGAACACGGGTCACCCTAGTCACGCGGGGACAAACAGAGACACGGATCGGAGCTGCTTTCAGTGATTGATGCCGCCGCTCGAGGTGATCTTGGCGTGATCTGCGAGCACTGTGGCGGGCGGTCACCGTAGGCTTCAATCATGAGTTGGTCGACGAAGAACATCCCCGACATGCATGGCAAGGTCGCCGTTGTCACCGGAGCGAACGGCGGGCTCGGGCTCGCCTCTGCAAAGGCACTCGCCGGTCGCGGCGCCCACGTGGTGATGGCGGTCCGCAACCAGGCCAAGGCAGCACAAGCTCACGCCGAAATCATCGCCGCGCACCCGCAGGCATCACTGGAGATCGTCGAACTGGACCTCGGCTCGCTAGCCTCGGTCAAGAACGCCGCGGACCGGATCGCTGACAAACACGACCGTATCGATATCCTCATGTGTAATGCCGGCGTGATGGCCATGCCGCCGGACACCACCGAGGACGGCTTCGACACCCAGATGGGCATCAACGTGCTCGGCCACTGGGCCTTGATCTCCCACTTGCTGCCCATCGTCGTCGCCACGCCCGGTGCGCGGGTGGTGACACTGTCGAGCACCGCCCAGCACATGGGCCGCGCGATCGACCCCGAGGACCCACACATGCGCAAGAACTTCGATGCGTGGCGCATGTACGGCCAGACCAAGTTGGCCATGCGCCATCTCGCCGTCGGGCTCCAAAAGCAATTCGATCACGCCGGCGTCGATGCGAAGTCGCTGTCCGCCCAGCCGGGAATGACCAACTCCGATCTGCAAACCACGACCACCGCAAGCGGCGGCGGCGGCGGCCTCGGTTCCTTCTTCGAGAAGTGGACCAAGGCGACGGGCATGTCGACCGATCGGGGTGCACTGAGCCAACTTCGGGCGGCGGTCGATCCGGCAGCCCCCGGCGGCGGGTTCTACGGGCCGCTGTACGTGATGAACGGGCCTCCGGTGCGCAAACCGCTGATCCGGCCCGGCAGCGACGCGGCCATCGAAGCCCTGTGGAAGGTCGCCGAAAGCGAGACCGGCCTGCGGGTCGACGTCGAAGCCGCCAAGGAGAAGCCAGCCGCGTCGTGAGTACTCCGGTCGCGCCGTTTCGGCGGGCCGCAGCCCCGAACTACGGCTAAGTAGCCGACCGGATTCAGGATTCGGCGTCCGGTGCGTCGATGAGCTGGAGGGCGGCCGCCTGCCCTTCGCAGCAGGGAAGTAAACGCAATATCAAGGCATGGTCATGAGAGCAGGGTCTCGGCTAAGCCAAGTCTGCTCTTTTCATCTCATCCTGGGTGAGCTCGGAAGCGGCCGGATGCTGAAACATCCCGTTGGCATAGAAGGGGCTTGGAATCATGAGATCCAATTGGGGTGGCGAAGCAAACCCCCCCATCATGGATGGGCCCCGTCCTTCACTACTGCGGTGGCCGTGCGCCACGCCGCATGGCGCCATCATGACGTCGTTTTCCTCGGCGTCGACCCAACCGAACCCGCCTCCATACAGTTGACCCGATCCACTCCACATGACCAGAAACTCATCGGAAGCGGGGTGCTTATGAATCACGTCCGAGACTCCGATGCCCGTGTAGGCGTAGTTGAAACCGGTCAGTCGTGTTCCGGCTCCCGGCCACAAGACCAACCTCATAGGAAGGCCGATGCCGGTAAAGGGTGCGCCGTCCAGCACATTGAATAACGCCCCTCGTACCTTGACGTCGTCGGGGGAGAGGTTTCTGGCCCGCACCTCAGGCTGATCTTCATTGAACGTCATCTCATGAAGTTGTGGCGGAGTTACTGGGATGGCATTGGTGATGGCTTTCTCAATGGAATCGAAGTTCATGACGCCCAGTTGGTTGTTGTAAAACCCCTTGTCGGAGTACAGGTCGAACTGGGGTGGGCAGATCTGGTTCACGAGAATCGCGGCTTCGGCATTGCCGGCCGGATTTCGGATCTGATGTTCGACGCCCGCGGGAAAGTAGGCGATATCACCGGGCTTCAACGTCACCCAGTGGTCCTTGAGCCACACCTCGACGATGCCATGCCGGCACAGAATGGCCTCTTCAGCGAGATCGTAGGTGTACTGATCGCTCTGTTGGCCCGGCTGAACATTCGTAACATGCACCGATTCCGTCTGGTACCCGTTCCCGGGCCAGGCCAGTAGCCTGGTTTCCAAACCGTGGGCAGTAATGGTCGGTCCATCGAATAAATTGCCGATGGCACCCTCTGCGCGAATCTGTTGAGCTGTCCGATAGCGGGCCCGCAGATTATCGGTGATTTTCATAGTGATCCCACCGCAGGTCGCGTGTTTCCGGCATCGACTTGGTCGCTGGGGCGCTGCATCGTCGGAAATCTACCCCTTCGCGGCGGTGCAACCGCAGTGACCCTGCATGAGGTGGCCACCGTTGAATTTGCCCAACCGCGGGCGTTATCTCGACGAGCTCGAGCGCATTCTGTTTATGCCGCTTCTGCCGCTTGTGCCGTTGTAGCTGCCGTTGCCGCCGGTGCCGGCGGCGCCGCCGCTCCCGAATAGGCCGGCGTTGCCGCCGTTGCCGCCGTTGCCGCCAGAGGTGCCGGGGGTGCCGGGGGTGCCGGGGGTGATCGCGCCGATGGTGAGCACGGAAACCGTGCCGGAGGTGCGGTTGGTGACGTAGGCATTGAGGCCGCTCGGGGTGATCGCCACCCCCGATGGGAAGTCGCCGACGGCTACCGGGGATCCGATCACCTGATTGGTGGCGGTGTTGATCACCGACACCGAGTCACCGCCGCCGTTGGTGACGTAGGCGTAGGCGCCGTTCGGGGAGATCGCTATCCCTTCCGGGTTGGCGCCAACGGTGATGGTGGCGATCACCTGGTAGGTGACGGTGTTGATCACCGACACCGAGCTGCCGTTGACGTTGGTGACGTAGGCGCGAGTGCCGGTCGGATTGATCGCCACCCCTGAGGGGAAGTCGCCGACGGTTATCGGTGAACCGATCACCTGGTTGGTGGCGGTGTTGATCACCGACACCGAAGCGCCGCCGCCATTGGTGACGTAGGCGTAGGCGCCGTTTGGTGTGATCGCCACTGCGTAAGGAGCGGTGAAGCCGGTAATCGGGGATCCGATCACCTGGTTGGTGGTTGTGTTGATCACCGACACCGAGTTGCCGAACTGGTTGGTGACGTAGGCGCGGGTGCCGTTCGGTGTGATCGCCACCTCTACCCGGCCGGAAGGGAGGCCGGTGATGGCGGTGGTCACCTGGTTGGTGGCGGTGTCGATCACCGACACCCCCGAGTTGCCGTAGTAGGTGGCGATGTAGGCGCGGGTGCCGCTCGGGGTGATCGCCACCCCCTGCGGGTAGGTACCGACGGTGATCGGGGATCCGATCACCTGGTTGGTGGCGGTGTTGATCACCGACACCGAGTTGCTGTTGGTGTTGGTGACGTAGGCGTAGGCGCCGTTCGGGGTGACCGCCACACCCTCGGGGTTGGTGCCGACATTGATGGTGGCGGTCACGGTGGGAGTGACGGCATTGAAGCTGGCCGGGGTGCCGGGCGTGCCGGGCGTGCCCGCACCGCCGTTGCCGCCGTTGCCGCCGTTACCCCACAGCGAGAATCGGCCGGCGCTGCCGCCGTTGCCGCCGTCGCCGCTCGAGGCGGCCAGGGCGTTGCCTCCTGCGCCGCCGGATCCCGCGAACACTCCACCGGCGCCGCCGTTGCCTCCGTTAGCGACGGTGACCGCGTCGCCGCCGGCACCACCGTTGCCGACCAAGCCCGCATTCCCGCCGTCGCCGCCGTTGTAGCCGTTCCCTCCGCTACCGAGGAGACCGCCGTTGCCGCCGTCACACGACCCGGTCGGACACGTCGCGGAGGTATAGGAGAAACCGTTACCGGCCAGGACCCCGGCATCGGGGCGTGCGGCGGTGCCGTCACCGACGAACATCCGCACGAAGCTGCCCGGCTGCCACGACGGTCCAGAGGCAGTCGTCGCCGCGGTCGCGGCTGCGGCGAGCCGGCTGCCGGTCGCGGCCGGAACCGCAGCACCAACTTGTACGGCGGCGGGTCGCGCCGCTGAGGCCGGTGCCGCTGGACTAGATGCCGTCGACGCGTCGGAACTGGTGGCCGCCGCAGCCGAGGGGCGCCGCGCGGCGCTATCGGCGCTATTGGCTGCCGCCGATCCAGCGCGCCCGGTCTGCGCGGCTCCCGGAGAGGCCGAATCGGTGCGGTCGGCGTGCGCCACCCCCGCGCCCGCCAATGCGGCCCACACCCCTACACCCAAAGCACCAGCACCCAACCAGCCATACGGCCGACGGGGACGACGACCACGGGCCGCATTCGCGTTTTTCACACTGGCAGTAAACCAGGTTCAAGATCCGGCCGACGTCTAGCGTGGGCGAAATGGGTTATCTCAGCGGCGACGAGTGCCAGGAGCCGGATAGTGGCACCGACGGCCCGATTAGTCGTAGTGAGGTCGCTCAGACGGGCCGGCATGTCGAGGCCGGCGAATACGCCATCGACGGTCCCGTCATCCTGGGGCCGGGGTTGCCCCCCGAGGATGGTTCGTGTGGTCAGTTCGCTGTGCAATTTCATGTCACCACTACAACGGTGGTTGGGCTCAAACGCATCGCCGATGCGCGCGGGGTGAGCGTGCCGGAATTGTGCCGACAGGTCATCGGTGTCTTCGTTGCACAGCAGGAAGGTGAGCTGGGCGCGCTGCTCGACGCTGAGGCGGAGGTCGCCGATTACCGGCCCAGCCTGCGCCAGTCGTAGTCGTGATGCTTACCGGGACGCGACGGAGGGTTGATGTATCGCGGAGTGTGGAGCTGCCGACATGTGCGGAATGACGGGTTGGGTGGATTTCGCGCAGGATCTGACCCGGGAACGGGCCGTGATCGAGGCGATGACCGAGACCATGGCGTGCCGCGGTCCCGACGCGGCGGGGACGTGGATACGGCGCGACGTAGCCCTCGGCCACCGTCGGCTGGCGGTCATCGACCTCGCCGGCGGCGCGCAACCGATGGTGGTCTCCATCGATCTGGGACTCCCGGGAGCGCAAGCTGGTGATGATCCGAGACCGGATGGGGGTCAAGCCGCTCTACTTCTACCCGACTCCTGGCGGGATGTTGTTCAGCTCGGCGGGTTCGATTCCGGGCAGCTCCACCGATGCACGCGTGCGCGGGCTACCTAACTGGAACGGCAGCCGAACAGCGTCGGCGGAGATGTAGTTCGACGTCGTCGGCGAATACCCGCAGAGCGCTGCGCAGCATCCGCGTGGTGCCGTCGGGGTGTCGGCATGACCCACGTCCCTCCACCAGTCCGGCCACCCGGCGTATTTCGCGGACGAGGTGATCCGATGCCCTGCCGAAGGCGAGTTCGGCGCACAGCTCGGCCAGGCGCGGCAGTCCGTTCAGGCAGGGGCCGCACTGGCGTGCGCTTTGATCCGCCAGGTATCCGGCGATCTCGGCGACGCGCGCAAGGCCGCATTCATGCCTACCCAGGGCACTGATGATTCCCGCCCCCGGTGTCGCATCGGCTGAACGCAGGCCCGTTCGCGATAGCGAGATATCCGCGAAACAATCTGCCCCAAGCCAGGTTCCGTGATAGCCACCGATTAGAGCCGCGCTCAGAGTCGCGGCATCGGCACCGCCGTGATCAAGCAGCCGGGTGAGCGAGGTGCCGGTTGGCACTTCGACCACGCTGGGGTTCACAGCACCGGAGAGAGTGACCAGCATCGTGCCCGGGGAATCAGGTTCACCCACCGAGCTAAACCATTGCGCGCCGAAGCGTGCGATCAGTCCGATATGGGCCATCGTCTCGACGTTGTTGACCAGAGTGGGCCGCCCCCGAACACCGGAAATCGCGGCGACGGTCGTGCGGTCGCGCGGCAGTGCCGGGCCGCCTTCGATGCACCGGATCGCAGCAGACTCCTCGCCGGCGACGAAGCGGTCGGGCGCCTCGATGATTTCGACACGGTGCGGTTCGAGGCCTGCGGCGCGCCGTTGATCAAGTGCGACGCTCACTGCAGGCACTGCGTCGGCGTGCACATAGAGAAAGGACATGTCGGCGTTGATCGCCGCCATCGAGGCGGCCATGCCGTCAAGTACGAGGTGCGGTGCGCGGGTCAACAGGGTGAGATCTTTGCGGCTCAGCGGCTCGCCTTCGGCGCCGTTTGCGATCACCACGGGCTTGCGACCGGTCACCGCCGCCATCTTCCGCGCGGTGGGGAACCCCGCACCGCCTCGTCCCGAGAGCCCCGATTCCTCGACGGCGGCGATCAGTTCCGCATCGCGGCAGGGCAGCTCGCCGAAGGCGTCGAGGTGGGCGTCCAGACTCGGGCCCTGTGCCGCGAACAGCCGCGGTATCGACGGCGGGGCGTTCATACGTTGGCGTATTCGGTGTAGTTCGCGCGTAGTCGCCACGCCAGCGAGGCGCTGACGACGACGCCACACGCCGCGGCGATCGCGGTGAACCAGACGTGACCGACGTCGGTGCCGTTTCCCAACGCGTGTGCCATGGCGATAGGCCAGAGCAGATAAGCCGTCCAGTGCACGGTGCGGAACACCCGAGGGCCGAGGCGATGACGGAGAAGGCTGGTGATGACCACCACGATGAGCAGATCGACGGCGACGGTACCGAGGCCCTGCCACATCGGTCGGTAGGCGCCGAGGAACGGCACCACGGTGTCGATGAGCTTCAGCTTGGCGTAAGGGTCCATGAACAGCAGTCCGAAGTGCAGCGCCACCAGAAGCACCGCGGCCAGCGCGACGAAACGGTGGATGTCGGCGACGCCGAATCGGGGCAGCGCGAGAAGCGGTCGCCCCGAACGGGTCGCGATACCCAACGCCACCGACAACGACATGAATACCAGCGCGACGATCCCGTTGCCGCGTCCCAGCGCCCAGAGGGCCTCACTGCTCATCGACGGCTCAGGAGCCCTTCGAGACGGTGTGGGGAACTGCCTTGTTGGCCCCGGAGCTGCTTCCCAACGAGACACGACTTCTCGTCGACGACGAGGAGCCCAACGACGAACTCGACGACGAGGAACCTGGCGAGCCGTAGGTCGACTTGGTCACCGAACTTGCACCGATGGGGCCCGCGGGTGCGGCGACCGGGGCGGGCGCGGCGTACACCGGCGCGACCGGGGCGATGGGCGCAGGGGTCTGCGCCTGGGTCTGCATCGGTCGTGGCGCAGAGGTGGGGGTGTACGCCGGTGCGGTGACGGCCGCGGGGTTCGGAGCGTATGTGGGTTCCGCGGTGTGCACCGGGGCCGCCTGCTGCGCGATCGGGGGTGCAGGAAGTTCCTGAGTGAGCGGCGGAGCCGCCGGCGTTGGCACGGCAGGCTCAGTGGTCATCGAATTCTCGATGGCCGGCTCCTCCGCGGCGACCGGCTTGACGGTGTCTCCATATGCCAGTGCCGAGGCCCCGGCAACGCCGGCCGCGCCCAGTCCGGCCAGCGCCCATGAAGCGAAGGCGGCACGGCGGAATCCCGAACGCGGTGAGTTCATGCCGATGATGGTGCCTGACCGTTCTTGGAGGTCTCAAAGAACTGGCGGAGGAGTCAGTGAGCTGCGGGAAGTGCAATCGTGAACGTGGCGCCGCGCCCCGGCGCGGACACCACCGACACTTCGCCGCCGTGTGCGTGCACGATCTCGCGCACCAGGGCTAATCCGATGCCGTGGGACCGGCGACCCGCCCGTTCGGCGTGTCCCGGATCGTGCGCGAAACGGTTGAACGCGAAACGGTTGAACAATGTGGCCATAGTCGCGTCATCCATACCGGCTCCATCGTCGGCGATGGAGACGAAGATCTGCTGACCTTCCCGGCGGGTCGCCACCTCTACTGTGCCGCCATCGTGCTGGTGAGTGATCGCGTTGTCGATCAACGCGGTCAAGGCGCGACGCAGTGCGGTCTCAGCACCGACGACGTCGAGGGTGTCGCGGTGATCAGCTGTACTCGTGAGCACGACCCCGCTCGACTCGGCGTACGGCTTCATGCTGGCGCAGACGGTGTCACCCAGGTCGGCGAGGTTGATCCGCGCACCATCCGGGCGGCGCGTGGCCATGGTGGCGGAGGCAAGCAGGTCGTCGACGACGCCGCTCAGGGCCCGGGTGTCATCGAGGAGTGCATCGGCATCGCGCGCAGCGCTCGCGGTGTTGCCCGCGTGCAGTTTGGTGGCCACCAGTTGGGCGCGGGTGTGCACCACGGTCAGGGGAGCGCGAAGTTCGTGGGAGGCGTCAGCGACGAATCGGCGTTGCAGGGCCAAAGCCTGCACCAGCGGACGCACCGAACGGCGGGTGATCAGCGCCACGGCGGCGATCGAGGCGATGATGCCGGCCAGTTCGGCGAGGATGAGAGCCTCGAAAAGCCGGCCCCGACTGTTCCGGTAGGGAGCAACGTCCATCAGGGCCACCACCCGACCCTCCGGCCGATCCACGGCCAGAGCCCGATAGTGCCGACCGTTGGCCTGCACGTCACTGAAACCGACCGGTCCGTTGAGCAGGGGCACGGCGGGCTTGGCGCCATCGCTGACCATGAGCGTCCCGTTCGTGCTCCGCAGCGCCAGTTCCATGCCGGGTGGGGGATCGTCAGCATCATCGGCACTCATCGCAACCGTGGTCAACTGCTCGGTCATCTGCCGGTTCTGCGAACGCAGGTAACCGACCGTGACCACTGCACCGACCAGAAGCAGCACCCCTGCCAGCGCCACGGACGTCTGGAGTGCCGCGATGCGGCCCGCCCGCCGGATCACGGCCAGATCACCCGGCGAAGCGGCGTCGCGCGTCATCCCAGCCCAAATCTGTAGCCCGAACCGTGCACGGTGGCGATGACTTGCTTACCCAGCTTGCGTCGCAGGTAATGCACGTAGAGGTCGACCGCGCCGTCGGATTCCACACCGTCGAACGCGTGCACGAGCAGTTGCGGGCGGGTGAAGACCCGGCCGGGGGACTGCATCAGGGTGGCCAGAAGGGCGCACTCACGGTCGGTGAGTTCGACATCGTTGGCCCGGCGGGTAAGAAGATCCAGCCGCAACCCGCCCACGTTGAGAACCGTCGCCGCATCATCGGCTCGGCGAAGCAGTGCGCGTACGCGAGCAAGTAGTTCGGGAATCTCGAAGGGTTTGACCAGGTAGTCCTGCGCGCCGGCGTCAAGCCCCTCGACGCGATCCTCGACCGCCCCCCGACCGGTGAGAATCAGCGCGGGTGTGGCAACACCGCGCGACCGCAGCAGGGCGATCAGCTCGACGCCATCCATCACGGGCAGGCCGCGGTCGACAACGAGGGCGTCGTAGTCGCCGGTGAGTCCGCGATGCATGCCCTGCTGTGCGTCGAAGACGGCGTCCACCCGGTATCCCTCTCCGAGGAAGAGTTCGACCAGCATGGCGCTCAGCACGCGATCGTCGTCGACGACGAGCAGCAGCGGAGCGGTCACCCTTGGAAGATTGCCATGGGAGTTCTTTCAGCGCTCAAAGAAAAGACCGGCAGGCTTTCGATCGTGACTGTCGCGGCAACTCAGACGGGTCGATCCGAACCTGTTGGAGTGCAGTGGCAGCGGTGGAGCACCGAGATGCATCTGCTGGTCACCGAACCGGCCGAGCTGTGCCGGGCCCGCGCGATCGTTGACGCCGAACTCGATGAGATCGAACTGGCCGCCTCCCGATTCCGGCGCGACTCGGAGGTGTGCGCCCTGGCCGAGGCGGAGGGCGCCCGCCGGCCGGTGAGCCCGGTGTTCGCCGATCTGATCGAGGCCGCGTTGGCTGCAGCGTCGATGACCGACGGCGACGTCGACCCGACCGTCGGTAATGCGGTGATCGCCCTGGGTTACGACGCGGCATTCGCGGACACGCCGGTTCCGCGGATCGCGTCGCTTGCCGTGCCGATCGACTGGACGGCCATCGAGTTCGACGGCACCGGAGTCCGTGTCCCCGCGGGTGTCGTGCTCGATCTCGGTGCGACGGCAAAAGCCGTCGCCGCGGACCGGTGCGCGCAGCGCGTTCTGGCCGGTACCGGTTCCGGGGTGTTGGTCAACCTCGGCGGTGACCTCGCGACAGCCGGGGCCCCGCCGGTGGGCGGCTGGCGGATCCTGGTCCAGGACAGCGACGACGACCCACCCAGCGAGGTGGTGATCGGTTCAGGCGTCGGTCTGGCCACCTCCAGCACCCAGCGCCGGCGGTGGACGCGTGGAGACCGGTCTCACCATCACATCGTCGATCCGCGTACCGGATCTTCGGCGGAACCGGTGTGGCGCAGCGTGACCGTGGTGGGGGACAGTTGCCTGGTGGCCAACGCCGTCAGCACCGCGTCCATCATCCGGGGCCAGCGGGCCCTGGATTGGGTTGCAAGTCTTGGCCTGGCGGCGCGATTCGTAGACCGCGACCGACGGCAAAGGGCCGTCGGTGGGTGGCCGCAATGACCAGACTGCACATCGACTGGACGCGTTGCGACGGGCGAGGCTTGTGCACCGAACTGCTTCCCCAGGTTTTGGAACGCGACGAATGGGGCTATCCGCTGGCTCGGGACCGGTCCCGAGAGCCGCAGGTGCCCGACGAGTTTTCCAAGTTCGCTTCCGCGGCAGTCAAGCGCTGCCCCCGCCTGGCACTGACCCTGCTCGATGACGAGGTTGGGACGCTTACCCCCCGGTGACGACGTTCCCGGGCAGCGCGGTTTGGGGGGCTGGTGCCTTAACCGAGGGGGTATACGAGTTCGGCCCCATCGGGTTGAGGGTTGTCGTCGCGGGACTGCCTTGCCGCTCCGGCGGGCTTTCGGTCTTGCTCTGGCATCCCACCAGCACCGCGGTAGCAATCGCGGCTCCACTAATCACGACACCGCCACGACGGAAAACCGTTGATTTAGTCATGACCTGACTTCCCCTCTCTCCCAGCGACCGCGCTGGGCGTCTAAGTAAAACGCTACGCCGGTCTGAAAGCGCTGTCACCATCGAGTTGATTGCGCGGACTCGATCAAGGGTGCGAGCCGCTCGGCGGACCGCGCGGCTCGCGGCGAGGTCGAGACGATGCCCATCGCGGCGATCGCAAGCCCCAAAACGAGGGTGAACAACCACAGCGGATCGGCCGCTGAGGTGAAGTCCCCCATCGGGGGTGACAGCGCGCCGGCGGCCAGTACGCCACTGAGTGCGACGCCCAGACTGATGCCGACCTGCTTGCTGGTGCTGGTGACTCCCGCGGCCGCGCCGGCACGCTCCTGCGGCATACCGCTCACCGCGGCGTAGTTGATCGGCACAGTGACCATCCCGAACGTGATGCCGAACGAAACAAAAATCATCATCAGCAACCATCGCGGTGCCATCGGAGTCAGAAAAATCAGCATCGTCGACATCGCGACGATCATCAGCCCGGCGACTACGAGCGCCGGTCTGCTCCCGACACGGCCTACCACTCGGCCCGAAATCGGCGAGAACACCAGGACGGCAAGCCCTACCGGCAGCAACAGCAGACCTGCCTGCACGGCGGGGTAACCCCGCCAGCCCTGCAGATAGATCGACATCATGAAGAGGAAGGCTCCCCAGACGATAAAGACGAACAGCGCGGTCAGCGCCGCCGATGCGAACGGAATCGAGCGGAAAAACCTCAACTCCAGGAACGGATCGGCATGCCACCACTCGTAGCGCAGGAAGCAAACGAATCCCAATGCCGCGGCGACAGCGGTCGCGATGATCCATGGATGGGTCCAGCCGCGGCCCGGGCTCTCAATGAGAA
>Ga0194052_1001428_pt1 | contig 13846 bp, 13 predicted proteins | sample SepL226m_MetaG_FD_160117 | JGI IMG/M metagenome (GOLD analysis project Ga0194052, IMG submission 160117) | Anoxic zone freshwater microbial communities from boreal shield lake in IISD Experimental Lakes Area, Ontario, Canada - Sep2016-L227-6m | ecosystem: Environmental > Aquatic > Freshwater >... | reverse complement strand
CCCGAAGGCAGCCGAGAATCCCTTGCTGCCGCAAACTCCACGATGAACCTGGAACTGTCCAACAACCTCTATTGGGATCCGCACTTCTTCGTCGCCCTGGCCCCGAACACCGGAGTGGTGACCAACCCCGGCGGTGATCCCTATCCGATCTACTGGCGAATCAACGCTGTGAACAATTTCTTCCGCACCACTGGTGGGTTCCCCTACGGAATGTTCGACGATCAGATCATGCGCAATCCGCTCAATCAGCTTTACGTGAGCGGCAACCAGATGAGTGGCTACCCGACTCTGTCGGACTACCAACTCTTCTACTGCTGTAACGACTTCGCCTCGCTGACCGCCGACGATCGCGCCGCCTTCGTTGCCGGCCAACTCGCGCAGAAACTGCTGTCGCGCCTGCCCTTCCCGTCGATCACCTACACCGCGACCGCCGTGTTGCGCTCAACTCTTTTGAACACAGCCGGGGCTTGGCCGCGGGATCCGATGGACCTCAGGTTGCTGGGTTTCGTCGCCACCGACACGATCTCGCCGGCGCCGACCGACATCAACCCGGCAGGAGACGCGCTGCTGCCCGCCTACGTCGGTGCTCCTCCGGCCCCGCCGGCCGACACCGACAACGACGGCATGCCCGACACCTGGGAGATCTCCAAGGGTCTGGACCCCAACGTCGCCAACACTAACGCCACCGGTCTTTCACCGGCCGGCTACACCGACCTTGAGGTCTACCTCCAGGAGTTGATGGCCGGCAAGATCACCGGGTGGACGTAGTCCCGGCTCGGTCTGTCACGAGTAATCTCCACCCACATGCGCACCGTCGAGGTTTTCGCCGACGTGCTGTGCCCGTTCACCCATGTGGGGCTGCACACGCTGATCGACCGCCGCACCGATCGCGGGCTTGATGAGCCACGCCTTCGTGTCCGGGCCTGGCCGCTCGAGCTCGTCAACGGGCAACCGCTCGACGCCCACCACATCGCTGCAGAGATCACCGCACTTCAGTCGTCGGTGCGGCCTGATCTGTTCGCCGGCTTCTCTGTTGAGACGTTCCCTGCAACGTCCATGGCCGCCTTCGCGCTTAGCGCCGCCGCCGACCACACCGGAGATCCCGCGCTGATCGAGGACGTCGGCATGGCGTTGCGCAACGGGGTTTTCGAGGACGGGGCCGACGTCGGGAAGGCGGATACCGTCGCGTCGATTGCGGCGTCCTTTCACCTCGAACCGCTCGACGCCGCCACCACCGAGGCGGCCGTGCGGGCGGACTGGGACGAGGGCAGGGCCCGAGGTGTGATCGGCTCGCCACACTTCTTCACCGACAACGGCGGCAGCTGGTTCTGCCCGGGGCTGGACATCAGCAAAAACAGCCGCGGCGATTTCGTCATCGACTGGAAGCAGGGCACCGAGGCGTTCGTCGAGAGTGTCTTCGGATGAACGCGCCGAGCCCTGCCGACCTTCGCCGCTGGCGCCGTCATCTGGCCAACGAACGCGCCGAGGCCGCCGTCTACCGAGACCTCGCCCAGCGCTACGACGGTGAGGAACGCGAGATTCTGTCCGCGATCGCCGCGTCAGAGGAACGCCACGAGCAGCACTGGCTGAGCCTCCTAGGCGATCAGGTCGGCCCACCGGTCCGCGCCGACCTCGGCACCCGCGTTCTCGCCTTCCTCGCGCGGCACTTCAGATCGGTGTTCGTGCTGGCTCTGGTGCAGCGGTTCGAGGCCCGCGCCAGCTATGACGCCGACGCCGACGCCACCCCCACCATGGCCGCCGACGAGCAGATCCACGAAGAGGTCATCCGCGCTCTGGCAGCCCGCGGCCGCGACCGCCTGTCGGGGAGCTTCCGTGCGGCAGTGTTCGGCGCCAACGACGGCCTGGTGAGCAACCTGGCCCTGATCCTCGGCGTCAGCGCGAGTGGCGTGTCCAGCCACACGGTCCTGGTGACCGGACTCGCCGGACTGCTCGCCGGCGCACTGTCGATGGGTGCCGGTGAGTACGTGTCGGTCAGCTCCCAGCGGGAGTTGCTCGAGGCGTCGGCGCCGAGCCCCAACGTGGGGTCCGCACTCGCCCAACTCGACGTCGACGCCAACGAGTTGGAACTGGTCTACCGCGCCCGGGGGATGAGTCCGGAGGAGGCGACCGCTCACGCGGCCCGGGTCCTACAGAACCCGGTGCACCATTCGCCGGGGTCCGACGACGACCGGCACGAAGCGGTAGGCACCGGGCTGAAGGCGGCCGTCTCCAGCTTCCTGTTCTTCGCCGTTGGCGCGTTGATCCCGATACTGCCGTTCCTGTTCGGGATGACCGGGACCAAGGCGGTGCTGACGGCAGCGGCCCTGGTCGGGGCGACCCTGCTGGGCACCGGCGTGATCGTCGGCCTGCTGTCGGGGGCGCCGCCGTTTCGCCGGGCCCTGCGCCAGCTGCTGATCGGCTACGGCGCCGCCGCCATCACCTATGTCCTGGGACTTCTGGTCGGCGGCGGGGTGGGTTAGGCACCCCGGGAACAAATCCCCGGCCGCCTTGGTTACCGTTATTGACACTTGAGCGCAGTAGGCTCAACTCTGGCTTGACAGGCCCCGACGGGCCGATGCAGGCTTGAGTCTGGTCCGCTCAGACCCAACTACGTCTTACACAAGAACGTCTCACACAGGAGGAATCAACCATGGCTCGTGCGGTCGGCATCGACCTCGGGACCACCAACTCCGTCGTCGCGGTTCTCGAGGGTGGCGACCCAGTCGTCGTCGCCAACTCCGAGGGCTCGCGCACCACACCGTCGGTGGTCGCTTTTGCACGCAACGGCGAGGTGCTGGTCGGCCAGCCCGCCAAGAACCAGGCGGTCACCAACGTGGACCGCACCATCCGCTCGGTCAAGCGCCACATGGGCACCGACTGGTCGGTGGAGATCGACGACAAGAAGTACACCGCGCAGGAGATCAGCGCGCGGGTGCTGATGAAGCTCAAGCGCGACGCCGAGAGCTACCTCGGTGAGGACATCACCGACGCGGTCATCACCGTGCCGGCCTACTTCAACGACGCCCAGCGTCAGGCCACCAAGGAGGCCGGCCAGATCGCCGGCCTGAACGTGCTGCGCATCGTCAACGAGCCCACCGCCGCGGCGCTGGCCTACGGATTGGACAAGGGCAGCAACGAGCAGACCATCCTGGTCTTCGACCTCGGCGGCGGCACGTTCGACGTGTCACTGCTGGAGATCGGTGACGGCGTGGTCGAGGTGAAGGCCACCTCCGGTGACAACCACCTCGGTGGCGACGACTGGGACGACCGGATCGTCGAATGGCTCGTCGACAAGTTCAAGGCGTCGGCCGGTATCGACCTGACCAAGGACAAGATGGCGATGCAGCGGCTGCGCGAAGCCGCTGAGAAGGCCAAGATCGAACTGAGCTCCTCGCAGAGCACGTCGATCAACCTGCCCTACATCACCGTCGACGCGGACAAGAACCCGCTGTTCCTCGACGAGCAGCTGACCCGCTCGGAGTTCCAGAAGATCACCCAGGATCTACTGGACCGCACCCGCGCGCCGTTCCAGCAGGTGATCAAGGACGCCGGAATCGCGGTGGCCGACATCGACCACGTGGTTCTGGTGGGCGGTTCGACCCGCATGCCCGCCGTCACCGAACTGGTGAAGGAACTCGCCGGCAAGGAGCCCAACAAGGGCGTCAACCCCGACGAGGTCGTCGCCGTCGGCGCGGCCCTGCAGGCCGGCGTGCTCAAGGGTGAGGTGAAAGACGTTCTGCTGCTTGACGTCACACCGCTGAGTCTCGGTATCGAGACCAAGGGTGGTGTGATGACCAAGCTCATCGAGCGCAACACCACCATCCCGACCAAGCGGTCGGAGACCTTCACCACCGCCGACGACAACCAGCCGTCGGTGCAGATCCAGGTCTATCAGGGTGAGCGCGAGATCGCGGCGCACAACAAGCTGCTCGGCAGCTTCGAGCTGACCGGTATTCCGCCGGCTCCGCGCGGCGTGCCCCAGATCGAGGTCATCTTCGACATCGACGCCAACGGCATTGTGCACGTCACGGCCAAGGACAAGGGCACCGGCAAGGAGAACACGATCAAGATCCAGGAGGGCTCCGGCCTGTCCAAGGATGAGATCGACCGGATGATCAAGGACGCCGAGGCGCACGCCGACGAGGACCGCAAGCGCCGCGAGGAGGCTGACGTCCGCAACCAGGCCGAATCGCTGGTCTACCAGACGGAGAAGTTCGTCAAGGAGCAGCGCGAGACCGAGGGCTCCACGGTGCCCGAGGAGGCGCTGGCCAAGATCGACGCGGCCATCGACGAGGCGAAGACCGCGCTGAACGGTTCCGACATCGGCGCGATCAAGTCCGCGATGGAGAAGCTGGGCACCGAGTCCCAGGCGCTGGGCGAGGCGATCTACCAGGCCGCCCAGGCCGAACAGGCCGCCGGCGGTGCGGGCGGCGGTTCGGGTGCCGACGATGTGGTGGACGCCGAGGTTGTTGAGGACGATCAGGAGCCCAAGTGAGTCCTCAGGACCGCGAAGCCGATGAGCCGGTGACTGTCACTGACAAGCGGCGGATCGACCCGGAGACCGGCGAGGTGCGTGAAGGCGTCTCCGGTGCCGCCCCCTCGGGGGTCGCACCGGAGGTCCACTCGCCCGCCGACAAGGTCGCCGAACTCACCGCTGATCTGCAACGGGTCCAGGCCGACTTCGCCAACTACCGCAAACGCGCGCTGCGCGATCAGGAGTCCGCGACCGAGCGGGCCAAAGCCGTTGTGCTGAGCCAGCTTCTGCCCGTCCTCGATGATCTCGAACGCGCCCGCAGTCACGGCGATCTCGACGCCGGCCCGCTCAAGGCGGTGGCCGACAAGCTCGTCGGTGCGCTCACCGGACTCGGCCTGGTCGAGTTCGGCGCCGAGGGTGAGGACTTCGACCCGTCGCTGCACGAGGCTGTGCAGCACGAGGGCGACGGCTCCAACCCCGTAATCGGGCACGTCATGCGCAAGGGCTACAAGTTCGGCGATCAGATTCTGCGGCACGCCCTCGTCGGCGTGGTCGACACCGTCGCAGACGGTGACACCGCAGAATCAAGCTCAGCATCAGATCTGTAGGGGTAAGGAGGTGACGCGGCATGGTTCAACGTGAATGGGTTGAGAAGGACTTCTACAAGGTGCTCGGCGTCTCCTCCGACGCCAAAGAGGACGAGATCAAGCGGGTGGCGCGCAAGCTGCTCGCCGAGAATCACCCCGACCGCAACCCGGGCAACGCGGCGGCCGAGGAACGCTACAAGGAGATCGGCGAGGCCAAGGACGTTCTCACCGACCCGGCCAAACGCAAGGAGTACGACGAGACCCGCCGGCTGTTCGCCGGCGGCGGTTTCGGACGGCGCTTCGGCGGCGGTGGCGGCGGCGGTGGCTACACCGCCTACGACGACGATGGCGGCGGCTTCAATCTCAACGACCTGTTCGGTCAGGCCGGCCAGGACGGCGGGGCCAACATCGGCGACCTGTTCGGCGGGCTGTTCGGCCGCGGTGCGCAACCGCGTACGAGCCGTCCGCGTCGCGGCAAGGATCTGGAGACCGAGACCCAACTCGACTTCCTGGAGGCCACCAAGGGTGTGGCGATGCCGCTTCGGCTCACCAGCCCCGCACCGTGCACCAACTGTCACGGCAGCGGTGCGCGCCCGGGCACCAGCCCCAAGGTGTGTGTGGCGTGCAACGGCTCGGGAATGATCAGCCGCAACCAGGGCGCGTTCGGGTTCTCCGAACCGTGCACCGAGTGTCGCGGCAGCGGGTCGATCATCGAGAACCCGTGCGAGGAGTGCCGGGGAACCGGCGTCACCACCCGCACCCGCACCATCAACGTGCGGATCCCGCCCGGTGTCGAGGACGGTCAGCGCATCCGGCTCGCCGGTCAGGGGGAAGCCGGTCTGCGTGGGGCGCCGTCGGGTGACCTCTACGTCACCGTGCACGTCCGGCCCGACAACGTGTTCGGCCGCGACGGCGACGATCTGACCGTGACGGTTCCGGTGAGCTTCACCGAATTGGCTTTGGGCACAACGCTGTCGGTGCCGACGCTCGACGGCAAGGTCGGCGTGAAGGTGCCCAAGGGCACCGCCGACGGTCGGATCCTGCGCGTGCGCGGCCGCGGCGTGCCCAAGCGCAGCGGCGGAGCCGGCGATCTTCTGGTCACCGTCAAGGTCGCGGTGCCGCCCAAACTCGAGGGTGAGGCGCTCGAAGCGCTGCAGGCCTACGCGGCGGCGGAGAAGTCCAGCGGGTTCGACCCGCGGGCCGGATGGGCGGGCAGCCGCTCATGAGCGCGCCGCGCAAGAACGACGACGCCCGCACGTTCTTGATCTCGGTGGCCGCCGAACTGGCCGGCATGCACGCCCAGACGCTGCGCACCTACGACCGCCTCGGCCTGGTGAGCCCGGAGCGCAGCGCCGGCGGCGGTCGCCGCTACTCCGAGCGCGACGTGGAGTTGCTGCGCGAGATCCAGCGGCTCTCCCAGGACGAGGGCGTCAACCTCGCCGGCATCAAGCGGATCATCGAGCTGACCAATCAGGTCGAGGCGCTGCGGTCACGAGTCGCCGAACTCGTCGACGAATTGTCGCGCTCCAAGCCGCGACGCGATCTGGCGCTGCTGCCGAAGAGCACCGCCGTGGTGGTCTGGAAGCCCCGGCGTTAAGAGTTAGAAGCCCCGGCGTTAAGAGTTAAAAGCGTTGAGCGCTAGCTGACCTTGATGGTGAACGACGCACTGGCCGGCCGGCCCGGCACCGCCACCCCGTAGTTGCCCTTGCGCAACGCGTTGGTGGGTGCGGCCATCGGTTCGATGCCCACAACGTCGTCGTTGCGCGGGGCGAAGATCTGCACGGCCGGGTAACCGCGATCGAAGATCACCTCGATGCGGCGGTCGCCGCCGGACAGCGCGAACACCGCGCCCTGGGGCACCTCGTCGAAGCCGTCGTCGAACGTCCGGTCACCGAGTTGCTCGTCGATCGCCGGCCAGTTGTCGACCACCCCGGTGGGGATGCCCCAGTTGTCCACCGGCAGATGGCGCAGGGGCGGAGTCTCCAGACGCCACTGCGCGCGCGGCACGTCGGGGATGGTCAGGTACGGGTGGAATCCGAAGCACAGCGGCACCGACGCCGCCGTGGTGGGCGTGACCGTGGTCTCGATGCTCAGCGCGCGGTCGGACAGATCGATGTCGAGTGTCACCACGTGGGGGAACGGGAAGCTGCTCAGCAGCCGCGGCGCGCCGCCGTAGTCGAGGTCGGCCGAGAGCCGGTTGTCGGCGTGCTGTTTGACCAGCCAGCCGGGGTAGGCCGCGAGCACGCCGTGGATCACCAGGCCGTGCTCGTCGGAGCGCACCCCGCCCACGCCCGGTGTAAGGGTTACCGCGCCGCCGTCCACCCCGTAGCCGTTGGCGCTGAGCCGGTTGGCCCAGGGGTAGAGGATCGGCATGCCCATGGTCTTGCCGGTGGTCAGGTAGGCGTTGAGGCCCCGGCGCTGGCCGAGCAGTTCCACGCCGCCGTCGGACAGCGACGTGCACACCATGCCGGCCGACGGAACGAAGGTGGCGGTCAGCGCGGACGACGGGTCCTTGAGGGTGATGGAGGGCAGCTGAGCCATGGTCGGATTGTGCCACGGATCAGCGTCGGCGTGCGATGAGGTCAGCGCGAAGCGGGCCGGTCGAGGACACCGTCCTGGCGGGCCCGGGCGATGTTGGACATCACCGATTCGAGCAGAGCGCCGTACATCGCACCGTTGTTGAGGATGTCGGTGCGGCTCAGGTGACGCAGGTAGGCGTCGATGCGGCGGTCCAGCGGCCAGTCCCAGTAATCGTGGCCGGTATAGACCGAACAGAGAAACTGCCATGCGATGGTGTCGATCTCGCCCGCCGCCGTGGCGCCGGCCATGTTCCCCCCTCCTGCGCTCGTCATATCCCCCAGAGATCTTCATCGCATCACAGGTGCGGGCGGAAGGGGCGAAAGTCACCGAAGTGAGCGGGTTCCCTCATAAAGCAGCGCCGCACCGATGACCGCCAGGATCACCGCCATCATCGCCGCGGGGCCCCGGCCGCAGCGTCCAGGCCGGCACCCAGTGCGTGACGGTCCGGCGCTGCGCACCGTAGGCGATCTCGTAGGTGACCAGTCCCCACCAGTCGCCCTGCTCGCAGAGTGCCCAGCAACTCAGACGGCCCTGCACCACCCGGTGCATCTGCAGGCCGTTCGGGTGGTACCGCCCGACGCGGTGCGGCTGGCGGGGGAAGAGCGCGGAGAGGTCGAGAAGGACGGCGAGGGTGGGACGGACCGGCCGGAACGGCGCCCGCAACGGTTGCCCGTGGTAGCCGATCGACGCCAGATCTCCCACCCGTCGGATCTTAGATCGGCCAGACGGACTACATCGATCATATGTTCGAATAGCGTTGCCCGGAGGGCTGGTGGAAGGATGTGGCTGAAGGCCCTACCGTGCCGCCGGGGCCATTTCGTAGACTTGAGCGGAACAGACTCAAGGTTATCGGTGTTGTACCTCCCGAAAGACCTTGATTTGACGAAAGTGAGGTGTCGTGGACTCGTTCAACCCGACCACGAAGACCCAGGCGGCGCTGACCGCCGCGTTGCAGGCCGCCAGTGCGGCCGGCAACCCGGAGATCCGCCCCGCCCACCTGCTGATGGCTCTGCTCACGCAGACCGACGGCATCGCCGGCCCGCTGTTGGAAGCGGTCGGCGTCAACCCGGCGACCATCCGCGCCGAGGACCAGCGCCTGCTGGAGCGGCTGCCGTCCAGCAGCGGCGCGACCTCGCAGCCGCAGCTGTCCCGGGAATCGCTGGCGGCGATCAACGCCGCCCAGCAACTCGCGACCGAGATGGACGACGAGTACGTCTCCACCGAGCACTTGATGGTCGGGCTGGCCACCGGTGACTCCGACGTCGCCAAACTGCTCACCGGAGCCGGTGCCTCGCCGCAGGCGCTGCGTGAGGCGTTCACCAAGGTGCGCGGCAGCGCACGCGTCACCAGCCCGGACCCCGAGGCCAGTTATCAGGCACTCGAGAAGTACTCCACCGACCTGACCGCCCGCGCCCGCGAGGGCAAGCTCGACCCGGTTGTGGGGCGCGACAACGAGATTCGCCGTGTCATCCAGGTGCTGAGCCGGCGCACCAAGAACAACCCGGTGCTCATCGGCGAGCCCGGTGTCGGCAAGACCGCGATCGTCGAGGGCCTCGCCCAGCGCATCATCGACGGCGACGTGCCCGAAAGCCTGCGCGACAAGACCGTCATCTCGCTCGACCTCGGATCGATGGTCGCCGGTGCGAAGTACCGCGGCGAATTCGAGGAGCGGCTCAAGGCCGTGCTCGATGAGATCAAGGAATCCGCCGGGCAGATCATCACGTTCATCGACGAGTTGCACACCATCGTCGGCGCCGGCGCGACCGGCGAGGGCGCGATGGACGCCGGCAACATGATCAAGCCGATGCTGGCCCGTGGCGAGCTTCGTCTGGTCGGCGCGACCACGCTCGACGAGTACCGCAAATACATCGAGAAGGACGCCGCGCTGGAGCGCCGCTTCCAGCAGGTGTTCGTCGGCGAGCCGTCGGTCGAGGACACCATCGGCATCCTGCGCGGCCTCAAGGACCGCTACGAGGTGCACCACGGCGTGCGGATCACCGACTCCTCGCTGGTGGCCGCGGCCACCCTGTCCGACCGCTACATCACCAGCCGGTTCCTGCCGGACAAGGCCATCGACCTGGTCGACGAGGCGGCGTCGCGGCTGCGGATGGAGATCGACTCCCGGCCCGTCGAGGTCGACGAGGTCGAACGCCTGGTGCGCCGGCTGGAGATCGAGGAGATGGCGCTGGAGAAGGAGTCCGACGAGGCTTCCAAGGAGCGGCTGGAGAAGCTGCGCGCCGAACTGGCCGACTACAAGGAGAAGCTCGCCGAGCTGACGACCCGCTGGCAGAACGAGAAGAGCGCCATCGACGTCGTCCGCGAGATCAAGGAGCAGCTCGAGGTGCTGCGCGGCGAGGCCGACCGGGCCGAGCGGGACGGCGATCTGGCCAAGGCCGCCGAGCTGCGCTACGGCCGCATCCCCGAACTGGAGAAGAAGCTCGACGCCGCAGTGCCGCAGGCCGCCAGCCAGGGCTCAGCCCGCGAGAGCGTGATGCTCAAGGAGGAGGTCGGCCCCGACGACATCGCCGATGTGGTGTCGGCGTGGACCGGGATCCCCGCGGGCCGGCTGCTGGAGGGTGAGACCGCCAAGCTGCTGCGCATGGAGGACGAACTCGGCCGCCGCGTCGTCGGTCAGCGCAAGGCCGTGGCGGCGGTCTCCGATGCGGTGCGGCGCACCCGCGCCGGCGTCGCCGACCCCAACCGGCCCACCGGATCGTTTTTGTTCCTCGGCCCCACCGGTGTCGGCAAGACCGAGCTGGCCAAGGCGCTGGCCGACTTCCTCTTCGACGACGAGCGCGCGATGGTCCGCATCGACATGAGCGAGTACGGCGAAAAGCATTCGGTGGCAAGGCTCGTCGGTGCCCCTCCCGGGTACATCGGTTACGACCAGGGTGGTCAGCTGACCGAGGCGGTGCGCCGGCGCCCGTACACGGTGGTGCTGTTCGACGAAGTCGAGAAAGCCCACCCGGACGTGTTCGACGTGCTGCTGCAGGTGCTCGACGAGGGCCGGCTGACCGACGGTCAGGGCCGCACCGTCGACTTCCGCAACACGATCCTGATCCTGACCTCCAACCTGGGATCCGGTGGTGACGAGGAGCAGGTGATGGCGGCGGTGCGCGCGGCGTTCAAACCGGAGTTCATCAACCGTCTCGACGACGTGCTGATCTTCGACGCGCTCTCACCCGACGAACTGGTTCAGATCGTCGACATCCAGCTCGCGCAGTTGCAGAAGCGCCTCGCCCAGCGCCGCCTGGAGTTGCAGGTGTCGCTGCAGGCCAAGGAGTGGCTGGCCCAGCGCGGCTTCGACCCGGTCTACGGGGCGCGTCCGTTGCGCCGGCTGGTGCAGCAGGCCATCGGCGATCAGCTGGCCAAGCTGCTGCTGGCCGGGGACGTCCACGACGGCGACATCGTGCCGGTCAACGTCTCACCCGACGGTGAGTCGCTGATCCTGGGTTGATTCGCCCTGGGTTGATTCGCCCTGGGTTGATTCGCTGAGCAGGGATTAATCGCAGTCGAATTGTGATCTGAGGCTCCGGCGGGAAGCGGTTAGGCTAGGGCCGATGGTTCCGTTCTGGTTCACGCTGTCCGCATTGTGTTTCACCGGTGCGGCGGTGCTGCTGTACGTCGACATAGGCCGCCGCCGTGGCCTGGGCCGCCGGCGCAAGTCGTGGGCCCGCGCGCACGGCTTCGACTACGAGACGGAATCGAACGAGATCGTCGACCGCTGGAAGCGCGGTGTCATGTCCACCGTCGGCGACGTGTCGGCCCGCAACGTGGTGCTCGGGCAGATCCGTGGCGAGGCGGTCTACGTCTTCGACCTCGAGGACGTCGCTACGGTGATCGCCCTGCACCGCAAGGTCGGCACCAACGTCGTGCTGGATCTGCGGCTCAAGGGCATCAAAGAACCGCGGGAGAACGACATCTGGCTGCTGGGCGCGATCGGACCGCGGATGGTGTACTCCAACAACCTCGACGCGGCCCGCCGCGCCTGCGACCGGCGGATGGTGACCTTCGCCCACACCGCTCCCGAATGCGCGGAGATCATGTGGAACGAGCAGAACTGGACGCTGGTGGCGATGCCGGTCTCCTCCACCCGGGCGCAGTGGGACGACGGACTGCGCGCGGTGCGTCAGTTCAACGATCTGCTGCGCGTGCTTCCGCCGATCCCGGCTCAGGCCGCCGCGCAGTCCACAGTCCGACGCGCCGCACCGAGTCGTCCGCAGGCGACCTTCGGGCCCCGTGCCGAGCTGCCCATCGGGCAGACCGACACGCCCCCGATCCTGCGCCCGCAACCCGCACCGGGTGCCCCGGCGGCGCCGCGGACCGGCACGCAGGCGCCGAACTTCTCCACCTGAACCGGCGATAGGGTGTCGGGATGCCGCGCCCCGTCGCACTCGTCACCGGTCCCACCTCGGGTCTCGGCGCCGGCTATGCCCGACACCTCGCCCGCCGCGGCCACGACCTCGTGCTGGTGGCCCGTGATGAAGCGCGGCTGAACGAACTCGCCGCCGAACTGCGCGCCGCACACGGCTGCACCGTGGAAGTGCTGCCCGCGGATCTGTCGCAGGCGGCCGGACGGGACGCCGTCGCCGCCCGACTGACCCAGGGCGTCACCGTGCTGGTGAACAACGCCGGGTTCGGCACCTCCGGTGAGTTCTGGTCCACCGACCCCGCGGTGCTGCAACGCCAACTCGACGTCAACGTGACCGCGGTGCTGCACCTCACCCGGGCGGCGCTGCCGGCGATGGTGGCCGCCGGCAAGGGCCGGGTGATCAACATCGCCAGCGTCGCCGGTCTGGTGTCCGGGCGCGGTTCGACCTATTCCGCATCCAAAGCGTGGGTGGTGTCCTTCAGCGAGGGTCTGTCCAACGGGCTCGACGGCACCGGGGTGAGCGTGCACGCGGTGTGCCCGGGTTTCGTGCACACCGAGTTCCACGAGCGGGCCGGCATCGAGATGCCCACCATCCCGGAGGTGCTGTGGCTCAATGTCGATGACGTCGTCGCCGAGAGTATGGCCGGCGTGGAGAAGGGCACCGTGGTGATCGTCCCGGGCCTGCAGTACAAGGCGCTCACCACCGCGGCGCGGCTGATCCCGCGCGGCCTGGTGCGCGGACTGACCAAGCGGATCGGAGGCGGCCGTGACCGCACCTGAACTCGACGGCGCGCAGCGCGCCGAACTGGCCGCACTGGTGCGCGAGCTGTCGGTGGTGTTCGGCCGGGTGACGCTATCCTCCGGCAAGGAGGCCGACTACTACGTCGACCTTCGGCGCGCCACCCTCAACCACCGCGCGGCGCCGCTGATCGGACGGCTGGTCCGGGCGCTGACCTCCGACTGGGACTACGCCTGCGTCGGCGGCCTCACCCTGGGTGCGGACCCGGTGGCCACCGCGGTGATGCACGCACCGGGCCGGCCCATCGACGCGTTCGTCGTGCGCAAGTCGGCCAAAACCCATGGGATGCAACGTCTCATCGAGGGGGCGGATGTCGGTGGCAAGCGCGTCCTGGTGGTGGAGGACACCAGCACCACCGGCGGGTCGGCGCTGACCGCCGTGCGTGCGGTGCGCGACGCCGGTGCGACCGTGGTCGGCGTGGTCACGGTGGTGGACCGGGCGACCGGCGCCGCGGAGGCCATCGAGGCCGAGGGCGTGCCGTACCGCAGCGTGCTGGGTCTGGCCGATCTCGGCCTCGGGGGATGACCGGATCCGACGAACCTGACTGGGATCGCATCACCGATGTCATCTGTGCCGGCGCCGGTCCCGGTGTCCACGCCTTCGCCACCCTCTGCGTGGCGAACGGACTCGACGTGACGGCGGTCTGCCTGCCGGCCGGCGTATTGGACGAGAGCAGCGCCGCGTTCCTGTCGGCGATGACCGAGGACCTCGAGGACCCCGAGGAAGCTGTGCGGCAGTGTGACGTCGAACCCGTCCGGGCCGTCGGCGAGCAGTTCCAGCGGGGACGCGGCGAGCGGATCGACACCTTCCAGGGAGCGCTGCTTCGCCCGTGGGCGTCGCAGTGTCTGGCGTCGGCGTCGGGGGTGCTGTTCACCGAGGTTCCCGATCGTCTGCTGCGGCCGATGCGCACCGACGGCGGCGAATTGATCACCGCGGCACTGCTTCCCGAGGATGCGCCGGAGTTCGCCGGCAGCGGGCAGACACTGGGCGCACTGGTGCTCGTCGACGGCCGGCCGGCCGGCGCGGTGCTGCAC
>Ga0194052_1001426_pt1 | contig 13857 bp, 9 predicted proteins | sample SepL226m_MetaG_FD_160117 | JGI IMG/M metagenome (GOLD analysis project Ga0194052, IMG submission 160117) | Anoxic zone freshwater microbial communities from boreal shield lake in IISD Experimental Lakes Area, Ontario, Canada - Sep2016-L227-6m | ecosystem: Environmental > Aquatic > Freshwater >... | reverse complement strand
CTTTTAAGGTATGAAGATAAAAATGCTATGGCTTTTTCAATTGAAAATAGAGAAGTTTTTTTGGATCAAAATTTAGTGGAATTTGCGCTTAAATCAGCTGGCTCGCTTAAAATTAAAAATGGCGCCACAAAAATGATTTTAAGAGAAGCGATGAAAGATATTTTGCCAGAAAAAATTTCTAATCGTCACGATAAAATTGGCTTTGATACACCTGAAGAAATGTGGTTTAGAAAAGAGGAAATGTTAGATTTCGTTGGTAATATAATCCAGTCCGATAGTTTTAGGAAAAGAGGACTGTTTGATTTAACGAAAATAATTCGAATTTTTGAAAATTTTAAGAATAATTCAGCTAAATATCAAAGTGTATTATGGAAGTTAGTTTGTCTTGAATTATGGTTTAGAATTTTTATTGATCCAGATAAATTTTAATCGGTAGAGGTGTTATGCTTTTAAGAAAGAAAATTGCGGTAGTCGTTCCGGCCCATAATGAGGAGAAATTAATCGGTAAAGTTATCCAGACCATGCCGAATTTTGTCGATCTAATTATTATTGTTGATGATGCTAGTACTGATCAAACGGCGAAAAAAGTGCGCGAAGCGGCTAAGAAATTTAATAAAAAAGTTGAGCTAATTATCAATCGAAAAAATTTTGGTGTAGGTGGTGCGATTGTGATCGGATATGAATTTGCTCTAAAAAAGAAAATTGATTGTACGGCTGTCATGGCAGGGGATGCGCAAATGGATCCAACCGAGTTAAAAGATATTTGTTTGCCAGTAGTTAGGAATGAAGCAGAGTATGTTAAAGGTAACAGGTTAATTTATGGTAAGGCCTGGCAAATGATGCCAAAAATTCGTTATTTGGGAAATTCTGCCTTATCGCTTTTGACTAAAATCGCTTCTGGTTACTGGCATGTAGCCGATAGCCAAACTGGTTATGCAGCCATTTCTTATAAAGCCTTAAGCGAAATGAATGTTGGAAATCTGTACAAACAGTATGGTTTTCCTAATGATGTTTTGGTTCATTTAAACCTTATAAATGCTAGGGTGAAAGAGATTCCAATCAAACCAATATACCATACTGATGGTAAATCTGGTATACGTATTTGGAAAGTTATCCCAACCATTTCCTGGTTATTAATTAGACGATTTTTTTGGCGATTAAAGAAAAAATATATTATTGAAGATTTTCATCCGTTAGTTTTTTTCTACTTTTTTTCTATGATTTTGACTGTTGTTGGTTTGTTTTTATTGGTCCGATTGATTAATATCATGGTTACAACTGGTCATACTCCACCAATGAATGCTTTAGCTTTGTTCTTTTGTTTGATAATGGCTCCTCAGTTCTCATTCTTTGCGATGTGGTTCGACATGGATTACAACAAAGACTTGAGAGTGAAATAGTTGTTGTAATCGCGGAAATTCAGTATTCGGAATTATGGATTACAACAAAGACCTAAGAGTGAAATAGTTGTTGTAATCGCGGAAATTTTCAAAGTTTTGAAAAATATGGATTACAATAAGGATCTAAGAGTGAAATAAAACTTGTCTGATCGGAGCGCGGAATCACTGATAAAATTGTCAAAAAGAACTAAAACTGAGATAATAAATTAAATATAACTTATCGAGACTATTATTATGATTAAAAACAAAACTATCGGCGTGGTTGTGCCGGCTCACAATGAAGAATTGTTAATTGCAGAAACTCTAAGTGGTATGCCAGATTTTGTTGATAAAATTATCGTTGTAAATGACGCTAGTACAGATAAGACCAAAGAGATTATTCTGCAGCAAAAGGATTTAAAAAACAGGATTGTTTTAGTTGATCATCTAAAAAACAAGGGTTTGGGCGCAAGTTTAGCAGATGGTTATTTAAAGGCTCTAGAGTTGAATATTGATTGTATTGCTGTGATGGCTGGCGATAATCAAATGGATCCAAATGATCTTGAAAGTATTGTGATGCCGATTGTTGATGAAAAAGTCGATTATTCTAAAGGCAGCCGCTTGTTAGCGAAAGATGTGGCTAAAATAATGCCTAGATACCGTTTTATAGGTAATATTATTGCGACTTTCTTAACAAAATTTGCGACTGGTTATTGGCAGTTAGTCGATCCGCAGTGTGGCTATACGGCGATTTCAAATAAGGCTTTGGCTAAAATTGACATTGCTACCTTAAAAAAAGGTTATGGCTATAACGCTGATATATTATTTAGATTGAATTTCTTTAATTTTAAGATTACAGATGTTGAGGTAAAACCGGTTTATGGGCGCGAAAAAAGTGGCATTAAATTTTTTAGTTATACAATGGATGTTAGTTCATTTTTATTAAAATTGTTTTGGCGCCGTTTGAGTGAAAAATATTTCTTCCGTGATTTTAATCCGTTAGGTTTATTTTACCTATTTAGTTTTATCAATTTAATCTTGATTATTATCCCATTAACTATTAGATTCTTCATGCTATATTTCCAGACTCATTTGGCTCCGAGCACAACATTGATTATCTTATCTTTCTCTTTAATGATGGGATTTTTCTCGTTTGGTTTTGCTATATGGTTAGATATGGAATCGAATAAAGATTTGTTCGTGAGGTAATTAATGAAAGATCAATCTTGGGGAATCGATTATAAATCTTTCTTTGTTTTCGACCAAAATAAATCTCAAATTAAAGATTTTTCTTTGGGTGAAAAAAAACTATTAGATAGTTTGATAGATTTTTACGCTCCAGGCAAATTGCAAAAGTATATCGAAAAGACGGCCGCATATTTTTATAGTTTTTTAAGTGAAAAAACCCGAACAATGTTTTCTTCATTTGTTAAAAAAAATACTGCTAGTAAAGTTAAAAACATTTTAAATTTGATTCCAGCCAAAGAGATAGAGGAATTTGGCCGAATTTTTGAAAATCGTGAATACAATGGCCATAAATCGACTATTTTAATAACTCATGATGTCGATTATCTTAAGGGTTACGAAAGCGTTTTAGAGATTGCCAGGATGGAAGCTAGTTTGGGACTTAAGGCTAGTTATTATTTTTTAGTGCATGCTGGTTATAAAATCTCGAGCGAGGTTTTAAAACAATTGGTTGAATTAGGTCATGAAATAGGGGTGCATGGTTATGCTTACGACTTACGTTTAGCTTATCGTGGTCAAGCTGAAATTGCCAAACAACTCAAAAAAGCCAAACAGGAGCTCGAAACATTAACCGGTGAAAAGGTTTATGGTTTTCGTAATCATTCATTAAGAAATAGTGTCAATATGCTTCAAGCTGTTCAAGAAGCGGGCTTCATTTATGAAAGTGGGGTTTACCCTATAAAAAAGATTAATAACTTCAATACTTTTTTTTGCTGGCCATTTAAATATGCTCAAAAGGAGTTAGTAGAAATTCCGGTAACATGGCCAATGGACACAGAAGTTTTTAGAAATTTAAATCTTACAGACGAGCAAGCGTTGGATTTTTACAAGGAAAAGATTGGCTTGATTACTAAGCTCCATGGTGTGGTTTGTTTAAACCAACACCCGGAAATTATCATCGGTCATAAAGTTTTTTATCAAAATTTATTGGAATTTATTGCTAACTCTAATTCTTATAATACGAGACCGATTGATTTAGCCAAAAATTATATAAGCAAAGAAAAATAATGAAAATTATCAAGAATAAATTGTTTCAAAAAATAATAGTCAATTTGATTTTAGTAGCCATAATTATATGGTTTATATTTTTTGTTAAAGGACATTGGTCAGAATTTCAAATAATTAAAACAATTTCGGTTTCCGATATTATTATTTTATTAATATTGAATTTTGTGGCATTGATATTCGAAGGGATGATTCTAAAGATTATTCTTCAACCTTTTAAAATCAATTTAAAATCAATGGAATGGTTTGGTCTAAATGTTTTGAGTTCTTTTGGAAATGTTGTTTTTCCGTTCGGTGGTTGGGGAGTACGAGGGGTTTATTTGAAGAAAAAACACAATTTTGATTATGCAAGTTTCTTAAGTGTTTTGGCCGTAATTACTATTATTGGATTGACCTATTGGTGGGCCAAAACTGGTTCAATTGATCAGTGGTTATGGATTATCTTTAGTTTAGTTACGGTGGGAGGATTAGCTTTTATTTTATTGCCGATTAAACTCCAAATTAAACCAAGCGGATTTTTTAATCGGCTTTCAGAAATTTTAAAAAGCTGGGAATGGTTAAAAGAGCAAAAGTTAGTTTTAATCAAAATAATTTTATTGATGATTGGTTATTTTGTAGTTAATGCTACAATTTTTTATTGGGCTTTTAGAGTTTTTGGCTTTTCGATTCCTTGGTTGGCGAATTTCATTCCTAACTGTTTGTCTAATTACACTTTAATCATTCGACTTTTACCGGCCTCAATTGGTGTTTACGAAGGCGCGGTTGTCTATAGTGCAAGATTATTCAGTCTTGATGTGGCTCAAGCCCTGGTGGTGGCCGAAGTGGTCAGATTGACGTATCTATTCTGGTTATTTGTTTTAACGCCAGTTTTTAGTTATATCTTAATTAAAAAAACTAAATAAACATAATCGAGGGAAATATGAAAAAAATTGTTACAATTATTGGTGCCAGACCACAACTGATTAAAACAGCTTTGTTAAGTCGAGAATTGCAAAAATATTTTCAAGAAGTCATTGTTCATACTGGCCAGCATTATGATTTAAATATGTCAGATATTTTTTATCAAGATTTGAATTTGCCAGAAGTCGATTATAACCTTGAAGTTGGGTCGGCATCACAAGGTAAACAAACCGCAATGATGATGGAGCGTATTGAAGAAGTATTACTCGAAGAAAAACCAGATATGGTTTTAGTTTATGGCGATACTAACTCGACTATGGCCGGGGCTTTAGTCGCCACCAAGTTACATATTCCAGTTGGCCATGTTGAATCTGGCATGCGCTCATTTAATCGACGAATGCCAGAGGAAATTAATAGGGTAGTGACTGATCATGTTTCGGACTTACTTTTTTGCTCAACAAAGTCTGTGGTTGAAAATTTGAAAGAGGAAGGTATAAAGCAAAATGTTCATTTTGTGGGTGATGTTATGTTTGATTTACAAGAAAGCGTGGTAGCTCAAGGAAAAGTAAATTCAATTCTAGAGAAATTGGATCTTAAACCTCAGGAATATATTTTAGCGACAATTCACCGTCAGGAGAACACCGATATTAAGGAGAATTTAGTCAATATTTTGGAAGCTTTTGGCCAATCAGAGGAGATTATTATTTGGCCAATCCACCCTCGAACTAAAAAATGTCTCGAAGATTATAAATTAATAGATATGATCAATAAGATTGATAATTTGGAAATTATTGATCCTATTTCTTATACTGAGAATATTGAATTAGAAAAAAACGCCAAATTAATTTTAACCGACTCTGGTGGCGTCCAGAAAGAAGCTTATGTAGCGAAGGTGCCTTGTATTACTTTGCGAGAAGAAACCGAATGGACAGAGACTGTAGAGTCTGGCTGGAACCAATTAGCGGGCGCCGATACTCAAAAAATTGTTAGATTGATTCGTAATTATCCTGAGCCTAAAGATTATCCAAAATTCTTGGGTGACGGTGATGCTTATTTGAAAATTACTAAAATTATTCAAGATTTTCTTAAGGTTTAACATAGTATTTATTCGGTTTTTTTGATATTCTATGAATATGAAATCATTTTGGTTAACTCAAAAAAGATTTTTAGTGATGTACGCGTTTTGTTTTGTATTATTTGTGATCTCTATTTTAAGTCGAACTTTGCATTCGACGCCTTTGTTGGTATGGATTTTATTGGTTTCCGCGATTCTTGTGCCTGGTTTTAGTTTAGCTAGGATTTGCAAATTTTCAGTTAAAAGTTTAAGCGGTCAACTCGTTTTATGGCTTGGCTTAGGTTGGATGACGAGTTTAGGTTTGAGCTTTTTGGCGATTATTACAGGTTTAACTATTCACGCTTTTACAATTATATTTATGGTCGTATCTGGTTTACTATTAATCATATCTTTTTATTTAGAATTAATTCGTTCGCATCTAACTATGGAGCCAATCAAGTGGTCTGATTGGTTTAAGCTAGATAATTTACCTTTACTCCTTGTTTTGATTTATCTCGGTTTTGTGCTTTTAGATATCAATTTGACCGGTTCTCTTTATGGTGGCGGTGATGCCATGTATCATTTATCGACTTTACGCAAAGTCGTCGAAAATAAACCTTTGACTATCGAAAATTTAGCTTACGTTAAAGATCAAATCGAGATAGCCTATGCTTTTCCGGTTTGGCACATTTTGATGGGCTTTTTGTCTGATTTATCGCGAATTAATATGTTTATGATTTGGCGAGAAATGTGCGTTCCTCTGGTCGCCATGGCTTTTGTCGTCTGGTATTGGTTGTTTAGACAACTCCTGCCGACTAGAAATTTAGCCTTGTTATCATTGTTTTTCTTTACAGCTTTTAATTACAATTGGAAATTTGGCTATGAACTAACTACCTTACCTATACCTCATTCTTTAATGCAATTTCTTTTATTGCCACTTTTGGTATCTTTGGCGCTCCATTATGTTTTTCAGATGGGAAAAAACTGGTTATTTTTGATTTGTCTTGGTTTGTTGACTATTTTGCTCGGTGTTGTCCATTTAACCGGTTATTTTTACTTTTTAATGATTATGGTCACATTTTTGTCTGTTTATTGGATTTTAAAGTATCGCGAACCTGATTGCAGGCAGATCGTTGATCGTTTGCTTCAAGTAATTTTATCAACAGTCGTTATCATTATTCCATTAGCCATAGTTTTACAGCTTAAGGGTCATGTGGTTTCAAATTTTTGGAAATCTTTTCATTCTGTTAATTATCCGACCACACCGCTTTATCACAGTTTTGCTTCATTGGATATTTTAGTGAAGTACGCTTACCTTATTTTACCTTTAGTTTTGATATTTGCCAGAAAGTATAGAAAATTGATCTTTATTTTAAGTTTATTCTTGGTTTTACCCTTAGTGGTCAATAGTTTTGTTGGGCCAGTTTTAATGCAAACTCTGGGCATGATTTTTATGAAAAGGCTTTACGGTACCGTGGTTTGGTATTTTCCGGTTTGGGCTATATTTTTTGGTTTCATTATTGTACTACTCGATCGATCAGTCTGTTTTATCAAGGGAAAGTGGAATTATATTGCGAATATTGTTTTTTATGTTTTAGCGATCTTTTTAGCCTGGTTTGAATTTTTTAATCGGTCGGTGCCAAAGATTTACCGCGAACCTGCTAGTACGGCATATACCTCGATTACTTCATCTGACATAGTTGGTACTTGGTTAAATCATTATTATTTATTTTTATTAATACCACTAACTGTATTTGGATTGATTATTTATTTTTGGTTCTCGAAACGTTTTGATAAGATCTTTAGTTTTGATGAGACAAAGAATCATGGGCTAGTTTTTTGTTTATTTATGATAGTATTTTTAATTTTTGCTTCGCCAGCTGAAGCTCGTTTTGTACGTAGTTTTGATCTGGATAAAATCCATAAGATTGTCGAGCCAACGACTATTTCTTCTGAGAAAAATGCGATCGGAGCGGTGGGCGGCAAGGAAGTGATCGATTTTATTAAACAAAACGTGCCAGCTAAATCAGTTTTTGACGTCAGCGGCAGTTTCTTTTATTTGCCGGAATTAGTTGATATTCATATGTCCAATTATTCTAACGATGCCGATTTAACCTATATTCATCTTTACGAGAATGATAAGTGGGATATCGCAACAAAAATTTCAGTTATCAATCAGGCTCATATTGAATATATGATGATTACCGGCAAGACTAAAAAATTGGCTGATGCTCAAAAGATTTTAGATCAATATCCACAATATTTTCAGAAAATTTATTCAAACAATGTGATTATTTACAAAGTAAATCGCGATCAAATTATAAAAGACGTGCCAAAGCCGTTAATAAAATAAATAAAACTTGATATACTAGGAGTAACTTATTTTTCGTTTGTCAAAACAGAGGATTAAATGGATTTTCGTAATACAAAACCCCTTATTATTATTTGTTCAGTTTGCTTGATTTGGTCTTTATTGATCTGGTTTTTGTTAAGGTTCAGTTTTGTTTCGCCGGTTTTAATTTTCATGACCTTTGCTGGTCTTTTGATCATCCCTGGATTCTGTTTGGCTAGAATTATTCAGTTTAAAATGAGTGATTTTTTTGATCAATTTTTGTCTTATATCAGTTTGGGTTTGGTTTTTGGCTTGATACTTTGTTTGGCTGGTGTACTTTTTCATTGGACTATTTCGGTATTATTACCGGTTTACTTAATTGGTATTGGAGTAATTTTTGTCGCGTCTTTAATTTTAGATTTAAAACGACCGATCGATTCTATGGGTAATCTTGACCTCAAATCGTTATTTAAATGGACGAATTTGATCGGTCTTTTGGCTTTAATTTTCGTTTTCATGATTATTACGTCTATTTGTCAGCAAGGCGGGAGTTTTAACGGTGATCCAACTTATCATCTTGCTATTGTTGAAAAGGCTTTTAGTGGACATCCACTTAGTTTTAATAGTTTGGCTTTTATTAAAAATCAACCTCATCCGGCTTATGCTTTTATGATTTGGCCGGTATTTTTAGCTATATTAGCCAAAATTACTCATCTAACAACCTATAATTTATGGGGTGAAATTCCAGCGGCGGTAACAGCTTTAGTTTTTTTGGCTTGGTATGGGTTTTTCAGGAAAATTTTTCAAAATCGTTATCTGTCAATATTAGCTTTGGTTATTTTTGCGATTTCTATGTTTGGCGCCAATGGTTATTTATTTACAGCTATTGGTGTACCGGATGGACTCTGTAAACTTGTGTTATTGCCTTTAACTTTTTGGTTGGCTTTTGAATATATCTTTCAAAAAGATCCTGATCAAAAGATATTATGGCTTGCGTCGATTATTTTAACCTTAACTGCTTGCATCCACTTAACTCAATTTTTTTATTACTACTTTGTGATGGTTGCTTTCATGGTGGTTTATTCAATTTTTAGCTTTAAAGACGGTGATTATAAGTTGAAAATAAAACGTATGTTGACCGTGACTTTTGCAAATTTAGTCTTAATGGTACCTTTATTTGGTTATTTGCAACTAGAGACTCATATTATTGACCATAGTTTCCAAGCCTTATCAGGCATTCAGGCTGATTTAAGTAAAACTATGGCTTTTTCATCGATAGAAATTTTCGCCTTATATGCTTATATTTTATTACCCTTAGTTTTATTGTACTTGCGTAAATATCGAACTCTGATAGTGCTTTTGTCGGCCATGATTATTGTGCCAATTGTTTATAATATTGTCCCTTTGAGAGACTTTCTAAATAGTATTTTTAGTTATGTTTTTATGAAAAGATTGTTTTCCAATGTTAGTTGGTATTTCGCAATATGGGCTTTGATTTTTGGCTCATTATTTTTAATGATTGACCAAGCGGTCAATCGATTAACTAAAAATTATAAATACGCGGCGATTTGTCTAATTGCTGTCTTGTCAATCATAATCTGGTTTTTTAGATTAAAGATTAGTCATCTATTGTTCTCAAGACACGCCGATACCTGGATTGTGGCTCATTTTTGGTGGTTATTTGGTTTTTTTGTTTTAATAACAGCCATAATTTTTATTTATCAAAAATTTAAAAAGGTCGAGTGCTGCGCCGTGATAGCAGAACCCAAAAATTGGATTGTGATTTTATGTTTAAGTCTAGCTCTATGTAGTGTTCTTTTGGCTGATGGAGAGAAAAATTTGTTTAAAACTGTTAAAACTAATTTCAAGACTAAACATTGGTTTAAAGAGTCTCGAGATTATGCGAAAGAGGTGATTGAGCCGCAATATTTTGGAGATTGGGATATGCTAAATTATATTCAAAAAAATGTGCCATATGGTTCAGTTTTCGAAAGTAATAAAGCTTATCGTGATTTAGAGATTTTGGTAGATGTGCATATGGCGGCTTGGCCAGAGAGGACTCAGCCTGAACGTGAGCTCAGTGCAATTTATAAATCCACGACCGATATGTCAATTAAAATCAAATGTTTGTCGGCTTATAATGTTGATTATCTATTGGTTGTTTCCAAAAAAAATAGTAAAAATTATGTCAATTTCGATAATTTATCTGGCTATTTGACCAAGGTTTATCAAAATCAAATCTCAGATTTATATCAAGTTGATAAAGTTAAGATTAATACGGTGGCAGCCTCGAATCAGTATATTTTTCCACCTGGTTGTCGGGCTCCACTTAATTGTCGGGCGCCAGAATGGCAGTAAGTAGTTGGCAAGGAGAATTTTTAAAGATGTTTAATTTCAAAAACAAAAAAATGATTATGGTTCAGTACGGAGTAATGTTTGCATGGTTGATTGCTAGTTTTGTCATGGCTAGAAATACTGTTTTAACACCTTGGTCAATCACCTTAATTTTTATTGGTATTCTGGTTGTGACCGGGTTTAGTTTGACTCGATTATTTAAAATAAAATTTGCTAACGATTCTCTAGGTCAATTTGTGCTATGGTTTGCTTCAGGTTTAGCCTTTTCCTTATTGCTTTGCTTTATGGCAATGATGATCGGTTTAACCATAAAGGTTCTAACAGATGTTTTTATGATATTAATCCCGGTTTTGTTAGTGACTGCTTTGTTTTTTGATCTTAAGCGTAAAACAGAGGTAGAGAAATGGTCCTTTGATTGGACTAAAATTTGGCAGGCGCAGAATATCGGATACTTTTTAGTCTTTATTGTAGCAATCGGTGTGGTGATTTCCGTAATGATTTCAGGCACTCTGTTGCGCGGTGGTGACACAGATTTTCATATGTCTATTCTTCAAAAAGCGGTGAGCCAACAGCCACTAACGCCGTCAAATTTGAGTTTTGTCAAAGGTGATACAATTCATATCGCTTATGGTTTACCGGTTTGGCATGTCTTCTTGGGTTTACTTTCAACCTTGACTCAAACCGATCATATTAATATGTGGAAGGCGATTTGCGTGCCATTATCGGTTATGGCGTTTGTGATTTGGGGTTGGTTATTTCAATTAATTTTTCAGAAAAAATTCTTCAGCTGGATTGGCGTAGCTTTTGTGGTTATTTATATTTTTAACTGGAATACTGGCTATCTTTTTACTTGTTTACCTTTACCAGATACTTTGAACAATATGTTGATTTTTCCTTTGGTGACAGCATTAACCTTTAAGTATATTTTTGAAGATTCGACCAATCAAAAATTATTAATTTTAGTTTCGGTCATGGCAGTTTTAATGGCTGCGATTCATTTGACTCAGTATTTATATTATTTGGTTTTACTAGTGGCTTTTGGTGTAATTTGGTTAATTATGAAGCGTCAGGAACCTGACTACAAAACAGTGATTCAACGAATCGGTTGGGTCTTGCTTGGGAGTTTTATTATTTTTGTTCCATTTCTTATTTTCCTTGAATTAAAGAGTCATATTATTACTAAAGTGATGGCGGAAAATATTCAAAATACGACTAATTTAGATCCTGAACAATTACGTTTTGGGACTTTTAAGGATTACGATATTTATTCGAAATATGCTTACTTATTAACGCCGATCACCTTGGCTCTCGCCATAAAAAATCGTAAATTAGTTTTCATTTTTGCTCTAATGTTAATTGCGCCAATCGCATATCTAGAGCCAGTGGCCGTGTTCTTACTGAAAGTCTTAGGTTACATTTTTGTTAATCGTCTAATCGGCAGTATCACTTGGCATTATTTAACATTAGCTTTGGTTTTTGGTTTTATGGTTTTAGTTTTGGACAAACTGATTTCTAAACTTAATCTGCCAAAATGGGGTCAGTATCTAGGTAATGTGATTTTGGTTGTCATAGCTGGATTAATGGTTAAAACTCAGTTTCATTTAGCATTGATCCCTTCAGCTAAAGATTCGACCAAAACTGTTTTAGCGCCAGTAGCCACTATTTACAATCAAATTTTCTCTGATAATACTGACATTTGGCTTGGTAAACATTTTTTAACTTTTTTCGCACCAATCGTATTATTAGCTATCATTTTGATTGTTTTGCAGCTATGGAAGCCAAAAATTATTGAATTCTTCAATCTTGACGAACCTAAAAACGGTATTTTTTCAAGTTTTGCCATTATCGCGCTATTAGTTATCTTTTTTTCGCCAACATATCAGTATTTATTTACTAATTTTAAAAATGCTTATCAGAAAAATATCTTTTTAAAACCAGTAGATGCCAATGGTTTTCGCGCAAGTACCGAAAAATCGATTGGTGGAGCAGATATGGCTGAATTTATTAGGAAAAGTTTGCCGCCAAAATCGGTTTTCTTAACTCCTGGTTCAACAGTTTATACTTTTCCGATAGTTTTGGATCAATTTATGACGGCTTACCCCCGAACCGGCGTTCTGAATCGATATAATTTAATTTATGAAGATAAGCATACTTTTGAGGAACGTATGATTCAGGTTGGTAAATCTAAAGCTGAGTATATTGTGCTTTATAATCCGGCCAATCAAGGAGAAGAGTTTTTTGACGCTTACCCGCAATATTTTAAAAAAATCTTCAAAAAAACCTCGGTCATTTATCAAGTTTTGCCAGCAGCCAAGATCAAGGCCGACGAATTAGCCAAAAATTAATTTAAATAAAACTATATGTCATTTTTAAATAAAAATACGATTTTACTAATTATAATTGTCATTTTTTCAGGTTCGGCTGGTTTTTATATGGTTAAAAATCAAGTGCCTAGAAACGATCCGAGTAAATGGACCGGTATAGTGACAATTACTTTTGATGATGGCTCTAAAACTGTTTATAATAGCGCTTACCCGATTATGAAGAAATACAATATTCCAGCCACTTTTTATTTGACCGCTGGGTCTATTGGTAAAAACGAATTTGTGACCTGGGATGATGTAAATGACCTGAATAAAAATGGGTGGGAGATTGCTAGTCATACGGTTAATCACCCGCATCTTAATACTCTAACGCGCAATCAAGCGATCGCTGAATTAGTTGGAGCGAAGGATATTTTTGCTCAACATGGTTACAATGTTACATCTTTTGCCGCACCTTATGGCCAATATACCAGTAATATTTTGGCCTTGATTGAAGAGTATTATCAATCTAACCGAAAGAACCAGATTCGAGGCAATCCTGGTATTAATCATCTGGATAAATTAAATAATTACGGCCTTTCTTCTTATGAGGTCGGCCAATCGAGTACTATCAGTGTGGTCAAGGAAAGAATTAATCAAGCAATTAATCAAAAAGGTTGGTTGATTATCTATTTTCATTCTGTGAATGAGGATCCTACGACCAGGTTTGAAATTAAAGAAAAAAATATGCAAGAGATTATGTCTTATATTGCTCAGAAAAGAGATCAGGGTCAGATTCAAGTTAAAACTGTTGATCAGGTTGTATCGATGTATCCAAAGCCAAATTTAGATTAAATTTTAGTCCTTAAGGCTAGAGATCAGTTTTTCAGCAAAGATTTTATCTGAAAACATGTCTAAAGCGAGTTTTCTGGCATTTTGACCCATTTTTTGGGCTTTTTCGGGATTTTTGCTTAAATTTAAGATGATTTCGGCTAAGGCATTAGCATCGCCTGGTTTGTAAAGAAAACCAACCTCGTATTCTGTTATAATTTTGGCCATATCGCCGCCGAGAGAGGCAGCTACGGGCTTACCGCTGGCAAAATATTCACAAGTCTTAGATGGAAATGATTCTTGAGAAACACCGATATTGGAAATCGGGGCTAAACCTAAACTAAATAAACCAGTAATTGGAGCTAATTCGTCTAAACTCATTTGATCCATAAAAAAGACGTTTTTCAGGTCTAATTTTTGAGTTAAATCTTTTAGTTTTTGTTTGGTTTCACC
>Ga0194052_1001425_pt1 | contig 13863 bp, 14 predicted proteins | sample SepL226m_MetaG_FD_160117 | JGI IMG/M metagenome (GOLD analysis project Ga0194052, IMG submission 160117) | Anoxic zone freshwater microbial communities from boreal shield lake in IISD Experimental Lakes Area, Ontario, Canada - Sep2016-L227-6m | ecosystem: Environmental > Aquatic > Freshwater >... | reverse complement strand
GTGCAGTGGTTGCGTGGGCATTATCCGCATTTGGAAGTGCGCCAGGTCGAACATGCTCCGAATTGGCTTTTCCAGCGCCTGGAACGGCGGCCCGAAAACCAACCGCTCCAGTTCCTGCACGTGGGCGTTCTGTCAAAGCTCAAGGGTACGGACCTGTTGCTGTCGGCGCTGGACAAACTGCGCCAGGAATTGGATTTCCGCCTCACGCTGGTGGGCGTGGCGAATGATCCCGGATTCCTGGATCGGATTAGGCGCGAGACTTCCGGCGCACTCTGGGAGCGGATTACTCTGCGGCACGGTTTGACCCAACCCCAGGTTGGCGAGGAGATGGCTCGGGCGACCATGATGCTGTTTCCGCCGCGGGTGGACAACAGTTCCAATTCGGTGAAGGAAGCGGTGGTGGCGGGCGTGCCAGTGGTGGCCTCTGCGGTGGGCGGGGTTATGGATTATGTAGTGCCCGGCAAGAATGGATTGGTGTTTCCGGCCGGGAACCTCGATGCCCTGGTCGAGGCTGTTCGCGCCGCCGCCGCCCATCCGCTGTTCCGCCAAGGCAAGGTTGCGCCAGAGACGCTCCAGCAGATGCGCGAGTATCTGTCCCCCAGCAGGATGGCCGATGGGTTCCTGGCCGCCTACCGGCGGGTGGCTGAATTGTCTTGTTCGCCGAAGATGCCGTTTGGTAGGTTCGGACCATCATGAGCCAGCACACTTTCGCCGCAATGCTGGGCCTGCTATTGCGAAAAGGTCGGGAAAGCCAATCGTGGCTGTGGCGTTGGGAGGCCCGGTTGAAGGGGGTTGCATTTGAAGGAACCTGCCAGTTTGTGGGGCGTCCGATCATCAGCATCGCCCGGGGCGGTCGGATTGTCCTGGGCGATTCGGTCGGGGTTGACAGCGCTTTACGGGCTAATCCGCTGGGGCTTTTTCAGCCTTGCGTGCTGCGTGCCCTGGTGCCAGGAGCGCAACTGGTTTTGAGGCGCAATGTGGGCATCAGCGGCACGGTATTGTGCGCGGCCGCCTCGATCGAGGTCGGCGAGGGGACGATTATGGGGGCCGGAGCGCTGGTTCTGGACACCGATTTTCATTTCCCGTCCGGCGACTGGGGATGGGCCACGGACCCTGTAACAGGGGCCCAGCCGGTGAAGATCGGCCGTGGCGTTTTCGTTGGCGCCCGGGCCATTATCTTGAAGGGAGTTACGGTGGGAGACCGGGCGGTAATCGGCGCCGGCGCCGTGGTCACCCGGGATGTGCCTGCCCGCCACATCGCCGTTGGGAATCCCGCCAAAGTCTTTCCGCTCAAAAAAAACCGGGGCCGTCCGAACGTATAGGGTGAAAAGGCGGCCAGCCAGCCCTCGGAATCTGTTTTCATCCGTGGCCATCCGTGGTTCTCTTCGGCATGGATATGGCTTAGCGAATCTGTTCAAGGAATCCGATTTCTTCGAGGAACCGCCTCAGCCGGGGCACTGTTCCCTCCAGGGAATAGAGTCGCGACACCTCTCGGACGTCGGCTCGCTGCCGTGCCGCTGCGAAATCCGCGATGGTCTCTGTCCCCGTCCTCGTAATCCAGCACGCAGGTAACCCGGCGGAAAAGCCGGATCAGCCAGGCGGCAATCACATAAAGGAGTTCATAATTGTCGATGACCACCAAATCGCCCGACCGGGTGTGCCGCAGAACGTGCCGGGCATAAAAAAACCATGCCAGTGAAACCCGGACTTTGGGAGCGTCCCAATTGGCGCAGAAAAACTGCTGATGGGTCACAAATCGAGTTTCAACCGGCTTGAGCCACCGTGCGCCGCGGCGATCGAGAGCTTTGGGGGGGCAGGGAAAGCACCACCACCTCCTTGCCACTCGCCATTTCCAGGCACTTGAACAAATCCCGTCGCTTCCCCCAGCTCAAGCATGGAGCGATCTGCTCTCCTCGCAAATCGTGGTAGCTTTGCTCGATGACATTGCTCAAACACACTATTCTGGGAGTGGCCGAAGTTGGTGGTTTCATCAGGCAGCGCGCCCCAGGACTTCCTGATAGATTTCCACGTGCCGTCGCGCGATGACACCGGGGTGGTAGCGTGTCCGGATGGACTGCGCCGAGCCGTCGGCGCGGGGAAAACCGCGGCGAATCCAGGCAGCGATGGCTGAGGTCAACCCGCGCCAGTCATCCGCGGCGAACAGCTCGGCGTCGGATGCGCCGACGGTGATCTCAGGGATGCCTCCAAGACGCGCGCCGAAGAACTTCAGGTCGCGGGCCAGGGCCTCGGCCACCACCAACCCAAAAGACTCTTCGCTCGGGAAATGAACCATTGCGGCTGATGCGTCGAAGGTTCTGATCAGCTCGTTCGCCGCCTTGTAACCGTCGCAGCGCGCGAAACCATCCTTTTCCAAGGGCTTGATTTTCTCAAGGAAGGCGGCCACGTAGGGACTGGTGGTCCGGTAGTCCCCGAGAAATTGGAATTCAAAATTCAGGCCCTGCCCCCGCAGGTCGCGTATAACCTCGATCAATTCGAGTTGGCGTTTGCGCGAACAGGGATGGCCTACGTTTACCAGCGCACACTTGGCTGCGCCGCCCAGCCCTGTTGGTGGGGCAAAAAACTGCTCCCGAATCGCGTTGGGCACCCGCCATACCTGCCGGGCCCGGGGCGCAACCAGCCGCTCGGTGTACTCCGAGTTGCAAAGCACGCCTGCGGTGCGTCTCAAGGCAAAATTCTCGAGTCTGGCCGCCAGCCACCCGAAGCTGCCAATCGGCGCTCGAAACAGCCGCGCCAGCTCCGCCATGTTGCCGTGAATCGTTACGACGTTCGGAAAGCCGGAGAAAATGGCGCTCATCGCGCAATCACGCTCCGTGCCTTGTCCGTGGACGATGTCCGGCTGGAGTTCTTTGAGCTTGCTCCGGACGGCCCGGATGCAGCCCTGGTAACCAGTGCTCATCCAGCCGAGCTTCGGCACACAGAGGCTGTGGAAGAAAACGTTTGGAGCCAACTTCGTGGGCGAAATCATTTTCCCGCGAGCGCACGAGACAACGTGAACTTCCACATCCGGTAGAAGTGCGCACCCCTGGAGCAGGGCCTCCGGGGCGGTGCCGAACTCAGGCACGAGATTCCTATAGTCCGAGAAGAACCCACGACTGTCGCTGGTCAGGAGGGCGACTCTCATCTCGATATGTTGCTTGAAGTCTTCCCGTGTTCGATTTTGGAGGCGCGTAAGCGCCTCCGATACTCGGCCAGAAGGCGGTCGCCGTAGTCTTGCCACGTGTTATTAACCGCCCCTTTTTGATAGGCTGCTTCGCCCATGCGCCGGTTCAGCTCGCGGTCCTCGGCGAGTCGTATCATCGCCTCCGCGATGTGCGCCGGGTCGCGGCCCCGCACGATAAACCCTTCCACCCCATCCTCGACCAGGGTGGTGGCGCCGCCCTCATGCGTCCCGACTACGGGTAGTCCGCAGGCGAGCGCTTCGACCTGTGCCCGGGCGATCCCCTCCTCCTGCGAAGGGAAGACAAAGGCGGTGCAAGAGCGCAGCAGCGCGGCCACTTCCGGATGGGACAAGCTTGGATAATGGGTGAAGGTTCCGACCCATTTGGTCCTCTCTTTCCGGAAGTCCTGTTTGTATTGGCCGACGCAGATTAACTCCGCCTCGGGCAGGCGCCGCTTGACGATCTCAAAAGCTCGGAAGAGATATTGGTGGCCCTTGCGCAGACATATCGTGCCAACCGAGATAAACCGCGGCTTCGCTGGCACGGTCGATCTCGGCTTGAAAATCGACACGTCCACCCCCATGGGGTTGACCATCACTTTCTCGGCTGGAATGCCGTTATATACCATGGATTCTTTGCAGAACTCCGACTGCACAATGATCATATCCGCTCGGTCCAGCTCCCGATTCATGCGGGCGAACATCCATTCCGGGATAGGTACTTTCTCCCCGGGACACCAAAGGTCACACTCCCGCTGCCAGAATCCGTAGTAGCTTACTGGGTGGCTGTTCGGGCAATCGGCCACCTTCAATGCCCCCATCCGATCCGCCTCATCGAACGGTTCCGTGGCGAAACCGGTAATTGCCTGGACGACGTCGCAGGCGGGCAATGGCCGCGCCCGGAACCACACTTTCCAGATGGGCAAAATCGCATAGAAGGTGCGCTCGATCCAAATCTGCGGAGCCCAAAAATAGAAAGGCATCATTGCCAGATGAAAGGCCAGACAACAGCGAACTTTCTCGGCAGGAAGATTGACCATCCGCTTCTTCCTCCCGACAAGCCAGAGACCGGCCAGCACGCCCCGTTTTTCATACGCCTGAGCCACCTGGAGCAACCAATACCCGCCGCACGTTGCCAACAAAACCTTGAGGCCGTCGTCCTCTTTCATTCCACATCGGGCAGCCGGAGACTCTTGTTTCATAACTTGATATCAGGCTTCACCATTCATTCGCGGGCAAGGCGTTGCGATGCGGATCCGGTTTCCGCGCTACGACCGTCCATCCCATGGTAATTCCATCGTGGTTGAGGTGGCGGTCGCACCAGAGGAAGAAGGTGTTCACCAGCCAGTTGACCGGGCGGGCGCCAATGGGTTGCACGTGCTGAATAACCTGTCCGACGAATGCGTAGGAGCGGCCACGATTAAACATTTTGACCAACTCGAGCCCGCTCGACTTCACAAGGTGAAGCAGCCCGTCGTAAGGATAGCGGAAGAAGTCAAAGGGCACTTCGTGCCTCGGCCAGTGCATGGGCGCGCTGAGGACCAGAAAGCCACCGGGCTTGAGGACGCGTCGCATTTCACAGAGTGCCCGCAACGGTTCCGGCACGTGCTCCAGAACCTCCGTGCTGACCACCGTGTCAAATTGCCCGCCGGGAAACGGCAAGTCCAGCGCCGAGCAAACCACGTCCGGCCGCGAACGATCCGAGAGGTAGTCCGTGCCGACATAGCGACTCGCGCCAGCAAAGAAGGTTCTCTCGTACGGCCGCAGACCACAGCCGACATCCAGGGTAATGCCTTTGATATAGCCCCCGCACTGGCGCAAGGAGTTCTCCAACATTACGGTGGACAGGTAGGTCCGCTCGTGCCGGCGCAAGGAGCATGCCGGCCGGCCGACAAGTTTGTCCAGCGGATGCTCGGCCAGCGGATGTGTGGGGGCACCGGACATTCAAGCGGATGTGCGGAGGATCAACCGACCGGTGTAGTCGATGCGGTGGAAAAAATACTGGCTCCGCCGCGGTCGAAAGAACTCATCTACGGCTGTGCGCGCACCGGCCCAATGCCCGTAATCATCGACGATCAGCACGCCTTTGGGGTCCAGGAGCGGAAACAAGTATTCCAATTCGTGCTTGGTGGATTCGTACCAATCCGTGTCCAGCCTCAGCAAAGCGATTGGACCCGGCAGCGTGCCAGGAATTGTTTCTTCGACTTTTCCCCGGATAAAATGGATATTGGATTGAGGGTAGCCCGTCGAATACACATTGGCCTTGACGTCCTCCAGCGAGGCATAGCACCAACGGCCTGTTCCCCGCGGGGTTCTTCCTAATTCTTCCGCGGCGGACATGCCCTCACAACTCAAGTCCTTGTCGGTCGGCTCTGACATACCTTCGAAGGTGTCGTATAGGTATATGTACCGATCCGTCTCTGGGAGTGACTTGAGCGTGAGAAGCGCGGCCATAGTGCTGCCTCCACGCCATACGCCACACTCGACGATCGCGCCGTGAACCTTGTTTGAGACGATATGACGTGTCGCATCGAGCAGAGCCGCAATCCGCTCCACGCTGGTCATCGTAAAGGGGCGCACGGCTGCGATAATTCTCCGGTCCTCCTCTGACAGATCGACGATCGGGTCCCGCGGTGGATTGGTGTCACGACGAACAATGTCGAAACCTGCTTTCCAAGCGAGATGTTTGATAGTTTGTTTAATTGTCATACAACCAAGCTATGCCCTGCCGCATTGGCGGTTTAGCCGAGCGCGCCGTGAGCGTTGGTTCGGCGGCAAGCTCGCCAATGGCGGTGGAGCAAGATGTTCCCTGATTGCGAACTCGATTGGGAGCGCGGCCGCGACGGCTATAGTCCTTCACCCGGCGCGCTTTGGCTCTCGGAGCCTCTGCGCGGCGCGTGGCGACCGCAGGCGGCCGCCCTGAGCGGCAACAGCGGATAATCGGGGCCGTGGCGCAACCCAAACCAAGTAAGTTCATGGCACCGATGGTACCGCCCCGCCAAGGGGCAGACAAGGCATTTTCGAGTTACATTCCGCGCGGCGCGTTGCGCCGGGCCTTTTCTGAATTGGTCGGACCAGACTCCGGCCAGGCCGGAAGCGTCCTCGTGCAAGTGGTGGGCACGGTGGAAACAAGCGGGCGCTGATGCTCAATGCTTTGAAGGGGCGATTGCTTTCACCAGACGGCGCAATGGACGCCAGGCTGGCCAGAAACACGGGTGCTTTGACAAGTCCTTTGGTGGGCGAATATGCTGGCGTGAAGGCCAGGAAGCTTTCTGTATTTGAGCCTGGAACAAGACCCGCAACCAACGATCCGTCATGGCTGCTACGGAAAACTCCGCCTGAACCCGCGCGTGCGCGGCTGCGGATTTGGCCGCCAGTTCACTACGATGATGGTGCAGGTGAATGATGGCCTGCGCGTAGCCTTCCACATCGTTTATCGGAACCAGGATGCCATTGCTTGCATCAACCACATCACGAACGCCGCTTGCCAAATCGCTAATCACCGGCACCAAGCCATGGCCCATGGCTTCAAGCAGGCTTAACGGCAGCCCTTCAGAATCCGAAGCCAGCAGGAACACATCGTGATCGTGAAGCAAACCTGGCACCCGGGTGTACGAGACAGCACGAGAAACAGTAATTTGCTGACCGGGGACATCCGACTGCATGGAGCGTTCGAGATTTGCACGCTGGTCCCCCTCGCCCACAATGGTCCATTGGAAGGGAATGCGCGCTTTCTGCAGACCAGCCAGAATGGCCGGGAAAAGATGCACGCGCTTTTGGTCGTTGACTAGTCGGCCGAAGTAAAGCAGACGTAAAGGCCGATCATTTATTTCGCGGGGCTGAAAATGTGGCGGCATGGCTACTCCATAGGGCAGATAGAGCTTAAGTGCGGTGCGAAATACATCCATTTCCTCAAGGCGCGTGGTAATCTGTCTGGATACGCCAACGATGCCGTCGATGTGCTCTGCATAGGGGGCTACAGCTTCGTAAAACATGGGGTGATCTGCCTGTATCATTGCGAAACGTCGAACCCCCGCTGGCAGGTAGCGCAGGACTTCGTAGGAGGCTTGTCCCAGACAACTAATAACGGTGGCAGGCCTGAAGTCGGCGAGTGTTCGCATGATCGCATCCATCCGATCTTCGAAGATCATCCGGCGGTCATCGTGCAATATAACCTTCACTCCGGAAGCTTGAAAATCGGCAGCGTAGGCGTTTTCCTTTTCAGGACTGATAATGATCACCGGAATGCTGCGCCTGACCAATTCGCCGGCGAGGTAGCAGAGGAATGTGGTTGCTCCGCCTAATCCAAGGCTGCTGACAAAGGCAACACGCGGCTGCCTATCTGCCGGCTCTGCATCCATTGGTGTTTTCAAACGGGTAAGAAATTGTTTTTTGACACGCCGCCCGGCACGTTGTGCGCTGCGTGCGCATTTGCGCACATAAATTGCATATTTGACTAATTAGAGTGCATTCCCGCCAGCCCGGCAACCTCTTTGTTTGCCCGGCCAGGCCGGCGCGCATCTTAGATTTTTCGGAGCGCGGACAGGGGAGCAAGACAGAATTGGTCGAAGCCTGCGATTTCATGGGAACCAAACCTAAAAACAGCAGTTGGAACCACGGATTTCGGATCGCGGATAAAGAAGGGATTGCGGTGCAAGGGGTGTTCACCCGGCGGGTGGCCGCGAAAGAGGTTCTCGACCATGACGAAGCTCGTTCCCATCCTGTCATCCGTGGTTTCTGAACTGCCGGCTTTAGGTTAAACGCTTTCTACATATCGTTCCGCATATACTCCTTCTGGGCCTGCTTCGGACTGCAGTCCATACGCTGGGGCGTAGGGATCTCAGGCCAAAGGCTTGTTTCATACCAGCCCAGGGCAACGCCCTGGGTTCATCGCCCAACAGGTATTTTGTTGCAGGCCAAGGGCATGCTTCATAAAGTTCGCGATTGGTTGGGCCGGCTCAATTCAAACAAACGTTCTTTGTGCCTCAGGCTGGCGGCTGGTAGGACGAAGGATGAATCGCGCTTTCAGCGCTGATGGGGTTTTGGGCTGATGAACCCAGGGCGTTGCCTTGGGCTGGTATGAGTGACGCCCTTGGCGTCTCCCACCTGTCGCGTCTCCCACCTTGCACTTCCGCCCGACCTTGGTTAGATATTGCTCTCGAAGAATTCTGTCCTGCGCCCGTGCGGACATTCCTGTCCGCTTTGGGGGTTGACTGAGCTCCGGGAGCGGACAAGAATGTCCGCGCTCGTGCGCCTGAGAGCGCACTTGAACCGCAGGGTGAAAGTCCCTGACCTGGCCATCACTTTAGGGCCAGTAACTGAAAGTAACTGCGCCGGGGCGACACCCCCGGGTGGAGAGCAACTGGAAGTGAACGAGCAGTCCGTAACACGTCTCGATACACAGAGACAGGTGAACTCGATTGGGTCGGCGGTTTTGGCGAGCCTGCGAGCGAAACGGCGCAGCCCGAACGAAATAGTGCGGCCAGCGCTGATGGAGTGGATCGCGTCTGGTCGAGAACCGCAGATGGTTGGAGATGGAATGTTTGGAAGTTCAAGTGACGTAAATCAGGGAACCACCGCTGGTGGGGAAAGGGCCAGTCGGGGTCAGAGTCCTCGTAGTAGCGAAGAAGCGGGTAAGGACCGTGGAGCGAAGGGGGACAGGGGAGTGGTGTTGGACGACGTGGGAATCCCCTCTCACAAGGGGCCGAGTAGTGCCGCGAGGCTTTGCGCTTGGCTGCCCCGGAACATCGGGGCTTGGGATACGACGGCGAACTGACAGTGGACCGTCCCGCGGTTGCGGGATGAGCGGGGCTGCAAGCCTGCGCGGCTGGTGCGACTCTTCCAAAACCTTGAGTCGAGTGCCTGAGCCAGTCCATCAAGACCATGAACTGGAAAGCCGGATGCGAGGAGAACCGCCTGTCCGGTTTGGGTGGAGGGCGACGGCCAAAAGCCGTTCTCTATCCACATCAATTACCCAGGGTGGTGGTTTTGGAAAAATCTGAGATGCGCACTTGCTTGGAAGCTTCCACCCCGCCTGCGGAGACTGATCATGGAAGAAACTATCATCAGTTTCTTGAGAGAGCAATCGGGCGAACTATAATCAGAGCGTCACCTGCTGCGGCCTTTAGGCCCCGGCCGATGTGTCGTGCTGATCCAGGAAATCATGAAGAGAAATATGTCGGTCGTCAGAAACAAATCGCCCCGGCGCCTGTCGGCCGGGGAGCCAACTCGCGATGTCCTGGTGCAAGGCTGCGCTTCACGGATTGCATCCTTGCAATAGCGCTGAGTCAGATGCCAGCATCGCTTCGGATGTTCTCCAGTTCAAAATGTTACGATAATCATGATCTTCATTAGCTTCGCCACCACGAAATATCGCATCCGGCAGATGTTTCTTAATCTTACGGCGCACCGAGCAGGCTCCTTCGAACAGATTGAGACGTGGACGGAGAAACGGCTGCGCCGCAGTGGATTCTCAGAAGTCTTCCCGGACCTCCGCCTTGATGAAAGAGGCTCGGGATTCTGGGCTTGGAAGCCATTTATCATCCAGCACGCCTTGAAATCAATGGCAGAAGGAGAATTAGTTCTCTACTGCGATGTAGGGCGCAGATATCCTTGGACTTTAATAGATCGATCAATCCAACCCTTAATCGATTGGATGAATGACCATGAGCAGAACGTGTTTCCCGGTGTGCAGATCCCCTGGCACGGCCCAATGAGCCGCTGGACCAAGCGTGATGCTTTCTTTTATACGGGATCTGACGTATCAGCCATTCACGCCGCGATACCGATTCAAGCATCCTTTTCTTTATGGCGAAAATCTGCCTCTTCACAGGGCCTGGCCGAAGAATGGCTGAGTTTATGCCGACAAAGAAAACTTGTCTCAGATGATCCAAGTACCTGTGGTCTCCCTGAACTGCGAGACTTTGAGCAGCATCGTCACGATCAAAGTCTGTGGACTCTTGTCTGCCTGCGCCACGGTTTGAAAAGCCTTTCGGTTGGAGATATGAAGCCGGAATTCGATGAACGAAATCCCGCCATGATCGCCCGGTACCTCGGTGGTCAGCAGGGTCATCTGCCGCTGTGGCTAAGGACTGCAGTAGGTTTCGGAAGCCAAATTGAAAAGGTGATCAGGTAGGGAGCTGATAAGAAACTGCTTTTTGACGCCCCACCCCGTCGTTTTCGCCACGCCATCGAGGGAGAATTGGTTTTCACTCGCACTCATTCTGGCTGCAGGCTGCCAGAGGCGGAGCAGAATGTCCAGCGGCAATCTTCCAGAAGCTGCGAACATTTGCTTTCACGGGGCCGAACTTGCCTCTAGCATGGGCCGCTCTATGAAAACTCCGCTTTGGTCGTTTTGTGCATTCCCGCCAACCCGGCAACCTCTCTGTTTGCCCGACCAGTCCGGCGCGGTTCCAACTCGATAAGTGTTCCGGGGAGGTTTGGCAAAGGCGGCGGCAATTCGACGCTTGGTCCCCGCCGCGTTCAGTTTGTCTTTGCCCTGTGGCGGGGTGGTGCTAAGCTCGCCCTATGTCGAACAGATTGAAAAGCGAAGGAGATTGGTGGCCATGATGTCTGCAGCCAAACGCGCTGGGTGGTCTGTTCGAACGCCAGTTTCCTGGTTGAACTGCATATTCGATTCTGGCCATCGACACGGCTGAACGCATGTCCCGTTTGCAGCGCGCTATTCATGGTGTGGCGTCAGGATATGTCCTATTGGTCGCCACGGCGGTTTATTCCCTGGCATCGGTTCCCCTCGCCCTCCATTATTTGTCTAAAGAGCGGTTTGCCTTGTGGGCCCTGATGTCCGCCATCGGGGGCTACCTGGGCCTTATCGATCTCGGCATGTCCGGCTCCGTTGCGCGCTTGCTCATCGACCATAAGGACGAGCGCGATGGCGGGACTTACGGCAGCCTCATTAAGACCGGTTGGCTGGTGATGCTGACACAAGGGACGTTGATCTTTCTGCTGGGCTTCGCCCTGGCGCCAGCGCTCAGCGGGTTGCTCAGAATTCAACCGGACTTACGGATGGAGTTCATTCAACTGCTTCGATGGCAAAGCGCTGCGCTAGGTATGTCGTTCGCCCTGCGCATCTTCAGCCACCTGCTTCAGGCACACCAGCGCATGGATGTCTGCAATTACAGCGGGATCACCAGTTTGGGGTTGAGTTTTGTCTCGCTTTGGTGCTTTTTTCATGTGAACCAGGGCATATTCAGCCTGGTCTGGTCGGCGTTTTTAGGCTCTGCTGGCAGCGCTGCGGTTCTCTGGCTGTCATGCCGGCGGCTTGGGATCTTCCCGCTGGGCGGCGCCTGGGGACGGGTTTCCTGGCACCATTTCCAGGAGTTGTTCGGTTACGGAAAGGATCTGTTCCTGGTGGCAGTCGGGACGCAGCTAATAATGGCCAGCCAAACATTGATAATCACCCGCACATTGGGCTTGCAAGCCGCCGCCCTCTGGTCGATTGGCACAAAAACTTTCATGCTAGTCTCGCAATTGATCTGGCGCATTTCAGACTTCGCCGGCCCGGCATTCTGTGAGATGATGGTGCGCGGCGAACAAACCATCCTGCGCGAACGCTATCGGGCGGTCGTCATTCTGACTGCCTCACTGAGCGGCTTTGTGGCTGTGACATTTATCTTGTGCAATAGTCCGTTTGTCGCGGTCTGGACACACGGGAAATTCACTTGGCCCCCGCTCAACGACGTATTGTTGGGAGTCTGGATGATTGTCATGGCCCTCTTGCACTGCCATAATTCCTTCGTCTTGCTTACCAAACGAATCGCCTTCATGCGTTACGTGTACTTTATCGAAGGCTTGGTCTTCGTGAGCGTCGCTCTGCTGGTCGCGAAGGGGGGCGGGCTGCCCGCCATTATTGCCTGTTCCGTGGTCTGCAGTCTCCTATTCAGCGGCGCTTATGGAGTCTGGCGCATCAGCCGCTATTTTGGGTTCCCCATCCGCGATGTCAGCTTCGGCTGGCTGGCTCCTATGGGGCGGATATTGGCCATATTCGTGCCTCTGGCCGTGGTGGCCTGGTGTGGATGCCGAGGCATCGCCCAGCCTCTGGTCCGGCTCTCCATCCTGGCTCTGTTCAGCGGCTCGTTCGGCTCCTGCATCCTCCTGCGCTATGGCTTGCCGGTCGGTTTCCAGCGCGAATTGATCCAACGCGCCCCCAAGTGTCTTGACCCCTACTTGCGGCGCTTGCTTGGCGGGGCGGCACCCTAGCTACCCACTGCGTCCCTGCGGATGCCAATATACAGGCCATGGGATTTGTCATCCCAGCGAAGCGTGCGATAACCCCGATCTTCGACCAGTCTTTTGAAATCACTGATGGGTTGCTTGTTCTCGGGGTCAGGATGAACCTCTGCGAGCAACAAGCGGAACCGGGTGAAATGCCGAGAATCAGTATGGCGCATGATTTCCCATTCGGAGCTTTCGCAATCCATCTTGAGCAAATCAAATTCCCCATCTACAGCACCCAGCCACTCTTCAAGGGCCACTACAGAAACCGGCGTCGCCTCCGGGGACTTGTTAGAATTCGAGTAAATATTCGTTCCACCGGGACTGCTCTTCTTGAGCGCAATCGTTGCCATCCGGGATTTGCCGCCAACAGCGCCGGCAATGGCCTTCGCCATCGCGCAGCCATTCAAGGAAAGGTTGAAATTGAGTAAACGAAAAGAATCCGGCTCGGGTTCGAAACAAAACGCCTCACGCAAACCACAAGTGCGGTGCATCCAAATAGTGAATGCCCCGAGATTTGCCCCGATGTCGAGCAACCGGATATTTCTGGTTAAATGTGGCAGGACGTCTTTGTAGGCTTCGGCAATCAGGACTTCTCGCAAGACAAACAGATCAGCAGCGGAAGTGGTAGTCGGCCGCGCCAGCAGTGCGTAGCTCCGGTTGTCCTTGCTGATCCGGTGCAGGAAATACGGCATGTTGATGAACCCCAGCCGCAGCATTATAATAAACCAAGGGTTCTTGAAGTGTCTTCGGATTTCGAAGACAGATTTCACATGATCCCATTGCACCCTAAGTCTGGTCAAAAATGACATGCCGAAGATTCAAGAGTTTTGGATAACCTGTCCAGCCTGATCAGCACGCTGGTCGGCTGCGCTGCGTCGAACGGACTGAAATTGAGTGCGCTGCCCATCCAGGCGCAACTTTACGGATTTGCTTTCACAGGGCTGAACTTCCCTCTAGCATCGTCAGCTCTATGAAAAACTCGGCTTCGGTCGTTTTGAGCGAATTGCTTTCGCCAGCGACGATCAATTTGAATTTAAAGAGCGCGGATCGGGATGCGGTGCTTGGCGAGCTGGTCAACCAGATTCCCGAGCTTGCCGGGGAACCGGAGGCGCGGCAGACGTTGCTGCGCGCCCTGCATGAGCGGGAGCTATTGCACAGCACGGGCATCGGTGATGGCATTGCTCTGCCGCACGCGCGCAATGCCCTGGTGGGCCTGGTGGACCATTCCATCGTGGTCTTCGGCCGGCATGACAAGGGAATTCCTTATGAGGCCATTGACAGGATTCCGGCGCGGCTGTTTTTCCTGCTGCTGGCACCGACCGTCACGCGGCATCTGGCCATTCTGGCCCGCCTCAGCCGGCTCCTCCGTGATCCCAAACTGCGCCGAAACCTGTTGGCCGCCGACAAGCCCGAACAAGTGATTGCCCTGATCCGCGACGCAGAAGCAA